>Ga0114950_10002512_pt1 | contig 14085 bp, 11 predicted proteins | sample N075metaG_FD_83503 | JGI IMG/M metagenome (GOLD analysis project Ga0114950, IMG submission 83503) | Deep subsurface microbial communities from Kermadec Trench to uncover new lineages of life (NeLLi) - N075 metaG | ecosystem: Environmental > Aquatic > Marine > Ocean trench > Sediment | place...
AGGGAATTGATAGAAGAGGAGAGGGACGACATGGCCGCCGCGAACACGCCTGCGATCAAGAGGCCCGTGAGCCCCACGGGCAGTTCCTCTACGATGAAGCGCGCGAATATCTCGTCGCTACGTTCGAAGCTTCGACCCTGGTAGAAAGCCCATAAACCCATTCCGACCATGAGGAAGATGGCGAACTGCGCCATGACCATGATGCCGCTGCCTACGAGAGCCTTCTGACTCGCGCGCAGATCCTTGCAGGTGAGCAGGCGCTGCACGATGATCTGATCCACTCCATGGGAGCCCATGGTCAGGAAGGCGCCCCCGACAAGTCCGGCCCAGAAAGTGTAGGGACGCGACAGGACGAGCCCAAAATCAAGAACTTGCAACTTGCCCGCAACGGAAGCTTGCGCGAGGATCGCGGCCCACCCGCCGTCCACGAGGCCCGAGAGAGCCACCGCGGCCGCGGCCGCACCCACGAGGTAAAGGAACATCTGCAACGCATCTACCCAGACGACCGCCTTGATGCCGCCGAAATAGGTATAGACCACGGTGAGGAGGCCGATGACCACGATGGACAAGCTATAGGGCCAACCGGTGATGAGGGCTAGGGGAATGGATGTCGCGAACAGACGCACCGAGTCCGCGAGCAGACGCGTGATCATGAAGATTCCGGAGGTAAAGTGGCGAGCACGTAGGCCGAAGCGGGTCTCGAGCAGGGCGTAGGCCGTCGTGAGCTTTCCCCGGTAGTAAGCCGGTAGAAGGATCGCGGAAACGACGATCCGCCCGACGAGATAGCCGAACGTCAGTTGCAGAAAAACGAGCGAGCCGAGATAGGCGACACCAGGAAGGCTCAGGAAGGTGAGCGTGCTCGTCTCCGTGGCCACCACGGAGAGCATGACCGCCCCCCAGGGGAGCTCCCGGTTTCCCAGAAAGTAGTCGGTCCCACCGGTCTGCCCTCGACCGAGCCAGGCGCCCCAGGCCGTCGTGGCCGCCAGGTAGACGACCAGAACGGCCAGGTCCAATTTTTCGAAGCCGATCAAACGGTCAATCTCTTGTATCTAGAAAGTAACGCGCTATTGACTCTCCTCGCGCACCGTCGGGTACGTGATCCCAAGCTGCTCCATATAGGTGTCGTATTTTTCAGGGTCGAAGTAGTACTTCTTCATCTCCTCCCGGTACCGGTTCATGATTTCTTTGTTGAGGTGCGTCGCTGGCGGATCGGCATCCGTGATGAACGGCGTATATTCGTGATCTTTTTTCTGCACGTCGTTGAGATATTTGTGCGCTTCCTCGAGAAGCTCCGGGTCGAGAAAGAGATCGAGCGCGGTCATCGCCATGACTTTTGCGCCGGCCGTCGCCCCTTTGTGAGCGATCGGTGTCGCCATTGCAACGGCGCTCGACCAGTGATGCCCGCCGCCGCCGGTGCTGAAGTTCGAAGGAAAACGAAGCGTGAGCGTGGGAACGTTCCACGAGATGTCCCCGATATCGTCCGAGCCGCCGCCGGTGCGCGGCTCTTTCGCCGGTCCTTGAAGCTCGTCGAGCTCGGTCGTGAGCCCGGTCGGCTCGGCGCCCATCTCTTTTTGGAGCGCCTTCGCGAGAGCTTGGTCGGCCTCGCTCCATTCCGGAAGACCCACAACCTGGATGTTCTTATTCATCGCTTCCGCAATCGGTTTGTTGAAATGACCCGGATAGGCCGTTCCGAGAATACGCCATTCCACCTCGGTGTCGGTCATCATCGCGGCCGCTTGGGCGGTTGTGTTGGCGATGTCGAATAGCCGCTGGATGTTCGGCTGGTCGAGCTCGCGGAGGTAGTACCAGACAGAGGCGACCGAGGGCACGACGTTCGGCTGGTCCCCGCCATTCGTGATGACGTAATGCATGCGCTGGGAGAGCCGCAGGTGCTCGCGACGGGCATTCATCGCGCTGTTCATGAGCTCGACAGCGTCGAGCGCGCTTCGGCCTTTCCAGGGCGATCCCGCCGAGTGCGCCGACTCGCCGTGGAAGGTGTACTCGACGGAGACGAGACCATTGCCGCTTCTCTGCCCCCAGCTCGTGCTGAGGTTGCGGCTCACATGCGTGAAGATAACCGCATCGATGTTGTTGAAATAGCCGTCGCGCACGAACCACGCTTTGGAGCCGAGCTGTTCTTCCGCAACCCCCGGCCAAAGCACGAGCGTTCCGGAAATGCCTTCGCGCTCCATGATCTTCTTCAGCACGAGCGCGGCGGTCACGTTGACCGCTTGCCCAGAATTGTGGCCTTCACCGTGGCCCGGCGCCCCCTCGATGATGGGGTCATGATAAGCCACACCAGGTTTTTGCGAAGCTTTGGGGATACCGTCGATGTCGCTTCCAAAGGCAATCACCGGGCGGCCCGATCCCCAGCGCGCCATCCAGGCCGTGGGAATGTCCGACATCCCCATCTCGACCTCGAAGCCGTTTTCGCGCAAGAGCCCCGTAACGTAATCCGAGGTCTCGAATTCCTGAAAGCCGAGCTCCCCGAAGCTGAAGATCATATCCACAGTCACTTGGGTAAACTTTCGAAGCGACTCGACCTCCTCGACAGCTTCGCGTTTCAGCTCGTCGAGCCGGGCATCCGGGGGCTCCGTCGCGGTCGCACGAAGAGCAATCGTCAAAAAGCCCACCCCAAGAATCAAGCTTCGAAAATCACGTACCAATCGATTCATCGCATCAACCTCCGGCAGGGATTCTACGTCATGCCTATCCCCAATTCATATCCGCCCCCGGGACTCACCCTGGGACTTTGCCCCGCGCCGCGGTCTGTCTATTCGGCGCCGGCTACAACATTCTGCTCGCGAAGACCGAGTTGAAGCGCTGTGTCGTCCTCGACATCACGGTCGCGCTCGCGACGGCACCCGTCATCCTCACCCTCACCGTCGTTCTCGGCGGTGACATGGTCACTTATGCCTGGGTGCTTGCCGCGGGTCAGCTCGCGGCCGCGGTGGTGGTCATTGGGATGGCGTCGCGGTGGCTTCAACCAGGCTGGTCGCGAACCGTCCTCACACCACCCCTCGTCGGCGCCACCGTAGCCGTGCTCGCGTTGCATGTCGACTTTGGCGTCGAGGGCTTGCCACTCATCGTCCAGCTGCTATGCCGGGGATGCCTCTACCTATGCATCACCGCTCTCGTCATCCGCGTTCTCTTTCCGAGCGTTCTTGCCACCACGATGAAAGGTGTTCCGGGAGGCGCACGTCTCGGTCGGTGGCTTCGGCTGCCTCCGCGGGAAGCGGCCGTCGAAACGTAGCGGTTGCAGGAGGGGGTGCTGCCGTCCCACGCGAACGGGCTTGAATGCGAGACGCGCGGATAAGCAAGAAACCCTACGAGGCGAATCGGCAAACCTCGGACTAAAGTTAGAGGCTAGTTCGGCGAGCGGTCGATAAGAGTAACAATAATCGAGCTAAGTCCCCGTGAGATTCTGCCGCTGTTCCTTGTCGAGCATCCTCTTCGCGCTGTGCTTTAACGCCAACGCTGAGACTATCCAACTTCCAAGCGACGGCGTCCAGCATCTACTTGCCCAGAGAACGGCCTGATTGCGACCGAGCATAATCCTACACTTGCCCTGGTTTTCCACGACCGAGGAGGCTTGCCATGAACCGTCCTACACAGCTGACCATGCGCCGAGGCACGCTGGCAACGGTCGTGGTCGCACTGTTTTTCGGGAGCTCGGTTGCGACAGCAATGTCCCCCACCATCGAGCACGACGCCATCGGTTGTATGAGGGCAGGCCAATTCCCTCTCATCGTTGCCACTTTGTCCGATCGGTCCGCCGCTGAGATAGAGAGAGCGCACGTCTACTTCAAAGCTCATCGAGACACGGAGTGGTACTACATCGAGCTCGAGCCGGGCGAAAGGATGAGCTATCGCGCCTCTCTTCCCATGCCGCTGCCCGATGTCGGACAGGTCGATTATTACGTGATGTTCATCGATGCCGACTTTCAAACAGCTCAGACGGAGGAGTACACCGCCGACGTCACGTCAGCAGGATGTGACACACCCGTCGCCCCCGCGACCCTAGCGAGCAGCATCGTGGTATTTGCAACCGCGGCGCATCAGGCTGCGATACCGGTCGGTTTCGCCAGTCAGGGTATTACGAGCGTCGTGGCCACGGCGGGGGCGGGCGCTGGCGCTTCAGCCGGCGCCGCCGCGGCAGGAGCAGCAGCCGCGGGCGGTATCTCCGCAACGGTCGCAGGGATCGCCGCCGGTGTGGGCGCCGCCGCCGCTGTCGGGGCAGCCGCCGCGACAACAGGAGGAGACGAGCCTGCGAGCGAGCTTTCGGTCTCGGGAAGCCCACCCACGAGCTCTCCTGCTCCCAGTCCGTCTCCTGATGTTTCCAGCGGTCCCTCGAGCCTTTCCGGCAACTGGGTCGGTGCAGGCTCACAAGGGATCTTGTGCCAGGACAACGCCTGCGAAAGCTGGGACCTCTTCTTGAGCCTGCAACAGACGGGACAGAGCCTATCGGGAACCGCGCGCGCCCGACGGAGGACGGCCTGTCCTTCGGCGGACGACATCATCGGGGAGGAGGATTTTTTCGTTCTTAGCGGAACGACCACCGGGATGGACGTGGTCATGAACGCAAGGGAAGAGGACTTCGAGCTCAACCTCAATGGCATCGTTAGCGGCAATGGCATGAGCGGGACCTTCACCGCGAGTGACGACGGGTGCACCTTTGGCAACTGGTCCGTCGTGCGACAGTAGATCGAGCGTCACTTCCCGACGGACGCGTTTAGAGGCCGCTCAGCCCAGACGCTCGACTTCGACGCGCGCATCGTTGAAGCACGCGCCGCCGGCGACCACGTTGACGTGGGTCGGCGTGAGCGCGGTAGAGACGCGCTGGTTGAGGGAAGATTTCATCCACGCACCTTTCGGGATGTGGACGACCCCGGCGCGGACGCGCTCGTCCACCCTTGCGTGGCACATGACTTCCCCGAGCTCGTTGAATACCCGCACGCGGTCCCCGCTTTTTATCCCTCGTGGCTCGGCATCACCGGGATGCAGTGTCGCGCGCAGCTCGGGCAAATTGAACTCGCCGAGCGTGCTGCTCACAGTCTTGGACGTCGCCGGAGAGATGAGCGCCAAAGGAAATTCGGAGCGAACCGGATCATAGTGATACGGGCGCTCACCGAGACATTCGGGAGTGAGCTGGATTTTGCCGCCGGGGGTAGCTGGAAACACGTTCTCGAATTGAATGGGCGCGGGGCCATCGAAATCGTAGCCGTGAAACTTCCCCGCGCGAAGCGGCTCAGCCGATACTGGCTTGCCGTTCAAGCGGATCGCGGCGATTATTTTCTCGCGCGCATCGTCTTCGCTCCATCGGAACGCTTCGTCCGTAAAACCCATCGCGCGGCCGAGGGCCGAAAAAAGTGCGATGTTCGTGCGCGCTTCACCTCTCGGCTCGATGACGGGCTCGGTCGCGCCGACAACATAGTTCCCGTAAGAGAGCTTGAGCTCGCGATGCTCGAGAAAGGTCGTCGCCGGAAGCACGATGTCGGCGTAGCGCGCCGTGTCCGTCATCACCTGCTCCGAAACAACGGTAAAGAGATCGTCGCGCGACAAACCTTGGATAATCCCGTTCTGGTCGGGCACGGTCGCCACCGGATTGCAGTTGAAGACGAAGAGGCCGCGGATCGGGGGATCGGGCGGCGTATTCAAAACTACCGAGAGCTCCGTCATGTTGATAACGCGGGTTTGCCATGACGCCCGGTCCCAAATCTGCGAATCGTCCATCCTGCCAGCGCCGCTATTGCTGAGCGTGAAGCCGCACCCGCGTTGGCCGAACTTTCCAAGGAGCGCGGGAATGGCCATGACGGCCGCGACCGCTTGCCCACCATTTTGATTACGCTCGATACCCCAGCCGCAGCGGAGCAGCGCTCTTGACGCGCTCGCGAAACGATCGGCGAGCTCGCGAAGCTTTACCTCGTCCACGCCGGCTTCGGCGGCGGCTTTCTCGAGCGGCCAGGAGGATGCGGCCTTCAAGAGCGGCTCGAGCCCCAGAGCGTGCTGCTCAATGAAGTCGCGATCAAGCTTCCCTTCTTTGGACCAATGGTCGATCATCCCGAGTGCCAGCGGCAAATCGGCGCCGGGGAACACCGGCAAATGAAGGTCTACGAGGTCTTTCGAGAGCTGACGAACGGGGTCGACCACGGCGATGAACGCACCGCGGCTCTTCGCTTCTCTCAAATAAGGAATGAGGTGGATGTTCGACGCCTTGGGGTTTGCGCCCCAAATCAGGATCGCGTCCGCTTCGACATAGTCGGGAAAAGCGACGCCCGCCATCTTGCCGTACATATCCTCGGCGACGGCGCTCGTCGGCGCCGCACAAATCGTCTTCCCGAGACGCGAGGCTCCGAGCCGGGCGAAGAAGATGCTGTCCACGAGCTCGTCCGTCATGAAGCCGTTCGAGCCGCCATAGTAGTAGGGCAGGATGGCTTCACCACCATGCTCGTCTCTGATAGCACCCAAGCGCGACGCGACCTCCTCGATCGCTTCGTCCCACGAGATAGGCGTAAACGCACCACTTCCCTTGGCGCCCACACGACGCATGGGGTGCAATAGACGGTCCTCGTGATAGACGCGCTTCGCGAAGTGCCGTACTTTGGAGCAGATGAAATCGTTCGTGACGGGATTGCCGCTATCGAAAGCCGCGTCTATCTTGGCGATGACGCCGTCCTCGACGGTAACCTCGAGAGAGCACGTGTCCGGACAATCGAGAACACAAGACGTTGATAGGGTTTCTGAGCTCATTCGTGTCGCTCGGCCTCTTGCAGCGCATAAGCAATACCGGCATAGTTCGCCGCAAGGTCGACGGGATCGGCCTTCTTATCGTAAAGGAACCAGTGGCCATATTCTCGCAAGTAACCGAAGACCAACGTGATGTTCGGCCCCCAACGGCGAGTGCCGAGATAGCTCGCGATGGCGTGGGCGGCTCGTCCGCGCTCCGCGTTCTTACCGTAGAAACCACCGGGAACTTCACGAAGCCCAATACGCTCCTCGAGCTCGTGAACGGACAGGCGCGACATCTTGACGAGCTCTCTCTCTGAATATCCGGTGAGGAACAAATAGGGATAATCGCTCAAATCCTGGCAGGAGACCGCGAGCGGAACCACCGCCAGGACCACCACCAAGAACCATTTTCGCTTCATCATCTCATCCGCATCCGAAGCCACACGTTGGGATCCGCCGGCTACCCGCATTCTATGTCAGTACTAGTGCTCTGTCACAGCCGTCGCCCGCGGAGCGAAGGCGGCGAAGAGAAGCCCGATGAGCCCGAAGACGATAGCGGCATCGGCGATGTTGAAAAGGCCTGTTCGGAGCCCGCCGACACCGACGCGAAGAAAATCGATGACGTGCCCGTCGTGGAACAGGCGGTCTAGAAGATTCCCAACGCCGCCTCCGATGATGAGAGACCAGCCCGCGAGCTCCGTCCAGCTCGAGGCGCGAAGCAGCTTGAACGCGAAGAGCAAGAGCAGGAGCGACACGCCCACGGTGAAGAGCCAAAACCGCGTGGTCGGCTCGAGCGCGGCGCCGAGGCCGAGAAAGGCTCCAGCGTTCTCAGAGTAAACAAGAGTGACGGAGCCTCCCATATAGACGTGCGGGCCGAGCCCGTCAAGAAGCTCCGCCGCAAGCCGTTTCGATGTCTGATCGCAAGCGACCGTCAAGACCGAAAGCGGCAGCACGAGGAGCCAGCGTCGTCTCATGACGCTTCCTCTATGATACTGACCAGAAGCCCGCTCGCGACCACCGCGTTACTCCGAAATGACGCCTTCGAGCTCGAGAAGCTTTCGTTTCCTATCGAGTCCTCCACCATAATCGGTCAAGTTGCCATTTTTTCCGATCAATCGATGGCAGGGGATGATGACGGAGATGGGGTTCTGGCCGTTGGCCGCGCCCACGGCCCGAAACGCCGAAGGCTTGGAAAGCCGCCGCGCGAGCTCGCTATAAGCCCAGGTCTTGCCATAGGGGATGGTGAGGAGCTTGTTCCACACTCTTTCCTGAAATGGCGTGCCCTGGGGATCGAGTGGAAGCTCGAATCGCTCGCGCCGTCCCGCGAAATAGGACGTGATCTGCTGCTTGGTTTCTTTGAGCAAAGGATCCCGCTCATCCTCCACCCAATCGGGATCGGGTATCAGCGCGTCTTGTCCAGATATGAAGCAGAGCCAACGGAGCTTTTCGTTTTCCGCGGCAATGAGCACTTCGCCGAGGCGACTCGGGAAGCTTCGAAATCTCATGACACGGCTTCGAGCTTCTCCTCGATAGGATGTAGCACGCACTCGTCGAAAGTCTCGATGAGATGCTCCGTATCCTTGTAGCGATAGGGCTCTTGGGCCGGTACCCCCGGAATCTCGATGAAATCCTCTCCTTCGGGTACGATCGACTGGAGCGGCAAGGTCCGGATGGCGAGCCCGAAAGTCCTGATATGGCCCACGAACTCACGGCTCCCCGCTAAATCCGCAATCATGAACCGCGCGAGGTGCGCGAGATTGCCGATACCTTCGCGCAATTTGCGTCCCACGCGATTTTCGAGATCGATGACCACGGGCACGTAGCCCCGCAGGCGGAGAACCTCCCGAAGTCTGTCGAGATGGTCCCGCCGCCATCCGGCAAAGCTCCCCAACACAAGGACGAGCCGCAGAGAGCGCGCGGCGAAGAGGTCACGCCATCGCGATTTCATGAAGAGGGCTTCCATCAACTGCACCATCTCCAAGTCATCGACGAGAAGGCCGGCTTCGTCCGCCGGTGTGAGCGACAGGTTCGACGCGCGAATACCTTCGCCATGAAACCCGGACAAGACGACGTCATCGAAGCGGCAATCCGTCAAGTCCGCCTGTTCGAGATCGCAATCGACAACGAGCGCGCGAGAGAGCTGACAACCCTCGAGCTTCGCGCCCCCGAGCTTTGTGCGGATGAGCTCCGCTTCGGTGAGGTTCGCGCGCGAAAGGATGGTCTTCGATAAATCCGCGTCCCTCAGACACGCTCCCTTCAGCGTCGCATTGCTCAAATCGGCACGGATCATACGGCTTTTTTCCAGCCTCGCGCCGTCGAATCCGGCATGCAACATCTGAGCATAGCTCAAGTCCGCTTCTGCCAGATCCGCGCCGGTGAAGATCGCGCCGGTCAAGTTCGCCTCATAAAGCACGGCTTTCCACAGATGCGCGTCAGGCGCCTCTGCGCGGGCGAGATCCGCCCCACGCAAATTAGCCATCGAGAGGCGCGCGCCGGCGAGCTTGGCGCCGGTTAGGTGCGCGCCTTCGAGATTCGCGCCCGAGAGCACAGCGCAGGTCAAATCGGTATCCGACAACTTGGCGCCATCCATCGAAGCCCGCGATGCGTTCACGCGCGGAAGCGTAGCGCCGACGAAATTCGCTCGGCGAAGACGGGACTCGGTGAGATTCGCGCGGCTTAGGTCCGCGCCCGAGAGATTGGCTTCAACGAAGCTCGCCTGCGGCAAACGAGCTCCAGCCATGCGAGCTCGAATGAGCGTCGCATGGTCGAAACTAGCTTCCTGCGCCTGAACGCGAGTGAGCCGACAATCCGTGAGCTCGGCACCGTCGAGCCTCGTCCCGGTCAGGTTCGCGCCCGAGAGATTGACACTGCGGAGATTTGCCCCTCGCAAGTCGAGGCCGGCGAGATCCGCGAGCGACAGATCCAGATCTCCGGCATCCGGGTTTTCTTCCCGGTAGCGATTCCAAACTTTAGGTCCCTGGCGCAGGACTAGAAGCAGTTTCTGGTCCGCCATGGGAATGCATTGTACCGGAATATAGCCGGTTCGTCTCGGCGAAATTTCTCGGGGTCCTCGGGGCGTCGAGACTCAGGGTACGGGAAAAAATACCCGAACGACGGATCCTTGCTCCGGCTCGCTCTCGAGGGTAAGGGCGCCGCGGTGGGCTCGCATGATACCGAGCACGGCGGCCAGGCCGAGACCTGTATGATCGGTTTTAGTGGTAAAAAACGGCACGAAAACCTTGGGCCGAATATCATCAGCGATCCCGGATCCGTTATCGGCAACTTCCAAGAACACATATCTGCCCGGCGACATTCCTTTCCCGAGATATGCCTTTTCGAGAGCCGCCGCATTGACGTCGGCCGTGCCCGTCTTGATCACGACCTTTCCGCCTTCTTCCCCGAACGACTCCGCGGCGTTGTTCACGAGCGCGCGAACGAGCTTCTCGATCTCTTGCGGGTCGCCGTGGATGAGCGGCAAGGTTCCATCAGGCTTCGGACGCTGGAGAAAAACGTTGGGTCCGGTATCCGAGCGTAACGAGTGCTCGAGGTCGTCGAGGACCTCGTCCAATTGCACACGATTCCCCTCGATGTAGCCGTTCCCCGCGAACGCCGACAGGGTCGATGCCAGCTCGCTCGCATTGCCGGCCGCATGCTCGATCTCCTCCACGCCGCGCCGAAGGGACGAGTCGAGAGGAAGCTCCGAAAGCGTATCGCCCGCCTGGCTGAGTATCCCATCTACCAGCGGCCTGACCGCTCGCGCGACTCCTCGGGCTAGAACTTCCAATTCTTCGCTGCGATCGACTTGTCGGTACTTTTCGCGCTCGGCGATCGAGCTCGCTTCGGCGTCCACAAGCTTCTGGTTCTCCTCTTCGAGCCTTGCGATCTCACGCTCGAGACGTCCTTGAACTTCGAGCTGCTCGACCCGCTGCTGGTCGATGCGCGCAATCGCATCCCGAGTTTGACGCAACTGCGTCTCGCGCCGATCGGTGACGTCTCGAAAAATTCCGATACCGCCAAGGATCTCACCGCTCTCATCGATCAGCGGAGAATAGTAGCCGTCGAAGTAGATCTGCCGCCCGGTCTCCCCGTGAGTGTAGGCACGATTGCGCGATGTAGAGCTCGCTCCGGCCAGCGCGTCGCGGAAGTAGCGGTCTTCGCCCAGTTCTTTGAGGTGCGGAAGCTCTCGAAAAATGTTCTTCCCTTGCACCTCCATCCGGCGCACACCCAACAAGCGCTCGATCGCCGGATTCCAATAGGTCACGTTGAAGCTGCGGTCGAACGCCATGATGCCGTCGACGCTTCGGTGGACGAGGCGGCTGAAAAAACCCCACTGACGACGAATACGATTCTCGCTCCGTTTGCGAGCAGCAATGTCCCGAGTCACCAACAACAAAAGCTCTTCGTTGTCGGCGGTGGCAAAGCCTACGGAGGCTTCCACGGGAAAGCGGGCGCCGTCGTGACGGCGGTGCATCCCCTCGATGTAGAGCACGTTCTGCGCCTTGCGAATGGTTTGTACCCACTCGTGCCAGGCGGCAGCGGGCGTCAGAGGCAATCCGACCTCGATGTGGTTCAGCGACAGCTCGAGAAGCTCTTCTCGGGTGTAGCCGAGAACGCGCGTCGCCGTTTGATTGACGTCGAGAAAACGTCCCGTGTAGGGCTCGACGACGAAAATCGAGTCACCGGATTGGTCGAGCAGCTTGCGAAACCGCTTCCGCTCGAGCTCGTCGCGTTTCTTCGTCGTGGCTTCACGGAAGACGGCCATGACGTCTTGCTCGTAGTGTTCGAGAGCCTCGAGCGTATGAGTGGCCTCGATCGTCACCCGGATCGAGCCCTCGAGCCTGTCGGTGTGGAGCTGGCACTCGTCCCGGTCGAGCTTTCGGGTAAGAGCAGCGATGGCGTCTCGGTTCAGCGAGTGGGTAGACTGACCTTCGAGATTCTGGAGGATCCGCCTAAACTCCCGCAGATGCCCGAGATAGTCGTCCAAATCAGCACCCCCCTAACGAGCAGCACCAGCCGCTCGCAAGGCTTCACCCTTATCGGGTCCAGCAAACCCAGAAATCCCTCACCGGGTTACTAGCACTCGGATCGGGTATTTCAACCAAGTAACGTACCGCATTCCCACGTGCAGCGGCACCCCCTACTTTCCGCCCCCAATTACCAGTCGCGGGAAGGACGGCCCGGCTGAACTTTACCTCTAATTTCCCCCACGAAGCAACCCGCAGCCGAACACAAGCTAGACGTGCTACTCTCGGGTCTGAAGGAAATCCCGATGCGGTTTCTGCACGCTCTGATTCTCGGCCTGTGTATTACGGGGGCGGCGGCAGCGTCAAGGCCCCCGATGCCGGCAGATCAGAAGGAGAAGCTCGAAGCTTGGTATGACGCGCTCGGGCCACCGCGCGGCTCGGAAACATTCGGGCACTACGTTGCGCGCGCGGCGCGGGTGCAACACGGTGTGGGCTATGCCGTTCCTGCTGCAGCACCCGGGGTCGAGACCTTGCGGATCAATCTCGACGCTTTCGAGTGCGTGTCTTTCATCGAATCAGCGATCGCCGTCGCGCGTTGCTCCTGGAGCGGCGAGCCCGACGAGCTCTGCTTTACCGAGGACGTCGAAGCGTCGCGTTACCGGGGCGGGGACTTGGGCGATTACGCCTCGAGGCTTCACTATTTCGTCGATTGGATCGGCGACAACGAAGGCCGCGGACGCGTCGAGAACTTGACCGCGTCACTCGGGGGCACGCCCGTCCAAAAAGACTTTTATCTCATCACCCGGCGCGAGCTCCCGAAGGCCGCACTCGAGCGCGAAGTGCTCGCCGCGGTGACGCGGACCCTTCTCGCCACAGAGCAGCGTTTGAGCTCCGCATCGCACGACGTCCTCGGGAGGGAGCACGCTCCCGAAGCTCTCCGCGTTCTCGAAGATGGTGATCTCGTCGCCTTCGTGCGGGAGCGCCCCGGCCTCCTCGTGCACCACGCCGGATTCGTCTATTGGGCCAACGGGACGCCCCGTCTCCTCCACGCGTCGAGCTACCACCAGCGGGTGGTCATCACCGAATCGGACCTGACCGAGTACCTGCTGCGACGCCCCGAACGCAAGGGCGTCATCATCGCACGCCCATTGGCCTCGCAAGATGTGCCGGGCCGTTGAGTCCGGTACATAATAGGGCGTTGACACGCAACAAAAAAGCCGGTTGCGTCGTATACGTTAATTCAAAAGGAGGTCCCTATTGATTGCGCGCTCGCTAGCGTTCAGGTTGTTGGTTCTGGCAGTGACGATGACCGTATTAGTGCCCACCGCTTCCGCTCAAGACAAAATAGAGCTTTCCCCCTTCTTGGGCATCCGTTCCGCTGGCAGCTTTCGTGGTGAGAATCAGCTGATCTCATTTGCTATGTCGAGCTCCCCGACATTCGGGACTTTCTTCAACTATCCTCTCGTCGGGAACCTGCAGTTCGAGGCTCTATGGAGCCACCAGAGCTCGAACGTCGTTCAAAAAGAATCGAATATCCAGGATCCGACCAACCCGACCGAAACCGAGCTCTTCGACACGAGCATCAACTACTTCCATGGAGGCGTCCTGTTCGGAGGCGGCAACGAAACGTGGGAGCCCTATGTAGCGCTCGGCGCCGGCGCCACGCGTCTCAGTCCAGACGCTCCGGATTCGTCGAGCCTTACGAAGTTCTCGTTCTCCGTGGGCGCTGGTCTGAAAGCCTATTTGGGCGAGCGTGTCAGTTTCCGCTTCGACGCACGCGCCTTCGGAACCCGGGCGGGCGATCGTCAGGAAGACCTCGCCTGCGGTGTGTTCGGCTGCGTTTCTTTCACGCGTGCCTCGACATTTTGGCAGAGCCATTTCGTCGGCGCGGTCATGATCCGCTTCTGAGGAACGCGCGCAGCAGATTGCGCGAGACCTCCATCCGATAAAACCGCGTCGACCTCAGATCGTCGATGGGGTCGACATCCGCTTCGAGGAGAGCAACAGCCTCCTTGACGACCCGCGGCGTGGGTTTCTTTCCAAGCAGGAAGGATTCGACGGAGTACAGCCTGCGCACGGTCGGAGCCATGCTGCCGAGCGCGAATCGCAGCTCGCGCACTGTGCCATCGCGACGAAGCCAGAGCAGCCCGGCCGCTACCGTTTTCGAGATAGCCGACGCGGCGCGCGTCCCCACTTTCCGAAAAAGTTGGCGGGCGGGTTTTTTTGGAAAATCGAGCTCGACCGACTCGATGAGCTCGCCGGGCCGCAGATGCGTCTTCTTCACGCCCGCGAAGACGTCCATGAACGGGAGCTTCCGGCGGCCCGCGGCCGAGCGGAGACGAACCCTTGCGTCGTAGACCGCGAGCGGCGCGAAGGTATCCCCAGCAGGGGA
>Ga0114950_10002513_pt1 | contig 14082 bp, 11 predicted proteins | sample N075metaG_FD_83503 | JGI IMG/M metagenome (GOLD analysis project Ga0114950, IMG submission 83503) | Deep subsurface microbial communities from Kermadec Trench to uncover new lineages of life (NeLLi) - N075 metaG | ecosystem: Environmental > Aquatic > Marine > Ocean trench > Sediment | place...
CACGAATATATGAAACGCCCGATAAAAATCGACCGCGACCGTCCGGTGCGGATTTACCTGATCAACGTCACCGAATTCGATCCGGTCAATTCGTTTCATATTCACGGTAACTTTTTCGACTACTACGATCACGGAACGACGCTCACACCGACGCTGACAACAATCGACACGGTGATGTTGTGCCAAGCCCAGCGCGGCATCATCGAAATGTCGTTCCGCGATCATGAGCCCGGCCGCTACATGTTCCACGCCCATCAGGCCGAGTTCGCCGAGCTCGGCTGGATGAGCTTCTTCGAAGTCGTGTGATGGCGGGGAACCGGCTCGCGGTTGGTATTCCACTGCTGTTGCTGGCGGTAGTCGCGCTCGCCGTCGCCGCCTTCGATCCGCTGGCCCGGTTCAGCTCTGGCCTGCCGCCCGACGAAGCCCTGGTGGTCGAACGCGTCAACGCCGGCGACGACGGCATCGTCGTCTGGGTGCGCGGCGACGGCCTCGATCCGGTGCACATCGCCCAGGTCCAGGTCGATGGCGCTTATTGGACGTTCCGTCAGACGCCGGCGGGGCCGTTGCGCCGGCTGGCGGCAGCGCGAATCACCCTGCCCTATCCCTGGGTAGCGGGCGAGACCCATCATTTGCGTTTCGTCACCAGCACCGGCGCCACCTTCGATTACACCTACGACGTGGCGCGCACATCGCCCGACGCGGACGCTGCCACACTGTTCAGCCTGGCGCTGTTGGGGCTGTTCGTCGGCGTCGTCCCGATCGCGCTCGGCATGATGACTTTGCCGGTGCTGCGGCGCATGGGCCGCAACGGCATCGTCTTCGCCATGGCGCTGACCATTGGGCTGCTGGCGTTTCTGCTGGTCGACACCCTGACGGAGGGCCTGCAACTGGCGGGCAGCGCGGCGCGCGCCTTCCAGGGTGACGTCGCGGTGTGGCTGGCCGCGGCGCTGACGTTCCTCGGGCTGACGGCCATCAGCCGGCGCTCGAACCTGCCGGCCGGTGGCGTTGCCCTGGCGACCTGGCTGGCGCTCGCCATCGGCTTGCATAATTTCGGCGAGGGCCTGTCGATCGGCGTCGCGTTAGCGGCCGGCAACGCCGCCCTGGGCAGCCTGCTCATCGTCGGCTTTACCGTGCACAATCTGACCGAGGGCGTGGCCATCGTCGCGCCGGTGACGAAGCGTAACGTGTCCCTGCTGATGCTGGCGGGCTGGGCGGCGCTGGCCGGCCTGCCCGCGGTGGCCGGCGCGTGGATCGGCGCCTTTACCTTCGCCCCCCACTGGGGTGCGGTGTTCTTCGGCATCGCCGCCGGGGCCATTTTGCAGGTGATGATCGAAGTCGGCCGGACGATCTGGCCGGCCCGCGGCGCCAGCGGAGAGAGCGCACCGGCGGGTACCGCGTTCGCCGGTTTCGGCGCCGGTGTGCTGGTGATGTATGCAACGGCTTTTCTGGTTCAGGTATAGGCGATGGCCGACCGCGACAAATCAGCGCCGAAGGCCGCCAACGCCATGCCAGACGAAATGCCCGACGAAATGATGGACGCGAGCCTGCAGGCCGCCCAGTTCGAGCGGGTGCGCACGGCGCAGCAAACCGAGAAAGCCGAAGACTATGTCGAGATGATCGACGACCTGATCGACGCCTATGGCGAAGCCCGCGTCGTCGAGATGGCGCAACGGTTCGGCGTCTCGCACGCCACGGTCAACAAGATCGTCAAGCGGCTGGCCCGCGACGGGCTGGTGCGCACCCGCCCCTACCGTTCGATTTTCCTGACCGGGGCCGGCCGCGAACTGGCCGACTCCTCGCGCAAACGCCACCAGATCGTGCTGAACTTTCTGCGCGCCATCGGCGTCGGCGAACGCGCCGCCGAACTCGACGCCGAAGGCATCGAGCACTATGTCAGCGACGAGACCCTCGCCGCCTTCGCGCGGGTGGTAGCGCAAAAGAAGAAATAGGCGGCGCTGGCGCAATTTTTTTCTAGCCCCCCACCCCACCCTCCCCCACAAGGGGGGAGGGAGTTTAGACGGTGGCCGACACTCGGTTCAAAGTCCTCCCCCTTGATGGGGGAGGATTTAGGTGGGGGTGACGATGGCGAAGGTAATGCTCCGACTGACACGGAATATGCTCTTATTCCGGTCTCCCTACAGCGTCAGCACCGTCGAGCCGGTGGTGCGCCGCTCCATGACGTCGATCTGCGCCTGCGCCGCGTCTTCCAATTTATAGCGTTGACCGATCACGGTCTTGACTGCCCCCTTGTCCATGACGGCGAACAGGGCCGCGGCGGCGTTTTCGAGATCCTGGCGCGAAAGCTGGTAGTAGCGCATCGACGCCTTGGTGAAAAACAGCGAGCCCTTCATCTGGAGTTCGATCGCATCGATCGGCGCCAGCGGGCCCGAAGCGTTGCCGAAATTCACGTAATAGCCGCGCGTGCGCAGCGAATCGATGGATGCGGACCACACATCGGGGCCGACCGAATCGTAGACGACGTGGACGCCTTCGCCATTGGTGATCTCCCGGGCCACCTCGGTGAAATTCTCGGTGCGGGTATTGACCGCATGGGCCGCGCCATTGGCCAGAATCAAACCCTTTTTTTCCTCGGAACTGGTGGTGCCGATAACTGTCACGCCGAGATGCTTGAGCCACTGACACAGGAACAAGCCGACCCCGCCCGCCGCGGCGTGGACCAATGCGACCTCGCCGACATTGACCGGATAGCAGCGGTTGACGAGATATTCCGCCGTCATACCCTTGAGAAGGCTGGCCGCCGCATCGTCGTCGGTGATCGAGTCCGGGATAGCGATCAAGCTGGCCGCGTCGATCAGCCGGTCCTCGCAATAGGCGCCCGAAAACCCCGCGGCGTAGACAACCCGCTGGCCGACCGCGATTCCCTCGACCCCATCACCGACCGCCTCGACGACTCCCGCCGCCTCGCCGCCCGGCACGGCGGGCAACTCGGGCAGCACCGGGTACTTGCCCTCGCGCACCAGCGCATCGAGAAAATTAAAACCGACCGCCGAGTGGCGCAGGCTCACCTGACCCGGTCCCGGGTCGCCGACCTCGATGTCCTCCCATTTGAGCACCTCGGGTCCGCCAAATTCATGAAAACAGATTGCCTTGACCATAATTATCCCCGTCCCTTTTAATTGAACTGCGTGTTTGCAGCTAATGTAGGCGGGCGGCGCGGTTTGGCAAAGGCGGGTCCCAGCTTGCAGCGCCCGCCCCGCCCGATTAGGCTAGGCGCAATCAATAAACGCACTAATGCGGCTAAGAATAAGGGGAGAATTCAGCCATGGCCCGTCCCGTCATCATCAGTTGCGCCGTCACCGGCGGCGCCGACACCAAAGGCATGAACCCGGCGGTGCCGGCGACGCCAGAGGAAATCGCCAACGAAGTGCTCGCCGCCAATGGCGCCGGCGCCGCGGTCGCCCATATCCATGTGCGCAATCCCGAAACCGGCAAGCCGAGCATGGACCCTGTCCTGTACGGCGAGGTGGTCAACCGCGTGCGCGATGCCGGTTGCCCGGTGGTGATCAATCTGACGACCGGCCCCGGCGCACGCCTCGACGTCGATACCGAAAATCCGGGGGTGCTTGGCGCCGGCAGCGTCATGAAGACGGCCGAAGAGCGGGTTATCCACGTGCTCGAAAACAAGCCCGACATTTGTTCGCTCGACGTGGCGACGATGAATTTCGGCGACCGCCCGATGGTCAACTCGCCGGAAATGATCGCCGAGATGGCCGCGCTGATCCAGTCGGCCGGCGTGAAACCCGAGCTCGAAGTGTTCGATGTCGGCCATGTGCGCCTGGCCAACTCTCTGGTCGAGAAAGGCGTGATCTCCGGCCCCAACCCGCTCTACCAGCTTTGCCTCGGCATTCCGTGGGGCGCGCCGGCGGACGCGGAGACCATGACCCTGATGCGCAACATGCTGCCCGAGGGCGCGCTGTGGGCTTCGTTCGGCATTTCGCGCTTCGAGTTCCCCATGGTCGCCGCGGCGACGGTGCTCGGCGGCCATGTGCGCGTAGGTCTGGAAGACAATCTCTATATTGCCCGCGGCGAACTGGCTTCGGGCAACGCGCAACTGGTCCAGCGCGCCGTCGAGATCATCGAAGCCATCGGCGAGACCGTGGCGACGCCAGCCGAAGCGCGCGAGATCTTCGGTATTTCCGGCTCCAACAGCGCCAGCAAGGCGGCCGAATAACCAATAACAACCAGCGCCGCTAAGCGGCGCATATCGAGGGAGAGCTTGAACCATGGCACGTCCCGTTATCGTATCGTGCGCCGTCACCGGCGGGTCCGACACCAAGCACATCAACCCGGCGGTGCCGGTGACGCCGGAGGAAATCGCCTCTGAAATCATCGCCGCCCACGGCGCCGGCGCGGCCATCGCCCACGTCCATGTGCGCGATCCCAAAACCGCCAAGGCCAGCATGGACCCGGCGCTCTATAAAGAGGTGGTCGCCCGGGTGCGCGACGCCGGCTGTCCGATCCTGCTCAACCTGACCACCGGGCCGGGCGGCATTCTGGTGGTCGATCCCGACGAGCCCCATAAATTCCGCAAGGGCAGCCATCTCTCAAGCGCCGAGGAACGGGTAGCCCATGTGGTCGAAAACCGGCCCGAGATGTGCACGCTCGACGTCACCACCATGAACTATTCCGATATGGCCGTGACCAACACCATGGCCATGCTCGACAAGATGGCCGGGATGATCCAGGCGGTCGGGGTCAAGATCGAGATGGAGGTGTTCGACACCGGCCAGCTCTGGCACGGCGCCGAGATGTGCAAGCGCGGCGTCATCACCGACCCGCAGCCGCTGTTTCAGCTCTGCCTCGGCATTCCGTGGGGCGGCCGCGCCGAGATGGAAACCATGGCGTTGATGCGCGACCAGTTGCCGTCGAACGCGGTGTGGGCGTCGTTCGGCATCTCGCGGTTCGAATTCCCCATGGTCGCCGCGGCGGTGGTGCTCGGTGGCCATGTGCGCGTCGGCATGGAGGACAATCTGTATCTCTCGCGCGGCAATCTGACGCCGGGCAACGCGCCCTTGGTGCAACGCGCGGTCGAGATCATCACCTCCATCGGCGACTACCCGGCCAGCGTCGACGAAGCGCGAGGCCTGCTTGGCCTCGATCAGCTAAGGGCGGCGGCGGAGTAGTGCCGTACAGGGTACTCTTGTCTTTCTGATGGGAGCGATGCCCTCCATCCTTCGACAAGCTCAGGATGAGGTATTTATTTGACTGCCGGCGCCATTATCCCAATCCTCATCCTGAGCTTGTCGAAGGACGAGGAATTTATTTGAATGTCGACGCCATTATCTCAATCCTCATCCTGAGCTTGTCGAAGGACGAGGAGTACGCACCCTAAGTCGGGCGGTCGCTGAGGGCCAGATAGAGCAGCGATTTCCACAGCAGGATGCGGTCGATGGGATTGCCGACGAAAGGTTTGTTGGCGATCGGATCGGTGTGGTCGAGACCGGGGATCACGACATAGCGGGCGCCCGGCAGGATAGCCGACGACAGCGGCACCAGACCGTCGTTCTTGATCCCATTATCGGTCATCCAACGGTGCGTCGGCGCCATGTGAAGCGTGGGTATCTGCGACGCATCGAGATAGGTCGCCAGCACAATTATGGGAAAAGATTTCCCAATATTCTCAATATATTGCGCGTATTTACTCATGTATTTCTTGCGGTTTTCCACGGTCAGATCGTCGATCGATTTGCCGCTGCCGCCGAGCGCCCGCAGAACCGGCTTGGCAATCCCGCGGGTCCAATCTTCCGCGACGATCAAATCGGCTACCGGCGAGCCGCCGAACGGCGCTTGCAGGACCACCCAGCAGGCCACCTGGCGGCGGAATTGCGGCTCGGCGCGCAACAGAAATTCGAGCGTATCGAGGCCGCCCTTGCTGTGCGAGATGATGCACACCGGCCGCTTGCTGACAGCGATATAGGCGGCCAGCCGGCGGCCGTTTTCGGCCACACTTTCTTCGGTATCGATCGGCGCCATCACGGTCTCGATGCCGTCGGCTTTCAGCGCATCGATCGGCGCGCGAAAATAATCGGTGAGGCCCAACGCGCCGACGTCGATCAACAGGCCGCTAAGGTAGGACGGAACGACAACCACCTTATAGCCGCGCAACTCGTCGAGCACGGTGGCGTAGGCGGCCTCGACGAGTTCGGCATCGAGCACGCCATTGCGTTTGAACGCCTGCCATTCGTGGGACACGTCGCGGGCGCCGGCGGGAACGGCAATATCCGACCCGGCCACGGCGAGCGGCGCCGTGAGCAACGGTAACAGCGTAACGGCGGAAACGGCGGCCAACCGAAACGGGGCCGCGAGTCGCCGTCCGCGAATATGCGTGGGCGCACCCATTACCCTTAGATAATGGGCGCAGATAGCCACGCTTTCAATGTTCTTGCCGTCCCATATCGAAATTACGGCGCCTTCCACCGCCAATCGTCGTGCTCGGGCTTGACCCGAGCATCCATGGCCGTGCCTGGCAAAGCCCCGTGCGATAGAAAAATGGATACTCGCGTCGGAGCGTGAGTATGACAGTCGATGTTAGTGCGTCGCGGGAGCGACCACCCCTACCCGCCGAACCTGGCTTTCGCTTCCTGGCGGCGTGCGTGCAGGATCGGCTCGGTGTAGCCGTTGGGCTGCTCGCGGCCCTTGAACACCAGATCGCTGGCGGCCTGGAAGGCGACGCTGTCGCCGAAATTGGGCGCCATCGGCCGATACAGCGGGTCGCCTGCGTTCTGGCCGTCGACCACGCCCGCCATCCGCTGCAGGGTTTCGCGCACCTGGTCTTCGCTGCACACGCCGTGGCGCAGCCAGTTGGCGATGTGCTGGCTGGAAATACGCAAGGTGGCGCGGTCTTCCATCAGCCCGATATCGTTGATGTCGGGCACCTTCGAGCAGCCGACGCCCTGATCGATCCAGCGCACCACGTAACCCAGAATGCCCTGGGCATTATTGTCGAGCTCCGCTTGAATGTCGGCCTCCGGCCAGTTGGGCCGGTCGGCGAGCGGAATGGTCAGGATGTCGTCGAGTTCGGCGTGGGGGCGCGACCCCAGTTCCGCCTGCCGCGCCGCCACATCGACCTGATGATAGTGGGTGGCGTGCAGGGTGGCGGCGGTCGGCGACGGCACCCAGGCGGTGTTGGCGCCGGACTGGGGATGGCCGATCTTGATCTCCAACATATCGGCCATGAGGTCGGGCATCGCCCACATGCCCTTGCCGATCTGGGCGCGGCCCGGCAGGCCACATTCCAGCCCGGTATCGACATTCCAGTTCTCGTAGGTCTGCATCCACGCGGCGGCCTTCATGTCGGTCTTGCGGATCATCGACCCGGCCTCCATGGCGGTGTGCATCTCGTCGCCGGTGCGGTCGAGGAAGCCGGTGTTGATGAAGAACACCCGGTCCTTGGCGGCGCGGATGCATTCCTTGAGGTTCACCGTGGTGCGCCGCTCCTCATCCATGATACCGATTTTCAACGTGTGGCGGTCGAGGCCCAGCGCGTCTTCGACCTGGGTGAAAATCCGGTCGGTGAACGCCACCTCTTCCGGTCCGTGCATCTTCGGCTTGACGATGTAGACCGAGCCGGCGCGGCTGTTCTTGCGGCCCTTGAGATCGTGCATGGCGATCATCGAGGTGATCATGGCGTCGAGAATGCCTTCCGGCGCTTCGTTGCCGTCGGTGTCGAGGATCGCCGGGTTGGTCATCAGATGGCCGACAGTGCGGATCAGCATCAGGCTGCGGCCGTGCAGCGTCACCGCCGACCCGTCGGGGCCGGTGTAGACGCGGTCGGGGTTGAGCGCGCGATCAACCATCTGGCCGCCTTTTTCGAAGGTGTCGGTCAGATCGCCCTTCATCAGGCCCAACCAGTTGCGGTAGGCGACGACCTTGTCCTCGGCATCGACCGTGGCCACCGAATCCTCGCAGTCCATGATCGTCGTCATGGCCGCTTCCAGCACCACGTCGCTGACCCCGGCGGGATCGGTCTTGCCGATCGGATGACTGCGGTCGATGGTGATTTCGAAGTGCAGGCCGTTGTTTTTCAACAGCACCGCCGACGGCGACGCGGCGTCGCCGCCATATCCGGCGAACTGCCCGGCGTTGGCGAGCCCGGTCGTGCCGCCATCCAGCAGGGTCACCACCAAAGCGCCGCCGGCGACCGCATAGGCCGTGGCCTCGAGGTGGGAATGGCCGTCGAGCGGCGCCGCTGAATCGAGGAATTGGCGGGCGAACGCGATGACGCGCTCACCGCGCACTTCGTTGTAACCGCCGGCGCGCTCGGCGCCGCCCTCTTCGGAAATAGCATCGGTGCCGTACAGCGCATCGTAGAGGCTGCCCCAGCGGGCGTTGGCGGCGTTGAGCGAGTAGCGCGCGTTGGTCACCGGCACCACAAGCTGCGGTCCGGCGATGGACGAGATTTCCGGATCGACATTGGTCGTGCTTACCGTGAAATCGCCGCCTTCCGGCACCAAATATCCGATCTCCCGCAGGAACGCCTTATAGGCCGGCAGATCGCTCGCCTGGTCGCGGTGTTCCCGATACCAGGCGTCGATTTTCACCTGTAATTCGTCGCGCGTCGCCAGCAGCTCGCGGTTGCGCGGCGCAAGATCGTGGATCAGGGCGTCGAAGCTCGCCCAGAACGCGTCGGGCGCGATGCCGGTACCCGGCAGGGCCTCATCGTTGATGAAATCATACAGCTCTTTATCAACCTGGAGTGATCCAGCCTCGATCCGCTCGGTCATTGCCTCTATCCCTTACTTTCTTATCGATTTGTAACTTAGGAACGCGCGCGGTCTGTGCCGCTTGCGGAAATTCATATCACCCCTGTGATCCAACTTTCTTAGCCCTGAGTCAAATCCACTGTAGGGGAAAAATCACTCAACCCCCGACCACCACGCCCGGATTGAGGATACCGTGGGGATCGAGGCGGCGCTTGGCGTCGGCCAGGATGTCGCCGAACAAAGCCGGGCGCTGCTGCTCGTACCATTTCTGATGATCGCGGCCGACCGCATGGTGGTGGGTAATGGTGCCGCCATTGGCGATGAGGGCGTCGGACGCCGCCGCCTTGATCTCCCGCCATTGTTCCAGCATGCCGCCGGGCCGGCCCTCGCCGTGGAAGGCGAAATAGGGCGCCGGGCCATCGGGATAGGCATGGCTGAAGCGGCACGACACCGCGCCTTCCTTGCCGGTGACCTCGCGCAGCGCCGTGGCGGTGGCGTCCTTGATGGCGTGGTAAAATTCCTCGAAGCGGTCCCAGGTGGTCGCCGTCTCGAAGGTGTCGGAGATAATCCCGCGCGGCGTCAAATTCTCGCGGTTATAGGGCATGCGGATAAACGCCGTGCGCCACGCGCCGACCGCACCTTGCAGATGGGCTTGCGCGTTGTCGCGCCACTCCACATCGACCGTGCCGCCATGGTCGAGGCAGCATTGCTCGGCGCGCACCATCCAGGCATCGACCGGATGGTCCGACGATTCGAACGACACCACCATCAGCGTGAACGAGCCGTCGCCGGCGGCGTTCACCTTGAGCTCGACGCCGTCGACGATGCGCAGATTGGCGGGGTAAAGCCCGGCCTGCGAGACCGCGCGCACGGCGCGGGCGGCGTCGAAGAAGTCGGCGAAGCGGAACCCGGCGGTGGCCTTATGGGTGGGCCGCCCCTGCAGGCGCACCCAGGCCTCGGTGATGATGCCGAGCGCGCCTTCCGAACCCATCATGAACCGGTCGGGGCTGGGCCCAGCGCCGCTGCCGGGCAGCCGCCGCGACTGCAGGCGCCCGGCCGGGGTCACCGTGGTGATGTTCTCCACCAGATCGTCGATATGGGTGTAGAGGGTGGCGAAATGGCCGCCCGAGCGCGTCGCGATCCAACCGCCCAGGGTCGACTGTTCGAACGATTGCGGAAAATGACGCATTGTCAGCCCATGGGGTTTGAGTTGCGCCTCGAGTTCGGGCCCGCGCGCGCCACCCTGGATGCGCGCCGCGCGCGACACATCGTCGACTTCCAATACCTTGTTGAGGCGCGACAGATCGACGGTCACGGTGCCCGCGAAACCATCGCCGACATCGGGCGTCACCCCGCCGACCACCGACGACCCGGCGCCGTAGGGAATAACGGCAGCGCCGGCCTCGCCGGCCCAGTCGTAGATGGCGCGAATGTCGTCACTGTTGCTGGGATAGGCCACCACGTCGGGCGCGTGGGCGAAATCGCGGGCGAAGATGCGGATCGAATCCGGCAACGACTGGCCGAAGCTGTGGAGAATGCGTTCGAACGGCTCGGTCGTGCACACCGTGGCCAGGCTCGCTGGCGGCGTCAGCCGGGGCGCGGCGAGCGTAATATCGCCAATACCGGGGCGCGTCCCCTCGGTTGTGGGCCGGATGCCGAAGCCGTCGGCGAAGGTCTTCAGCAGCCCCGACACCTGGTCGCCGCTGAGACCGGCATCCTCGTAGCCCCAGCCCCAGAATTTCAAATTGCGGTCAGTCACGCTCTATCCTCTTATTCTCGCGGCATCGCTATTCGCCGCTGCCCCTTTGCCTGATACTATCGCGGCGGCACAACAAGATGCCACCGGGGAGGACATATAGCCGCAATGGCAACCGCACTCATCGCCGGCGCGCTCGGCGTCGTCGGCCGCTCGCTGGTCGAACATCTGGAAGACGACCCGGACTGGTCGGTGATCGGCCTGTCGCGCCGCTCGCCGGACTTCGACACCTCGGCAGAATTCATCTCGGTCGACCTGCTCGACGCCGCCGACTGTAAGGCCAAGCTCGGCGATTTGAGCGGCGTCACCCACATATTTTTCACGCCCTGCACCGCGCGGGCGACCTTCGCCGAGGAAATCGCGCCCAACATGGCAATGCTGACCAACTTGCTCGACACCCTCGAGCCGATCGCATCCGGCCTTGAGCATGTGCAGTTGATGCTGGGCGCGAAATGGTACGGCATCCAGTTCGGCTCGCCCTACAAGACACCGGCCAAGGAAAGCGATCCGCGCCACATGCCGCCCAACTTTTATTACGACCAAACCGACTGGCTGGTCGAGCGCCAGAAGGGTAAGAACTGGACCTGGTCGGGGTTGCTGCCGCACGGCGTGTGGGGGTTTTCGGTCGGCAGCGAGATGAACCTGCTGAACTCGATCGCGGTCTACGCCACCATCTCCAAGCACCTCGGCGTGCCGCTGCGCTTTCCCGGCAATCCGGCGCTCTACGACTGCGTCTATCAAATCGCCGATGTGGCCCTGATGGCGCGCGCCATGGCATGGACCGCGACGACGCCGGCCGCCGTCAACGAGATCTACAACATCACCAACGGCGATTTCACCCGCTGGCGCCAGTTATGGCCGCGCATCGCCGAGTTTTTCCATATGGAGGTGGGGCCGGTGCAACAGCTTCATCTGCAAACGGCGATGGCCGACAAGGAACCGGTGTGGGCTGAGATTTGCGAGCAGTACCAGTTGCGCCGCTACACGATCGACGATCTGGCGACCTGGAGGTTTCTCGATTACGCCTTCGCCAACGGCTTCGACCAGATGTCGAGCCTGACCAAGATCCGCCAGGCCGGCTGGCACGAAGTGCTCGACACCGAGCACACCATCACCCGGCAATTGCAGCGCCTGCGCGACGACCGGATCATTCCGTGAGCGTGGGGAGCACCGATCATGGCTAAACGAACCGCACTGGTCCCCGGCGCGCTGGGCATTACCGGGCGCGCCATCGTCGAACATCTGGAAGGCGATCCCGAATGGGACGTCATCGGCCTATCACGGCGGCCGCCGAACTATGCCACCGACGCCCAATTTCTGTCGGTCGATCTGCTCGACCCCGCCGACTGCGCCGCCAAGGCGGAAAACCTGGCCGCCGCCACCCATGTATTTTTCTGCGCCTACGCGCCGCAAGCCTCGGTGGCGGCGGAAATCGCCCCCAATGTGGCGATGCTGGAAAATTTGATGGACGTCCTCGAGCCCGCCACGGGCCTCGAGCATGTGCAACTGATGCACGGCGCCAAATGGTACGGCAGCTATCTCGGCCCCTATAAGACCCCGGCCAAGGAGGACGATCCGCGCCCGGTGGTGGAAAATTTCTACCACGCCCAGCAGGACTGGATCGTCGAACGCCAGGCCGGTAAAAGCTGGACCTGGTCGGCGCTGCGCCCGCACGGCATCTGGGGCTTTTCCATCGGCGGGCGCATGAACCTGATGACCGGCATCGTGCTCTACGCCGCCATTTCCAAGCATCTCGGCCTGCCGCTGCGCTGGCCCGGCAAGTCCGGCTTCTACGATTGCCTGTACAACATGATCGACACCGGCCTGCTCGCCGAGGCCATGGCATGGGCGGCGACCGATCGCGCGGCGGCGAACGATGCCTTCAACATCAACAATGGCGACTTCTTCCGCTGGAACCAGGTGTGGCCGCGCATCGCCGAATTCTTCGATATGGAGGTCGGCCCGGTGCAGACCGTGCCGCTGCAAACGGTGATGGCCGACAAGGAGCCGGTGTGGGCCGAGATCGTCGCCAAGCACGATCTGCAGCCGTTCACCTTGGCCGAGCTGACCAATTGGGACTATCTCGACATGGTGTTGGGCAACGCCTACGACCAGATGTCGAGCATTACCAAGGCGCGGCACGCGGGCTGGCACAAGACCCTCGACACCGAGGAAACCATAACCCGGCAGATGCAGCGGCTGCGCGACGACAAGATTATTCCCTAATAGAAGGTTCCCCATGCCAGCTTTGATCATCAGCAGCGCCTTCGACGGCGGCAACATTGCCTGCATCGCTGCCGACGACCCCGGAGATATCCGGCTGGAAATCCTCAAAGACAGCGAGTCCGATTTTTATCAGTGGTTCTATTTCCGCCTCACCGGCGCGCGCGGCGAGGCCTGCCGGCTCAACATCGTCAACGCCGGCGACGCCGCCTACACCAAAGGCTGGGAAAGCTATCAGGCTCTGGCTTCGGACGACCGCCAGACCTGGCGGCGGCTGCCGACGAGCTACAAGGACGGCGTGCTGACCATCGAGCACACGCCGCAATCGGATTCCGTCTGGTTCGCCTATTTCGCCCCCTACACCATGGAGCGCCACGGCGATCTGATCGCCCGGGTGCAGGCGTCACCGCGCGTCGCGCTGTCGGTGCTGGGCAAGACCCTCGACGGCCAGGACATGGACCTGGTGCGGGTCGGCGAGCCGGGTCCCAATAAGCGCATCTGCTGGGCGGTGGCGCGCCAGCATCCCGGCGAGACCATGGCCGAGTGGTGGATGGAAGGCATTCTCGACCGCCTGCTCGATCCCGGCGACGCCACCGCCACCGCGCTGCTCGACAAGGCGGTGTTCTATCTGGTGCCCAATATGAACCCGGACGGCAGCCGGCGCGGCCATCTGCGCACCAACGCCGCCGGCGCCAACCTCAACCGGGAATGGAGCGAACCGGCGATGGAGCGCAGCCCGGAAGTGTTCCTGGTGCGCCAGGCCATGCACCAGACCGGCGTCGATTTCTGCCTCGACGTCCATGGCGACGAGGCCCTGCCCTATAACTTCCTCGCCGGCATGATGGGCATTCCCTCGCTGAGCGACCGGCAGAAAAATCTACAGGCCGCCTTCGATAAGGCGTTGCTCGCCGCCAGCCCCGAGTTCCAGACCGAGCACGGCTATCCGTCGAGCCCGCCGGGCAAGGGTAATCTCACCATGTGCGCCAACTATGTGGCCGAGGCCTTCGGCTGCCTGTCGCTGACCCTGGAAATGCCGTTCAAGGACAACGCCGACCGGCCCGAGCCCGAATTCGGCTGGTCGCCGGAGCGTTCGCGCAACTTCGGCGCCGCGCATGTGGACGCCATCGCCGCCATCGTGGATGAGTTGCGGTAAGGCCTAACCCTCTCCTTAAATGGAGGGCGTTAGTCGCCATTCCTTCGCCGTATCCACACCTCGTCATGCCCGAGCGTGACGGGAGCATGACGGGAGGGGAGCAGCAGCGGTGGTCGCTCTGCCGGCCCCCAACATCAACCGTCATACTCGCGCTGCAACGCGAGTATCCATTTTTCAATCACACGGGCCTTGTGAGAGATAAGTACACATGACCGATCCTGGTACGG
>Ga0114950_10002515_pt1 | contig 14072 bp, 14 predicted proteins | sample N075metaG_FD_83503 | JGI IMG/M metagenome (GOLD analysis project Ga0114950, IMG submission 83503) | Deep subsurface microbial communities from Kermadec Trench to uncover new lineages of life (NeLLi) - N075 metaG | ecosystem: Environmental > Aquatic > Marine > Ocean trench > Sediment | place...
CTCAGTGAATCCCTAGGGACCACGCGTGCAACAAGCTTGCCACGCGTCGACGGCGTCGGTCACCAGATCTCTGCGCTCGGCAGAGACCAGGCCCTACCTGAAAACACGGGCCATCCAAGAAGAGAGGATTTTGGAGCTGTGTCGCCAAGATCTCATTCGGGGCTGCTCCCAATACGAAGGGTCGCGCTACTCCTCGCGAAGCGCCGTCACGGGATCCACCTGCGTCGCCCGACGAGCCGGCAGGTAGCACGCCAACGTGGCCACCGCGACGAATACCAGGCTGACTCCACCGTACGTGAGTGGGTCCGTCGGAGTAATGCCGACGAGAAGAGAGTCCATGACCCGAGTCAGCGGGACCGCGACCAGAAGGCCGAGCACGATGCCTGCCCCCGCCAGGGTGAGTCCTTCGACCACCACGAGCTTGAGGATACTTCCCGCCTCTGCGCCGAAGGCCATTCGGACTCCGATTTCTGCGGTCCGCTGCCGCACCACATACGACAACACTCCGTACAAGCCGATGGATGCCAACAGGAGCGCGATCACGCCAAACACGCTGATGAGTGTCAAAGCGAAGCGCGTGGGCCCCATCGCCCGATCGACGTAACTCTGCATGAGCTCGACGTTTGCCACCGGAACGTCGCCGTCCATCGCAGCCACTTCGGCGCGTATCGCCCCCATCAAGCCCACGGGATCCACGCCGGCCTTGACCACCCAGGTGCCACCGAAGCCCCCGGTGTACCGGTTGGCAAAGTAGACCGTCTCAGTTCCTTCGGTCGCGAGGCCCTCCGACCGCTGATGTTCCACCACGCCGATCACCTCGACGAACTGCGGGTCGGGTGTCGTGGCACGGATGAGGAAACGCTTGCCGATCGCTGATTCGTTCGGCCACAGGATCCCCGCGAGTTTGGCATCCACCACGACCACGGCCGTGCTGTCGGCGTTATCGGCTTCCGAGAACGTTCGGCCAGCGAGCAGTGCCGTGCCCATCACCTCTAAATACCCGGGCGTGACGCTACGATAGGTCGCTTGTCCAAACGCCTCCGGGTTGGTCAAGGCTTCCTCCAGGCCGTACCGTCCGTTGGCCAGGCTGGATGTCAATGGAAGCGGAAAGCCGGTAGCCGCCCGCTCCACCCCGGGGATCGATTCCAGCCGCCGCTGCAGCTCGGCCGTGAAATTCGTCCGGTCGACCGCCTGCGGATACCGGCCGAACGGGATCGTCGCATTGAAGGTGATCACACCGTCGGGGTCGAATCCGGGTGAGACTTTGTTGAGCTCCACGAAGCTCCGTACCATCAACCCGGCTCCGATCAGCAACACCAACGACAACGCGACCTCGACGACGACGACGGTGTTGCGAATCAGCTTGCGCGCGGCGCTCATCGAGATGGTGCCCCGGTCCCTCAACGCATCTGCGAGCTGGAATCGAGAGCTCTGCAGTGCGGGAACGATGCCGAACAGAAGCGCGGCTCCGACAGCCGACACCGCCGTGAAGAGGAGGACCACGCCGTCGATACGGACGCTCTCGATGCGTGGCAGATCCTCGGGTTGCAGCGCCAGAAGTAGCTCGATCCCTCCCGCTGCCAACAAGGTGCCGAGGAGTGCACCAGCCAGTGCCAGGACCACGCTCTCGATGAGCATCTGTCGGATGAGCCGACCCCGGCTCCCACCAATCGCTGAGCGGACTGCCAGCTCCCGGTCACGCCCTGAGGCCCGCACTAGCAACAGATTCGAGACGTTGGCGCACGCGATGAGCAGAACGAATACCACGGCACCGAACAGCGCCAAGAGAACGGGCCGCACGTGCGCCGTGACTTCCGATTGTAGTCCCTCCACGCGCACGTGGAAGTCGGCGGTAGCGAACACCTCGTCGTCCGCTGACAGGGAAGACGCGACGCGGTCGAGCTGTGACTGCAGTTGCTCGACCGTGGCACCCTCCCTCAGCCGACCAACGGGTAGGAGGAATACGCTGATGAGAGGAGCGTTCACGAAATCGACACGTGCGGACAGCCAAATGTCCACACGGTCCGCGAGATTGGCGGTCGGCGGCATGAGGAGCTCGAAGCCGCGAGGCATCACGCCGACGATCTCAGCCGGCCCACCGCCGATCTCGATTGTACGGCCGATGACGTCTGGCGACCTGGCGTACCTCTGTTCCCACAGCGCATGGCTCAAGATGGCGATGCCGGGGAGGGCGCCGGGTTGACCTGGGAAGACACCCTGCGGATTCGGAGTCCCGTCCTCTTCCACGAAGTTCCGACCGATCACCGGCTCGACCCCGAGCATGGTGAAGAAGTTGGTGGTCACGTTCCCGGCATCCACCTGAATCGGGTCGCCGTCACCCGTGAGCGATACACGGGACGTGAAGACGGCGGCGAGGTCTTCTAGCGCGGACGCCCCTTCCTTATAGGCCAATACCATCGGCGGAGACGCCGGAAAGTGCGTGACATTCCGATTCCGCAGTTCGCCCCACAACAGGACCAACTCCTGCGGATCGTCATACGGAAGGGGCTGAAGAAGAACCGCCCGCACCACACTGAAAATCGCGGTATTCGCTCCGATGCCGAGCGCGATCGTGACAACCGCCACGAAGGTAAAGCCCGGATTCCTGCGCAGTGCCCGTACGGCGTACTTGAGGTCCTTCATCAGCGAATCCATCCCCCCACCCCCTCCCCTTATGTCTCCGTGGCCGGCATTTCCCATCGGCGTGCCAGCCCTACGCCGTCGCCTTCCCTGAGCTACTCGCTCGCCGACGCCGTTTTTTACGGCGTCGGCGAAAGCGCTCACCCAATGCGCCATGAGCCCGAAATTCCCCACCTCGGCGCGGGCGTCCCTGCCTTGCTCCATGAAGAGCCTGCCCATCTCGTCTCCGTTCCGATTGCGGAACGCGCGCGGATAGCTCCACAGCAACGCTCGATAGAGCGTCAGGGACAGCTGACGGCGAGGTCGGCTCACTGATCCTACGACTGCTGGAGGAGCCCGTGGGCACGTGCCGTGCCCAGCAAACTCTCGAGCCGGTGAGCCTCCGCCGACGCGACCTGTCTGCCGGTCTTCGTCACCGCGTAGTACCGCCGTCGTTCATCGGCGGTCGCTCGAGGAGCGTCTTCCGTCTCCTCGATCAGGCCCGTATCGACGAGCCGTGACAGAGCCCGATAGAGAGTCCCCGCGTGGAGACCCGTCTGCCCGCCGGCCCGCTCGCGGACGGAGCGCATGATCGCATAGCCGTGTGCCTCGCCCGCCAGCAGTGCCAGCAAGATGTCGAAAGCCACCGGCGTGAGCGGCAAGAGCGAGGTCGGATCGGTGTCGGATGCGCGGGTCATGTTCCTCTGGAGTCCCTCGAGTAGTCGCACTAGGTATATACGCCCTACGCACATAGTATCAAAAACGAGAGATAGGTTCCAGTGGGCCTATCGGATCGGTTCCTTGCCTAGCCCTCTGTAGCGTCCACCGACCGGTACGCTTCGATAACCGCGAGCTCTCCATCTGCCTCGGGCATCGAGTTCCCGTGTTCCATGCCGAGAATCCCGCGAAAGCCCTTGCCGTGGATGTGTTGGAAGACGTTTCCGTAGTTGATCTCACCTGTGGTCGGCTCGTTCCGACCCGGGTTGTCACCGATCTGGAAGTACGCGATCTCGTCCCAAGCAGCGTCGACATTGGGAATGAGATTCCCCTCCGTGATCTGCTGGTGGTAGAGATCGTCGAGGATCTTGCACGCGGGGCTGCCGACTGCTTTGCAGATCTGGTACGCCTGCGGGATACCCTTCAGGAAGAGGCCCGGGTGGTCGCGGGGATTGAGGGGCTCGAGGACGATCACCAATCCATGGGGCTCGAGGATCGCGGACGCCTGTTTGAGGCTTTCGACGACGTGGGCCGTCTGGTAGTCCGGGTGGACGCGGAGGTCGAGGTGTCCGGGCACCACCGTCATCCACTTCGCGTTGACACGGCGCGCTACGTCGACTGACTCGGCGATCTCCTTCAGAAACTCCTCTCGCCTGGCCGCGTCGCCGCTCGCGAGGTTGGGCTCCTGCCAGTAGATCGTGTGAGCGACGAATACGCCCATCCGCATGTCCAGGCGGGCCATCTCCGATGCGATGCGCTCCTGCTCCCCCACCGAACGGCCCTTCATGCCGTTGTCCTCGAGTGATCGGAAGCCCTGGTCGGCCATGAACTGCAGCTGGCCGATGAGGTCGCCGCCCCCACTGTGTCGGAACATTCCGAAATGAGGTGCGAAGTCGCACCGGAAGGGCTGGGCCGGCGCAGGCAGTAGATGTGACGACTGAGCGCTCGAGCCCGCCCAGGCGTTAGTCGCACCAAGCGCCGAGGCGGCGCCGGCGGCCGCTGCGGTTCCGATAAAGGTTCGCCGGTTCATGGTCGATTATCTCCGATTCTGTTGCGAGGCTCGTTCCGGCTGCTGTCCGGTCATCCAACTGGCGCTTCCGGTCACGGTGGCCCAGGCACCATCGACGGAGCGTGTCAGCTTCATTCCCGACGCGCGATCCATCACGGTGAGCGCAGACGCCAAAGCATCGGCCGTCGTGGCGTCGGGGGCGACGACGGTAACCGTAGGTGCATCGACGACGCCCAGACCGGTGCGGGGGTCGACGATGTGTGCGTAGCGCACTCCGTCGATGGTCACATGGCGATGCGCGTCGCCAGAGGTGGCCACGCCGACGTGGGCTAGACGGAGCGAATTACCATTCGGTAGCGCCACGAGCCATCCCCTTTCGTCGGGAGGTGGGTCACCGAGCGCCAGATCGCCTCCCGCGTCCACGAGCGACGCTCCGATGCCATGCTCTGCCATGATCGCCAGCGCTGCGTCGGCGGCGTATCCCTTCGCGATGCCCCCCAGATCGAGGGACATGCCCCGTTCGGTCAGGCGCGCTTCGAGCTCGGTGGCGTTCAGAGCCAGACGTCGGAATCCCACCACTGATCGGGCCGCCGCGACGCGCTCGTCGTTGGGCAACTCCCCGCGTCGAGACGACCATCTCCACAGACGGCTGAGAGGGCCGACCGTGACGTCGAACGCGCCCTCCGTTCGGCGCGCCCAGTGCTGTGCATCCTGCAAGACGGAAAGGAGCTCGGGGGTCACGGGCACGAAGGAGCCGCTGCCCGCATGGTCAGCGAGACCGGCGATCTCGCTATCCGGGCGGTAGTCCGAGAAGAGGGAGTCGAGCCGCGCGATGTGCGCGAACGCTGCGCGCGCGGCGCCGTCCGCCTGCGCACGGTCGTGCGTATAGGCCACGATCCGGAAGGTCGTGCCCATGTGCTCGGACTCGTACGTGAGTCGAGCCGCCTCCGTCTGCCCCGCGAGCCCGGACGCCGCGGCCCCGAAGATCGCAACGAAGGCGAGCGAGACCCCCGGACCTGACATGTCCGTTCGAGCCGTGCGTGGCGCGCCCGCTAGAGCACCCGTGTCGACCCCGGAATCGGAATCGCGTATCGGCCGTGCGCGTCGGGGAGCACCGGAGGCGACGCGTCCCACGCGTACCGCTCGGGCATGAGGCTGAGGTCCGAGGCGATCGCCTCCTCCCACTCGACCACGCGACCCGAATAGGTCGCCATGCGCCCGAGAATGGACGTCATGGTGGCGATCGCCCCGTTCTCCCCGTCCGTGTACTTGAACTGGCCCGCGGCGACGGCTGCGAAGAGCTCGTCGTGCTCCACCTGATAGGGGTTGGGGTCTCCCTCGTCGTCGTACTGGAAGAGCGCGTGACCCGTGGCGGATTTGATCAGCCCGGGCTCGGGCGCGACTCCGTTCGAGCCATGGAAGCCCTCGCTCACCCGGTTCATGCAATCGGGCATGTGACGGCACTGACTGAGAATCGTAGCGCCGGAATCGTACGTGAACTCGACGAAGTGGTGGTCGAAGATCTCGCCGTGGTCCATGCCAGTCCGAACCTCTCGGCCGCCCTGGCCCTGAGCGCGGACGGGATGGCCTCGGAGCACCCAGTTGGCGACGTCGAGGTTGTGGATGTGCTGCTCGACGATGTGGTCTCCACACAGCCAGTTGAAGTAGTACCAGTTCCGCATCTGGTACTCCATCTCGGTCTGACCCGGCTGGCGCTCGCGGACCCAAACGCCGCCGCTGTTCCAATAGACGCGGCCCAGCACGATGTCTCCGATCATGCCCGCGTGGAGGCGGTCGACCCATTCCCGGTAGATCGTCTGATAGTGCCGTTGCAGACCGACGACGACATTGAGACCGTCGGCCTTGGCCCGCTCGGCGTTCTCGAGCACGCTGCGGATGCCCGGGGAATCGGTGGCGACCGGCTTTTCCATGAAGATGTGCTTACCCGCGTCCACCGCCGCCTCGAAGTGGATGGGACGGAAGCCCGGCGGCGTCGTGAGAATGACGACGTCCACCTGTGGGATCACCTGTTGGTACGCGTCGAAACCGGAGTACCGCCGCTCCGGCGGCACGTCGATCCGGGGCGTGAGGTCCATGTCCTCGAGTGTCGTCAGGGTCTGGTAGCTGCTCTCGACCTTGTCCGCGAACGCGTCGGCCATCGCCACGAGCTGGACGTCCTGGTCAGTGCTCAACGCCTGCAAGGCTGCTCCCGTGCCGCGTCCACCGCACCCGATCAGGCCGATGCGAATCGGATCTCTCCCCACGGGCTGGGCCCGTGCGAAGCGTGGCTGCCCCACGAACGATAGGGCACTCACGGCAGCGGTCGTGGTCTTCATGAAGTGGCGGCGGTCCATGTCTCCCTCCTACGGGTCTGGCTGGATCTCTCTATTCGTCAGCTGTATCGAGCATCGCTTCCCAGTATGCTCGTATCTCTTCAGGCGTGAGGTCCACGGCGGGACTCACGAAGCGGAATCCTACGTGTGGAGCGTCGGTATTCCACCACACGCTTTTCGGCATTTGCGGGTCACGTCTCTGCCACTGGGGGATCTCCTCGAATCGATCGGCACAACGCAGCTGGGGGATGGCGTCGTCGAACGCACCCCCACGAACGACGCCCCGACCTCGGGCCGACGGCCCCGTGGTGGGATTGGCCGCCGATCCGTCGTCGGCGATCGAGGCGTAGAAGTGGGCATCATACGGATCGAGCGTCCACTCGGCGACATTGCCCAGCAGATCGTGGATCCCCCACGCGTTCGGATACTTTGCGCCGACTTCGTGGAACGAGCCCCCGCTGTTGTCTGCGTACCAAGCATGGCTGTCGAGGAACTCAGCGTCCGGCTCCTGGGCGTTGGGCGGAGCGACGTCCGCGCCGGTTCCGAACGGGCCCTCGTTGCCCGCGAGACAGGCGAACTCCCACTCCGCCTCCGTGGGGAGCCGGTAGAGTCGACCCGTCTTTTCGGATAGCCACTGAGCGAATCTCAGCGCGGAGAGGCGCGTCATGCCGGCGGCGGGGTGCCCCGGTCCGCTCATGCCGTGAGACGGATCCTCGTACGGGGGGCTCGGGCGGGTGACGGCGTCGGCGTCGAATGTGATCTCCGGCGCTGCCCCGACCTCGGTGTCCAGCCTCCGGTCACGGAAGACCGCGAAGACCTCGTGGGTGACCTCGGTGACGCCCATCCAGAACGCATCGACCGCGACCGTTCGCGGGGGTCCTTCGTCGTCGTCGCGCCCGGCCTCGTCCATCGGGCTCCCCAACTGAAAGGACCCACCGAGAAGGAGGGCCATCTCGAAAGACACTTCGGTACCTGGGATCGTCTGCACGAACGTGCTCCGGCGCTCGACCGACTGGCCCTGGATCGGGGTCACGGCCGAGTGGACCCCGTAGATCGACACAACGGCGAGGGCGATCCGGGCGAGTGGGACACGTCGGAGGGGCGCCATGGCGGCAATGGAGCGCGTTGCGCGCGGCGACGCAATGGACGCAGTGGGTGGGACCGTTCTGTTCTTCCTGGGTGGCTACATCATACATCAGTCGGGGCTCACCCGGACCCCTGTGGGTTCTCGCGGTGGGATTGCTGTCAGGGGGAGCCGGACTGGCGACGGGTGTCTGGATGATCCGCGTGGGACTCCTGGGCGCATCAAAGAGGTCGGAAGGTTGGCTGCGACACCTGGTCTCGGGCGCTGTGGCAGCGCTGCTCCTTTGGGCCCCCCTCAACGCTCTCGAAGTAGTTCTGGGACCGGCAGAATTCGTCGTCTCTATCGCAGCGTTCTTTCTTACCGAATTCCTGATTCAGCGCTGGATCGGCCGTACTATCCGGAGGCAAGTCGAAGCAGGAGTAGCAGATGAACTCAGCGGTGGCTGAAACGGCCGCCATGTGGCCAAACAAGCGATTCCTAACTGCCGCCGAAGAAGCGAACCGTGGCTCCCCGCTGCGCTAGCTCGTACGTCAGTGCCGGGGGATCTGCTCCCCGTTCTTTGCGAGCCATCCTCGGAAGTCCAAGAGATCTCCGTTCAAGGAGCGTGAGAACTCTACGCTGCGGGCGGTGGTGAAGTCCTCATTAAAGTCGTGTTTGAACTGGAACATGTTGCCGAGGTCCTCGGCACCAGGGAAGTCGAAGGCTCGATATGCATCGAAGGAGACGGGGAAGTGGTTCACTGTCTCTCCCAGCGCCCGGGTGAGTTCGGCGGCCATCTCCGCACCCGTTAGGTGCTCTCCAGCGATTCCCACGGCCTTGCCGATGAATTCGTCGCCGCGCTGGAATAGGCCAAACGCACACTTGCCGATATCGACGGACGCCATGCCCGGCAGCTTCTTGTCGCCCATGGGGAGCGGGAACGCCAAGACGCCGTCTTCGCCCCGCTGCGGCCCCATGCCGAAGTAGATCAGATTCTCCCAGTAGAATGACGTTCGCAGCAGGGTGGTAGGCACGCTCCCCTCGGTGAAAAATCGGTCCGCCTCGCCCTTGGCGTCGAAGTGGGGAACCTTGTAGTGCTCCATGAGGGTCGGCATTCGGTCATCTTCGAGCGCCACCCACTTCCTCGTATCTTCGAGCGTCGACCATACGACGTGATGGACGTCGGAGGCTTTCGCTGCCGTTGCGAGATTCCTTGCTTGTTCGATCTCCTTCTCCGGCGAGAAGTGTTCCCAGAAGTTGGTGACGCAGAATGCGCCGTGGCTGCCAGAGAAGGCGGCAGTAAGGCTCTCGACATCGTCGAGGTCGGCTCGGACCATTTCGGCTCCGAGTTCCCCGAGGGCCTTCGCGTTGTCTGATTCCAGGTTTCGCGTGATCCCCCGAGCACCGAATCCTCCACTCGGGTCGGCGAGGATGGCTCGAACGAGTCCACCTCCCTGGGCACCGGTAGCACCGATCACTGCGATAATCTTCTTCTCGGACATAGCCTCATCCACGCTGTATCGGGTCAATGCTGGTAAGCTAGGAGAGCCCCTTCAGACGTACAAGCCTCACGTGCCCTCGGGTCTCCATCTACCTAGTTCGCAGCTAAGGAGAAGTCGTCGATCAGGGCCGTGCGCCGCCCCGGGTACGTCTGCTCCATCGGGGTGGAAGACGAGAGAGTCTTCGGATTGATCCTCAAACCAGCGGTTGAGACGCTCGGTCTCCACCGACAGCGACTGATGCTTCTGATCGGTTCGGGCCGCGGTCCCCTCCCGTTCCAAAACCCAGCCGAGTGTGAATCGGTGAGCTTGCAGGAGTTCGGGTGGCCTGTGCCACGCCATTCTCGGGCGACCTGGCGTGTCCTGGAACCCGTCTGAGTCCAATATCGAGCTTGGCATGGTGAGGTCCGTAGTGCCGTCGGACAAGACAAGGCCTGCCAATAACGAGCATAGTAACAGGGCTGGTGAGCGCTATCAGCGAAGGATGTGGCGAAGTCGGACTTGTCGAGTTGTTTGAGGGATAAGGTGAAAACCATGATATCCGTTGCGACGCTAAGGTGCCAATCGTGCCGCGTGCTCACTGTGAAGCGGAAAGCCGATCTTGAGGCTTGGTGCCGTACCTCGAAACTGGGCGCACCACACAGTCGGGCGCCCAGGAGGACGACTTTGAAGGCGGCGATCTCATTCTCCCTCCTCAGCACCCGGAATTCGAGGCCCACGGCTCAACTCACTGATCGACGAGTCCGTACGTGCAGCCTTTTACGGTGTCATCGTGCCCCGAGGCGAACTCACCGCTACGTCCCGCAGAAGGTACGGTAGGGGCCGAAGCCATCGGGCGCGCGATCCTCATACTCGTCCAGGCCCTCGCGCCGATCAAAGGGTCGTGCGAGGACCGTCAGAAGTCGCCTGAATGGTTCGAGGTCCGAATCCGTGGCGGCGTCGAGCGCCTCCTGCACCTTGTGATTGCGGGGGATGTAGACGGGGTTCACCCGGTCCATCGCCGCGGCACGTGAGACAGCACTTTCGTCTTCACGCGCGAGCCTTGCGAGCCACCGGTCGAGCCAGGTGTCGAAGGCCGTCGGATTATTGAATAGCGCGCGCGCCGCCCCCGGATCGCCCCGTACGCCGTCGGCGAGTCGACGGAACAACGCTGTGAAGTCGACGTCCTGGCCGTCCATGGCTTGGAGCAGCTCGTTCACGAGATCGAGGTCGTCCCCCTCCGTGCGATCGAAGCCGAGCTTCGCGCTCATCCTTTTTAGCCAGAAGTCCTGATAAATCGGCTGAAACGCCTCGAGCTCGGCGGTCGCCAACTCAACGGCGCGTGCGCTGTCGTCGGGGTCGATTAGCGGCAACAATGTTTCGACGAGTCGAGCCAGGTTCCACTGTGCGATGGCCGGTTGGTTGCCGTACGCGTAGCGGCCCTGGCGGTCGATCGAGCTGAACACAGCGGCCGGATCGTACCCGTCGATGAATGCGCACGGGCCGTAGTCCAACGTTTCACCGGAGATCGCCATGTTGTCGGTGTTCATGACCCCATGAACGAAACCGACGGACATCCACCGAGCCACTGTTGCGGCCTGGCGGTCTCGTACGGCCCGAAACATCCCGAGGTACCGGTCGTCCGCGTCTGCCAGCTCCGGGAAGTGGCGCCGAATCGCGTAATCCGCGAGGCGGCGCACCTTCTCGGGCTCTTCGCGAGCCGCGAAGAACTCGAAGGTCCCCACGCGCAGGTGGCTTGCCGCCACCCGCGCGAGGACCGCCCCCGGTTCGAGGCCTTCTCGCATGACTTGCTCACCCGTCGTGACCGCGGCGAGTGCCCTCGTCGTCGGCACACCCAGCGCGTGCATCGCCTCACCGATCAGATACTCGCGCAGGACCGGGCTCAGGACCGCCTTGCCATCTCCGCCCCTCGAGAAAGGGGTACGCCCAGAGCCCTTGAGGTGCAGATCGCGGCGAACGCCGTGACGGTCGATCAACTCGCCAATCAACAGGGCACGTCCGTCCCCTAGCTCGGGTGAGAACCTGCCGAACTGATGCCCTGCGTACGCCTGCGCCAGTGGAGCGGCGCCTTCCGGCGCTTCGCTACCCGCCAGGATCGCCGCACCGCTTTCGCTCGCCAGCGCGTCCGGGTCCAGCAACAACTCGGCCGCGAGGTCGCGATTGAGGTGCACGATCCTGGGCTCGGGTGCGCTCTCGCCTTGCCAAGGGACATAGAAGCCTTCGAGCTCGGCGGCGTAGCTGTTGTCGAATACGAAGGTGTCCGGTCGGATCACAGGCGCATCTACTCCGGGCCAGGGACCTCGGCGTGACGTCGGGGCAGCACCCAGTTCGGCCGCGGGAAGTGACAGGTATAGCCGCCCGAGTACTTCTCCAGGTAGTCCTGGTGCTCGGGCTCCGCCTCCCAGAAGTCGCCTGCTGGCTCGACCTCCGTCACGACCTTAGCGGGCCACAACCCCGAAGCGTCCACGTCGGCAATCGTATCGTCTGCAACGCTATGTTGCTCGGGGCTCGTGTAGTAGATCGCCGACCGGTACGACGCCCCCCGGTCGTTACCCTGTTGATTCGGGGTAGTCGGGTCGTGGACCTGGAAGAAGTACTCCAGAATGCTGCGGTACGAGATCTGCTCGGGATCGAACAGAATCTCGAGTCCCTCGGCGTGCGTGCCGTGGTTCCGATAGGTAGCGTCGGGTACGTCGCCGCCCGTGTAACCGACACGAGTCCCTCCCACACCGGGGAGCTTGCGAATCAGATCTTGCATCCCCCAGAAACATCCGCCTGCGAGTACTGCGCGTTCCTGTGCCACAGTTTCAACTCCTGAGTTTCAGTCGCGATCAGTCTGCCGCCACACCTTCAGTCTGATCGATGCACGGGCCATACCCTGCGAAGAGCGGCTCGCCAGAAACCACATCGACGTAGATCCCGGGCTCCTCAGCCGTCGTGTCGTACTTCGGCATCTGGTGATCCTCCGTCCGGTCCCGGTTCCTCCTCTCCAGAACAATACACCAGGGGGTTTCAGCGTTCATCCGGTTTGGCGACTTCCTAACCTATTGAGCCTTTGCCACGGCCTCCACCAGTCGCTGCCGATAGCTCTCGGGATCCAGATCGGTACCACCGCCTCGGTTGTTCGAACCCGCGTTCCAGCGACCACCGTAGGCCACGTCGAAGTGCTCGATTCCCAGCGCCTGGAGAGAGAGCCCCTCGGGTGCGCCGAGGCCGAGGCGAACCTTCACCTGCCACCGGTCCGGACGCTGTCGATGACGGCTCACCGTGACCACCAGTACCGCGTCACGAAGGAATGGCAGTAACAGCTCTCCCTCGAGCGGTTCTTCCAGTCGGGCGAAATTAACACCGGTCTCGGCATGGAACCGGCCTTCCGCGACGATGCGAGCGGCTCGGTCCCTACTCGCCTTTCTCACGTCCATCGCCTCCGAGGCGAACGGGTCCATCGAGTGGCCGCTCTGGAATCGCGAGAGACTGTCGAAGAAGAACTCCAGCCCGTCCGGATCGGGCATAGGCCGCTGATTTCTCGACCAGTGAGCGTCCAGGCCCTGAAGCAAGTCGGCCACAGGGTTTTCCTCCCCCGTGTGATCCGCCGCTATGGCCGCCTCGCCATAGGCTGGGTCTGGCTCTAGGCGTCCCACCAGAATGCCCGAGGCCAGGACACTGTCACAGTCCATGTGATTGATGACCACGGCATCAGAGGTCTTGTCCGGGACGAGCCCGGCCTCGAGCCGCGTCAGCACGAGGTTGGTGCTCGAGACCCGGCGCTGCATCGAAGGGAGCGGAGCATGATGGTCGACGCTGATCACTTCGATCGAGGGGTGGGAAAGTCCCCCTGGGACGAGGTCCCACGATTCGGCTCCGTCCAGATAGAAGTCGGTAGCCAGGATTTGGCCCGGTATCTCGAGGGCCAGCAGATCGTCCGCCGAATGCCTGGATTTACGCTCGATTGTCTGGATGCGAGTCATGGTTCTTCAGAAGATACGCTGCACGAGCGCTGTTGGATGCCCTGAGGGGTTGGGCTCATGCCGCCATCCGTCCGCCTGGACACCAGAGGACGTCGCCGACGCCCTGTTGGGCGCGCTCCCGAGTCGTGCAGCGACAACACAGGGGGATGGGTGATCTGGGTCGCAATATCGATCTTGCGCAGGAAGCGCTCCGTGCCGAGTACCTCCGCCAGCTCCGCCCGCATGACTTCGAGCGCATCGCGCGAGCACGCACGAGAGCTGCTCGGGGCTTAAAGTGGTGAAGCACGCGTTTCCTAGATGGAAGAATAGAAGGCCCTTCACCGTCCAAGCTTCAGATGGGAATCCGACTCGTGGCGCAGGACGACCCAGGCGCCAATATCCTCGAGGGTTGCCGCAAAGGCGACCCTGAAGCGCGGCGTCGCGTTTTCGAGCGCTACAAGGACCGCGTGTTCTCGGTCGCCCTGGGTTTTCTGAAAGGCGACCACGCGGCCGCCGAGGATGTCACGCAGGAGGTGTTCGTGAAGGTGTTCCGCGCTGCAAGCACATTTCGCCGCGACGCTCGCCTCTCAACCTGGCTTCATAGGATCACGCTGAACGCCTGCGAGAACTGGGCGGATCTCAGCGGAGCCAGAGTCCTGGACAGGGAAGCGGCTGAGATCCTCCGGGAGATGTGGATCGACCCGGACGGGGCCGAGCAGCCCTACCGCCCGGGAGTGGTGTACGCCGCACCCATGTTCTGATCAGGGCGGTCACACGCGGCACGAGCCCTTCTCCTTTGGCCGTGCGGTCGCCCGCTCGACCATGGCAGCGCCCCGTGTTCGGTAGCAGGGTCCGCGATGGCGATCCCAGCTCAGCGGCTCCCCC
>Ga0114950_10002518_pt1 | contig 14064 bp, 11 predicted proteins | sample N075metaG_FD_83503 | JGI IMG/M metagenome (GOLD analysis project Ga0114950, IMG submission 83503) | Deep subsurface microbial communities from Kermadec Trench to uncover new lineages of life (NeLLi) - N075 metaG | ecosystem: Environmental > Aquatic > Marine > Ocean trench > Sediment | place...
AAACAACAACTTAGGGTCAGGTTTTGATTCTATCAAAACCGGAAAGACCCTAGCATAAAAGCCGTCTGGACGCCGCCGTTCCCTCGGGTTAGACAACAGCCCGGCCTCTTGCTACGCCGGGGCCGCCGATCAACCGTTACAGAGGTTTTGTCCATGCGTCCCTCCGGCCGACAATCGGATGCGCTGCGTCCTATAACGCTTGAACCGGGTTTTGCCAAATACGCGGAAGGCTCCTGTCTCGTGCGGTTTGGCGACACCCACGTCCTGTGCACGGCGAGCATTGAAGATAGGGTGCCGCCGTTCCTGCACAAGACCGGTCAGGGATGGGTCACTGCGGAATATGGCATGCTGCCCCGCTCTACCGGGACCCGCATGAGGCGCGAAGCGAGTGCCGGCAAGCAATCGGGCCGCACCGTTGAAATTCAGCGCTTGATCGGACGGTCGTTACGGGCCGTGGTGGCGCTGGATCGAATGGGCGAACGGCAAATCTCGATCGACTGTGACGTCATCCAAGCCGATGGCGGCACGCGTACCGCCGCCATTACGGGCAGCTGGGTGGCGTTGCGCCAATGTTTCGATTTCATGAAAAAAACCGGGGCGATCGACGACATCCCGGTGACCGATCAAGTGGCTGCCATATCGTGCGGCATTTATGACGGCGTTGCGATCCTTGATCTCGACTATGCTGAAGATTCCGTTGCCCAGACCGATGCCAATTTCGTTATGACCGGGTCGGGCGGAATCGTCGAAATTCAAGCTACCGCAGAGGGTGAGCCGTTCACGGAAGAGCATTTCGCCGAACTTATGCAACTTGCCAAGAAAGGCATAGCCGAACTGCTCGCCTTACAAAAGCAAGCTTTGGACCTTTCTTGAAACGCAACTTGACGAAGAGTTATGACTCTGCCAGTCGAACAACATCAATTTACGGATGAAAAGATTTTGGTGGCGAGCCACAATCCGGGCAAGGTTCGCGAGATCCAAGATCTGTTGCGCCCGTTCGATGTGGTGGCCATTTCGGCGGCCGAACTTGGTTTGGAGGCGCCGGAAGAAACAGGTAGGACATTTACGGAAAACGCCTTGATCAAGGCTTATGCCGCCGCAAAGCAATGCGGTTTTGCCTCGCTGTCCGATGATTCGGGGCTTTGTGTCGAGGCGTTGGACGGCGAGCCTGGTATTCATTCAGCTCGTTGGGCCGGCGCCGAGCGCGATTTTAATCTGGCCATGGCCAAAGTGCATGCTGAGCTTGAAAAGACCGGCACGGATAATCGGCGGGCTTATTTTGTCTGCGCGCTTTGTCTTGTTTGGCCGGAGGGCAAGGCCGAAACTTTCGAAGGCCGTGTTTATGGTACGCTCATATGGCCGCCCAGGGGCGATAAAGGCTTCGGCTACGATCCGATGTTCGTGCCGGAGGGGCACCACATCACGTTTGGCGAAATGGAACCGGACAAAAAGCACGCCATGTCCCATCGGGCACGGGCGTTCGAGCAGTTGATCGATGCCTGCTTCAAAGAATTTAAATAACGACCACGCGCTCGCCATCTATATTCACTGGCCCTATTGCGAGCGTATTTGCCCCTATTGCGATTTTAATGTCTATCGCCACCGCGCGGTTGATATGGCGGTGTGGCAACAATCCTATCTCCGCGAATTACAATATTTGAATGAGCTTGTCCCCGGCAGGCGGGTCCAAAGCATTTATTTCGGGGGTGGTACGCCGTCTCTTATGGCGCCGGAGGTTGTCGCTACACTGATTGAGTTCATTGGATCTCAATGGTCGCTCGATGCCGATGCGGAAATATCGCTCGAGGCCAATCCGACCGATGCCGAATCCCAGCGATTCCGGGCGTTTAAATCGGCCGGCGTCAACCGGCTGTCTTTAGGTGTTCAAGCCTTAAATGACGAGGATCTAAAAAAACTGGGGCGCTGGCATACCGCCGATGAGGCGCGCCAAGCCTTTTTCCAGGCACGGGACGCGTTCGATAATGTGTCGATTGATTTGATTTATGCGCGTCCCCAGCAGAGTGCGGACGCTTGGGGCCAAGAGTTGGCAACCGCCTTGGCCATGAACCCCGATCATTTGTCGCTCTACCAATTAACCATCGAGCCGGGCACCGCCTTTGAACGAAATCAGAATAGGGGCACGATCGTTTTGCCCGATGACAATGAAGCGGTCCGGCTATACCAATTGAGCCAGGAAATTTGCGACGCATCTGGGTTTTACGGTTACGAAGTGTCCAATCACGCGCGCGCGGGTTTCGAATCACGCCACAATCTCAGTTATTGGCGATATGGGGATTATGCCGGCATCGGCCCCGGTGCGCATGGTCGATTGTCCGTAGACGGTGTAAAGTATGCAACAATTTCGTGGCGAGATCCGGCTCGCTGGCTTGAGCAAATTGCCCGGCACGGCCGCGGTGTCGAACAGATGACAGCCATTAGCCGAGATGACCAAGCAGCTGAATTGGTCTTGATGGGACTTCGGCTTGATGAAGGCATCTCGTTGTCGCGTTACCGCGACGTGGCGGGCCTGCCGTTTGATGAAATCCGATTAGGCGAACTCGAACAAGACGGCTTTATTACCGTCACACAAACGCGCGTGCGCGTCACCGGCAAAGGCCGCACGGTGCTTAACGCCGTGATTGGACGATTGATGGCTTAAAAGCCGATGGTCTCAAAACTGGTCGGCGCCGGCTCGATCACTTGGAAGCCCTCTCGCGTAACTTCGATCACGGCCAACCCCCGTTCGGCGCGACCATCGGGCCAAAACCGAAACAATCCGTCAATGCCGAAAAAGCCGTTGGGGTCGGTAATCGCCGCCCTGGTAAACCGCCGACCGGATGATTCGTCTGCCAGGGTGGCGGCAAGCATGACGGCATCATAAGCAAGACTGGCAATGCGCGGCGGCATGCGCCCGTAGGACTGGTTGAAACTCTCAGCAAACGCCAATCGGGTTTCCGGCGCCGGCGCGGCAAACCAGCCGCCCAATAAAGACGATTCCCGTACGATTTCCGGATCATCCCATAATCCGGTGCCGAGAAACTTTATGCGCCGGGGGTCCACATCGTAATAGGCCAACATGGGCGCAAGGCTGCGCAAAAGGTTGCCTTGTTCCGGTATCAATACGGCGTCAAATCCCGGCTCGGACCAAATATCCACGTCTTCCAGTCGCGCCAGCGCTTGCTGAGACGCTTGGTCGCCGGCTTCGCGCAAACGCTGCTTTTCCAACTCCAAATCGCTGGCGCGCTGGGTATAGTTGGCCAGACGGCGCACCGGACCGACCACGTAAGACGTGTTGCGTTCGTAGACCTCCGTTTGAACCAGCCGGCCGCCGTACTTGGTCACGCTTTGTTCAAAGACCTGGGCGACCCGAGTGCCGTACTGCCCTTGGGGGATCAAAGCGGCGAAGTTAAGCATGCCCTGGGAGATGGCATATCGTGCGACCGTATCGAGTTCGTTTTCCGGCTGGAAGCTGAGCAAGTAGGCGCCGTCACCGGCTACGGAAATGTCGGTGGAAAAAGCGATGACGGGCACATTGCTCGCCCGGGCGATCGGCGCGACCGCCGAAACCGACGACGCAAAAAGCGGCCCCAAAATAAGTTCGGCGCCTTGGCCGATGGCGTCCCGCGCGGCGGCGGCGGCGCCTTGCGCGGTCCCTCCGGTATCCTTAAGAACCAGCAACAGGCTTTCATCGCCCTGATCGAACAAGGCCAATTCGGCGGCATCGCGCAGGGCTTGGGCAAGCTCGCGAATGTCGGGATCTGCAGACCCCAAAGGTAACAGCAGCGCCACTCTTATGGGTTCGGTGTTGGCCATGTGCCGCGGCGTCAGCCAGCGTGATGGATCTGTTACCGTGGGTTGCGGCATGCTGCGTGGTGCGCGGCCGGACGGCTGTACGGCGCAGGCCGCCAGCGCAAAAACCATCAAAACGGAAAGCGACCGCACAACGCGCTGCTTCCAATTGGTGCCGAGACGCGCAAAACTAGAGTGTTTCCAGGAAAAGTGGACACCGGTTTTCCGTCCGGAAACACGATAAATCAATAACTTAGGGTCGGGTTTTGATTCTATCAAAACCGGAAAGACCCTAGCGCCTTCCCGGCGACGCGACAAAAAAGACAATGAATAAGACACGCCAAACCCCTCAGACTGCGGAACAACCCCTATGGCAGACTATCGTCGCCAAGTTGCAAAGTAAACTTGAGCCCGGTCTCTACATCGTGGCGACGCCGATCGGTCATCTTAGCGACATTACCCTGCGGGCCCTTAATGCGCTCAGTTTGTGCGACGTCATTTATTGCGAAGACACGCGCGTTACAAAAAAACTATTGGCCGCATACAATATTCGCAAAACCATGCATGCCTATCATGACCACAATGCGGCGCGGCTCCGGCCGCAGATTTTAAAACGCTTGCAGGCGGGCCAGGCGGTTTGTCTGGTCAGCGATGCGGGCACGCCGCTCATTTCCGATCCCGGCTACAGGCTGGTCAAGGACGCGATCGAGCATGGCCAGACGGTGACCAGCTTACCGGGCGCGTGCGCCCCGATTGTTGCACTCACCCTGTCGGGACTGCCGACCGATCGTTTTTGCTTTGCCGGTTTTCTGCCGACCAAATCGGGCGCCCGAAAACGGGCGGCGGCGGATTTGGCGGCCTTTTCAGGCACGCTGATTTTTTTCGAATCGCCCCGCCGACTGGCGCGGTCGCTGGGCGATTTATGCGAAATTCTGGGGCCGCGCCCCGCGGTGATTGCCCGCGAACTGACCAAACGCTTCGAGCAGCTCAGCCGCGGCCCGCTGGACGAACTGGCGGCCGCGGTGGCGGAGGCCGGCCCGCCCAAAGGCGAAGTGGTCATCCTTGTCGGCCCGGCGGAAAATCGGGACGGCGCCGCAGACGACGCCGAGCCGCGCGCCCGTGCGGCGCTTGTCGACGCGCTCAAAACCTTGTCGACCAAGGATGCCGCGGCCCAGGTGGCCCGGCGCATCGGCCTGCCGCGCAAGCAAGTCTATGACATGGCGCTTGCCCTCAAGGACCGGCGCTCGCCATGACCGGCCCCCCAAGCACCGTCAACAAGCGCACGGCCAACAAGCGTGCCGCGGAACGGCGCGGCCGGGGGGCCGAATGGCTCGCCGCGGCGATCCTGATGGCCAAAGGCTATCGCATCCTTGCCCGGCGTTACCGCAACGGGGCCGGTGAAATCGACCTGATTGCCCGGAAAAGGGGGCTTGTTGCCTATGTGGAGGTGAAATACCGGGCGCGCCGAGCGGCCGCCCCGTTTGCCGTGGCGGAGCGCCAAAAGCAGCGGATTCGACGCGCGGCGGCGCTGTTTTTGGCCCATAACCCAAGCCTGGCTGCGTTTGATCAACGGTTCGATGTGCTGGTGGTGTCGCGCTTTTCACTGCCGCAACACATTAAGAATGCTTGGTAACCATATGGATTTGGTCCGGATTCTTTATGTTAGAGTGCCAAGTGATTCGGTTTGGTTCGGTTAGCACTGATGGATGGCCCCATGCATTATCTTCCTTTTTCAATTCAATTCGGCACTATTTCCCGGCTTTTTTCCATTTTTGTCATGTTGGTGGCAGGCATGTCGCTTTCAGGCTGTATTGCGGCGGCGGTTGTGGCCGGCGCGTCGGCCGCCGGTGTGATGATTGCCCAAGAGCGCACATTCGGCACCGCTTTTGACGATTCGACCGCGGATATGGATATCCAGATGCGGCTCGAAAAAGCCGGCGGCAAGGCCATGGGCAACGTCAATGTGGACGTCCATGACGGCCTGGTTCTGCTCACCGGTACCGTGCCGCGTCCGGAAGACAGGGTGACGGCGGCCCGGGTCGCCTGGGACACGAACTCGATTAGGGAAGTGATCAACGAATTGGAAGTCCGCGACGGCTCGCGCTTCTTGCGCTTGCCTAAGGATCGTTGGATCTCAACCCGTGTGCGCAGTTCGTTTATGGTGGCCAGCCAGGTCAGGAACATAAATTTCGGCGTCGAGACCATCGATGGCACGGTCTATCTATTCGGCATCGCCCGGAGCCAGAGTGAGCTTGACGTGGCGATCACCCGGGCGCGCCGGATCGGCGGTGTCAAGCAGGTGGTCAGTCATGTACGCATCAAGCCTGCGCCGCCCCGGCAATCCCTGCCGCAACCGGTTACCGTCGGCCAACTTTAGGCGGCAACTCCGTCCGCAGACCTGACCATCCTGACCATCCTGATCTCCTAGCGACCTGCACGGCCGGTTTGTGCTACCTATTGGGCGCGCTGTCTTGGCTGGCGACGGTTGGCGTGCCAAGCCATTGGAACAAGTGAGAAGTCCTTACATGGTTTTGACCGTAGCCATTCAAATGGATGCGATCGATAAGATCGACATTGATGGGGATTCGACCTTTGCCCTGGCGTTGGAAGCGCAGGCCCGGGGGCATCGTCTATATTATTATTTGACTCGCCAAATGAGCATGATGGACGGCCGGGTTTATGCCATGCTCCGTCCCCTGACGGTCCGGCGCGAGCAGGGCAATCATTTCACCTTAGGTGACGAGAAGGTGTGCGATCTTGCCGCGATGGATGTGGTCATGATGCGGCAGGATCCGCCCTTCGACATGAGTTACATCACCGCCACCCATCTATTGGAGCGGATCCATCCGGAAACGCTGGTGGTCAACGACCCGGCCCATGTGCGCAATGCTCCGGAAAAACTTTTCGTGACCTTGTTCGACGGCGTCATGCCGCCCACGCTGATTTCCAGCGACGAACAGGAAATCAAAGCGTTTCGTAAGAAACACGGAGATATCATCGTCAAGCCTTTATATGGCAATGGCGGTGCGGCGGTGTTCCGTGTCCGGCCGGATGATGAAAACCTAAATGCGCTGTTGGAATTGTTTGCCGAAAATTACCGCGAACCGATTATCACGCAAGCCTATGTGCCGGCGGTGCGCCAGGGTGACAAGCGCATCATTTTGGTCGACGGTGAGCCGGTGGGCGCCCTCAATCGCATTCCGGCAGAGGGCGAATCGCGCTCCAACCTGCATGTCGGCGGCACGCCGGCCAAAACCCAACTGACCAAACGCGAACGGGAAATCTGCCGCATCATCGGCCCGGAACTCAAAAAGCGCGGACTGATCTTTGCCGGCATCGACGTGATCGGCGATTATCTGACCGAGATCAATGTCACCTCGCCCACCGGCATTCAGGAGATCGAACGGTTTGACGGGACCAATATCGCCGGCCTCATCTGGGATGTCGTCGAGGCGAAGAGGTGAGGAAACCAAAAAAGCCGACCGGCACCCGGATTTGTTCCCTAAATGTTCTTGATTTGCCCGTAATGCGCGACTAGAGTGTTTCCAGGAGTGAAGACCGTCCTTGCCAAGGTCAATCGATCCGGTGGATCGATTGAAGGGATGAACGGACCCGGTTTTCCGTCCGGAAACACGACAAAACAATAACTTAGGAAGGACCCTAGGGTAAGGGTTAACCAAAACAGGGGCGCGCATGATTGCACGGGTCTATACGGTCGCTTTCCAAGGCATTGAGGCGCGTGAGGTCGACGTGCAGGTCCATCTGACCGGCGGCCTGCCCGGGTTTAGCGTGGTCGGCTTGGGCGACAAGGCGGTGGCGGAAAGCCGCGATCGGGTGCGCGCGGCCCTATCGGCCATGGGCCTGAGTCTGCCGCCCAAGCGCATCACGGTCAATTTGGCGCCGGCCGATCTGCCCAAAGAAGGCAGCCATTACGATCTGCCCATCGCCTTGGGCCTTATGGTGGCGTTGGGCGTGCTGCCCGGCGACAGCCTGTCTCGCTACACGGCCCTGGGCGAGTTGGCGCTGGACGGCCGGATCAGTCCGGTCGCCGGCACGTTGCCGGCGGCGATCGCCGCCCATGGTGCCGGCCGGGGGCTCATCTGTCCCAAAGATTGCGGACCGGAAGCGGCCTGGTCGGGATTGGACGATGTGTTGGCGCCGGCCTCTCTGATCCAGATCGTCAATCATTTCAAAGGCAGCCAAGTTCTGTCTCCGCCCGAGCCGGGCGCCACTCTGGCGCGCCGGAAGCAGCCGGATCTTGCGGACATCAAGGGCCAGGAAAGCGCCAAGCGCGCTTTGGAAGTGGCCGCCGCCGGCGGTCATAATTTGCTCATGATCGGCCCGCCGGGGGCCGGCAAGTCCATGCTGGCGCAGCGCCTACCGGGTATTTTGCCGCCCTTGTCGCCGGCCGAGATGCTCGATGTCAGCCTGATCCACTCGATTGCCGGGCTGATCGAACAGGGCCGCATCGGTCAGGACCGGCCGTTCCGCACACCGCATCATTCGGCCAGCATGGCCGCCATGGTGGGCGGTGGCCGGCGCGTCATGCCGGGGGAAGTGTCGCTCGCCCATTTGGGCGTGTTGTTCCTCGATGAATTGCCGGAATTTTCCCGCCAAGTGCTCGATTCCTTGCGCCAGCCGTTGGAAAGTGGCGAGGCGGTGATCGCCCGGGCCAATGCCCATGTCACCTATCCCGCGCGCATCCAGCTGGTTGCCGCCATGAATCCGTGCCGCTGCGGCTATGCCCATGAATTGGGCCGGACCTGCCGGCGCGGCGCCCATTGCATCCAGGACTATCAATCAAAGATTTCCGGGCCCCTGATGGATCGGATCGATCTGCACATCACCCTGCCGCCGGTCAGTGCGGCGGATTTGACCTTGCCGCCGCCGTCGGAAGGCAGCGCGCAGGTGGCGGCCCGTGTCGCTCAAGCCCGTGACATACAGACCGCACGTTACGCCGCCTACGACACGCTAGCCTCGACCAATGCGCAGGCCGACGGCAAAGTGCTCGAGGCGGTGGCGGCGCCCGACGGCGAGGGCCGCGCGCTTCTGGCCGATGCGGTGGATGCCATGAGACTGTCGGCACGGGGCTATCACCGGGTGTTACGCGTGGCGCGGACGCTGGCGGATTTGGCCGGCGCCCCTGACGTGCGCCGTGGCCACATCGCCGAAGCGCTCAATTACCGCCAGCCGGCCCAAGCCGCTTTGATGGCCGCCGCGGAATAAGCCAGCCCCGAGCGTTTTCGGACGGAAAACCGGTGTCCACCCCGTTCTTCGCCGGGGCATGCTTTTCCTGAATGCGCTCTGAGTCTTTGTTTTGCCGCGCATTCGGACGGAAAACCGGTCTCCACTTTTCCTGAATGCGCTCTAACTCCCATAGTTAGCCGGACGGCGGTCCGACCTCCCTCCTATGACGTTATAGGCCCTCGGACGTAAACGGTTTTTTTGGGACCTGTCTGTAAGATCACCAAAATGCCTGCCGGGCCTAGGTAGGTTGGTGTTTGAGTAGGTGTAATGGCCCTGAGTAGCGGCGACGTTCCATATCGCAATATTGTCGAAGCCCAAGACGACATGGTCTTGCGGTTCGATGACGCGCGAACACTGCTGTTTGTCAATCGTGCTTTCTGTCAGGCCTTCGGGGGCGATGCTCGGGACTGGATCGGGCAGCGGTTTGATCTGGCGGGTGAGGCAAGGGGCGATGAACCCGCGCGGGACCGAGCCGTGCAATTCGATTCGCGTCATGATCTGAAAGATGGCGTGCATTGGTTTTCTTGGCATTGCGTGCCACTCACCGATGCCAGCGGATTTCTCGGTTGGCAGGCGGTCGGTCGCGATGTGACGGCCTTGCGGCAGGAACTTGAACGGCTGCAACGATATTGTGAGGAGGCAAAAGACGCGAGCAAAGCCAAGTCTCGATTTCTCGCCACCATGACTCATGAAATCCGTACGCCGCTTAATGGCATTTTGGGCATGGCCAGCTTGTTGCTCGATACCAAACTCACTCCGGAACAACAGAGCTATACGGCCGCCATTGGCGAAAGCGGAGAGGCGTTGCTCGCTCACATCAACAACATTCTCGACTACTCGAAAATCGAAGCGGGCAAAGTGGTTCTTGAGCAGGTGGATTTTAACCTCGCTCAACTTATTCAGGGTATTACCGAGCTTCTCGCGTCGCGGGCCTATGACAAGGAAATCGAAATCGCTTGTCACATCGATTCAGAGACCCCGGTCCTGGTGAGTGGCGACGAGCAGCGCCTGAGGCAAATTATTCTCAATCTAGCAAACAACGCCATCAAATTTACCGAACAAGGCGGCGTTCGTATTGCGGTGTCGACATATTCGGGAAATACGGCGACCGAGGATGTCGTTCTGCGGTTCGATATTCACGATACGGGCATTGGTATTGCCGAGGCCAAGCAAGATTTCATCTTTGAGGAGTTCGCCCAAGCGGACTCGTCTCATTCGCGCAAATATGAAGGCACGGGACTTGGGCTTGCCATCTGCAAAAAAATCATCAGCGCCATGGGCGGTGAAATATGGCTTCAAAGCAAACAGGGCGAAGGCAGTACGTTTTCATTTACGGTCGAACTCAAACAGAAGGTCAAGCAACCTTTGCGGCCAAGTGCACGGGGGCTGTTCGGCCTCAAAGTGCTGATCGTTTGCGCGTCTCCCACCACAAGCCGTGCCGTGCAAGCCCAGCTTGACGCGCCCGGCGTTACCATTCGTTGCGCAGCCAGCGGCAGCGAAGCGTTGCGATGTCTTAAGCAGGATGGCGGTTCGTTTTTTACCACACTGATCTGTGATTTTGCATTGCCTGATATGTCGCCGATCGAATTTCTTAATCGGGTCGGCCAACACTATCCGAGCTTTCCCAAGTCGCTCATTCTGTTATCGCCACGAAACCGGCCGCAATTGGATGAGCTGCTAGAGGCCGGCTATGACGCCTATCTCATCAAACCTGTCCGGCAAGAATCGCTTATTCACCGCATCCAACGGGTCCATGGTTTGGCCGAAACGGAAGAGTTGATTTCAGCCGATGAAAGGGCCGCCGAAGCGGAACGCCACGATTGCTCGCAGCCGCAAATAGATCGAAATCTGCGCGTGCTGCTTGCTGAAGACAATCAGATAAATGCCATATTGACCGCGTCACTGCTGACCCGGGCCGGTCACCAAGTCGATCGGGTTGCCAATGGCCGCGAAGTCTTAGAGGTGCTGCAACATACCCCTTATGACCTCATCCTTATGGATATGCGCATGCCGGAACTGGATGGCTTGGAGACCACTCGAAAGATACGCGCCAATGAAGGGCCGTCGCAGCATATGGCGATCATCGCGCTCACCGCGAATGCAACGGAACAAGATCGCCGGGCGTGCTTGGCAGCGGGTATGGATGACTTTTTGACGAAACCTCTGGTCAGCTCCGCGCTTTACGAGGTTTTGAACCGCTGGACAAATTCTATCGAGGCGGCCAAGGTATCTTAGGGGCAGGTTTTGATGGAATCAAAACCTGCCCCTAAGTTATTGTTTTGTCGTGTTTCCGGACGGAAAACCGGCGTCCGTTCATCCCTTCAATCGATCCACCGGATCGATTGACCTTGGCAAGGACGGTCTTCACTCCTGGAAACACTCTAACCGCATAAACCGGAGGGGACACGGGCGGTGTCACCACAACTTAACGGCCGTTCGGGGCGCTGGGCCAATTGGGCGGAAGCATTCCAGATCTATTTGAATGGCCGCGTGATTGTCATGCTGTTCCTGGGCTTCTCGGCCGGTCTGCCGTTTCTTTTGATTTTTGCCACTTTGTCCACTTGGATGCGCGAAGAGGACGTCACGCGCACGGCGATCGGGTTCTTCAGTTGGGTCGGCATCATGTTTTCGATCAAGGTGTTTTGGGCCCCGGTGGTCGATCGCATAGCCCTGCCGTTTCTCACCTCGGCACTGGGCCGCCGCCGCTCTTGGATGTTGTTGGCGCAGTTGGGGATCATTGGCGGGTTGGTCGGTATCGCCGGGACGGATCCCGGTATGGATCTTGTCCAGGTGGCGCTGTTTGCGCTCTTGGTGGCGTTTTCCTCCGCCACTCAAGACATCTCGATCGATGCTTATCGCATTGAGGCGGTGGGACGGGATCTTCAGGGTGCAATGGCGGCGACGTATCAATTGGGCTACCGGATCGCGCTGCTGGTTGCCGGTGCCGGCGCGCTCTATATCGCCGAGTTTTTTTCCTGGTCTACGGCCTATTTGGTCATGGCGGCTTGCGTGCTTGTGGGGTTCATTACGGTTTTGATTATCGACGAGCCGACACGGCCGCGGGATCAAGCAGCCGAAGAAAGAGAACGGCGCCTGGCGCAGTCGCTTGCCGGGGGCCTTGCCATAGGCGGCCGCGCGCGTCAGGCATTTGCCTGGTTTGCCGGGGCGGTGATCAGTCCGTTTGCTGATTTTTTTGGGCGCATGGGGTGGCTCGCGGTGGTGATCCTCGCTTTTATCGGGGTTTACCGCCTCAGCGATATTACCATGGGGATCATGGCGAACCCGTTTTACATCGACCTGGGTTTCACCAAGACCGAGATCGCTAATGTGACCAAGTTATATGGTGTCATCATGAGTGGTGTGGGGGCGCTTGCCGGGGGCGTCTTGGTGGTGCGTTACGGCATTATGAAGCCCTTATTGTTGGGCGCGATCCTTGTGGCGTCAACCAATCTGTTATTTGCTTTGCTTGCCTTGGCCGGCAACGATCTGGTTTATTTGGCGATGACCATCAGTGCCGATAATTTCAGCGGTGGGCTCGCCGGCGCGGCTTTCATTGCCTATCTTTCGAGTCTGACCAATACCGCCTACACCGCCACCCAATACGCCCTGTTCAGTTCCATGTTCACTTTACCCGGCAAATTTCTCGGCGGTTTTTCCGGCATCATGGTCGATGCGGCCGGTTACGTGAACTTCTTTATCTATGCCGCCGCGCTCGGCATACCGGCGATTTTATTGACGGTCTATTTGATGCGTAACGGCACGCATAATACGGCGGCGCCAACATCCCATTAATCGGCTGGTTGACGAGGTTTGAAACGGGCTCGAATTCCTCGGCTTTTCTGATAGGTTCGGGCCATGAACGAGGCGTCTATAAAAAGCGCGCAACAGGCCGCTGCCATGTCCCGGCAAGAGCCCGAAAAAGACCTTGCGGCGGGGTCAAAGAGCGCGACCCAGGTAACGCCCATGATGGTGCAATACCTGGCCATCAAACAGCAGCATCCCGGCTATCTTTTGTTCTATCGCATGGGGGATTTTTACGAACTGTTTTTTGACGATGCGCGCACCGCCGCCGCCATTCTGGGCATTACGCTGACCAAGCGCGGCAAGCATTTGGACGAGGACATTCCCATGTGCGGCGTACCGGTGCGCGCGGCTGATTCTTATTTGGAACGGCTCATCCAGTCCGGTCGCAAAGTCGCCATTTGCGAGCAAACCGAAGATCCGCAGGAAGCCAAAAAGCGGGGACCGAAAGCGCTGGTGCGCCGAGAAATCGCTCGTCTGGTGACACCGGGCACGCTGACCGAAGAGACCTTGCTCGATTCCCGCAGCCATAATTATTTAGCCGCCTTGGGGCTCGCGTCGGCCGGGCGCGATTTGGCGCTGGCATGGCTCGATATGTCGACCGGAGATTTCAACGTTACATCACTCGAGGCGGCGTCATTGGAGGCCGAACTGGCCCGACTGGAACCGGGTGAACTGCTTATTCCTGATGTACTTTTGGACGCCCCGGAATTCCGCCGCCTGTGGCGCCAACGTCAAAGCATGGTGACGCCCCTACCACGGTCACGCTTTGACAGCGATGGCGGCGCGCGCCGACTTAAGGCTTTGTTTAAAGTCAGCGCGCTTGACGGCTTCGGCGATTTTTCCCGGGGCGAACTTGCGGCGTGCGGTGCCCTGGTCGATTACGTCGAACTGACGCAGGTGGGTCGGTTGCCGCCGTTAAAACCGCCCAAGCGCCAGCCCACCGACTCGCGATTGGTTATGGATGCGGCGACCCGGACCAATCTCGAACTGACGGCGACGCTCAAAGGATCACGCAAAGGCAGTCTCGTGGCCATTATGGACAAGACCGTGACGGGGGCGGGCGCGCGGCTGTTGCAGCAACGCTTAACCAGCCCCCTGACGAGCGTTGATGAGATCGGGGCGCGACTTGATTCCGTGGACTTTTTTGTCGAAGCACCGGACCTTAGGGGCCAGACGCGCGAGCATTTGCGGCAAACGCCCGATATGGCGCGGGCGCTGTCCCGC
>Ga0114950_10002519_pt1 | contig 14060 bp, 14 predicted proteins | sample N075metaG_FD_83503 | JGI IMG/M metagenome (GOLD analysis project Ga0114950, IMG submission 83503) | Deep subsurface microbial communities from Kermadec Trench to uncover new lineages of life (NeLLi) - N075 metaG | ecosystem: Environmental > Aquatic > Marine > Ocean trench > Sediment | place...
TGGCTGGTGGGCAGATGGCACGATCGACTGGCAATCGATGCTGGCCTAGGCGAGGTTCAGTTCCGTTGAGCGCACCCGAACTACTGCCGATTGAGTAACTCGAAGAGTGGTAACAGTCCTGTCCGGTGATGTGGAAAATCGAAGGGTGTAACGACTTTCACGGCAAGTGCAGACCGAGCTTTGTCGATCGGGCGATGCTCCCTGTGTTACTTCGACGAGGATTGAACGCGTGTCGGTCTCGTCCGGTCTCGTCAGACGAGACCCCGTTTCTCCAGCCCAGCCAACATCGTCGAAAGTGTGGCGGGCTTTCGCTTGTGCGCGTCGTGTTTCCTTTGTCGGCTTCATTTCGTTCCGCATGCTTGGCGGCCTGCTCGACATATTGCTCTCGGCATGGATGTGTGCGAGGTATGTGGATCCGATTTCGATGAACTGTCGCGCGATGACGTTGTGCCCCGAGTACGGGCAACGGTCACCAACGCGGTAGATGTGGTGATGTCTATTGAGGAATCTCAGAGTTACGTTCAACGTGAACCAGGCCGGTGGCCGGTGGTCGAGTACTGTGCGCATGTCCGCGGCGTGTTGCTCACAATTCGTGACGGTCTCGTGATGGGTCTTGTAGAGCACGAACCCGACTTCAAGTCGTTGTACCGTGACGGGCACATTGACCTCGGGCTCTACAGAAGCGATACGGCGGCTGAGATCGCGAGACCGTTGGAGTCCGCGTCCTCATTGTTCGTACCTCTCTTCTCGGCGATTGAGCCGGTGTCACTCTGCTGAATCGTGCAGTGTGGCCAGCCCGATCCTCAACCGCGGACGAGTCGGTGGATGGGCTTTCAGGCGGTTCACGAAGCAGAACATCATCTATCAGACATGGAAGAGAACGCTGCACGGCTCGGTTCCATGCCATGACAGGCTTTCCGGGTGGGCGAGTCGGGGTCGATGCGCTGAGGCCTTCGTCTCGCTTTGGAGAGTTGGGTGGTAGGTTCTAGGGGGCAAGGAGACGTCATGGAATACGATCCTGGTAGAAGACGATTTCTAAAGACCGCCGGAATGGGTGTCTTCGGCGTTGCCATTTTTGGCGTCGCAATTGTCTCGTGCTCGGACGAAGGCACCTCCGAAGCGTCGACGTCCTCGACGCAACCCTCTTCGACCACGACGACGAGTGCCGCCGCGACCACGACGACCGCAACAGTCGTGTCAACGACTGCACCTCCAATCACCGACGTCGTGACATCAAAACGCGTAGACCTCGGTTTTGTGTCGGCATACATCGTTGACAGGGGTGATGGTCTTGTCGTCGTTGACACCGGTGTTGGGGGCAGTGCCGCAGCGATCCAGGCAGTGATTGAGGAGTACGGACGTTCGTGGGCCGACGTTGGGTACGTCATTGCAACACACGACCATCCAGATCACGTCGGGTCACTCAACGCTGTGCTCGCGTTAGCCACGGACGCCGACGTCTTTGCAGGCTCGCTCGATGCTGCAGGTATTGGTTCGGACCGGCCAATCACCCAGCTATCCGATGGCGATGTAGTCAACGGTGTTGAAGTCATCGCAACGCCTGGCCATACGAAGGGTCATATCTCCCTCCTCGATCCTGATGTTGGTCTCTTCTCCGGTGACGCCATAAACGGTGCCGACGGCGGCGTGATTGGCCCGAATCCAAGATTCACAAGCGATCTGGCCGCAGCGGACGCCTCGGTCGTCAAGCTTGCGACATACACCTATGAGCAAATCTTCTTCGGACACGGAGAGCCTGTGCTCACTGGCGGATCAGCAGCCGTGAAGAAACTCGCTGACTCCCTGTAGCCCCAGAAACGCGCGAGTTCTTTCGGACCGACACAATTGACAATCCGCGCGGCGTCGCCTCTGCCTCGTCGATATTGGGGTGGGCGCCAGAAACCGCGCAAACCCTGAAATCAAGGGATGATCGCTTGTCAGGACCAATGTTCACCCGTCGTTCTTGCGCCGCCCAGGTCCTCACGGAGGACGTCGGTGACACAAGAACGGGGTGCCTACCACCGACCCCCGTCGGTTATGTCGATATGTCCTGTGCAGGGCGCTGTCAGACAAGGCAGAATGAAGTGTCCGAAGGTTGCGACTGCCGGACATAGGAATGCGAAGCGGACATGGACGAACGATTATGGGAATCCTGAACGATGCGAGATTCGATGCGCTCTACCGGGCACACGCTCAGCAGGTGTATGCATACCGCCACCGTCGTATGCCGGCTGAGGAGGCGAAGGATGCCTCTGCAGATGTGTTCGTTGTTGTTTGGCGAAGGATTGATCAGGTGCCCGAAGGTGATGAGGCCTTGCCGTGGCTGTACGGCGTGGCGCGTAACACGCTGTCGAATCGGTCTCGTTCGAGTCGACGACGCGACCGACTTGTCGCAAAGCTCGCGAGCCGCCATGAAGCCACGGCGAACGGACCCGAGACGCAGATTGTCAGAAATGAAGAGCATGAAGAACTCATCCGAGCCCTTTCCGGGTTGTCTGAAAAGGACCAGGAGATTCTCCGTCTTGTTGAGTGGGAAGGCCTCAGCCGAGAGCAGGTGGCAGACATGTTCTTCGTGAGCAGTGCAGCCATAGATAGACGGATCAGCCGGGCGTACAAGAAGATGGCTCACACGCTCGGCGTACCGCAACCAGATGTACTTACGACCCCCGTGACTGTTGAGGAAGGAGGTGAGGCATGAGCGATGTTGCCCAGTTGATGCGAGCTGCGAATCTGGTCCCGGATTCTGACTCGGCGCTGACCGATGACGAGTTCGATGCCTTGCTGCTCCTCACCCAAACAAGGAACGGGAACATGGACGTACAAGAACGAACCAAACCGGTTGAATCGGAGAAGAAACGACGAAATGGATGGCTGGTTGCCGCGGCTGCCTTCGCCATTGTGATGCTGTTCGTCGGAGCAGCAACCCTGCTGGCAGGACCAGCAGCCGAGCTGCCCCCAGCGACAACGCCACCGACAACCCAGGCTGTGACGCCGACGACCGAGGCGGCGCCTCCGACAACCCAGGCGGTAGTCGAGGGCACGACGGCGACGACTGTGGCGCCTGTAGTTGAGGCCGAACCTGTCATGACCGACGAGTTGCTAGCGTTTCTCGAGAGCTACGAGGCGGCATTCAACAACGCCGACGAAGTAGCGTTTAGAGCTCTACACACAGCCGATGCGCGGCTTGTCTTCGAGTTCAATCCCGGCAACAATGTGACGTTGGACAGGCTGGTCGAAGAAATGCTGAACCTGCGACGTCAGGAGACAATATTGACGATCGAGGATTGCATCGCGGCGAGTCATGGGGCACAGTGCAACTTCGTGTACTCAGGCCCTGTCGAGACAGCGCTCTGGCTAGGCCCAGTGGTCAACACGAACACGTTCTACATAGACGGTGGTCAGATCACGGAAATCGGCATGAGATCTTCGACTAATGGCGCTGTAAGCGGGGGAAACTTGCAAGATTCCTTCGAGTTGGTCCTGGATTGGGTTGAGAGGAACTTTCCCGAGGATCGAAGAAACATGATCCGTCCAGGTGTCAGGGATCTTCTTGCATTCGATGACTCGGAGCTCTGGCTCAAGTACGCCCCCCTGTGGGTAGAAGCCGGCCGCCCGTAGACCCACACGCTTCTGGCGTCCGTTGCCGCAATATATTGCGGCAACGGACGCCAGAACGGGTTGGAGGACATGGTTGGCCGAGGGGGGTTGTGGCGGTCCTCGGTCAGCCAGTATGCACATATAGGTGGAAGCAGAACCTTGTGTACGCGAATTGGGGGTGGGGGTGATCTGGCTGGTGAGTGGCTACGCTCGTGGCCATGGTCGATCTGTACGAGTACATCGTTGACGTGCCCGATTTTCCGGAGAAGGGGGTTGTGTTCAAGGACATCACGCCGCTTCTGGCGTCCCGTGAGGCGTTCCTCCAATCCGTCGACGAGATGGCTGAGCCGTTCATATCATTGGCGGTGGACATTGTTGTCGGGATCGAGTCGCGGGGGTTCCTGCTTGCTGGTTCCGTTGCGGAGAGAATCGGTGCCGGTGTCGGCCTCGTGCGTAAACCGGGGAAACTGCCACGCACGACAGTCTCTGTGACCTATGACCTCGAATATGGCACAGACACCCTTGAGATTCATGCGGACGCGTTCGATGACGGTGCGCGTGTGCTCATTGTTGACGATGTGCTTGCAACCGGTGGCACGCTCGCTGCAAGCAACGACCTCATCGTCAAAGCTGGCGGCATCGTCGTCGGAGCAACGATGCTCGTTGAACTCTCATTTCTCGATGGACGCTCGCGTTTCGATGGGCTCCTGCACGCCGTCCTTACCTACTAGCTGCCGCACACCCCGCACCGCACCGATACCTCTGCCAACCCGCGGGTCAGAAAGCCGTGCCACGCGGCTCTGTAACCCAGGGTTCAGGAGCCGTCCGCGCTTGTTCGGGACATCGGTGCGAGTTGGGGTACCGTGGGGGGATGGATGGCGAACGGTTGAGAGAGCTACAGACGGGGATGGCGATTCCTTGGGGTGGGACACGGGTGTCGTATGTCAGCGAAGAACTTGCATCGTCGTTTCACGACGGAGACTCGCTGATTGTCGTCCAGGACACCGGAGAACTGATTCACATTCCGATGGACGCTGGCAATCTTGCCTCGGATGCTGTCAGTTCCGCGTACGAAGCCTTTAAGCAGATGGGGTCGGTGTCTGACGAACAGATCACAACCTTCTACACGACCTTTGCCGATGCACTGGCAGACGACACGATATTTACACCGATAGCCGAAGCGAATGATGCAGATGTCCTATCGGCCCGGGAGCGGGGGAGGAGTACAACTCGGCTCACCCTCGACAGCACCATGCGTACTGACATGATCGACGGACTCAGAGTTTGGGCAGAGCAACCTTCGGGGCGCGGCAGGATCCTTCGCACGGTGTCGCACGACTCGTGGCGGGTAGAGCTCGTTTCGGACGGCCTTGGGGTCGTTGGATTCGTCTTCGAAGGGCGCCCAAACGTGTTCGCCGACGCAACAGGTGTCCTGCGTGGCGGCAACACCGTCGTGTTCCGTATTGGCTCAGACGCCCTTGGCACTGCGCGGGCGATTGTTGAGCACGCTCTTGACCCCGCGCTCAAGGCCTCAGAACTTCCAAGCGGCGCCGTCTGTCTCGTAGCGAGCGCGTCGCGTGCTGCAGGACTTGCCATGATGGCCGACACGCGCCTCTCGCTTGCTGTCGCACGGGGGTCGGGTGAAGCAACTACGCGCCTCGGTGCTGTTGCCCGGCAGGCCGGAACGGCTGTGAGTCTTCATGGCACGGGAGGAGCATGGATAGTCGCGTCTGACGACGCGAACACGAGCGATCTTGCCTCCGCGATCTACGGCTCTCTTGACCGCAAGGTGTGCAACACGCTCAACACGCTGTGCATTACCCGTGCTGGGGTCTCGCGCCTCATGCCCAGTGTTCTCGACGCGCTTGAACGGGCAGCGGAACGCCGCGGCACGAACGCGAAACTGCACGTTGTCAAGTCAAGCGTCGAATATGTTCCGAAGGCGTGGTTCGATCGAACGGTCGAAATCACGCGAGCCGAAGGTGAAGTGGCTGAACCCCAGGCTGAACCAATCAGCGAGGAACGGCTTGGTGAGGAGTGGGAGTGGGAGGAGAGTCCCGAGATCACGATCGTTGTTGTTGATTCCGTCGAGGACGCGATCGCGCTCTTCAACACGTACGCTCCCAAACTTGTTGCTTCACTCATCTCAGACGACGTCGATGCCCAGGACCGGTTTTTTGCACAGATCGACGCGCCCTTTGTCGGCAATGGATTTACACGGTGGGTCGATGGCCAGTACGCCCTTGACAAACCTGAGCTTGGTCTCTCGAACTGGCAGACGGGTCGCCTCTTTGGGCGTGGCGGGATTCTGTCTGGCGACTCCGCTTTCACCCTCCGGACACGGGCCATCCAAGATGACCCAGACCTGATCCGGTAGGACGATTCCACCTTTCGCTGCTCGGAGCACAGGGGGTGGGCAATAGCGCTACGCTTTCGCGGTCACGAGGAGTGAAATGTCGTCGTACGACTTCCAAGAGATCGAGACCCGATGGCAGCAAACATGGGCTGACCAGGGCATGTATCGCGTCCCAAACCCTGGCGACGATGGTTTTGACGAAACCAAACCGAAAAAGTACTTCCTCGACATGTTTCCGTACCCGTCGGGAGCAGGCCTCCACGTGGGACACCCGCTCGGATACATCGGAACTGACATATTTGCTCGATACCACCGGATGCGGGGCGCAAACGTGCTGCACCCGATGGGATTCGACTCTTTTGGTCTTCCCGCCGAGCAGTACGCCGTCGAAACTGGCGTCCACCCGAGGGTCACGACGGAACAGAATATTGAGAACTACACGCGCCAGCTCAAGACCTTCGGATTCTCATACGACTGGGATCGCAGCTTCGCAACCACAGACCCCGACTACTACCGCTGGACACAATGGATATTCCTGCAACTGTTTGACTCCTGGTTCGACCGTACCAGGCAGAAGGCGAGACCCATCTCCGACCTCGTTGAAGAACTCGAGTCGGGACATCGCGCAGCTGACGGTGTCATGTGGCGCAACCTCACCGAAACCGACCGACGCGAGTTCCTCGATAGTCGCCGTCTCGCCTATATCGACGAGGTAGCTGTCAACTGGTGCCCAGCGCTTGGCACCGTGCTTGCCAACGAGGAAGTAACCGCCGACAACCGATCTGAGCGCGGGAACCATCCTGTGTATCGCAGGCCTCTGCGTCAGTGGATGCTGAGAATCACCGAGTACGCCGACCGTCTCATCGACGAACTCGACCTCATCGACTGGCCCGAGTCGGTCAAGACCATGCAGCGCAACTGGATTGGGCGTTCTGATGGAGCGGAACTCATATTTGACGTCGAGGGACAGCCGCCGCTTCGAGTGTTCACAACAAGACCCGACACGGTGTTCGGTGCGACGTACATGGTGCTTGCGCCGGAGCACAGCTCGGTGGATGGCATGGTGCCGGACACATGGCCTGATGGCACAAAGGATTCATGGACGCTTGGCATCGACAATCCGAGGGACGCGATTGCTGCGTATCGACTCGTCGCATCGCGGAAGTCAGATCTTGAACGCCAGACCGATGATCGCGTCAAGACAGGTGTGTTTACGGGTGCCTATGCCGTGAATCCGTTGACGGGTGGAAACATTCCGGTGTTCATCTCGGACTATGTTGTCATGGGATACGGCACTGGTGCCATCATGGCGGTACCGGGTCAGGACGAGAGGGATTGGGAGTTTGCGGAACTCTTCGATCTGCCAATCGTGCGTACGGTTCAGCCTCCAAAGGACTTCGATGGTGACGCATTCACCGGTCAGGGACCCGCGATCAATTCAGGATTTCTTGATGGTCTTGGTGTCGAAGAGGCAAAACAGCGAATCATTCCATGGCTTGAGTCCAACGGATCGGGTAAGGGGACGGTGAATTACAAACTGCATGACTGGCTGTTTTCACGTCAGCGTTATTGGGGCGAGCCGATCCCGATACTGCATGGACCAAACGGCGAGTTGCGTGCGGTCCCTGAGGACGAGCTTCCACTTCGCCTCCCCGAAGTTGAGGACTACAAACCGCACGTATCTGACGATGAGGACGCCGATCCGACGTCGATGCTTTCGAACGCATCAGATGAGTGGAAGTCGGTTGAGATTGATGGCGTCATGTATCGCCGCGAACTGAACACCATGCCCCAGTGGGCTGGCTCGTGTTGGTACTACCTCAGATACATGGACTCCCGAAACGTCGAACGATTGGTCGATGCCGATATCGAGAAATACTGGATGGGCGAGACCGGCGTTGACCTCTACGTTGGTGGGGTTGAGCACGCTGTACTGCATCTTCTGTACGCCCGGTTCTGGCACAAGGTTCTGAATGACCTCGGACATGTTTCGACCAAAGAACCGTTTGGCAAGCTCTTCAACCAGGGGTATGTCCTGGCAGACGCGTTCCAGGACGAACGGGGTATGTACGTCGAGGCACAGAAGGTCACCGATGTCGACGGCACCTACATGTTTGAGGGCGAAGAGGTGATGCGGAGCTTCGGCAAGATGGGTAAGTCGCTGAAGAACGGCGTGAGTCCCGACGAGATATTCAGGGAGTACGGTGTCGACACTCTGCGTCTATACGAGATGTTCATGGGTCCGCTCGACACGTCGCGGCCCTGGTCGACAAAGGACATAGTTGGCGTTCACCGGTTCCTCCAAAGGCTGTGGCGAAACTTTGTCGACCCCGACACAGGCGAGATGCTTGTCAGCAGTGAACCTTCAGAGGGTGACCTCCAGGTGCTTCTGCATCGCACGATTGAAGCCGTAACCCGTGACATGGAAAATCTTCATTTCAACACTGCCGTTGCTAGGTTGTTCGAGCTGAACAATGCCCTCGTCGGCATTGACCGAATGCCGTCTGATGTGGCTGACGTTCTGCCGCGGCTGCTGTCACCACTTGCTCCCCACATCTGTGAGGAGTTGTGGATGCGGATGGGACGAGAAGGTTCAGTTGTCACGGCAGAGTGGCCAGAGGCGGACGAGTCGCTGATTGCTCAGGACACGGCAACCATGATTGTTCAGGTCAATGGCAAAGTGCGCGATCGTATCGATGTGCCTGTTGGAATTTCAGAAGAAGAGGCGATCGCAATAGCGCTCGCGTCAGAGCGTGTTCAGGCGCACGTTGGTGGAGTCGAGCCGCGCAAGGTGATCGCGAAACTACCGAACATTGTCAGCCTCGTTGTATGAGTTTTCCTGCCGATATCGCGGCAGCCAACGCAGGGATTGACCCGGGAGATCTCAATCTCAACCGGGTCTGCATCCGGCCAATGCCATCGTTGGCCACTCGTTTGCTTGGGTCGAATGTCGCCGCAATCACCATTGGCGACTCAATCCTGGTTTCTGAGGATCTGTTCCAGGCCGTCATTGACGGAGATATGACGACGTTGTTGAGACATGAGCTTGTGCATGTCGCGCAGTGGCGCGATGAGCGAGCGCTCCCATTTCTTTGGCACTACCTCGGCGACTATGCGAGGAACCGGCTAATTGGACTCGACCACGCAATGGCATATCGCGCGATCGGTCACGAGGCATTCGCGTATCAGGTCTCAGAGTCCTTCGTCGAAAGCGCTACGTGACGCCGCTGGGAGCTCCACTGCCTCCTCCCGGATACCTGCCGGTTGCACGGTGGCGATATTGGGACGTGATTGTCGTGTTCTTCACGGGCCTGATTGTTTCGGTGTTCGTCGCTGCCGGATTCGTGGCCGCGAACGTTGACCCGCTGTCACCGCTCCCGTTCGCCGGAATCTTCGGTGCGCAGGCCGTCTCGAGTTTTGCCATGGTGTGGTTTCTGTCGACCCGTAAGGGATCAGGTTCTCTGAGTGCCGATGTCGGTCTGATCGTGCGGTCATCGGACTGGTGGGGGATATTCGCTGGTATGGGACTCCAGATCGCCATTGCTCTTCTGATTGCTCCTTTCGTTCTCTGGCTTTGGCCGGACGGACCGCCGACCCAAGGCATTGTCGATGTCGCGCAGTCGAGCGACACCCTCCTCGAGCAACTTGCAATTCTGGCGGTTGTGGCTGTTGGTGCTCCGATCATTGAGGAGATCATCTTCCGGGGCATGTTGCTGTCTGTGTTGAAACGGTCGCTCAGTATGTGGCCGGCAATCATCATCTCTGCTGCCATCTTCGCTGCGATCCATCTCTTCGACCCGAACGCGATTGCAGTTGTTCCCGGCCTATTCCTTCTTGGAATCGCGCTCGCTTGGGCCGCGTTGCATCGTGGCAACCTCTCGCTTTCAATTGCCCTGCACTCCGGAATCAATCTCCTCGCAGCGCTCTCTCTCTTGTACGGAGAGTCATTCTTGAGATGGGCCGAATCCCAGGTCGAAGCCACCATCAGGCTCCTGTAGCCGCGCGTGTTTCCGCCTTTCTCCACTCATCCGAGTTCGGTAGCGACGCTACCTCGCCGATTGACGTTGACAGGAGACACGGAGCCGACGGAGCCGGTGCAGAGAGGGTGTGGTCGCTTGTGTTCTTCCCCATTTCAGACGTACGTCTTTCGCAGATGAACTTCTCCCGCGAGGGGAGGGAGGTAGGAAGCGGAAGTGGTTCGACCGCATGGGGTCTTCGGAGTTGAGGTGTGGAGGTCTTGTGCTGGATGGGGGGATGCGGTATATCTGGAGGGCGGCGCGGTGGCTAAGGGATCATGGTGTCCACTCCAACGACGAATCTGACCGTAGCCGTGGCCGGTGTTGCTGGCCTAGCTGTCGTTGTCGGTGCGATCTGGTTTGGTATGGGCGACGCTCAGTCCCTTCCGGCGGAGAACCAAAGTTCGGTTGTTGTCTCGGCTCTTGATGCATCAATTCGTGTCCACGTGTCAGGGGCAGTCGCTTCGCCCGGGGTTGTCAAGCTCGCAACCGGCGCAATCGTGGCAGACGCGGTCAGGGCGGCAGGCGGAGCAACACCGTCCGCCGACCTCACAGCAATAAACCTCGCCAGCATCGTGCGCGGCGGTGAACGTATCCTTGTGCCCGACACCAACCCGTCTGCCGTCAACGCAGCACCGACGCCGAACGCTGGCATCGATCTCAACCTCTCGAGCGTGAGCGATCTTGAGGGGTTGCCCGGTGTCGGCCCAGTGCTTGCGAAAAGGATCGTTGACTTCAGGGAGGAGCACGGAGCGTTCTCCACGGTTGAGGATCTGCTTGATGTGCCAGGAATAGGCGAAGCGAAACTTGCGCTGATGCGGGACGCCATCTCCCATCCGTGAACATCACTATGTCCGTCCCTGGACGATGGTGCATGGTAGCGGGAGTATCAACGTGGATCGGAGTGGTGTTCGGTCTTGCATCGGCCTCAGGCGCGATAGCTCTGATTGCCATGTGCGGCGCGGCTGTAGTCATCTCGAGACAGCCCGCAGTTGTCGTGGTCGCAGTCTTCCTTGTCGGTGGCGCCTGCTCGGGGTTCGTGGCGGCTTCGCGGACCGACGCCATAACCCAAGCAGAGGTACCCAGTGGCCGCGTCACCATTTCCGCACGAGTCGCCGAGGAGGCGGCTGCCCGGTCGTATGGCAGGGCAGTGATCGAACCGATTTCGCTCGATGGACGTCCGTGGAACGGTCCTCGGCTGGCGGCAACCGGACTCGATCCGTCGGTGTCTGTCGGCTCGGCAATCGTGGCCGTCGGTAATCTTTCACCAGGGGTTTCGAGAGTACGCGACGAAATCGTCGCTGGAGTTCTTCGAGTCGATGAGGTACTCGATGTGCGGCCGCCGTCAAACCCAATCGTCCGCGTCGGAAATGCCGCAAGGGATCTCGTTACCACCCGCTACGACGGCTCCCACGAGACAGACGGGCTGATTCGTGGGCTGCTCGTTGGAGACACCGACCTGCTTCGAGCTTCCAACGAGGAGGATCTCAGGAGAGCAGGTCTTGCGCACTACATCGCGGTTTCGGGATCCAACGTGGCAATGTTTCTGGTCGGCTGGTGGTTCCTCACGGCACCCATTGCTGTTCGCCCGGTCCTTCGTGTCGTTGGAGGGCTCATCGGTCTTGCCGTCTTTACGGTCATCACGCGTTGGGAACCGTCGGTTATTCGTGCTTCTGTGATGGCTGCAACGCTACTCGTCGGTGGTCTCGCCGGAATCCCACTCGATCCGTGGATGGCACTCGGCACCGCGGTGACGTTGCTTCTACTTGTTTCGGGGCACCTCGCGTTCTCTGTTGGTTTTCAACTCTCCGTTGCAGCAACGATTGGCGTGATCTTTGGAGTCGCCGCGGCGTCTGGCCGAAGACCTGTGTGGTTGTACATGCCGCTCTATGTCACGATGGGCGCGCAGCTAACGGTTGCGCCGATCATCTTGCTCGTGTTTGGCTCACTGCCGCTGCTCGCGCCGATCACAAACCTGATTGTCGGTCCACTTGTGACGATCACAACCGCCGTGAGTGCGTTCGCGATCGTCATCCCACTTCTCAAACCGGTCGCAGGAGTTGGTGGCGATGCCATATTGACCGTAGCCCATGTATCCGCAGCGGGTCCGCAACTCGGCGTGCTCTCGTTCATGACTGTCGCCGGCGCATCGGTCGCCGCGGCGTGGAGACCAACACGGTTTCTTGGACTTGCGGCACTTGTCCTGATGATGATGTTCGGTCCAGTGACAGCGCGCCCATGGCCGGATGTTCCGACGCTGGTTGTCCTCGACATTGGGCAAGGCGACGCGATCCTGCTCCAAGACCCCTCAGGATTCTCAATGTTGGTCGACGGTGGTTCGAACGCGCGGGTTCTCGACCGGGCACTGCGACGTTGGGGTGTTGATCGGCTGGACGTTGTCGTCGTAACGCATGCAGACATCGACCACCTTGGAGGACTCGTCGAGCTTCTCTCTGGTGGCGGAACAGCCGAGTTGTGGATACCCGCGGCTGCCCCGCAGAGTGACCTCCTGGACGACGTCGTGAAGTCCGCTCGCAGAGAGGGAGTAGTCGTGCGCGAGGTTCAGAACGGGATTGGACTGACGATGTCAGCGATGCGGATCGACGTGATTGGCCCCGTGCGGAGATATCTCGCGGATAACGACAGCTCAGTTGTGCTGTGGGTCACCGCAGGCCGCACTGTGTTTCTCGGTGGGGATGTCGAATCTGTCGCGCAGGCCGACCTTCCCGAGTTGCAACCCGACATCATGGTGGTGCCACATCATGGGTCTGCCAGCACTGACCTGCGATGGCTCGACCGCACTGTTGGAGCAATCGCCGTCCTGTCGTATGGGCCAAATCAGTATGGCCACCCGAACCCGGAGGTCGTTGCCGTGCTCGAAAAGGCCGGAGCGGTCGTCCGCCGCACGTTTGTAGAGGGCGACGTGTCAATACCACTGTTGCCGCCATGAACGTGCCAGGCGCTACATTGGCCACAATGGGATGGCACGCCGTGACGGGAGCAAAGAGCGCTGGGCCGTCCGAGCGCGAGCGGATGTTTTCCGCTGCAGCTGCGCTGCTCAGAGACGCTGGAGTTGACGCGCCGACACGCATTGACGTGCCACCCAAGGGGACCGGGGATCAGGAGGACGGTGCCTCAATGCGCGACGACGTCAGTGCGATTATTCCGGCTCTCCAGTCGGGCTCGCTATTCGGCGACACGACCGGTGTACTGGTCGCCGACGCGAACTATCTCCTGAAATCCGAGGTCGACACGATTGTCGAACTTCTCACGACATCGGACGAAGCGCAGTCGGTTGTGGTCTTTGTCGCTGCTGGGGCGCTGCCGGCCGCAATCCGCACGGCTGTCAATGCCTCTGGGGGAATCGAAAAGATCAAATCCTTCAACGAGGGTGACGCTGCTTCGTGGCTCGTATCCGAGGCGAAACGTCGCGGACTTCGCGTGGACCAGGCGGCGCGTGTCGCGATGATTACTCACTTCGGATCGAACACTGCAGCAATGGGAAAAGCTCTCGACCAGCTTTCAGTGTCCTCAAAGACCGTCACAGCTGACGACATCACTCTGCGGTTCTCCAACCGGCCGGACGAGCCGATGTGGTTCCTGGGCGACGCAATTATGAAAGGCGACCAAGGCGAGGCGCTCCGTCGCCTGTCGGATTTCTTGGAGCATCAGCATCCTCTCATGCTGCTGTCGTATCTCGAAGGCGAGGTTCGGAAGCGGTCGCTCAGCTCCGTGGCTCCCGACTTCGAGACGTTCGCCAAATGGTCGGGTGCGAACCCGGATTCTTGGGCGACACAGAAGGCTTGGCAGTCAAAGGGCAGGACCCTGCCGGAGGATCTTGCAAAATGCGTCCAGGCTCTTGCAAAGGCCGATCTCACTCTCAAGTCTGCGCCAGAGGCCACACACAGGGTGACTCTCGAGCGGCTTACCATTGCAATGTGTCGCTGGATGGGATAGGAAGAGTTTCCTGTAGCTGGTTGCTAGTTTCTAGCCAGCGCTGGCCCTGTGGGAGAGAGCCATCAGCTTTCAGCCATCGGGCTTAGAAGTCGAAGGGTCTCTGCCCATTGCTGACCAGGCACCAGAAACCAGAA
>Ga0114950_10002520_pt1 | contig 14059 bp, 14 predicted proteins | sample N075metaG_FD_83503 | JGI IMG/M metagenome (GOLD analysis project Ga0114950, IMG submission 83503) | Deep subsurface microbial communities from Kermadec Trench to uncover new lineages of life (NeLLi) - N075 metaG | ecosystem: Environmental > Aquatic > Marine > Ocean trench > Sediment | place...
CGAAACCGGCTCGAAAATGGATGAGGTGATCTTCGAAGAGTTTAAGGGAACCGGCAATATGGAACTTGTATTGGATAGAAAAATCTCCAACCGAAGAATCTTCCCTGCTATCGACCTTACATCGTCGAGTACACGTAGAGACGATCTGCTCCTCGATGAGAAAACCATCCAACATATGTGGGTACTGCGTAAGTATTTAGCGGATATGAACCCCGTAGAAGCCATGGAATTCATCAATGACAGAATGAAGCAAACGCGGAATAATGCGGAGTTTCTTATCTCTATGAATAGCTAATTGTATTTAACTTTAAATAAAAAAGTGGAGTCGTAAATGATCCCACTTTTTTTGTTCTTTGGTTATAACATCCTATTATTTCAACCCGATCCAACACTTCACTTCACAAATGATCACCAATAAAAAAAGCCCCGCAAAATGCAGGGCTCTTTTACTATAAATCATTGAGATGAATTATCTCTTGATCACTTTTTGAGTAAGTGTACCTTGGTCGGTTTTTACATTAAGAATGTAAACACCTCTGGAAAGGTTAGATACATCCATAGTGCCATTGACTAAAACAGCTCCGGTATTTTTACCTAAAATGTCATAAAGGGCAACATCTAATACCTCTATATTAGAAGGAATATCAATATTTAATGTTGTAGTCGCAGGGTTTGGATAAATATTAATTAGGTCCGCAAGATTATCTTCAACACCTAAAATAACACAATCACCAAACTCAATTTGTCCAACTAATTCTGCATTAGTAAGACCTAAATCCTCGAATTCAACAGATAGAAGAAGTTCATCAGCTATAAATCCAAATTCAACAGGTCCGGTAGAAGTTACATCCAGGGTGTAGGTGTCAAAAAGACCACCAGCTCCTATTAATCTAACTTCAATGCTTGAACCTCCTACTATCGAATAAAGTTCCACAAATAAACTAGTCGCAGTTCCTGATGTAAGATTTACTACAGTATAATCGACGAAAGTATTTGCTCCGATAACAGGAGTAGCAACTGTTCCAAGGGCACCGGCATCCACATAAACAGTAGTATTACCCCCACCTAATGGGAAAATAGTAACAACTAAATCGTCAACAATTTCACCGGCGCTAAAACAAACACCACCTGAAGAATCGATAAATTCACCACATGCTGAGATTCCACCCGGACCACCGGCTACATCTTCTAAAACCAGGGTTCCGGTACAAGCAGCTTGAAAATCCGCTCTAACTGTAAAAGTAGCAGTTCCACCATCCATTCTACCGGTGTCTATAATTTCATAGGTGGCAGGACCATCATTGGCAAATATATCAATACCTGCATCGAGAGCTTCAGTCACTGATGTTGGCTGTTGTGCATTCATTCCAACCACAGAACCAATGGCAAAAAGTAAAAAAGTAATTTTTTTCATAATAAAAAATTTAAAGTTTAATATTTATATAACGAAGATAGAAAAGAAAATTAAATAAATACCTTACTTTTTATATTAAAAGCAAAAAGTTAGATATAAAATCGTCTGCCTGCATAATAAAAGCTAGTGTCCTCTCAAATTTTAAAGGATTATACCAAACTCATAATATCTATTATATTTGCTGAAAATGAATTATAATGAAACAATTTTTATTGAATTCTGCATGTGCAATGTTACTGTTATCTTGTAATTCAGTAGAGAAAAACAACGACTTCAACTTTACAACTCTTTTTGAGACTAGTAATGGAACAGAAACAGCTGATTACTTTCAAATCATAGCGTTTTATGAAAATCTAGCCGAAGCATACCCCTCTGTTGCCATCTACGAAATGGGACGAACCGATAGTGGTAAACGGTTACATCTGGTAACATTTAATCCAAACCGAACTTTTGAGAGTGAATTTTCAAAAGAAAAAAATCAGAATATCATATTGATAAATAATGGAATTCATCCCGGGGAAAGCGATGGCATTGATGCTTCTATGTTGTTACTCCGCGATCTGGCTCAAGGGAAAATAAAAACACCCCAAAATACTATTATCGCCGTGATACCTGTCTATAACATTGGAGGTGCCTTGAATAGAAATACCAGTTCCAGAACTAATCAAAACGGCCCAAAGGAGTATGGTTTTAGAGGAAATGCCCGTAACTATGACCTAAATCGGGACTTTATCAAAGCAGATACGAAGAATACCGGAGCCTTCGCCGAGATCTTTCATATTGTGGAACCGGACTTATTCATAGATAATCATGTGAGCAATGGAGCCGACTACCAATACACTCTCTCACATCTATTCACACAGCATGACAAATTAGGTGGGGCATTGGGAGAATACCTGCACAATTCGTTCATGCCGCAATTGGAGGATTCCTTACAGATCAAACATTGGGATATCACACCCTATGTAAATGTTTTCAATCGTATGCCGGAAAACGGATTCTCACAATTCATTGATACCCCCCGCTATTCGACCGGCTACGCTACCCTCTTTAACACCTTGGGCATGATGATAGAAACGCATATGCTTAAACCCTACAAGGATCGTGTGGAAGGTACTTACGAACTCATGAAGAGTTTTATAAATATTGCTGAAAAGGATGCCGAAGTTATTCAGGAGCTACGTAAAAACAGTACTTCCCGATTTAAGGAAGGTGTCTTATATCCATTGTCGTGGAAGGTTGATAGCTCTGAATTCACCACCCTTTCTTTTAAAGGGTATGAGGCCGAAATGGTTCCTAGTGATATCACCGGCGCCGACCGACTAAAATTCGACACCAACGCCCCTTTCACTAAGGACGTAACTTATTACAATTACATGACACCTAAAACCTCGGTGACGATTCCGGAGAAATATATAATCCCAAAAGGATATTGGAACGTGATCGAGCAACTTGACAATAATGAAATTGAATATGAGCGAGCTAGAAATGAGGAGGTGATAAAAGCCCGGGTTTATAGAATAAAAAGCTACGATACACGTCGAAACCCATATGAAGGTCATTACCTGCATTATAACACTCAAGTTGAAATTACCGAGGAAGATGTAACGATCAAAGAAGGTGATTACATAATCGAAACACAACAACCGGGTGTGAGATATTTATTGGAAACTCTCGAACCCACAGCCCCCGATTCTTTTTTTAACTGGAATTATTTTGATACTATTTTACAGCAAAAAGAGGATTTTTCACCTTACGTTTGGGAGGACAAAGCAAGGGTGTTTTTAGATGAACATCCAGCTATCAAAGCACAGTTTGAAGCCAAAAAAGATAGTGACCCTAACTTTGCAAATAATTGGTATGCACAACTGGACTGGATTCACAAACAATCTCCCAATTATGAGAATTCACATCTGCGATATCCTATCGTTAGGGTGGGTGGTTAAGTATTCCTTCGGAAAAAGGAGTTTGATATTTTCATAGGAATTACGAAGGGCCCTTTGGGACTTTTCAAAGTTTTTCCACCTTACTTTCTTAATGCCTTCACTTTTTTGTGGTTTTAGATCTCCGCTGTATTGCGTGTACATTTCATACCAATAGGTAGCTTTTAATTTAAATTTTCCATTACGCTTAAAAACATGATACGTTTTCATGATATAGCGTTTCACAATTAGATCTTGCACCCCTGTCTCTTCCTCTACTTCCCTAACGGCAGCTGCCTGATGGCTCTCTCCTTCATCGATATGTCCTTTGGGAAGGTCCCATTTCTCGTTTCTGTGAATAAATAGAATTTCTCTCTTTTCGTTGTAAACCAATCCTCCGGCAGCTTCGACGAGCGGCAATTTCTTTCGAAGGAACTTTTCAATGGTTTCTTCATTCTTATGGTACAAATTGACGTACAAAAGCTCGCCATTATTGATCTTCTTGATGAGTTTGTTGAGTCTTGCAAGTTTAAGAGGAATTGCTGTGTATTGCTTACCGATATTTTTCTCGGTGGACAGAATAATTGGAATATCTTTCACAAAAACTTTATACATTTGCAGTATGGTTTTAAACAAAGAAACAGCACAAAAAACGGCCGAATTGCTCCTGCAAATTAATGCAATTAAATTGCAACCACAAAAACCTTTCACCTGGGCCTCCGGATGGAAATCTCCTATTTACTGTGATAACCGGATCATATTGTCGTTTCCTGAGATAAGAAATTTCATCCGGGAAAATCTAGCTGATCAAATAGAGGAAATATATGGCAAACCCGATGTGATAGCGGGAGTAGCAACCGGGGCGATCGGTATAGGAGCCTTAGTGGCCGATTATTTAAATTTACCGTTTATTTATATACGGCCTAAAGCAAAAGAACACGGACGTCAAAATCGAATTGAAGGTCATTTAGACCCTGATCATTCAGTAGTAGTAGTAGAGGATCTAATAAGCACGGGGAAAAGTAGTTTGCTTGCCGTGGAAGCATTAAATGAAGTAAATGCTCAGGTAATTGGTATGGTAGCTATTTTTACATATGGGTTTACTATCGCTGAAGAAAATTTTGCCAAAGCAAATGTTCGATTAAACACATTGAGTAATTACGAAAATCTGCTGGAACAAGCTAAAGATTCGAATTATATCAACTCTCAAGAGGCAGCGACACTTGCGGTTTGGAGAGAAGATCCATCACAATGGCCCCGATAGCCCTTATTATTATTGGGATAGGCATGTTTTTTGAAATTACCAAAAAAACTCAATGTATATGGAATTAAAAAGTAAAAAAGTAACTGTTCAAAAATCTGCGAATACGCTTTGCGAATATCTGTGTGATGTTGTAAACTTTGAGCAATTAATGCCTGAAAATATCAGCAAATTCGAAGTCATTCGAGAAGATGCTTTTGTCTTCGCACTGAAAGGAATGCCTGAAATCGCACTCGAAGTAAAAGAGGTCTTCAAACCGAACAAAGTGGTATTAGGGGCGATCAGTGATAAAATTCCTTTTAGGCTTGAAAGCAGGATCACAGAATTATCAGATAGTTCTTCGGAAGTGGAATTGATCTTTTCAGGTGACTTCAATCCAATGATGTCTATGATGATAAAAGGCCCTATCACCAAATTCTTAGAAACCCTTGCCACTAACATGGAAAAACTCTAGTAGAGTAGCTGCAAATCTTTCAAATTAAAATAATTAAGTGATTCGTTTTCCATTTCCAGGCACAATTCTCCGGTCTTGGAAATTCCTTTGATAATTCCATTAAATCTTTCGCCTTCGCCATTTTCAAATACTGAAATGGTATCTTTTCTGAAAAGGTGTTGTTCGTATTCGGTTTTAAGATCTTCAAAATCCCGATTCTCGACCCGTTTCAATTCCGAAGAAATAGATTCTGAAACCACTTGAAGAACCCGGTCGAGATCGAACTCCTTTTTTTTGATCAAAAACATAGACGAAGCTCTCGGTAAGTTTGGAAAACTACGGTTATTCACATTAATTCCAACACCGATAATTGAACTCGCGATAAATCCTGCCTGCAACTGATTTTCGATCAAAATCCCGCACAACTTCTTGTCATCTGACAATATGTCGTTAGGCCACTTTATTTTAACAGTACCGATGCCAATTTGTTCCAATCCTTTTTTTATACCTAAAGACACCGCGCAATTTATGGTGAATTGATGTGTAATTGTGAGTCGATTAAATCGTCTCAATATGCTGAAATTAAGGCTTTTACCTCTCTCAGAATGCCACTTTGAACCTACCTGTCCCCTACCTTTGGTCTGGTCCTTGGCAACTACCAATAGCTGATCTTCAAAGTCTATTTTCTTATACAACGCCTTTAAGTAATCATTTGTGGAACCAATGGCATTAAGTTTGATTATTTTCACAGTAATTAATATTGTGTTAATGTTGCCGAATAAAACAGCAACAAGAAACAAAAAAGTAATAACTTTGCCATATTAAATATACTGAATGACAATAAGTACTGTGGGGACAGATCAACTCATAACACATGTAGTTATGGGGATTGAAGAGGTAAAAGGTCAGGACATTCAAATTCTTGATTTGCGGAAGATAGAGAACACAGTATGTGATTATTTTATAATTTGTAATGGTACTTCAAATACACAGATAAATGCAATTGTCAATTCCGTTCAAAAAATAGTGAGTAAAGCCCTTAAAGAAAAACCCTGGCACATCGAGGGAAGTGATAATGCGGAATGGGTATTGATGGACTATGTTCATGTCGTGGTTCATGTTTTTCAAAAGCATATTAGAGAATTCTACGATATCGAGGGGCTTTGGGGCGATGCAAGAACGGTTAAGATAGAGACAACATATTAAATTAAAACAGCCAAATGGCGGACGAAAATAAAAAACCTGAAGTTAAAAAACCTAAGTTTAATGCCTACTGGATCTACATCGGTATTTTTCTGTTATTTATAGGTATTCAATTTTTCAGTGGGAGCAGTTGGTCACAGCCCAAGAAGACATCTCAAACTCAATTTGAGACGTATCTTGCAGCCGGAGATATAGAAGAGATTAAGATCATTAACAGGAGAACCGTAAAAGTTTTCCTCACTGAAGAAGCCAAAACGAAGGAGGTACATAACAAGAACAGAGGTAATAGCTTTTTGGCGCCCGGCCCAAACGACGCTACTTACGAATTTGAAATTGGTGACCTTCAAAATTTTGAAAATAACTTTAAACAAATAATCAAGGACAACGATCTTAGCACCGGTTACGACAACAATACAGAAGAGAATATATTTGGTGATATATTACTCACATTACTGCCGTTCGTAGTAATCATAGGAATTTGGATATTTATTATGCGTCGCATGTCAGCGGGCGGAGGTGGTCCCGCTAGTCAAATTTTTAATATCGGAAAATCCAAAGCCAAGCTATTTGACGAAAAGACCGATATAAAAACTTCATTCAAAGACGTGGCCGGACTTGAAGGTGCTAAGGAAGAAGTCCAAGAGATTGTAGACTTCCTGAAAAACCCTTCAAAATATACTGCGTTAGGAGGTAAAATTCCAAAAGGTGCCATATTGGTTGGTCCCCCGGGAACGGGTAAAACCTTGTTAGCCAGGGCCGTTGCAGGGGAGGCTAAGGTGCCATTCTTTTCACTTTCTGGATCGGATTTTGTCGAAATGTTTGTTGGTGTTGGGGCATCAAGAGTGAGAGACTTGTTCAAGCAAGCCAAAGAAAAGGCACCATCGATCATTTTTATCGATGAAATAGACGCAATTGGGCGTGCTCGAGGAAGGAACAATTTCTCTGGTGGGAATGATGAACGTGAAAATACGCTAAACCAACTCTTAGCCGAAATGGACGGTTTTGGCACCGATTCAAATGTTATCGTTGTAGCGGCGACTAACCGTGCAGATATATTGGATAAAGCCCTAATGCGTGCCGGACGGTTCGATAGACAGATCTATGTGGATCTTCCGGACGTAAGAGAGCGAAAAGAGATCTTTGAAGTTCATCTTCGTCCAATTAAAAAAGATAATACCGTAGATACCGAATTCTTATCAAAACAAACCCCTGGGTTTTCCGGAGCCGATATTGCCAATGTTTGTAATGAAGCGGCCTTAATTGCGGCTAGAAAAGAAAAGAAAGCGGTTGGGAAACAAGATTTCCTTGATGCCGTAGATCGTATTGTGGGTGGTTTGGAGAAGAAAAACAAGATCATCTCACCGGATGAAAAGAAAGCCATCGCATTCCATGAGGCAGGTCATGCAACGGTAAGCTGGATGTTGAAGCACGCTCCTCCCTTGGTTAAAGTTACCATAGTGCCCAGAGGACAGTCATTAGGTGCTGCCTGGTATTTGCCGGAAGAGCGTCATATTGTGCGCCCCGATCAGATGCTGGATGATATCTGCTCCTCTATGGGTGGACGGGCCGCAGAAAAGGTAATTTTCAATGAGATCTCGACGGGGGCGTTAAGCGATCTTGAAAAGGTCACTAAACAGGCCCGTGCTATGGTGACTATTTATGGAATGAATGATAAAATAGGAAACTTAACCTTTTACGATTCATCGGGTGAATCCGAGTTTAATTTCAATAAACCCTATAGCGAGAAAACGGCTGAACTGATCGATAAAGAAATTTCCAATATCATTGAATTTCAGTACAAACGCGCTATAGATATATTGGAAAAGCACAAAGACAAACTTATTATTCTGGCCAATGAATTGCTCGATAAAGAAGTGATATTCAAAGAGACTTTAGAGCGTATCTTCGGGAAAAGACCTTTTGAAAAAGATACTCCACAAAGTGAAGAATCTAAAGTAGCAACCTCATAATTCCGGATGATTTACTGTATTAACCAGAATCTTTAGAATTTTCATAACAAAATTTTAGCTTAGATTTTATATATTTGGAGATTAATGTGTTTTAAACTCCTCAATTTTCATGGGTCTATTTAAAAGACTTTTAAGATCTAATACCCGGTCAGTATATAAATCAAAAAAAACTGACCACAGTAAATATTATCCCGAGGAGAAGTTGCCTATAGACGAAAAGTTTACCTATAATTTCAATAAGAACGGAGGGAAATTTTTATACTGCGAAAATTGGGAAGAGATTTCAGAGACTTTTGATAATATTTTAATCGAAAACGATTGGTATGAGAAAGAGGTTTTTTGTATCAATGATCAACTCGCTTCAAAATTTGAAGGATATAATCTTAATTTTACCGAAAATACCGAAGCTTCATTTTTTCTCTCTCCCTGTGAATCATTGGTTGCCGATAATGGGTCCATTTTACTTTCCTCAAATCAAATCAGAGAAAAGAAACTACACGAGCTTCCCGCTAATTTTGTCATTTTTGCTACCACTAGTCAATTGGTGGAGAGTATTAGTGAAGGATTGCGAATTATTAAGAATCAAAGCAAACAGCACATACCCAGCAATATTACTACTATTCAAGACTTTGAAAACAACACCGAAAAAGACTTTATGAGTTATGGAAGTAGGACAAAAAACCTATATTTGTTGCTACTGGAAGACCTATAATTTATGAAGGAACTTATCGTTCGATGCATCTCGGGAGTACTCTATATCTCGATTATCATAATTGCTTTATTTGCCTCGCGTGAGTGGTTTTTAGCACTTTTCCTATTACTGGGAATTATTACCATCCTTGAGTTTCAACAATTGGTCCGGTTAAAAAGTTATATTTCCTACCTCATATTCGGTGTTTTCCTTTACTTCTTTAGCTACAAGGTTTTTGATATCAACGCCATTTATATTTATGCTGTTCTTAGTGTCTTTGTCAATCTCTTTCTACTGAAGAATTTACTGCTCATTAGCAAAATTCCAATGTTCGTCGTGAAAAAATATGTCGCACTTATTTTTTATATCATAAGTGGTTTTATATTTCTTACTCTTATCCCAAACAGAGATGACGGTGATGAAATAGTAATTGGGATGTTTGTCCTTATATGGGCCAATGATTCTTGCGCTTATCTGATAGGTAAAAACTTCGGAAAGAGAAAACTACTGGGGCGAGTCTCTCCAAAAAAGACAGTTGAAGGATTTATTGGTGGGTTAGCCGGTTCGATTTTAGCAGGATTTCTTATCTTTAACTATTCGCGATCACTCACACTAACGATCTGGTTTGGGATGGCTATTATGGTAAGTGTATTAGGTACTTTTGGCGATTTGATCCAGTCAAAATTCAAGCGGCAAGCCGGGGTTAAGGACAGTGGAACCATTATGCCCGGACACGGAGGGATTTACGATCGCCTGGATAGTATAATCTATGCGAGTCCATTTATTTATGCAGTTTTAGAAATTGTAGATTATGTTTCATAAAGAAGGTCACAAAATAATTGTAATTACCTTTATAATTACAGTGGTTTTAAGCTTGCTGGTGAATCATTTTGTCACCACAGAATGGTTGCGAATTTCGTTGCTGCTAACCTTTATGGTTTTGCTTGTAGCCATCCTCCAGTTCTTCAGAAACCCTAAGAGGAGTGTTACGCCTGATGAAGATCATATTCTTTCTCCTGTCGATGGAAAAGTGGTAGTTATAGAAGAGGTTTTTGAAAAAGAATATTTCAAAGAAAAACGTCTGCAAATCTCCATTTTTATGTCGCCTCTCAATGTGCACGTAACCAGATTCCCCGTTGGGGGTAATATAGTGTTCAGCGAGTACCATTCCGGTAAGTATTTGGTAGCATGGCACCCAAAATCCAGCGAAGAGAACGAGCGAACTACCGTGGTTATTAACACAGATCGTTTTGGAGACATCCTATATCGTCAAATCGCAGGTGCTATGGCAAAACGCATAGTTAATTATGCTCAGGAAGGAGAACATGCGGTGCAGGCAGATGAAAGCGGATTTATAAAATTCGGTTCTCGAGTGGATGTTTTTTTACCCCTGGATGCAAAAGTGAAAGTTTCACTCAACGAAAAAGTAAAAGGTGGTATTTCGATACTCGCCACAAAATAGAATGACCCAGAAGGAATTGGATATCGCTTTTACCAATGCCGTGAATAACATCAACGCACATACAGATCCATTCCCTGCCGATATTCTCTTAAAACTGTACGCATATTACAAAAGAGCAACTAATGACCAGTCTTCACCCGGCAGTAGTAACCCTTTGATCAACGCATTTAAAACCAATGCTCTTTTTCAAATTTCAAACATAAGTACCAATGAAGCCAAAAGGATCTATATCGATACAGCGAATCGATATTTTTTATACGGTAAGTAAGAAAAGAGTTAACGCAACCCGGCCAGACTAGCTTTTATAGTTTCGATCTTCGCCAAAGCATCTGCTTCTTTTTGTTTTTCCATCGCTATAACCTTCTCCGGGGCACCACTTATAAACCGTTCATTTTTGAGTTTATTTTGTACACTTCTCAAAAACCCTTGGTTGTATTTTAATTCTTCTGTGAGTTTTGCGATTTCTTCTTCTACATTGATGCTGCCCGTAACCGGCACAAAATATTCGTTAGATTTCACGCGGAAGCTCAGCGCTCCTTCCGGCTTTTCAGAAATATATTTTACTTCTGAAATGTTCCCTAGTTTTTTGATCACCGGATCAAACCGTGCTGTTGTTTTTTCGGAATTGATGACCGAAAGAACAATAGATTTTTTAAACGAAATATTCTTTTCCTTTCGAATAGTGCGAACTCCCGAAATTACCTGTGCGTTAAAATCGAAATCCTTAATGAGTTGAGCATCGAATCCTTCAGTTTTGGGCCATGAAGCGATTATCAAAGCATCTTCGGGCGATCTCTTCGAAATATGCTGCCAGATCTCTTCAGTTACGAAGGGCACAAATGGATGAAGTATCTTTAAATTATCTTCCATTATTGAAATAACCTCAGAATAGGTCTTTGAAGATATCGGCTGCCCATATTCCGGCTTAACCATTTCCAATAACCACGAGCAGAAATCATCCCAGACCAGCTTGTAAGTAGCCATCAAGGCATCACTAATACGATATTTGCTGTAATGATCTTCAATTTCGGCCAATGTCTCATTGAATTTACTTTGATACCATTTTATGGCGATCGCAGCGGTTTCGGTCTCCTCTTTTTCTTCGGAAACCTCCCAGCCATCGATCAATCTATAAGAATTCCATATTTTATTGACAAAACTACTCCCCTGTTTGCATAAGTCTTCATCAAACATCAGGTCATTCCCTGCAGGAGAACTCAGGAGCATCCCAACACGAACTCCATCCGCTCCATAATGTTCCATCAACCCGATAGGATCCGGTGAATTCCCCAGAGATTTGCTCATTTTACGCCTTTGTTTGTCCCGTACAATTCCGGTCAAATACACATTAGTGAATGGTTTTTCACCCCTGTATTCATAACCTGCAATGATCATACGTGCCACCCAGAAGAAAAGAATTTCGGGCGCCGTTACTATGTCATTTGTTGGGTAGTAGTAATTGATCTCCTTATTATCCGGTTCCAGAATTCCGTTAAAAACACTCATAGGCCACAACCATGAAGAGAACCAGGTATCTACGACGTCAGCTTCCTGTTTTAGGTCTGTTTCGTTTAAATTGGCATTTCCTGTTTTCTCACGTGCCATTTCGATCGCTTCCTGTTGACTTTCGGCAACCACAAAATCTTCTTTGCCATCGCCGTAGAAATAGGCCGGAATACGTTGTCCCCACCACAATTGCCGGCTGATATTCCAATCGCGAACATTTTCCATCCAATGCCGATAGGTATTGATGAATTTCTCCGGAACCAGGTTAATCTCTTTTTCCAAAACGGCATCCAGAGCCGGTTGTGCTAAATCCTTCATTTTCAGAAACCATTGATCGCTCAGTTTTGGTTCAATAATAGCACCGGTACGTTCACTTGTACCCACTTTGCTTATATGCTGTTCGATTTTTATAATAACGCCCTGTGATTCCAGCTCCTTTACAATTTCTTCGCGAGCGACAAACCGGTCTTTACCCTCGTATTGCAAACCGAAACTGTTCAAACTTCCATCGTCGTTCAATATATCTATCACTTCGAGTCCGTGCTTATCTCCCAGCATTTTATCATTCTCATCGTGAGCAGGAGTAACTTTCAAGCATCCTGTACCAAATTCCATCGACACATATTCGTCTTCAATGATCGGAATCACACGATTGCAGATGGGAACCACCACTTTTTTACCTTTTAAATGCGTGTGTCTTTCATCTGCCGGATTAATACAAACGGCAGTATCACCCAAAATAGTCTCAGGACGTGTGGTTGCAATAGTTACGAAGTCTTTAGTACCTTCAATTTTATATTGTAAATAATATAAATTCCCTTGTTTTTCTTCATAGACTACTTCTTCATCGCTCAAAGTGGTTTGAGCCTGTGGATCCCAGTTAACCATTCGATATCCACGATAGATATTTCCTTTCCGGTATAGATCAACAAAAACTTTGATCACAGAAGCAGACAAATCGTCATCCATTGTAAAACACGTACGCTCCCAATCACAGGAAGCACCTAACTTTTTGAGTTGTTCGAGAATAATACCTCCGTGCTTGTGGGTCCATTCCCAGGCATGGTCTACAAACTCCTCTCGGGAAATGTCGGCTTTTTGGATACCTTCTGCCTTCAATTTAGCCACTACCTTGGCTTCTGTTGCGATAGATGCATGATCTGTACCCGGAACCCAACAGGCATTATATCCCAGAAGGCGTGCACGTCTGATTAGTACGTCTTGCAACGTATTATTCAACATATGCCCCATGTGTAGTACCCCCGTTACGTTTGGAGGGGGAATAACTATGGTATATGGCACTCTATCATCCACTTCACTATGGAAATAATTGTGCTCCATCCAATAGCTATACCACTTATCTTCAACACTTTGAGCATTATATTTTGCCTTTAAAGCCATTTTGGTCCAGTTTTTGAAAAGTAATGTGCAAAAGTAGGTATATCTGATATAGTATGAAATTATTAATGTGAATAACTTATATTGCGGTTTGTAAGAAAGTTTCCTACTTTAGTATTCTTCTAAAAATAGAAACCATGAAAAAAATAATTTTAGTGGCAGTAATTGCCCTGATTAGTTTTACTGCTTATGCTCAGGCAAAAATTGAGTTCAAGACCGAAACTATCGACTATGGTCAAATAGAAAAAGGCAGTGATGGTGTCCGGGTTTTTGAATTCACAAATATTGGCAATGCCGATCTGATAATTCAAGATGTTAAGTCCAGTTGTGGATGTACAGTTCCGGAAAAACCAAAAGATCCTGTTGCTCCCGGTAAAACCGGGGTTATCAAAGTAAAATATGATACGCAACGTGTTGGGAAAATTAGAAAGACCATAACGGTCTATTCCAACGCCACAGAAGCGATAAAAGCCATAAAAATCAAGGGTGAGGTAATGGCGGCCAGCAATAAAAGTATATTGGAAAAAACCGGTTAAACTCAGCATTTTAATCAGTTAAGAACCGTCCGCCTTTCGTGGACGGTTTTTTATAGCACTTCTTTTAAAACAAAGCGTTTTTTGAATTTAACTCCATTACGATTAATTCTCAAAACAATTTTTCTACCGCTTTTCGAAGAAAACAATTCATATATTTCCTGCAATTTGTATTCATAAAATGGTTTTCCATTTATAGAAAGTAACTCATCTCCTTTTAATACTCCTGCCAGGTGTGCCGGGGAACCATCTCTTACTTCAGCAAC
>Ga0114950_10002521_pt1 | contig 14056 bp, 11 predicted proteins | sample N075metaG_FD_83503 | JGI IMG/M metagenome (GOLD analysis project Ga0114950, IMG submission 83503) | Deep subsurface microbial communities from Kermadec Trench to uncover new lineages of life (NeLLi) - N075 metaG | ecosystem: Environmental > Aquatic > Marine > Ocean trench > Sediment | place...
ACAAGTAATTCAGGATTGGATATCAAGCGAAGTTCACCTCAGCTACGGCGGACGCCGGGATGTGAAATACACCATCTTTAAGGAAGGCGACAAGGTTTTTCAGGAAATCGCAGATGTCGATGGCACACCCGTGCATACGCTCGAGTTGCCAGATGGATTGGCGCTCGAGAAAAGCAGTTACGAAGTGATGCTGCGCTATGTGCTGGCAGACGTCGTCAATTCCTGAGGCTGACTACGGTACTAATCGCTAAGGAGATTTCACACATGGAAACCACACTATTGGACATTGCGTCAGAGAAAACATCTGATCCCAGGCAGCTTGATGATCTGGACGAATTGCGCAGGTGTGTGCTGGCAGTTGCAGACCTCGAGCGCAATCAGACGATGAATACTGCGGCGCATCAGATCAATGAAGCTGTTCTGGCAGAGCTGGATGAGGTGGAGCAAGCGAAAGAGCGGGTGCTCGTATTGCAGGCTCGCTTTTGTCGACAAGCAGATACGGCCAGCGAGGCAATTCAGTCATTAGTCGGCTTCGAGCGCGAGGAACTGGATTTTTTGCATTTGCTCTCTGATCTATCTGCAAATGATGAGCAATCGAAACTGCGGCCATTATTAAGAAGCAAAGAAGAACTGGTCGATGGCATGGTTCAGTTCATCCAAACCTGGACGTAACTCAGGCGTTTGCCGTTTGGGCGGTTCTTAGCTCCTGCAATCGCTCTTGTTCCCATTCCGCCAGGTTCAGTTCAATCGCCCAAAAACCGACTATCCAGACAAACGCATCCCACGCGTATAAGAAGTAGCTCGTCATGAGCCAGATGATACCGTTCACGATCAACACGAGGTACAAAAACGTCTTTGCTTGTCTTGCAACGGTCAACGCCCGACTGGAAAACCGGTCGGTTTCCTGCAGCCAAACTTCAAGTTCGATCAACAATACAACAATGATCCACACAAAAGCGTTGTCGATATCAATCCAGCCCATCCACTGAACATGTTTCAATGTACTACCGTCGATAACCGATAATTCGTCCGAGATCCGAAAGAATGCGTTGTCAGTTGACAGTCCAGCGCAATTTTCGGTCGTTATCTCCACGTAGGTGATTACGTCTGTTTGCAGCGACCTGCCCTGATCAGCCAATTGGCAGATATTATTGATTCCAACAACTGAACTTACTTCGAAGTTTTCCAGTGATTCCGCTGTATAACCGAATGCGGCGTAGGCGATTGAGGTGTAACAGATCAGGCGCGCTGCATGCAGCGCCTTTGGTATCCAGCCTTCAAATGCTTCGTCCGACAGTGCGTGGGTCTCCAACTCAAAAAGAAACACCAGGCCAATCCAGGCGGCCATGTCGATGGTAGTTGAAAACTGCTGGAGAATGTCGGCTAGCGGGGCGTTTGCCGGCAGCGCCGCTTTGTATGCAAGGTAGTCGTCGCTGATATAGAAGCCGAAGTTTATGATCAACGCGAAATAGACACAGTACTTTATGACTCTGGCAATCTGCGGCCTCATCAAAAGCGGAATCAGGAACGACTTGACCGTGAATCGGCGCTTCGGCGTCGTAGCATATGTATCGATGGGCGATTGGGGCAATTGGCTGCTTCTTATCAACTGCGAACAAGGAGCATCGCAAACTGAACTCGTGTGTCAACTGTTGTTTCGCATGGTGCTTATCAGCACTATAGGCACAGGGGAAGTGCACAAAGTCATCTGGGTAGTCTGATCGTTCGTCTGGTGACATCTGTATTTCGATTGTTGATTGAGGAATCCGTGGCCTGCGGGCGATCACGTAAAGACGATAATTAGTGACTGATTTCTCATAATGAGAACTGTCTCATCGACTCAATGGCCCTGTGTGATAGTTTGCAAGACTGCGGATCTCGGGATTATTTGAGCAGTTGAGCGATGAAATTATGGGCAAGGAAATAGTCATAACTGCGAAAGATTTGCCTGATGATGTTGTGTCGGCAATCAAAAGCGGGCAAAAAATCGAAGCGATCAAGTTGCTGAGAGTGGCAACGGGTCTCGGACTGGCCAACGCCAAAGTGCTGGTCGATGCGGGCGCTCGTCTGCATGGAATCAAGCAGCAACACATTTCGATGAAGGATCCGCGCGAAAAAGCGGCCGACTTGATGAAGCTCGTACTGACGCTTTTGCTGTCATTCAGCGCCTATTATTACTTTCTGAACTAAGCCCCGTCCGGGGAAATTGTCGCTTAATCGGGCACCATCCGCGCTTGCGCAGGTCTAATTGCGCGTATAATGTCTATTCGAGACAGAGCGACAGGGGACAGACAATGACAAATGCAGAGCAACCGATGGATCATGTAGAGTCAGATGATGGTGTGGCTCGTGAACACCAGAGCGACCTTGAGAAAAATGTAAGGTCGAAGAGCACCTGGACACGGCTGCTGTACATGATTGTAATGGCGATCGCCTGGTCAATAGCCGTGTTAGTAACCAGTGCGGTAGTGGTCCTTAATTTCCTGTATGTATTGTTAACGGGGAAAACGAATTCCCGGTTAACCGAATTCGGTCAGTCGCTGGCGAGTTATCTGTACCAGATCGTTCGCTTCATGACGTTCAATACCGATACCCGTCCGTTTCCAATCGATGCGGAGTGGCCGTCCGCCAGGGAAGAAAGCTAGACGGTTTACTCATTGTCGACTTGATTCTCCGGCCAGCCTGACCAGCCCGGCCCACGAACGACCTGCCCGGGCATTGCGCCGGTGTGGTTGCCATTCTTGAGGACCTGAACGCCGTTAATAAAGACTTGCTCGACGCCGGTCGAGTACTGGTGCGGGTCGTCGAATGTAGCGTGATCCGAAACAGTAAGTGGATCGAATACCACCACGTCAGCAAAGTTTCCCACGGTTAATTGACCGCGATCACGGATGTTCGTATTGAAGGCCGGCAATGACGTCATGCGACGAATGGCTTCAGCCAAACTCAAACGGTATTCATCTCGAGAATATTTCCCAAGTACACGTGCAAAAGTCCCGTAGGCTCTTGGGTGGGGGTTCGACTCGAGGAAAATGCCGCTCGTGGCAGGTGCCCCGGCATTAGAACCAAAGCTGATCCAGTCCTTTTCAATTTTTCGTTGCACGTTGTTTTCGGACATAAGCACATAGGCCGTGCCCACTCTGCTGTCGTCTTCCAGCACGAGGTCAATCGCCGTGTCCGCGGCAGAGATTCCGCGCGACTCGGCCACCTCGGCGAGCGTTTTACCGGCAAGCGGTTTCAGTTTCGGATTTTTGAATTCCAGCAAAATCATTTTGTCCGCGCCTGTTTGATAAAAATAGTTTTCCCATTCATCTGCCGGCGAATTCATTTCCTTGATGACTCGCCTGCGAATGTCAGGATCTTTCAGTGCGGTAATCCACGCGTCATGGCCTCCTTCCTGCACCCACTGTGGCATTGATGCATCGAGACCGGTGGCGGCAGCGGGATAGGTATACATATTGGCTGTGATGGACAGGCCAACGTCCTGCGCTGACTCGATCAGGTTAAATACGTTTTGCAGTTTGTGCCAGTTCTGTTTGCCGGCGGCCTTCAGGTGATATATCTCCGCCGGCGCGCCTGTAATGCTGGCAATCTTGATCAGTTCCTGTACCGCTTCTTCAAGATGGTTTCCCTCCGAACGAATATGCGAGATATACGCGCCATCGTATTCGGCAGCCACCTTTACCAAGGCAATCAATTCATCTGTATCGGCGAAACTGGCTGGCACATAAATTAGCGAGGAGCCGACTCCGATCGCGCCTTCCAGCATGGCGGTTCGGACCAGCGCCTGCATATTTGCCAGTTCAATGTCCGTTGCCTTGCGGTTCTCATATCCAATCTCATGAATGCGAACGGTGGCAGCACCGGCGTAAGACGCGACGTTCGGCGAAACACCTTTGGCGACCAGAAAATCCAGATACTCGCCCAATGTCGTCCACTCGACGTCGTACTTGATGTCGCCCTGACGCTTTTTGAGGTCTTCTTTCATGGCGTCATTAAGCGGCCCCATCGACCAGCCTTCTCCCATGATTTCAAGCGTTACACCTTGCTTTAAGTCACTCATGGCCCGGCCGTCTTCGATAAGCGAGTCAGTGGCCCACGAAAGCATATTGATGAAGCCGGGTGATACCGCTTTGTCTCGCGCGTCAACGTGCAGCCTGCCTGACTTGTCGCTGAGATCTCCCACAAAGGCAATTCTGTCGCCATTAATAGCAACGTCAGCTTTAAATGGTTCGCCACCGAGACCGTCGTACACAGTGCCACCGTGAATGATGACATCGTAGTCTGCCTGTTGTTGTTGCCCGCATGACGACATCAGCACAGCGCTCGCCACAAGCGCTGTCAGGCGAAACAACTTGATTATGGTCATATTGTTTTACTCGTTGGTGTCGGCTGCTGCTTCAATTTGTCGCCAGACTCTCAGCAGGTTTTCGCCCAGTATATTTTTGATGTTCTCTTCGGTGTATCCACGGCGAAGCAATCCTTCGACCAGGTTCGGGTAACTGGCTACATCCTTCAGGCCCGTCGGCAGACTGTCGCCAACACCGTCAAAGTCCGAGCCAATGCCGACGTGTTCGACCCCGGCAAGGGCAACGATGTGATCGATATGATCGAGCACGTCCTCAATGTCCGCGAATGGAAGTCCACCATGCGATTCGTCATAGGTTGCGTTGAACTCTTTGTTTAGCTCGTCTGAATCTTCCAGCTCATTGTCAGTCCGGTAGCCCTTGTAGGCGGCCTGTCGCCCAATTGAGTATTTATTTGCGGCTTCGGTGACAAATGATGATCCGTAATTGACCATGATGACGCCGCCGTTTGCGGCCAGGACCTTGATCATATCGTCCGACATATTGCGCTCGAACTCAGGCGTGAAATGTCGGGCTGACGAATGCGATGCAATCGCGGGTACTGTGGTGATGGCCATCACATCATAAAACGCCGCGTCTGATACGTGACTGATGTCGACCATGATTCCCAGCCGGTTCATTTCCATTACGACCTCTTCGCCAAATTCGCTCAGGCCGTCCCATGGTTTGTTCTTATCATACGAAGAATCGGAAATGTGGTTCGTAAGACTGTGGGTGAGCGTGATGTAACGAATTCCACGATCATAGAAATGTTGAAGATTCGCCAGGTCGCCTTCGATTGGCGAGCCATTCTCCATGCCCAGGGGCAAAGAAATAATGCCTTTCGAAAATTGTGCTTCGACTTCATCGGCTGATCTGGCAATGGCGAACTTATCCGGCGCCGAATCGACGATTCTTAACACCATGTCGATGAGTTCATCGGCTCTCGCCCTGGATTTGCCCTCCGCTTCCAGTTTTGCGGGTGTGAAGATCGACATGAAGGGTGCATTCAGGCCACCGGCAACGGCCCTGGGGTAGTCGAAGTCACCGCCGTCAGTCGCGACAGTAACGTCCTCCCATTTGTCGTAAAGGCGGTAGGGCACATCGATATGGGTATCCACAATGATCGATTCACTGGCGATTCGTTTGGCCTCGGTGGCCCAATCAACGGCGACGTCCGTATCGGCGCTTTCCTTGTCCGCTGTCCCACAGCCGGTCAATATCAAAAACAGGCTGATTGCCGTTGCTAGTCTGAATTTCATGCGAACTCCATCGATTATTTAGGTGTTTGGTCGGCGACAGAGTATAGGCAATGTCGACGCAAAAGGGTTGTTTCCGACAGGCTCAATCGAGGGGTTTTTCGGGGAATTAAAATATAGTCATAAAAATGATAATAATCATTGATAAGTTCGAAAAATGCTAAAAACATGAGTATACTCAGTGTTATGAGTATTAATGAATCCAGTGATACCGCTATTCAATCGTTGCTAGGTGAGCGCCTGCGGGCTCTCCGCCTGGATCTGAACCTGACTCGCGAGGACCTTGCCGACAACGTGGGATTGTCCATCGACACCGTTCGAAACGCCGAAGCAGGCCGAAATGTATCGGTAGAGACGCTGATTCGTCTATTACGTGGGCTTGGGCAACTGGACGATCTGGCGGCATTGCTTGCGGTACGTGGACCGAGCCCGGTGAAGCTTGCGAAAAGGCAGGGGAAAATTCGCCAACGCGCCTCAGGCACCCGCGGCAAGAAAGAGACTGGACGCTGGCAATGGTAGGTCGACGCGTCGATGTTGCCCGAATTCGACTTTGGGGCCACGACATAGGCGCCGTTTACTGGGACGAGAGTGCGGGTGTCGGTGCATTTGAATACGAGCCGGATTTTCAACAAAGCGGTATCGAACTCGCGCCGCTGGTTACGCCGTTGGGGCCGAAAATTTATCGATTTCCGGCGCACGCAGGCACTTCGTTTCACGGCTTGCCCGGCCTGCTGGCTGACTCACTTCCCGACGATTTCGGCAATGCCGTCATTGACCAGTGGCTGGCACGAGAAGGCCGCGATCGAGCCAGCTTTAGCCCGGTTGAACGGCTTTGCTATATTGGTCAACGAGGGACCGGCGCATTGGAGTTTCGTCCGGCGACGCGCGACGCGCCTAAAGGGTCTGTGCCGATCGAAATTGCATCCCTGGTAGACCTTGCCGGCCGGGTTTTGCGCCAACGAGACGGATTACAAGTATCGCCGGGATCGGAACATGCCATGGACGATATTCTGCGGGTCGGTGCATCCGCCGGGGGAGCTCGGGCGAAAGCCGTTATCGCCTGGAACCCGCAAACCGGGGAGATGCGGTCGGGGCAGGTTACGGCTCCAGGTGGTTTCGAATACTGGCTGTTGAAATTCGATGGCGTCGATAACCAGGAACACGGTGTGCACGACGGCCAGGGATACGGGCTGATCGAATATGCCTATTACAAGATGGCCTGCGCGGCCGGCATCGAAATGGCTGAATGCCGTCTGTTGCATGAAAACGTTTGCAGCCACTTCATGACGCGACGGTTTGATCGGGACGCAGATGGACAAAAACAACACATGCTGTCGCTTGCGGCGATGTCGCATCTGGATCATCAAATGCCCGGTGCGCACAGCTACGAGCAGGCGATGCAGGTCATCACAACGCTCAAAATGCCGATGCTTTCTCTCGAGCAGCAATTTCGCCGCATGGTATTCAATGTAATGGCACGGAACCAGGATGACCATACGAAGAATATTGCGTTCCTGATGGACAAAGAGGGCACCTGGTCGCTCGCGCCAGCGTTTGACATGACTTATGCATTCAACCCGGTGGGCACCTGGACAAGCAGCCATCAAATGACGATTAACGGCAAACGGGACGGAATCTCAATGGTCAACTTCGATTCGATCGCGGAGCGATTTCATATTCGCACTGCGCAAATTTGCATAAGCGAAGTTCGCGACGCTGTTTCTCGTTGGCCGGAATTCGCCAAAGACTCGGGCGTCAGTGACGCTGTCGGACAGAAAATCGCCGCAGCGCACAGGCTTGAACTCTCATGAATAAGTGTCTTGGTTCAGCAGCGTTGACTGGTAGAATTCGCATTCCGGCCGGAGGAGGAGCAGATAGTGGCTGATCAATTTCATAAAATTCGTCTGACTGGACTCAATTGGGTCCTGACATTGCTGTTTTGCGTGATTGCATTGCCAGTGAGCGCACAACAGCGGTTTGATATTGCGGTAATTGGCGATGGTCCGGGTGATCGCTTGCGTGATCGCGATGAAGTTTATGTTGGCGAGTTGCTGACGTTAACGAAGGACGAGTTTGACGTCCGCATTCATTCCTACACAGGCGACTGGACCCGGCAAGGCATTGTGGCGGTAATCGACGATGCCTATGCAGATCCGGACATAGATATGTTGATGGTGACCGGATTCATTGCCAACCAGCTTGCGACGACGAGAAAACGATTTCCCAAACCAACGTTCCTGCCGGTATTGCTTGATACCGGACAGCTGGTTTCACCGGCGGTTGGTCGCAAGTCAGCCATTGCCAATCTGAACTACCTGACCATTTACTCAGGCTTTGGCGAAGACCTGGACGCAATGAGTGAGGTAGTACGGTTTAAGAAACTGGTACTGCTGATGGATGAAGAGTTCTCCGCGGCCATTCCTGATTTGAGAATAAATGCTGTAGCTATTTGTATTGCAAGAGGCATTGAGCTTGTCGAGGTAAGTCACAACGGCATCGATCACGATCTGATGAGCCGTGTGCCGGACGATACCGAGGCGATGTTTGTTGCCGCGTTGCCGCGGATGCCACCGGACGATTTCGATGCCCTGATCCAAAGTATCAATTCCGCCGGCATCCCCAGCTACAGCTTCGTTGGCACTGACGACGTCAAGCGCGGCCTGCTCATGACCAGCTCGGAATCCCGCGACATCAATCGTCAGGCGAGGATGAACGCGTTGAACATGCAGGCGGTCATGCTTGGGGGCCGACCCGAGGATCAGCCAGTTTCATCTCAATTTCGCAAGCAGTTCACCATCAACATGGATACGGCCCGTCAACTCGGTGTTTCACCCAGCTTCGATGTGCTCAACGTGGCGACGCTTTTAAATGAGCGGCCAGTCGTAATGGGTCAGCAATTCGGGCTGCTGGAAATCGCGGCGGAGGCGGTCGCTCAGAATCAGGATTTATTGTCCCGGCAATATGAGACCAGCGCCGGGTATGAACAAACGAATATCGCTCGATCAAGTTTGCTGCCCCAACTTGGGCTGAGCGCAAATTATGATGTTCGAGATGTGTCGCCGCTGGTCGAAGCTGGACTGTTTGCGGAACGAAGAGCAGATGGTGCTATTGGTCTCGAGCAGCTTATCTATTCTGATTCCGTTGCCGCGAATGTCACTATTCAGAAGCAATTGCAGGTGGCGCGGGAAGCGAGCTTGTACGAAACGCGACTCGACGTTATACAGGCTGCTACATCCGCCTACTACACAGTCCTGAATGCGCGTTCGCAGCTCGGCGTCCAGGAGAACAACCTTGTAGTGACGCGGCAGAACCTGCAACTGGCCAAGACCAGGGTGGAATTAGGCGCGTCTTCACTCGCGGATGTTTATAGATGGCAGGCAGAAGAGGCACGGGCGCAGATCCTGGTTGTCGATGCAACCGCCGACCTGAACCAGTCGTGGAACCGACTGAATCGACTGCTGCATCGGCCACAAGTCGATCGAATAGCGCTCCGAAATGCGACTTTCGATGAACCCTTTGTCATCCCGCGCAGCGAATTCGAATCGCTGGTTTCCAGTCCGGCCGATTACAAGCGCTTTTCGCAGTTTTTTGTCAATCGGGGCTTAAGCCAGGCGCCGGAATTGCGGCAGGTTGATGCGCAGCTTGAAGCGAAACGTCGCGACTGGTTAAGCCAGCGACGCTCCTACTGGCTGCCGGACTTCAATCTCAGTGGTCGTTACACCACCAATTTTTCTCAATCCGGCGCGGGCACCGGGCTGGTCTCCGGACAAGACCTTGATGACTGGACGGTCGGCGTGCAGGCGACAATTCCGCTGTTCAACGGTGGCAAAAGGCGTGCGAATGTATCACGTGCCAGCCTGGAGGTTCGCCAATTGGAAACCTTGAGAACGTCAGTTGCGGAGAAGGTTGAGGAATCAATTCGCATACAGCTGCACCTTGCACAGGCCGGTTACGTAACCATCGAGTTAACTGCGACCGCTGCCGAATCATCGCGTAAAAATTACGAATTGGTCGTAGACGCATACGCACGGGGCACAGTTTCTATCATTCAACTGCTGGACGCACAGGACGCCAGTCTCTCCGCGAATGCAGCATCGATTGATTCTCTTTACAGTTTTCTTATTACAGTTATGGCCCTGCAGAGAGCAGTTGGCGGATTCGATTATCTTTTGCCTGAAAACGAACGTATCGTGCTCGCGAATTCGATGCGTGATTACCTGACGAGATCCGGCCCATGAGAACTCCTGTATATCTATTCTTGGCGGTGACGCTTTCGTTAGCGGCATGCCAACAAAACGAGGCACCGACCGAGCCACCACTGCGGCCGGTACGATACATGACGGTATCTGATGATCAGGTCGGGCGGAACCGAAGTTTTTCCGGAACCTCGAAGTCGACTCAGGAGTCGCGGCTCAGTTTCAAAGTGTCTGGTACGGTGACCAGCGTACCCGCGCAGATCGGTCAGCAACTGAGAAAGGGTGATCTGATCGCGCAGCTGGATGCCGCCAACTTTGTATTGCAGATTGAGCAAGCACAAGCGAGCCTCGTCGAAGCGCAGGCAGGGGGAAGAAACGCGAATTCGAATTATGCGCGAACCAAAGGACTGTATGCGAACGACAACGCATCGCTAAATGACCTGGATTCTGCGCGTGCAGCAGCAGAGTCTGCGAAAGCGCAAGCAAGAGCGGCGAGCAAGGCGTTGGAAATAGCGCGTTTGAATGAATCGTATACGCGTCTCTATGCGACAGCGAATTGCTCAATATCCTCGATTGACATTGAGATCAACGAGAATGTGTCGGCGGGCAGGCAAATAGCGATCGTCAGTTGCGGAGATGATCTGGAGATCTCACTCGATCTGCCCGGCAGCATCATTGCTGGAATCGACCAGAATGCGCAGGTGTCGATTTTGTTCAGTGCGATACCGGGCGTTCAGTTTGGCGGGACAGTCACGGAGGTATCCACCGCCGCCAATTCGGCAGCATTCCCTGTTGTTGTGCAGGTGCACGAGAAACATCCATCTTTGCGATCGGGCCTGGCCGCCGAAGTGACGTTTCAGTTTGATGTGCCATCGGACGTTAGTAGCTATGTGCTTCCGGTCGCGGCGATCGTTAAAGGCCCCAGCGGCACTTTCGTCTTTATCGCGGAACCCGACGGTGATTCCGGGCAAGCGCTGGTAACAACGCGGCCGGTCAAGCTTGGCGAGCTCACCCGCATCGGAGTAGAGGTTCTGGAGGGACTGTCACCAGGTGATCGCGTGATAACTGCCGGCGTGTCCATCGTTCGCGAAGGGCAGCGAGTCTTGATTCCGTGATTGGATTGATAAGCGAGATGGCATCGTGAATCTAACTGCGATAGCGATTGACCGCAATCGGATCACGCTGGCGGTTGTCGTGCTGGTGTTGTTGTCTGGAATGATCGCATTCCAACAAATACCGAAGGCCCAGGATCCCGGTTTCACCATTCGAACGGTGCTCATCACAACACGCTTCCCGGGTGCAAGCCCCAAACGGGTTGAACTGCTGGTTACGGACAAAATCGAAAAGAAGATTCAGGAAATGCCCGAGATCGACAACATCGTTAGCGAGTCTCGTACCGGCATCTCCGTTATCTACGTAAATTTCAAAGAAAGTTATCGTGTCATGCGACCGATTTTCGATGACTTGCGTCGAAAGGTAGACAGCATTGTTTCGAAACTGCCAGTTGGAACGCTGCCGCCTGAAATCAACGATGAGTTCGGCGACGTTTTCGGCAGTGTTTATACACTGAACGGAGATGGATTTACGAATTCGGAATTAAAGACAATTGCGGATGAACTTCGCGACGTGTTGCTGAAAGAACCGGACATCGCGAAGGTCGAAATCCACGGGGCGCAGCAGGAAGTTATTTTCGTGGAATACAATAACGCGCGCTTGTCGGAATTGGGTTTATCGCCACAGCAACTGGCGGCGTCGCTTGCGAGTGTCAATATCCTTTCGTCCGGTGGTGACATCGTGAGCGGGCGCGAACGAATCACGCTCGAGCCGACCGGCAACTATGAATCGCTGAAGGATCTCGAGCGGACGGTGCTGCTGCTGCCGAGTGGTGCATTGGTTTATCTCGAGGATATTGCCGATATATATCGTGACTACAAAGACCCGCCAAAAAGCGTTGCACGAGTAAACGGGCAGCCGACACTGGCGATAGCCGTGTCAATGCGTGAAGGTGGTGACATTCTCAAGCTGGGCGATCGCTTGAATATTCTGATGCCGGAATTGATCGCGCAATATCCATGGGGCATCGAGCTTGAAAAAGTCTGGTTCCAGGCAGACCTGGTGCGCACGAACGTCAATAATTTTACGAATAACCTGGTGCAGGCAGTAACCATTGTCATTGTCGTCATCGTGATGTTTCTTGGCTTGCGAACCGGATTGGTCGTTGGAATATTAATACCGAGCACGATCATTGCCACGTTTTTCGCGATGCAATTATTCGATATTACGATAAACCAGATATCGCTCGCCGCATTAATCATCTCGCTTGGCCTGCTGGTCGATAATGCGATTGTCATTGTCGAGTCGATACTCGTGAAACGTGAGCAGGGCATGGGTGCTGTTCAGGCAGCGATAGAGTCTGGAACCGAGTTGAAAACGCCGTTGTTGATTTCTTCGTTAACCACCGCGCTCGCGTTTATGCCGATCGCGATGGCCAAGTCGACGGTAGGTGAATATACCTCGGATATTTTTTACGTAGTTGGCTTGTCGCTGCTCATTTCATGGGTGCTGGCGATGACGTTCGTGCCGCTGGTCTCAACGTTTGCATTAAAAGTAACGCAAACCAGGATCGCCGGGGAAGATGAATTCGGCGGGCGGTGGTACGGCTACTATCGTGGCGTGCTTGGCAGTTGCTTACGCTGCCCGTATCGATTTCTTGGGGTTGTTGCGTTTTTATTCTTCAGCGCAATAATTGGCTTAGGCCATGTTCGACAGCAGTTCATTGCACCATCCGAGGACCCGATTTTCACGGCCAAACTTGAAATGCCGCTTGGCACATCGATTGAGGCAAGCCAGAGAGTCATGGACGGTGTCGACGGATTTATTCGTGACAACTACTTCGATTCAGATGATCCAAAAGTACTTAACTGGCTTACATTCATTGGCGATGGCGGACCGCGTTTCAAATTGACCTTGCAGCCGCCGACGCCGAATCCGGCAAACACCTTTCTCATCGCGAATACAGTTCATGGTAGTGACGTCGAAACCGTAATGGCGGGGATCGAACACTACGTGCATCAGAATCACCCTGATTTGTCAGTGCAGGTGAAGCGTCTCGAAAATGGCCCGCCGGTGGACTATCCAATAATCATTCGCCTGTCTGGATATGACGTGAACTCTTTGTATCGCATGGCAGATCAGGTGATTGGTCATTTGAGTGAGAATCTGGCGATATCCGACGTTAAGAATTCCTGGGGACTGCAGACCAAGAAACTGCTGGTGCGCGTGAACCAGGAGTTAGCGCGACGATCCGGTGTTACCAGTGAGGACGTCGCATATTCGCTGCAGGCAGGACTAACCGGAATCGACTTAACCCAGTTCCGTGAAGGCGACGAATTAATCCCGGTGACACTGCGAACGGTCGCAGCGGACCGCCAGGATTTGAGCAAGCTTGATGGTCTGACCGTCTATTCAAGAGGCACGGGGCGGCATGTCCCCCTGAAGCAGGTTGCCGATGTTGAATTAACGTTCGAGCCTGGTGTTATCGAACGCCGTGACCGTGAAAGAACCATGTCATTGAACATACAGCTGGTTGCCAGCGCAACAGCGGCAGATGTCGTAACAGAACTGAGGCCATGGCTGGATGAGGCCGCAAAAAGCTGGCCTGCAGGGCACAAATTCGAAATTGGTGGCGAAACAGAGGAATCAGGAGACGCTAATGCCTCCATCGCTGCAGAACTGCCAATAGCCGGCATGTTGATTCTGTTGTTGTTAGTGGGTCAGTTTAATTCCATTCGTCGTCCGATTATTATCCTGGCGACAATTCCGTTGGGGTTGATCGGCGTGACATTCGGTTTGTTGGTTGCCAACTCCACGTTCGGTTTCTTTACGATCCTGGGAATCATCTCTTTGTCAGGCATCATCATCAATAACGCCATCGTTTTACTGGACAGAATCGCTATTGAGATCAAGGAATACGGGCGCACCGAGGCGGAGGCGATCATGCACGCGGCGCAGCAAAGATTGCGGCCGATCCTGTTGACCACGGCAACCACGGTACTCGGCATGACTCCGTTGCTGTGGGGCGGCACGGCTATGTTCAAGCCAATGGCCATAACGATCATTTTCGGCCTGGCGTTCGCAACCGCATTGACGTTGTTGGTGGTGCCGGTGCTTTACGCACTTTTATTTCGCGTTTCTTTCCGTGAAAACAGCTAGTAATAACGGGAGACCCCCCGGCATTGCCAGGAAGGCAGCCGTA
>Ga0114950_10002522_pt1 | contig 14056 bp, 14 predicted proteins | sample N075metaG_FD_83503 | JGI IMG/M metagenome (GOLD analysis project Ga0114950, IMG submission 83503) | Deep subsurface microbial communities from Kermadec Trench to uncover new lineages of life (NeLLi) - N075 metaG | ecosystem: Environmental > Aquatic > Marine > Ocean trench > Sediment | place...
AAGCGCAAGGTAATTGCCCATCTCAATGTAAATTGTCCATTTGATGATGAAGCCTATAAACAGCGTTGGGTTGATCCACTAACGGATATACTGAATCGCTTCGCACCTTTTGATTGTGATGATCGTTATCCGGAGTGGATGAAAAAATACCGAAATGAAAGTACTATCTACGGCCTGTTCCCGCTCGAAAGGCTTCAGGATATAAGTGACTGTTGTTTTGCGTATCTGGACTACTATCTTAATCAGGTAAAAGATCAGAGTCCGGAGACTGATCCGGATCGCCTTAAGCAAATTGGAGCATTTCATGATCAATGGGTAGAGGATATACGCACACAGGATAAGGCCCAGGGTATGATGGCAAAAATGATAGGGGCCAGGACGGCACGGCGTATTTTCTATGAGGTTACTACCTGAATGTTAGCCGTAGTGATCTTAGCCATTAGTCGGAATAACGAATAAATGTGTAAACTTGATCAGGAAATTCTTAGCTGGATAGCGGAGCAAACAGACTCGAATGAGCTGAAAGCCCAAATTGATAGCGCCAACGTTATCAAGCGTGACTATATGCGGACCGGCTACTTCATTTTTTTCGATGTGGCCCCGGAGACGCCGCCAGTCGACAAGTCCTTAAGTCTGGTGTCACCAGACATCCTGAGTTCGGAGCTATTGGATGGGGCGGGCACAACCTTGTTTCTGCGCAATGGAAAGATTCATTACCTGGAGATATATGCACGGGGTGGTTTCTTTCCCGAATCCCTTGGATCCTATAGTTTGGTCGCGCCCGGCTGACTCCCCGGCTTATGACAGGTTTTTGCGGCCCCCCAAGACCGGTATTTTGGTGAATTGGCCACTACCTTATGTTGTCGCAAAATACGGGTTCAGGCCGGAGGGGAGTAATACAGGCCTTTTCTGCCTTTGCCATTGCGGCTTTTCACTATTGCTTGATGGCGCTGTCTGCATCCAGCCATTGACATATGGGGCGCGCGCCAGCAGGATTCCGTGCTTGCATAACTAATGTCCCTTGAAAACCAACTGCACAGACGGGTTAAAGGTTAATACCTAATCTGTGAGGCAGGCCCGCAATCGTTGTCTGATTCACGATCACGGCAACACGGATTCGACCAGAGTTAAATTGTGTCACTTACGTATCTGATCGATTGAAGGCAAGAATAATTGCAGCAAGGGTATCCTGGCCAGCTTTGAGTTTGCCAGTTTTATATTTTAGAGACTTGGCGCCACTTGCGTAGTGCCGAATAACAATCATTGAGAGATCGGGCCTTTTGAGCGCTTCATATATTCTTGGTATTTCCGCTTTTTATCACGACAGTGCTGCTGCCCTCCTTTTAGATGGAGAGGTTATCGCAGCTGCACAGCAGGAGAGATTCACTCGTAAAAAGCATGACGAGGGTTTCCCTGCTGAGGCGATTCAGTACTGTCTCGATGAGGCGGGCATAAAGCTTGGTGATGTTGAATATGTCGTTTTCTACGACAAACCGCTGGTTAAATTTGAGCGTTTACTCGAGACTTATTTGAGCTATGCCCCACAGGGCTTTCGATCTTTTGTTAAGGCCATGCCGATCTGGCTGAAAGAAAAGCTTTATTTGAAAAGTACTCTGAAGACCGAATTGTCTGCATTAGCAGGGTGTAAGAAAAATGATCTGCCACCACTAATGTTTACAGGGCATCATCAGTCCCATGCCGCATCAGCATTTTATTTCAGCCCATACGATAAAGCCGTTGTTCTCTGTCTTGATGGCGTGGGAGAGTGGGCTACAACATCTGCCTGGCAAGGTGACGGCAAAGACCTGACACCGCTATGGGAAATAGATTTCCCTCATTCATTGGGCTTGCTCTACTCGGCATTCACATATTTCACCGGGTTCAGAGTTAATTCTGGTGAATATAAACTGATGGGTCTGGCTCCTTACGGTGAACCCAAATATGCCGATCTGATTCTGGAAAAAATAATTGACCTGAAGGAAGACGGTACGTTCAGGCTGGATATGCAGTACTTTAACTATTGCACCGGTTTGACGATGACCAACGATAAGTTTGCTGATTTATTTGGTGGGCCGGCGCGTAAATCAGAGACTGATATTACGCAGCGAGAGATGGACATAGCCGCGTCCATCCAGAAGGTAACTGAACAAGTGGTGTTGCGTCTTGCGCGTACGCTACAGAAGGAAACCGGGGCAGAATATTTATGCCTTGCAGGCGGCGTTGCACTTAACTGTGTGGCCAACGGTGTTATTCAGCGTGAAGGCCCCTTCAAGGATATATGGATTCAGCCAGCTGCTGGTGATGCAGGCGGTGCCCTTGGCGCTGCTGCCGTCATTTGGCATGAGTACCTTGGCAACGAGCGGACCAGTGACGGCAAAGACAAGATGAAGGGCTCCTACCTTGGCCCGCGCTATAGTGCTGATCAGATCAGGGAGCAACTTGATGCAGCTGGTGCCGTTTACCAGGAACTAAGTGATGAGGTGCTGTTTCCGCGTCTCGCGGAGGTGCTGGATAATGAAAATGTTGTTGGCTGGATGCGAGGGCGCATGGAATTTGGTCCACGTGCTCTGGGTGGGCGCTCTATTCTTGGTGATCCACGCAGCGAAAAAATGCAGCTAACGATGAATCTCAAGATCAAGTACCGAGAATCATTCCGGCCATTTGCTCCGTCAGTTATAGATTATCGTGTTGGTGATTATTTTGATCAGACTACACCAAGTCCCTATATGTTGATAGTGGCACCGATTAAAGAAGAGCATCGGATTGCATTAACAGAAGAGCAGCAAAAATTATTTGGTATCGAGAAGCTGAATCTTAAGCGCTCTGAATTGCCTGCTATTACGCATGTTGATTATTCTGCGCGTATTCAAACGGTTCATAAAGAGACCAATCCTGGGTTTTACGCGTTGATTGATGCATTTAATGAGCGTTCAGGTTGCGGTGTGGTTGTAAATACATCATTTAATGTTCGTGGTGAACCTATCGTTTGTACGCCTAATGATGCTTACCGGTGTTTCATGCGTACCGAAATGGATTTTTTGGTGGTTGAGAATTTCCTGCTCGACAAGACTGAGCAACCAGTGTGGGAAGAAAAAGACGCCTGGCAAGAAGAGTTCGAGCTGGACTAAAGGTAAATTAATGGCAAGTGGCATGCATGCAATCCCGGAGCTGGATAAAAAGGGCTTCCGAGAATTTGGACTGGTAACAGGCGCGATAATAGCGGGCCTGTTTGGTCTGTTTTTTCCATGGGTTTTTGACAAAGTATTCCCAGCAGAATTTCCATGGTGGCCCTGGATATTATTCGCTGTTTTAGGGTTCTGGGGTTTGATAGCCCCTATGACCTTGCGTCCTGTTTACAATGTATGGATGAAATTTGGTCTGTTCATGGGCACTTACATCATGACACCGCTGATCATGTCCATCGTGTTTTATGGCATGTTTATGCCTATGGGCTTAGTTATGCGTCTGTTTGGCAAGGATGCGATGGCTCGGAAGCTGGACCCGACTGCGCAAAGCTACCGGGTAGCCAGCACGAAGCCGCCGACAAAAAATTTGGAGAGACCTTTCTGATGATCGATTTTCTAAAAGATTTATGGGATTTCATGCGCGAGCGCAAAAAATTCTGGCTTGCACCCATAATCGTGGTAATGCTTCTGTTGGGTGTGCTCATTGTTGTTGCACAGGGCTCCGCTGTAGCGCCGTTTATATACACACTATTCTAGTCGGTCTGGGCGCTGTAGTGCTTGATTAGAAGCTGAGCAGCTGCCTGCACCAGGTGTGGTCAGCTGCTTCTTTTTGGGTGGACCCTTTGTCATCCGACAATATCGGCCACGGTGCGGCATATTAAGACATAGATTTATTGCTATTCTGACCAGTGCCTACTGGTGGTATTATCACTATGGCTGACATATGTAAGGCATGCTAATAATGACTATGCAAGGCAAGCTCAATTTATTGGGAATAATACTTCTTCCGGGGGCGGCAGTACTGGGTGCGGCGCTGGCGACCAGTAATGGCGTTTTTAATGCCTACACAGCTACCTATATATTTATATTCGCACTGAATTGCGTGGTAACACTTCCAGCGGCATTGCTAAGCGGTTTGTTTCTGCGGGGGTCGCTGGGAAATAAATCTCGCTGGATTGCTATCCTGCCGATGCTGGTTCCCGTTGCAATTGGGTCTTATTGGTATATTTGGCGTGGCATCTCGCCGGCTGCTGTAGCTCCTGGGGCAGAATATATCGGTGCCCCACAATATCTGGTTGTCATTTTGCTGGCTATCAGCTTCTTAGTGCTGCTTATCAGAGTGACTGGAATCGTCTCCCGCGCAGACTGATTGTAGGTGACGACGGAATAACGTGTTGGAACCACTAAAGGTTCTGTTTGAACTAAATATTCATTCAATAAATTCAACTAATAAGCCAAATTCATGAGCGTAGAGAATTTAACCAGCAGGCTGCCGGTTCCCGCGAGATATTGCCCTTACAGTCAATTGGGTGATCAGCCAAATATTATTGTTGATGGCAAAGAGCAACAGGCGACAGTGCTGACACTGTCGCACTGGCCATGGAACAGCACACCGAAAGGGTTGTTGCGAGATACTTCAACCGATATTGTATTCGCTTACCTTGATTCGCCCCGTCATCATGTTGATATTCCCCTGGTCTCGAATAATCACTTCGATGAAGACGGGTTACTCAGTATGTATGCGTTGGTTGATCCTGCTAATGCTATTGCTCATCGTGAGTTAATGATAGCTACATCGTGGGCCGGTGATTTTGCTGTCTGCACGAATACAGATGCTGCAAAACTGTCATTCATACTGGCCGCACATGCTGACCCAGACTTTGAGTTGCTACCTGCCGAATTATTTACGGGTTCGGCTGCGTCCCAGGCTCATGGGCTTTATTCCGCCATGCTGGAGAAACTACCCGCTTTAATGCGTGATATCCCTGACTACAAAATCTACTGGGAAGGCGAACTGGCACACTGGAAAGAAAGTGAAAGGGCGATCGCCGAGGGCAAAGTTGTTATTGACGAAATTCCGGATATGGATCTTGCTATTGTTCATGTGCCTGAAGATATGCCTGTAAAAACAGTGCGCCGATACCTGCAAAAATGGCAAAGATCTGTTCATCCGTTTGCAGTGCATAATGTCACGCAGTGCTCACGAATTGTCTGGATTAAAGGTGCATCAATTGAAATGCAGTATCGCTATGAGAGCTGGTTGCAAATGGCTTCGCGGAAACCGCTAATGCGTGTTGATCTTGCAGTACTTGCAGACCAGCTTTGTGACTTGGAGACAGCAGGCGGTGAGTGGGTTTTTGAAGGCATTAATGAGGTGGCTCCCCGATTGCACCTTAAAGGGTCCTGTCGATCATCTATTAGCGCCGATGAATTCATGCAGCAATTAAGTATCGTGCTGCGTACCAATCCCCCAGCCTGGGACCCTTATAACCGGCCAGATTGAGTTTTATATATGCCTATACGTCCATTTCATCTGGCTATACCTGTTCATGATCTGAAAGCAGCCCGGAAGTTTTATTGCGATGTACTTGGCTGTCCCACCGGACGCAGCACTGAACACTGGATGGATTTTGATCTATATGGCCATCAGCTGGTATGTCATGAAGTTGCCGGTTATGGGCCTGTGACGGCCGCGACAGCATCCAATTTTGTTGATGATGAAGCTGTTCCAATCCCACATTTCGGTGTCGTACTGGAATGGCATGAGTTTGAAGCACTCGCAGAACAGCTGCATTCACATGCCGTGCAGTTCCTGATCGAACCATCAGTTCGCTTTGTGGGCCTGCCGGGTGAGCAGGCTACGATGTTTCTGGCAGATCCATCGGGTAATATGCTTGAGTTCAAAGCAATGCGTGATCCTGAGCAACTATTTTCTGCCTGAGATTTAGCTTCATGATTGCTGTTCCATACAAATCACTGGCGGGAGTAATCCTTGCTGCCGGTGGATCGAGGCGTCTGGGCCAGCCCAAGCAGCTTTGTGAATGGGAGGGCAAGCCTCTTATTTGTCGTGCTGTTGAGACCAGCCTCGCAATCTGTGGTGCAGACGTGATTGTTGTGACTGGAGCAAATGCGAGCGAAGTTGAGGCTAGTATTTACAGCTATCCAGTCCGGATCGCCCGAAACCTGGATTGGGAAATGGGTATGTCCGTATCACTGCGGACCGGGATACAACAATTATGTGGCACCAAAATTTCGGGAGTGCTGGTGATGCTTTGTGATCAGCCTTTGCTCGACGTAGACGATCTCACGCGCCTGGTTAGCGTTTGGCAAACATTGCCAGATGAGCCTGCAGCATCAGTATATAAAGGTGTAATGCGTGTTCCCGCAATTTTCCCGGCACATTGTTTGCCCGCGCTGATGATGTTGCAGGGCGATATGGGGGCTCGGTCACTGCTTGATACCTATCCAACGGTCAGTAGTGTCGAAATTCCGTCTGCTGCCTTTGATATTGATACGGTGGAAGACTTGGCCAGGCTAAATGCCCATAATCCAGATATTAATTAGGATTTCGAATAGTGATAAAGCTAAATATTGAATATTTTGCCATTTTGCGAGAGCAAGCAGGGTTTGACAGCGAGCAGATAGAAACTGAGGTTACAACCCCTGCAGAGCTATTCGCGGAGCTGACGCAACGGCATGGATTCCCGGAAATGACGACCGTTAAGGTTGCAATTAATGATGAGTTTGGGGACTGGCAAGCTCAATTGCAGGACGGTGATTCAATTGTGTTTATTCCACCGGTAGCGGGCGGATGATCGACTTCCGTATCGAAGCAAACAAGTTTCAACCCGAAAAAGAAAGAGATGCTATTGCTGCACCAGAATGTGGCGGCTATGTCTCCTTCGAAGGCTGGGTACGTAACCGCAATGAAGGTCAGGAGGTTCTGCGTCTGGAGTATCAGGCTTATGAGGTGCTGGCACTAAAGGAAGGTCGCCGTATATTGGCAGAGGCGGCTGAGCGATTTCCGATCGAAAATGCAGTGTGTATTCATCGGGTGGGCACACTTGAAATCGGTGATCTTGCCGTATGGGTGGGCGTCAGTGCCGGCCATCGGGATGAGGCTTTCAAAGCCTGTCGCTATATTATCGATGAGATCAAACACCGTGTGCCTGTCTGGAAAAAGGAGTACTACACAGGTGGGGATTCGGGCTGGGTCAATTGTGAGGCTTGTGCGAATCACCCACATGATCAGCATAGCTAAGCTGGCTGGGCAGTGTCCCTACAGAAAGCTTGGCAGGATTATTTTTCGCGGCGTTCCCGCTCTACAAGTTCATCAGTAACATCAATCATGTCACCAAAGGTCTTTGTATCTGTCCCATCTGTTACATATTTGCCGTTAATAACCAGCACAGGGACGGAACGAATTCCATAACGGCGGGTAAGATTTTCGGCACGTTTGACGGCACTGGTGACTCCAAAAGACTTGTATGTTTCTTTGAAGGTTTCCTCATCTATATCGAATTCAGCAAATAACGAGATCATGTCACTCTCGTCGGTAAGCATATTCCCATCCTGGTGAATTGCCTTAAAAATGGCAGCGTGAGCTTCATCCATAACATCGAGTGCTTCAGCGGTGTACATCAGGCGCGCGTGTACCTGGTTTGTCGGGTTCCAGATAACGGGGATTTTTATGAAAGCAACATCAGCAGGTAAATCCTGCGACCATGTTTTTAGCACCGCGTCGAAGTTGAAACAATGCGGGCAGCCGTACCAGAAAAGCTCGGCAACTTCGATCTTATCGGGTGAACTACTGGTGCCCTGACTGGTTGTCATACGTCTAAAGTGCTTGCCTTCACTGTACTTCCAGTCTGCCTTGCCAGTTTCTGCCTGTTGTCCGGTTTCCTGCAGAACTATTTCACTCTCTGCTTCAATTCCTTCATCCAGTCCCTCGGTTTCGGCTACGCCGCTAAGCGCGTCCAGTGCAGCTGCTTCTGTGGCTTCGTCAGTAGCAGTCTCTGTGGCAGGAGTCTCGGCAACGGCTGCTTGCTGATTTTCTACTGGCGGTGTGTCTGCGGCCTGTTCTGGCGGATTGCCGCAGGCAGCCAGTGCCAGCAGAAGAATGACCAACAGACTATCTGTGAAAGGGCGGATTTTGCGTAGATACATGAAATCAAACCTCGTAATACCTGTAGAGAGAAAGCCAACCATACAGCCTTACATCATGCTGAATGATTACTTGCTTTTAATATAAGCCCTGCATGTATGCAGCAACCGCTGCAATTTCATCTGTACTTAAGTGCTCGGTAATGTTCCGCATTATCTGACTTTTACCATCGCTGGTGCGGACGCCATTCTTGTAGTCATTCAATTGTTTTGCTGTATAGGCAGCATGTTGGCCAGCCACTGCCGGGTAGGCAGCGGGTGCATTCCCCTGACCAGTTGGTCCATGACAAGCAATACAGGCACTGATTCCGGTTGCTTTGTTGCCACCGCGATACAGTCGGCCACCGGTGTCGACAAGGTCAGGGTCAGCAGTGCGTCTGGCCGGCGGTTGACTTGCAAAATATGTGGCCAGATCAGCCATGTCCTGCTTGCTCAGTGCAGCAGCCTGTGCACCCATTAGTACATCTGATCGGGTGTCATCTTTAAAGGCTTGCAACGTAGCAATCAGGTAGCTTTCATTCTGGCCGGCAAGACTTGGCCATTGCGGGTTGACGCTATTGCCATCTTTGCCGTGGCAGGCAGCACAAGTGGCGGCCTTCTCAGCGCCGGCAGTTACATCCCCTGCCAAAGTCTGGTTGCTAAGAAGCGTCATAGCGCCAAAGATAGAAAGTACCTGCAATATTGTTTTCCAGTTGGAGAAACTCCGCAGCCAAAATGTGGGGGAGTGGCTGGGCTTATTTGCTGTATTCCAAATCAAGTTAATACGCCTTAATCTTGCTTAAATTTTATATGTGCTGCCTCATGTTACACTGCGAGGCAGCGGCGCATTTTACACGAAAACCGGGGGCTTAGGGTCGCCGTGAGAATCCGATGTCACATTATCCCCAGGCCGGTTTCCTGACCAGTGCTCACCAGCCTAAGCAATTTGTTGCAGATGAAGGGGCTGAGGTTGCCTTTGCCGGTCGTTCCAATGCGGGTAAATCCAGTGCGATTAATACTATTGTTAATCAGCGAAACTTCGCGCGCACCAGCAAAAGTCCGGGGCGCACGCAATTAGTAAACTTTTTTCAATTGCGCGACCAGCAGCGCCTGGTTGATTTGCCCGGCTATGGATACGCAAAGGTTCCGCGTTCTGTCCAGAATCACTGGCAGAAATTGATGGGTGCTTATTTTGAGCAGCGGCAATCTCTCGCAGGATTGATTGTAGTGGTGGATATACGCCGGTCACTGGGTGATTTTGATTGGCAAATGATCGATTGGGCCCGGCAAGCAGGCTGCGCGGCGCATATTTTACTAACCAAGTCAGACAAACTTAAGCGTGGAGCCTGCATCAGTACCTTGAACAAGGTTAACAAAGAGGTTGGGGAAGGTATTAATGCCCAGCTTTTTTCGGCGACCAAGCGTGTGGGTGTTGAAGAGGCCAGGGCCGCATTGGACCGTATGATTGGCCTTGTACAGGGATAAGGGCGGATTAGGCGGGTAACAGCGGCAGGCAAAAATACGGCGTAAAAACAAAGGGCTGGAGAATAATCTCCAGCCCTTTAAGCAAAAAAAGTGCCTCGGACGCAGAGTACAGGGGAGCGCCCGAGGCGGGTAACCGGCTTGGGGAAACCGGGAACCAACCCGCCAAGGGAGGCTGGCGGGAGACGTAGAACGTCTAACTCATTATGACTCAATTGGGAGAAAAATGTTCAGTTTGTTCCACATGTTTAGTGGGCTTCGTTCCAGTTTTCCCCAATACCAGCGTCTACCTTAAGTATTACCCTTAGTTGCGCTGCAGCGGACATTAGCTTGCAAACTTGTACTGCGACCTTCTCCGCCTCACCTGAGCGTACTTCAAGCACCAGTTCATCATGAACCTGCATGATCATTCGGGCATCTGGCTGTTCCTTCTGCAACCAACCATTTACTGCCAGCATGGCGCGTTTGATGATATCGGCTGCAGTACCCTGCATCGGGGCATTTATTGCGCTACGTTCCGCATATTGCCGCCGTTGCGCTTGTCGGGCATTTATATCAGGCAGATATAAGCGCCGACCAAAAACAGTTTCTACATATCCCAGTTTCTGAGCCTGCGCCCGGGTTTTTTCCATATAGGTTTTAACGCCGGGGTACCGCTCGAAATACAGGTTTATATAGTCCTGTGCTTCAAAGCGGTTGATATTCAATTGTTTGGCAAGACCAAAGGCCGACATGCCATATATCAGCCCAAAATTAATGGCCTTGGCAGAGCGTCGTTGTGCATCGGTGACCTTATTCAGATCAGTGCCAAATACTTCGGCCGCGGTTGCGCAATGTATATCTCTGTCGTTTGTAAAGGCCTCAAGCAAGCCTTTATCACCTGAGATATGCGCCATGATGCGCAATTCAATTTGTGAATAATCCGCTGCAAGCAAGCTATACCCTTTAGGTGCAATAAAGGCCTGCCGAATGCGTCGCCCCTCATCTGTACGGATAGGAATATTCTGCAGGTTGGGTGACGAAGATGATAACCGCCCGGTTGCCGCCACTGCCTGATGATAGGAAGTATGGATTCGACCAGTACGCTTGCAAACTTGTTCGGGCAGTTTGTCGGTATAAGTTGATTTCAGTTTGCTTAGTCCCCGATGCTCAAGAATCAGGCGGGGTAGGTCATAGTCATCTGCCAATTCCTGCAACACATCTTCTGCAGTTGATGGCTGGCCTTTGGGTGTCTTGCGAATAACCGGTAGTTTTTGCTCTTCAAATAATATTTGCTGGAGTTGCTTTGGTGAACCCAGATTAAAATCATGCCCGGCGGCGGCATGTGCTTCCTTCTCCAGTGCTGCGAGTTTGCCTGCGAGCTCCGCACTTTGTTGTTTGAGCAATTCTGCATCAACCAGTACACCGGTTTCTTCCATATCCTGCAGTACAGTAATCAGGGGCTGTTCTATTTGGTTATAGAGATTTTCCAGCTCCCCCGTATGCTGAATTTCAGGCCAGAGCTTGTGATGCAGACGGAGGGTAATATCCGCATCTTCAGCTGCATAAGGAGCTGCAACCTCGATGCTTACAGCATCAAAGCAAATCTGTTTGGCACCTTTGCCGGCCACCTCTTCGTATTTGGTGGTTTCTATCCCAAGATAACGTCGGGCAACCGAGTCCATGTCATGGCGTGTAGCCGTGCTGTTCAACACATAGGACTCAAGCATGGTGTCAAAAGCCATGCCGCGCAGTTTGATGCCATGGTTTGCCAGTATATGAGCATCATATTTAAGATGGTGGCCAACCTTCGCAAATTGCTCACCTTCAAGCCAGGGTTTCAGTTGTTTCAGTACCGATTCTCTGTCGAGCTGCTGCGGGGCATCCGGATATTTATGTGCCAGCGGCAAATAGCAGGCCTCGCCCTCTGCGACCGCGAATGAAAGGCCGACAATTTCTGCTTGCATGTAGTCCAGGCTGGTTGTTTCACTATCGAAACCGGTGAGTTCTGCTGCATGGATTTTCTTAAGCCATTTTTTAAATTGTGCTGTAGTCAGGATGGTCTCGTAATTAGTATCCGTGTTGTCAGCGGTCAGGGGAGTGGTCGTAATTTCATTGTTAACAGATTCATCACTGGCGTCGAGTTTTTTTAGCAGCGCACGTAGTTCGAACTTTTCATAAAGTTCTCGTAGCGTTTTGAGGTCGGCAGCATTCTTTGCCAGTTCATCCGGGGTTTGTGGCAGGTCAAGATTGCAGTCAATCGTAGCCAGCTTGTATGACAGTAATAAAGTATCCTTGTTTGCTTCTATACGTTCCGCCACACCTTTAGCACCGCGTATTGGTAACTCGGCAATTCTGTCCAGATCAGCGAGTATGTCATCGATGCCATCAAATTCTGCCAGCAATGCAATGGCTGTTTTGGCGCCTACTTTGGGCACGCCGGGGATATTGTCTGAGCTGTCGCCGACGAGTGCGAGATAGTCAATAATCTGCTCTGGTCGTACCTGAAATTTCTCCATCACCCCGGCAGCATCCAGTGGCCGTGGTTGATTGCCCGGGCCTCGGGGCATGGTGTCGAGCAGGGTAATCTGGTTGTTGACCAACTGAGCCATGTCTTTGTCGCCAGTGGCAATCACTGTAGTAATGTCCGCTGCGGCAGCACGGGTTGCCAGGGTGCCAATCACATCATCTGCTTCGACACCCTTAATGCTCAGCAGCGGTAAGCCCATTGCTTCAATGGCTGTTAGCAGGGGTGCTACCTGTGCACGCAAATCGCCTGGCATGGGTGGCCTGTTTGCCTTGTACTCGGCGAACAGTTCATCTCTGAAAGTTTTGCCGGGTGCGTCCATTACAACGGCGATTAAATCTGGCTGCAGATCTTTCTGAATGCGGGTGAGCATGTTAAGTACGCCCAACAGGGCGCCTGTTTGTGCTCCATTGCTGGCTGTAAGCGGTGGTAGCGCATGAAATGCGCGGTAAAGATATGAAGACCCGTCAATCAGCAGTAATGATCGCTTCTCGTCAGTGCCCTTTTTCATGGTGCCGGTACGGTGCCTTCCGGTGCCAACGTGTTTGATGGTTCAGAAATATTACGGTCAGTTTTCCATTCCATACCTGCCGCGATGTTGGCAGGATTTTCTGCTTCATCGGATGTTGCCGGTTCGGGAATAGTCGTGTCCGGGCCTGTCGGCGTAACTGCAGTTGGCGCGCTCATTACAGCAACTTCTTCCGCTGCTTCTGCAATCGCTCCTTCAAGTGCCGCAGCTTCGGTGCCTGCACTCTGGTTGTCGGCTGCCGGGGGTTCTTCTATCTGCAGCCGGTCTGTCCAGTCACCGGTGATTTCGTCATCGATTGATGCAGCTGTTTCCTGAGCCTCAGCCTGATCCGGTTCAGGTTTATCGAGATACAGGTCGCCTCTTAAACCACACCCACTAATACTCATGGTCAGAGTTAGCCCCATAAGTATGCCTGGCCAGTATTGCGAAATAGTTTTTGTCATCCCGCTTTCAGGTCCTGAGCAATTTTTAAATAAGCATCACGAAAACTCAGGCCCTCTTCAACTACCAGCTTATTGGCTTGTTCGGCTGCAAAAATAGTGTCATCCAGTTTGATGTTATCCGCAACGAATTCCACACCATTAATAAGATGGGCCATTATTTCAGCTGATGCCCCGGCCAGGTCAATAGCTCGGAATAACGGCGGCTTGAGTCGCTGCAGATCGCGCTGGTAACCCGAATTCAGCTTGGTTGTGATGCCAAGAATTTCCATCAGCGCCGCATTCAGCGTCGCGGTTGCCCCACGGACAAGCTCAAGCACATCCGGATTGCGTTTCTGCGGCATTATGGATGAGCCCGTAGTCATGTTCTCAGGCAGCTTGATAAATGCGAATTCCTGGGTGTAATAAAGCAGCAGATCGGCTGCAAGTTTGCCGAGATCCTGCATGAGCATGCATAACTCAAAAACAAGATTTGCTTCCGCTTTACCCCGGGACAGTTGTACCGCTGTGACGGGGCTGTGTACTTCACTGAATCCCAATGCTGCACGCGTCTGCTCCCGGTCTATCGGTAGCCCCGGGGTGCCATAGCCGGCTGCGCTGCCCAGCGGGTTTTTGCTGATCCGCCGACAGGCATCTGCGATACCGTCTGCATCATCCTCAAGCTCACTCGCAAAACCACCAGCCCATAGCTCTACTGAGCTCGGCATGCCTTGCTGCATGTGGGTATAACCAGGCAAAGCAATATCTATGCTCCGGCTGGCCAGTTCCTTTAATGCTGAAGCTGCAGTGCGCGCTGATTGTTCCAGTTCCAGAGCGGCATCCAGCAGATACAGTCGCAAGGCAACCAGCACCTGATCATTCCGCGAACGACCCAGGTGGATCCGTTTGCCAGCATCCCCAATTGCGGTGGTTAGCCGTGCTTCCAGTGCGGTGTGAACATCCTCGTCTTCGAGTGTTATTTCCCATTCACCGGCTGCATGGCTGTCGGCCA
>Ga0114950_10002523_pt1 | contig 14055 bp, 15 predicted proteins | sample N075metaG_FD_83503 | JGI IMG/M metagenome (GOLD analysis project Ga0114950, IMG submission 83503) | Deep subsurface microbial communities from Kermadec Trench to uncover new lineages of life (NeLLi) - N075 metaG | ecosystem: Environmental > Aquatic > Marine > Ocean trench > Sediment | place...
CGCGCGAGGTTTCTTGATGTGGGTAAAGGGCGGAATTTAATTCCTAACCTCGCGCGTTCGCCATTCTGCTATAGCACCCCTCGTGCCAGCGGCCAGATCTCGCCAAACCTTTGTATCCAAAGGAAGGGTGCTCGGCATGCCTCCAAGCTAAAGTGCAACCGCTGACGAATTCTGTACAATTAATGAACAGTGCTGATGACGGCGGAAGAGCGCGTGAGAGTTGAGACACTTTCTGCGCTCGCGCGCTGCAACCCGTTTCTTCCAGAACGTAAAGAGCATGAGCGCGCCACGCTCGGCGACGCGTTCGAAGACGTGAGCCCGGTTTGGAGCAAGCACCTCGATCGCGAGAACCCGAACGTCGTCAAGATCGCCGCGCGCGCGGAGCCCTTGGCGAGGTCGCTCAAAAAGCGCCAGAGCGATGGCCAAAAGCCGACCGAAGAGGAACATCGGCTCATCGAAGAGGTGGTCTTCTATCTTCTCTACGGCCGCTTCGAGCAAGCCTTCGAGCGGGCCATGGCACAGCCCGACGTCACGTTCTACGACGATTTCGTGAAGGCTGCGCGCGACTATCTGCCGAGTGTTTCGGAGCGCGCGCTTCCCCACTGGTTCGCGTTTCTCTTCCAGGTCCGCCGCGCCTCCTATCACATCTTCGATTTCGTTGTCGGAAAATCGCTTCCCGCGGCGCGTCTGCGGGGAGCCATTTGGCAATCAATCTTCACGCACGACCTCAGGCGCTACCGGCGCGCGCTCTTCGACAAGATGGGTGACGTCACGACGCTCATCACCGGTCCCTCGGGCACCGGCAAGGAGATCGTCGCCCAGGCGATCGGTCTCTCCCGCTTCATCCCGTTCGAGCCTCGACAGAAACGATTCGAGCTCGAAGCGGGGGACAGTTTTTTTGCGCTCAATCTCTCGGCGCTCGCCCCCACGATTATCGAGTCGGAGCTATTCGGCCATCGACGCGGCGCTTTCACGGGGGCGCTCACCGATCGCAAGGGATGGCTCGCGTTATGTCCCGCACGCGGCACGGTCTTCCTCGACGAGATCGGAGAGGTCGATCCCGCCATTCAAGTGAAGCTCTTGCGCGTGCTTCAAACGCGCGAGTTCCAGCCGATTGGCGACACGAAGACGCAAACCTTCGCGGGGAAGATAGTGGCCGCCACGAATCGAGATCTAGCGACGGAGATGCAATCGGGACGTTTTCGTGAGGACTTGTACTACCGTCTCTGCTCCGATTTGATCACGACCCCCTCGCTCCGGGAGCAACTTCGCGACACGCCGGACGACTTGCACGATCTCGTGCGGTTCATCGCGCGCCGTGTTGTCGGCAAGGAGGAGTCCGAGACCGTTACCAAGGAAGTGCTCGAGTGGATAGGGAGCCACCTCGAACGCGACTATGCATGGCCTGGAAACGTGCGCGAGCTCGAGCAATGCGTGCGGAACATCGTTATCCGCAAGGCCTATCGACCGGCCGCCATCGGGGGCGAGACAGGGAGCGTAGTCGACTTGGATCGATCGGAGCTCTCGGCAGAGGAGCTCTTGGCGCAATATTGCGCCGTTGTTTACGCGCGCAACGGAAGCTACGTCGAAACTGCGAGAAAGCTCGGTCTAGACCGCCGCACAGTGAAGAGCAAAGTAGAAGCATTCCACCGGCGGCGGCCGTCTACGACCGACTGAGGGCCTGACCTCAGAATTTCCTTTTCCCCGCCTCCGCAAGCTCTTCCTCTAGCTCTTTGAGCCTCTCTTCGACTTCCTCCATACGCTCTTGAATCGCTCCGAAATCGAGGTTACGAAACCGCTTCAAGCGCTCTTGCCATTCTTCGCTTTCGAAACGATGCTTGAGACCTTTCATCGCTTCTCGAAAGGCTTCGAAAGACTCGCCATCGAGGTGAAGTCCGGGCGTGGCAATGAAGACTTCATGGTCGGCGTCCTCGTCCTCGCCCCCGAAGAAGCGAAAGCCTCCCGCGAAGTCGAGCGCTCGCCGCTCGCGCTTCGCGATGGTGACCGGATAGCTCTCGAGACCACCATTACGATAGAGCTCGATGGTGACGACATCGCCTTCGTCCTTCTTCCGGATGTAGCGCGACAGCTTCCGTCCGCTCTCGATCGCTTCACCGTCGACTGCGGAGAGGACATCGCCGACCTGAATGCCGGCAGCTTCGGCGGGGCTGCTTTCATCGACACGCGACACGAGAACACCCACGGCCTCCGGCGCGCCGAAATGGACGCGCAGCTCGGACGTCATAGGGGTGACTTGAACACCGATAAAGCCTCGACCCGCGTCGTGCCACCTAAACGTGTAATGCGCTCCGTCGTGCTCGTCCTCGGGCTCTTGCGCGACACCTACGCCCGTACCTAGAACGAACGTCAAAAAAATTGCACCATATCGAATCCGTTGCATTTGATTTGTCTCCTTCACCGCGGTGAGTGCGAGGCCGGCTTGGCCCGGCGCTCGCTTCGTTCATCTGCAAGTACTCTCAAGTCGAAAATGAAATCCAGCCGCTCCGTGCCGCCGAGCTCCAGAACGGGCTCGACATCCGAAGTCAAACGGCGCAATCGGTCGAGCTCGCTCCGGAGCTCGCGATATTCGTTTTGCATCTGTTCGAGATTCTCCGCCGCGCGCACTTGCTCGCGACGCTCGCTGCGCACCATCTGCCCGGCCCAAATACCGACCGCAACCGCGGCCGCCACCGCCCAGGCCGTCCGCGGGCCCCAAGCCGCGCGGCGCGGAGGCGCGGCGGCGAGCCTTTCCAATACTTTGTCCGTGAAATCCGAGGATGCGTCCTGTCGCGACATATCCTTGAGAAGGCGACCCAGTTCCTCGTCATGCAGCGGGCTCATCCTCGACCTCCGTTCCAATAAGGCTCCAAGAGACGCCGGAGCTCCTCGCGGCCTCGATGTATCCGGGATTTGACGGTCCCTTCGCGACAGTTCAAAGCGCTCGCGATGTCCCGGTAGGACCAGCCCTCCATCTCTCGCAATACCAGCGGTGACCGGTACCGCAGCGGCACCCCAGCGAGGGCTTCGGTCACGCGCAGGCCCACTTCCTTGCGGAGGAGCTCGTCCTGGGGGCTCGTCCCGTTCTCGCTGGGATGGTGGCCATTGCGGGAAAACATCTGTAAAAGGACCTCCCGGCGCCGTTTTTTACGATCTTCGGACCGCAGCAGGTTCGTCGCGATGCGGAAAAGGAACGGGACGAGCTGTCCGCGCTCTTCGTAGCGAGCCGCCGACTCGAACAAGCGGATGAAGGCGTCCTGGGCGAGCTCTTCCGCCCGATCACGATCTCGCGTTAGACTCGATAAGTAGTTGACTAATCTATGTTTATGACGATCAACGATAGCGGCGAAGGCGCCGCGATCACCGGTTTGCACCCGGCGCATCAACTCCGCGTCACCGTCCGCCATCATAAGAGGATCAACGCGCGAGACCGCGGAAAGTTCCGGTGGTTTTACATTTCGACGAATCGTTTTTCATGGTATAATTGCAGTCCCTCCGGATTCATAATAAGCCTGGCTCATTTTTCTTGGTAGACTCTTCATAACAAGGGCGCATTTTATGTATCTTCAGCATTACGGCTTTCGGGATAAGCCTTTCAAGCTCACCCACGACCCCGCCTATTACTACGGAGAAGCGCACCAAGTCGCGCTGAACGAGCTCTGTTACTCTATTGAGGAACGCCATGGTTTGGCGATCCTTCTTGGAGAGCCCGGCACTGGGAAGACAACGCTGCTCCTGCGGCTTCTACGAAGCTTCGCCCGTCACTTGAGCGGCGTTTTTCTGTCGGACGTCGCGGTAGGCGAAGCCTCTCTGATTCGCCAGGTCGCCAGAGCCCTGCTGATCCCCTTCAAGCCCCAGGATTCCACGGACACGGTTGCGCAATACCTGGACATCTTTCTGCGGGGCCAGGTCACCGCGGGCAAAACGGTTGTGGTGCTGGTCGATGAAGCCCAGGGGCTGATGGATGGGCAATTCGAAGAGCTGCGTCACTTGACGAACCTGGAGCACAAAGGCCGCAAGCTCGTGGAGATCGTGCTGGCCGGCTTGCCCTCGCTCGAGCGCAAGTTCCAGACACCTGATTTCGAGTCCCTCAGCCAACGTGCCGTCGTCCGGTGCTGGGTCGAGCCCATGGATCTCCAGAATACCGAAGCCTATATTCAGCACCGCCTCGACGTCGTTGGAGCCCCCGACCCCAATATGTTCGCCGGAGACGCCGTCGAACGTGTGCACCAGTCGTCGATTGGCATCCCGCGCCTCATCAATATCGTTTGCGAGCGTACCCTTCTAATCGGCTATGTCGAGGAACAGCAAATCCTCAAAGCCGAGCATGTCGATCAGGCGGTCGCTGACCTGAACCTCAAGCCGCTCGGCGATAGAGATCAGCAAACGGGCGCGCTCGGCTTCGAAGGGAACCTACTGCTCCGGATGGCTTCGCAGCTCGACGCTATCGTGAAGAGGCTCGACCAGCTCGAGGTGCCTCACAAACCCGCCACGGACATCCGAGAGCCCCCAGACGAGCCACGGATCCGGCAGTGGCTCAAGTCGTTACGCAAGCATCCTTTAAAGAAGGCCCACCCGACCGCGGAGCCACTCGACGAGTTCATGGATTCTCCGGTGACGCTCAAATCGGCAAAGACCGAGCATTGAGGGCTCGATTGCACGCAGGCTGCTGCAACGTGTACTTCTAGGCAGCTTTATTGTTCTCGTAACTCGCCGGGTGTCGACCTACGGACCGAACAGGTTCTATAGGCACATAGCGGGGACGCAGCTCGAGCGACGCGAGGCTCAACAGTCCGTCCGCAATCCATTTGATTCCCAACGCGACAACGACAAAGCTTATCCAAAACAGCGGACTCAACATGTTCTCGACCTCAATTCTATCGACTTGGTGTAAGTCAAGTAAAACCCACTATAGTGTAAGTCGAGTAAAGATCAAACTACAAAATATACTGCACGCCCACTGCCAGGCCACAACAGGTTGTATGCAAAAAGCGGGGCCCGCCTTCGCCCTTGACGGGCTTCGGCTAGGCAAGCCCCGGAGAGCCCCGCTTTAGGTGTTACGTTTAGCCTAGGTGCTGCCTTCGATGCTCAGGGTCCAGGCCGCGTCGCCCCAGGACAGGGTGAGTTCACTCGAGGTCAGGTCGATCGTGAAGAGATCGGTGGATTCCCCGGATTTCTTGGTCATGGGAATCCGCGCGATTTCGTCGCCCACGATGTTCGCTTCGTAGCCGCGCAGCTCGGGCCAGAGCTCTTGCGCCGTTTCCGACGGAGCCTCGGCCCAGATCTCGACCAGCGGGATGCCGAGGTTCTTGTTCACGCAGAGCGCCCAGTCGCCTTCGGCGGGCGCATAGACGTAGAGGCTGTACTTTCCCGCGGGAATCGACTTGCCGCCGATCTTGAGATCTGCTTTGGTCTCCAGGATCGTGACCTGGTTCTCGCCCGCGCGCCAGACACGATCTTCGTGCAAGTCGCTCATGAGCTCGTCGAGGCTGCGACCCTTCAAAGCGGGACGGCCATATTCGATCGTCACTTTCGATCCGTTGACAGTGGCATCCACTTCACCACGAGGATTCTGATCCTGTGCGAAGCTAATCGCAGCGAGACCGACGAGCGCAGTAAAGACCACGAGTCTTTTCATCATTTTGTATAGGCTCCTTGTGAATTGGTTTCGTTGAGCCCGCCTCTGATTCAATATCGGGCTCGAGGGAGTATAGCGCGCACTCGTCAACGGCCCGTTACGAGCCCCATAGTTTCAAAAAGAAGTACACAGCCACGCCTGTCACAGAAACATAGAGCCAGACAGGGAAGGTGACGCGGGCGAGCTTGCGGTGGCGCTCGAACCGTTTCGTGCCCGCAAAAAACAGCGTCGTGAGCACGAGGGGGAGCGCCACGATGGAGCCGGTAATGTGAGTAATAAGGATGAAGAAGTACACCGGGCGGATGAGACCTTGACCACCGAAACGCGTATCTCCATGAAAATGGTGGTAGACGATGTAGCTTACTAAAAAGAGGCCGGCGACACCGACGGCCGAGAGCATCAGCTTCATGTGAAGCTCCCGCCGGCCGGATCGGATAGCGAGGAAGCCCGCGACGAGCAACACGGCGCTCGTGAAATTGAGCCCCGCGTTCAGAGCAGGAAGAGCGCTCGTCCACGCCGGTGCGTTCGCCACGGCCTCTCGAAAATAGAGCAGCCAGAAAAGGAACGCGACGACAACGATGCTGATGACGCCAATGACGCCGAAGGCTCGCCGCTCGACGTTGCTCAGCTTCCTTCCTCCATCCGGTTCACGTCCCTCGGGGGAGAGCCTAACCGCTCGAGACCGCCGCTTCAAGGCACGGCCGTGTAGTGGAGTCCTCCGTCGAAATATTAGCCGAGTCGCAACAAATCGGATCCGGAAAAAATAGGATCGACCTCGACGCCGAGCTGACGATAGACGGCGTTCGGAACCCCGATATCCGCAAGGTACAACTGCCCGGTGAACTCCTCCGCGCCGAGGACCGCGAGTCCCGCTTTGGGAAGCGCGAGCGTCATCGTCGCGGTGGCTTTGACTGTCAGTTGCGTCGTCTCTCCTGTGGTCGCGTCGAGCCCGGTCGGGATATCCAACGCTAAGACGGGCGCGGGCTGGGCCTTCGCCCAGCGGACAGCGTCGGCGATAGCACCTTTCGGCGGGCCGCGTAGACCGTAGCCGACCATGCCGTCGAGGATCACCTCGGGACCGTCCGAAAGCGGCTCGTCCTCGGCGACGACGATGCGGATGCCAATCTTCTGCGCGATGCGAAGTTGATGCGCAGGAACACCGTCATAAGCATCGACAGGACGCATGAGCGCGATCTCGACATTGGCGCCCCAGTCGTGAAGCCGTCTCGCGGCGACAAGAGCCCCTCCGCCATTGCCGCCGCTGCCGGCGAGCACGGCGACTTCTTTGCCGCACGCGTCGCCCACGAGGAAGCGGTCCCTCGCGAGCTGTGCGAGATGTCGGCCGGCATTTTCCATCATCTGGAGAAGCTCTATGCCGAAATCTTCAATCATCGAACGGTCTACTTCGACCATTTGGTCGCGCGTCACCGTGGGGATCGTTTTCCGCCAGTCGTCGATCATGACTTCGAGCGGCCCCAGAAAAGCGCCACCACGGCAACGATACACCAGGTCCCTTCGAGCACGATGAAGGGTGGAAACTCGATGAGATAGGAGGAGTAGCAAGACAGACCGGCGCCGACCGCATTCATGCTCTGATAGGAGCGCGCTCGATGCGGAAGGAACCCGAAGAGATTGAGAAAAAAAGCGACGAGCAGCAGGAAAACGCCAATGGAGCCGAGGAGCTCGGCGGTCGTAATAACCATGAGACCGACCGTAAGCGCCCGGCCACGCCCTGTCAACATTCAGTGTTCAGTTCAGTTCGGCGCGGCCGGGTGGGTCCCGACTCTACAACAAGGTCGATTTAGTTGAACGTAACCGTGTGCGTATGGCCCGAGTTGTTCGTCGAGGTCTTGTTCTGAGCGATCTGGCCTACCTCCGCCGCTGTTAGAGCCACGGTATGGGGTGATTCGAGCTTCCCGTGATGTCGAGGCTCAGAGCATTGGCAGCCGTCAGCTAGCCGACGTGATCGTCGCCGTATGCCAGCTCGTGTAATTCCAAGGTTTCGAGTGCTCCGGCAAATACCTGCCTTTCGGGAGACGTATACCTTACGTCGTTTGGAAGCACTTGCCCTCGTACATCGACACAGTTTAACCTGCGGACGGCTGGGCGCCACCAAATATTGGAGACACGCTATGAGCGCGAAACTGAAAATCGTGAGCTGGGTTTTGCTGACGATCGTCGGAAGCCTTACGCTTCTCGGATCGTTGGGCTCCGTGTACGTGGCCTACGTCGCGGACGCGAAGATAGATCAAATCGGCCCTATGAACCTGAGCGAGCTCGCCGCGGGTCGGAACGACCTCGAAATCGCGCTCCGAGCCCGGCGTGGCACCGCCGCGGCGTTCGGCACCGGTTACGCTCTTTTGTTCCTCACGATCGTGCTCGTCCCCTACCGCAGGGGCGACGTATGGGCGTGGTGGACCCTTCTGATCGGGACGCTCGCGACAACAGGCATCATCCTTATGCGGGTCTCGATACTAGGCACAAAGCTTGGGCTCGCAGCAGCGACGATTCCGCTCGCTGTCAACGTCGTCGCCCTTCTCCTCGATGCCGGCCGGCTGAAACCCGAAAGCTAGTGCTATCACTCCGGCCGCGATTTGATCCGCGGCGCCGGGACTGCGATTCTAGTGGAAGATGAACTTCGACGACCGTTTCAATGGAAAGACCTATGGCGACTTTCTCTTCCGCCCCCAGAAGGGGATCGTCGACACGCGGAAGAGCATCTCGCTCTCCTGTAAGCTGACCGACTCTCTCCGCCTCGAGCTTCCGGTCGTTTCTTCCAACATGGACAGCGTCACCGAAGCGGAGATGGCGAAAGCTGTCGCGCTCGAAGGCGGCATCGGTATCGTGCACAGAGCACTTCCCATCGAGCGCCAAGCGGAAATGGTGCGCTTCGTGAAGCGTAGCCACAGTGCCGTGATCGAGAGCCCGCATCGCGTGCCGCGCGGGACGACCATCGGCGACGCGAAAGCGATCGCCCGGCGGCATCAGATCACCGCGCTTCTTGTCGAGGAAAGCGCGGGGAGCGGCACGCTTGCCGGTCTTCTGACCAACCGTGACATCCCTCGACGCAGCGAGCTCGACACCGAGCTCGTGGACGCGTTCATGACTCCATTCGATCGCCTCCACGTCTCTCCACCCGGCGTCGGCGAAGACGAAGCCGAGCAGCTGATGTTCGAGAATCGCATCGAGCGCCTCCCCCTCGTGGATGACGCGCGACAAATCCGAGGCCTCATCACTCTCCGCGACTTGCTCTTGTTCCGTCACCGCCCCTTCTCGAGCAAAGACACCAAAGGGCGGTTGCTCGTGGGCGCGGCGATCGGCGTTTCCGGCAACTATCTAGAACGCGCCGCGGCCCTCATGGAAGCGCATGCCGATGTCATCGTCATCGACATCGCGCACGCCCATTCCGAGGTGATGAAGAAGGGGGTCGAAGCCGTGCGCTCACGCTCCGAAGGTGTCGCGCTCATATGTGGCAATGTGGGGACGTATGAAGGCGCGCGCTTTCTCGCAGATGTCGGTGTCGACGCCATCAAGGTCGGCGTTGGGCCGGGACGCGGGTGCCGCACACGCCTCGAGACCGCCGCAGGCGTCCCACAGCTTCAAGCGATTCGTGAAGCATGGTGCGCCGTCGGCGGTGACGTGCCGATCGTCGCCGACGGAGGCATCAAAAACGACAAGGATATCTTCCTGGCACTCATTTGCGGCGCCTCGACCGTGATGCTCGGAAGCGCGCTCTCGGGGACGGATGAGTCCCCAGGCCACCTCATCGAAGATCCGGCAACGCACCAAAAGCGCAAAATCTACCGGGGCATGACGTCGCCCCAAGCCGTCCTGCAATCGAGCTATGACCAGGACGCGGGCAGCCGCGAGGCCGAGCTCGAAACCCCTGCCGAGGGCATGCAGATTCAAGTTCCCTACAAAGGCAGCGTCGTCGAGGTTCTTCACCGGGTGCGTGGACACATGCAGTCGGCGGTGAGCTACGCGGGCGAAACGTCACTCGAAGCCGCGCGCGAGAAGATTTTGAAGGATCCGATGAAGTATCTGATCCCGCTCTCCGCCGCGTCCCGTCACGAGAGCTTCGAGCGCTAAGACTCTCGGTCGCCCGTAGAGAGGGATGTCTAGCTTCCCAAAACGTTACCTTAAGTAACGCCCGGACCCAGGGACACCTCGACGCAAAACTCGTTAACTCTTATGTGTGTGTTCGTTACGATGCAAACCTTTGCTTGGCTCCGTTGTTGCATTAATGATAGTTGGCTTGCATGGGGATTCAGGGAAACGGGTTCACACACACTCACTTCCCGCTCTCTGAATCCCCGCGCGAACCTGTAAAACCCTCCGCGCCCCCGAGACCCACTCCTACTCGTCAGAGATGACGGACTTCGCCTTCTCGTTCGCTCGTCCGCAGACCGAAGCAATTTATCTGAGATCCTGAAAGCCGTATGATCCACCGCGGATTGTGGTAGAAATCTAGCTCATGGCGGAAGCTTGGGATTTGCCGGAGAAACCCTCGGTCGTCGTCACCGTTCTGTCGAGCGGGGTTGGCTCTTGAAAAGGCGGGACGTCCTGCGCTCGCTCGTCGGCGTCGCTGGCGTGGGCATAGCACTTCCTAGCGAAGCACAGGCCTTGTCGCCCGCTGCAGTCGAAGAGCTCATGCGCGCGCATGGGCTCGAGCCGCGTCCAGGCGAAGGTGCACAGGTCCTGGCTTTCCTCCTGTCGGTACGCCCGCGAGCGCTCCCAGACCCACGCATCGAGCCGGCGATCCGGATGGACCCGGAGGTAGACCCGTGAGCGTCACCCCCGAGCTTCTCGTTGCTCCTCTCCACGAGCTATCCAACCTTCTCGACAAAGGAGAGATCACTTCCGAGGAGCTCGTCCGAGCCACGATTGAACGGACCGAAGCCCTCGAGTCCGAGCTCAACAGCTACATCACGTTTCTTCCCGAACGTGCGCTCGAAGCGTCACGCCGCCGCGATGAAGAACGCCGGCGCGGTGAAAGCAAAGGCCCACTCCACGGCATCCCGATAAGCCTGAAGGACGTGTTCGACACCGCGGGGATTGCGACCACGGCGGGCGCGGGCTTTCTGAGGAACCACGAGCCGACAACAGACGCCGAAGTCACTCGACGCCTCGCCGAGGCCGGCACGATCCTCATGGGAAAAGCCAACTTGAACAAGTTCGCGGGCGGTGAGTCGGGCGAGAACCCTGACTTCGGCAATATGCAGAATCCGTGGAACCGCAACTACTCGCCGAGCGGATCGAGCGGCGGCTCCGCGACGCAAGTCGCGACGGGCCTCGCGGCGCTCTCGGTCGGCTCGGATAACGGTGGCTCCGTCCGAAACCCCGCCTCGGTGTGTAACGTCGTCGGGCTCAAGCCGACCCACGGACGCATCAGCACGGAGGGAATGTTTCCCCGGGCTTATTCGATCGATCACGCGGGTCCGCTCACGCGCACCGTGAAAGATGCCGCCATCGTGCTGCGCGTACTCGCCGGGCACCGCGACGGTGACACGACAACGAGCCGGCGCGAGGTGCCCGACTACGAGGCGGAGCTCGACGGGCCGGTACAGGGCACGAAGCTCGGCATCGATCGCGAGCTCACGCGCGTGGCCGAGCCCGCCGTCACGCGCGTCTTCGAGCGCGCCCTCACAAAGCTCGAAGAGATCGGCTGCGAGATCGTCGAGCTCAGCCTCCCGACACCCGAAGAGATGACGGAGGCTATGTATCTCATTTTTTTGTGCGAGTGGGGCGCCGGACACGAGCCGTGGATGCGCGAGCGACCCGAAGAGTATGACGGCGGCGCACGCGGCGCGCTCTTGATTCCGGCTGTCGACTATCTGAAAGCGCAGCGCGAGCGGCGGACGTTTCAAGTACGGGCAGCCCAGGCGATGAAGGGCGTCGATCTTCTCGTCTCACCGACCTACCCGATCGTGCAGCGCTCGCATCGCGGGCTCCCCGCGATAGGGGGACGGCGTCTCGACACCATGGACGTGCTACGGTTCACGATGCCTTACGATCTGCTCGGGCTCCCGGCGGTGTCGCTGCCTGGCGGCTTCGCGAAAGACGATGCGCCGGTGGGCATCCAAATCGCTGGGAGGGCGTTTCAAGAGGCTCGCGTGCTGCGTACGGCCTATGCGTATGAGCAAGCGACACAGTGGCACTTGCGACATCCTGATATTTAACTTGGAGAGCTGAACATGGCCGACTTTGGAAAAACGAAACAATTCGTCGACACTTTTTGGGAAGACGAGATCGTCCCCACTATCATGGAATATATCAGCATCCCGAACGTCTCACCGATGTTCGACCCCGACTGGCAGGCGCACGGGCACATGGACCGCGCACTCGAGCTCGCGAAGAGCTGGGTCGAAGCTCATCAGCCGGAAGGCTCGACGCTTCACGTGGGACGCCTCGAGAACCGTACGCCGCTTCTTCTTCTCGAAGTTCCGGGAAAATCCGCCGATACGATAAACGACACGATCTTGATGTACGGGCATCTCGACAAACAGCCCGAGATGACGGGATGGCGCGACGACCTCGGCCCGTGGAAGCCGGTGCGTAAAGGCGACAAGCTCTACGGCCGCGGCGGCGCCGATGACGGCTACGCGGTCTTCGCCTCCATCTGCGCGCTCCATGCGCTTCGCGAGCAAGCAATCGATCACGCGCGCGTCGTCGTGCTCATCGAGTTCTCCGAAGAGAGCGGCTCACCGGACCTCCCTGCCTATGTCAAGCACTTTGCGGACGTCATCGGCACGCCGAGCCTCGTCGTCTGCCTGGATTCGGGCGCGGGCAATTACGAGCAGCTTTGGTCGACAACGTCTCTGCGCGGCATCGTCGCCGCCACGCTGCGCGTGGATGTGCTCGAAGAGGGTGTGCATTCCGGAGACGCGAGCGGCATCGTAGCCTCGTCGTTTCGCATCGCCCGGCAGATCCTTAGCCGGCTCGAGGACGAGACCACGGGCGCCATCCTGCCGAAAGGGCTTCACGTCGAGATCCCCGAGCAGCGAAAAGCTCAGGCCGGCAAAGTGGCGAGCGTTTTGGTGGACGAAGTGTTCTCGAAGTTTCCTTGGATGGAAAGCATGCAAGCCGTCACCACCGACCCGACCGAGCTCATTCTCAACCGCACGTGGCGCCCCGCCCTGGCCGTAACGGGTCAGGAAGGTATTCCGGCGCTGAAGGATGCCGGCAACGTGTTGAGGCCATACACGACCCTCAATTTGTCGATCCGCATCCCGCCGACACTCGACCCGCTAGAGGCACGGGACGTAGTGCAGGAGCTCCTCACGAGCGAGCCTCCTTACGGCGCCAAAGTAACGCTCGACTTTCACGCGCCGGCGCCGGGATGGAGCGCCCCCGAGCTCGCGGCGTGGCTCGGAGAGAGCCTGGACGAAGCGTCCGAAGCGTTTTACGGAAAGCCCGCGCTCCACATGGGCGAGGGCGGCTCGATACCGTTCATGGGCATGCTGGGCGACAAGTTTCCCGAAGCCCAGTTCGTGGTCACGGGCGTCTTGGGGCCGCAAAGCAATGCCCACGGGCCGAACGAGTTTCTCCACATCGAGTACGCGAAGAAGCTGACCGGCTGCGTGACGCACATTTTGGAGAAGCACTTCAGCCGAACGGCGTGACGCGGATCCGTTCAGGGTCCAGACCGGTGTTCTTCAACATTATTAATTCGCCTAGCACGGAAGGCCATTGCTAGCGCCGCGATGACGACGGTGTCAGTTAGCCTGCACTCAAGATGGTGCCGGATCGGGTTCAAGAGCCGAAGAACGCGGGCCTCGCGCGCTCCGGCCGGGCGCGTTTCGCGATCCGAAAGGGCGTTGTTGCACCGCTCTGGCTGAGAGCGAAATCCGCCTAATCGTGGTGGCCGAGGTATGTTCGACCATGAAGTATCCCAAGCGCAGCCAGTACAAGCACGCGAAGCAGAAGAAGTACCACGTTCGCAACTGGGCGGAATACAACGAAGGGCTGCGCCGCCGGGGCGATTTGACAGTCTAGTTTGACGAGGAGGCAATCGCGAACTGGAAGGCTGACACGACCGGTAAGCCTGGCGGTCAACGGGTCTATTCAGACATGGCGATTGAAACGGGCCTGGTTGTCCGCATGGTGTACAAGCTCGCCTACCGCCAAACCGAAGGCTTCTTGCACTCGATCGCCTTACTTTTCGGGCTCGGTATCGAGATCCCGGACTACTCGACATTGGTGTCGGCGCTCGAGGCTGCTCCGCAAGAAGCTGCGGATTCCGAAAGCCGCGAGCAATCAACCCATCCACCTGATGATCGATAGCACGGGTTTGAGGATTCATGTCGGAACCGCCCGCAAACCGCCAAAACAGCGCGCATGGCGCAAGTTGCACATCGCCGTTTTGCGCAAGACCGGCACCATTGTTGCGTCCGAACTGACGGCGTCACGAGCTCACGACG
>Ga0114950_10002525_pt1 | contig 14042 bp, 12 predicted proteins | sample N075metaG_FD_83503 | JGI IMG/M metagenome (GOLD analysis project Ga0114950, IMG submission 83503) | Deep subsurface microbial communities from Kermadec Trench to uncover new lineages of life (NeLLi) - N075 metaG | ecosystem: Environmental > Aquatic > Marine > Ocean trench > Sediment | place...
AGCGCTTCTTGACCGTCGCTTGCCCATCCTACAACCTCGACTAACGGAGAAGGCGCGAGCATTTGAGTGATCGTCTGACGAGAAAATACCGAGTCGTCGATGACCAGAACGCGGATCGGGGCATGACGATTCATTGATCGTCTCCGATTCTCTCGGCTTCCGAGAGCCCGCGATGTGCAAGCGAGTGCCACGGGTCTTCGCGCTCTTCGCCCGGCACCGGGCGGCGGTATACCAAGTCTCTCAAGAAATGCTTCAGCTCGAAGTCTGTGGTCACACTGATCAGACTCTCCGCATGTCCCAGGAACAAGTATCCACCCGGTTCGAGCTTGTCACGAAAGACTTTCACGACTTGCTTTTTGCTTTCAAGGTCGAAATAGATCAACACGTTTCGACACATGATGATGTCCATCGTTCCCAACAACGCAACGCGTGCAGAATCGAAGAAATTCATGTGAACGAAATGGACTTCGCGTTTGATCCGATCGGAAATCTTGAAATGGCCGTCCTTTTCCGCGAAATAGCTGGCGCGAAGTCGATCGTCGGTCTCCCGAAAAGCGGCTTCGCGGTAGATGCCTCGACGTGCCTTGGCCAAAACGGGTCGCGAAATGTCTGATGCGTAGACTCGAAAATCCTTGCCCGGTACAAGCCCAGCTTCACGACCCAGCACGACAATCGAATAGGGCTCTTCTCCGGTGGAACATCCTGCGGACCAGATGGAAATGGGCCGACTGAGTCGAGCCGGGCGAGCCAATAACTCCGGAATCGCTTCCTCGACGAGGGCGTCCAGCTGGGACCGTTCACGGAAGAAAGAGGTCTCGTTCGTCGTCAAGATATCGATGAGGGTCGATAGCTCCTCCTCTGCTGAAGCACCATTCCGGAGGAGATAGAGATACGACGCGACCGAACCGAGGTCGGTTTCACGAATTCGGCGAGCCAACCGCTTTTCGGCCAGGTAGCGGGTCGCCTCATCGAAATGCAGACCACAACGACTTCGCAATAGATCGCTCAAAATACGAAACTCGGCATCGGTCATTCTAAAGTCGTCGAGGGCGTCCATCATGCCGATGTCACTACTCCTCGAGCCTATGAATTGCGGCCAGAATCGCATCGCGCACGAAGACGTCATCCTCGAGCTCAAGCCTGCGAAGAAGCGCCGGAAGCGATTTTCGATATCCCCTTCGGGCAAGTACAGTCGCGACTTCGGAACGAACAGACCAATCCGGATGAGGAACCAGAACCAATAAGTTCGCGAGGTCCTCCTCACCTCCATGAATGGCGACGCAAGCGATCGCTGCGCGCACAACCTCAGGTTCGTCTCTATGGATCGTCAGGAGCGCCAACTCCGAAGCATGTGGCCCACCCATTTCCGACAACGCCTCGACCGTCGCCAGCGCGATGATCGCCGAGCGGTCGATACCGACAGTAAAAATCTCAATGACTCGACCGCTGTCTTCGTGGATTCGGCCGCATAGCCTACCCAGAGAGCGGTAGGCGACAGCGACAACGCGTGAGTCATCGTCATGAGTCATGCGTTCTAGATCGTCGATCGCATCAACGTCGCCCACGTCCCCGAGCACGCTTGATACCGCGATCCGAACCCACTCAGACTCGTCACCAAACGCGAGCCGGAGGTCCTCACGGGAGCCTGAAAAGTCAAATCGTGCGAGTGCCTTGACCGCAGCGCGACGCACTGAAGCGGATTCGTCTTTGAGCAGGTAGCTGATGAGGTCTTTGTCTTGAGGCCGACACAGGCGCATCATGATCTGGGCGATCGCTATTCGAACTGGTTCAGAGGCCCCTTCCAGGCGTGTCGAAAGCGATTCAATCAGCTGGACATCGAGCCCAGAATCAGCAGCCTCTTTTCGCTCAGCCAGCTCGACGATTGCACTCATCAGAGTACTGATTTCTCCATCGGACTCAGAATGCTCAGCCGCAGATGTTGTCTCGAGCCGCCTCGCCAAGTCGAGCAATCGACTCACAAACATTCCATGGCCCAATGCCTCGATCGCCGCACACCGAAGTTCTGGGTCGCTGGCGTCAAGGGATTCAACGAGGCGAGCTTCCGCAATTCCGCCACCGAGCCGCCCCAGAACAACACAGGCGCGCGTTTTCAAGTCGAATTCAAGCTCAACCCAACATGCATCCACCGCTCCGGGAACAATCGATCCTAGATTCTCAAGCGTCGTCTCTGACAACTCTTGAATAGCCTCATCCCGTCCTGCCATCAGGATAGGAACGACGACGATCGGATCTTCGAGAAGTCCGAGGAACTGAATCAGGATCAGACGTGTCGAGAGGTCAGCTGATTCCAATCGCTCGCAGGCACTTTCGACGAGTTCGTGACTCGCGGACGCCGCATCGCGAAGCCGAGCTCTCAGGTCATTTGCGTCGCCTCCATCGAGGCCCCCGAGCTTGCGCACTAACGCGCCCATCGCTGCCTCGCGCGCCCATTGGCTTTCGCCCGCCAATGCTTTCAACAAGACTTCAACAGCCGAAGAGTCTTCAGATATCCCGACGAGCGTCAGCGCTACGGGGCGAAGCACCGAGGCTTCTAGCGGGACACCCAACGACTCGATGGGAACATTCGCCTCGAGAAGGACCAGCGCACGAAGTGCCGATAATCGAACGAGCAGATCTTCGTCATCCTGATTGACAGCAGCCAGAAGAAACTGGGCTTGCGCGACGTCGCCGACCATTCCCAGCGCTTCTGCCGCAGCCGCGCGCACATTCGTGTCCCCGTCAGAGAGGGTCGCTACGAGCGAGGCACTCGCCGCGGGATCAGCGATCGCTGCCAAAGCGTCGACCACGAGCTTCCGCACATCGGCATCGGAACTGGACAATTCGTCAATGAGACGCCGCGTCACCCGGCTGCCACAGGCTACGAGGGCTTCGAAGGCAGAATTTCGTCTGCCCGGATCCTCACCATCCGCGAGAGAGGCGATCAGCATTTCCTTGACCGGCGGATGCTCTATAAACCGAACCAAGTGCTCAACGGCCGCTTTCCGAACACGCCACACCTCGTCCCCAAGTCGGTCGGCCAGATGCGGCACAGCCTCTTCGATCTCGAGCTGCGGCAATTTCTCGACCGAGAGGCGGCGAACCTCTGCATCAGAACTCCTCAACCCATCGAGAATCGCCTGCTTCTCTGCACGCGTGGCGGGCATCATCATCAACTCGCTGCGCTCCGTTCCTGGGCAACTCGAGCGAGCTCAACGAGAATGAAATCCTTTTCCGCTCGAACTTCATCGCTAATGCGCTGGCGAATCAGAGCACGGGCCTCTTGAATTTCGAGGTCGAGAACAGCCTCAACATTGCCGTCCCGAATCGCCTGATCAAACTTTTCCGGCTGATAAAGCAACATCTCGGAAACAGCGATCCGAGCTAACCGCTCAGCCCGCTCACGCTCGACGGTCCGCTCGGGATCCTCATCGGCAGTGGCAGGTACCTCGGGCTTTTCAATCGGCGTCGTGACGCGCGCAACCTCCGGCGCGGAAGGCTCAGGAAAATCGAACTCAAGGGGTTCATCCGAAATCGAATCGCCTACTGGAGGCGACGGCTCGACGATCTCGGGTTGAGGCGCAGCCGGGGCCGGGGCGGGAGCCGGGATTTCCGCGCGGTCCTGTATTGAAGAAACCGAAAGCGACAATCCGGCGCCGCGAAGCAGTGGCACCAACCCGTCCGGGAGATCGGGATCTTCGAGATACACATCCGCACCATACAGCTCCGTGGGTTCTCGCCGGTATCGGTCCTGAAGATGGATCGCGCCAACAAGGACGACTTGAATATGGCGCAGACTTTCATTCCGCTTCACGATCTCACAGATCTGAAAACCAAACATCTTGGGCAGCGCGGCATCCAGAATCACGACTCTTGGCATACGTCGCTGAATTGCAAGAATCGCTTCGACGCCATCATTAACCGGAATCGGCGTCAGCACCCAACGCTCGATCGCTTCACTCGTCTGCTTGCCGCGCTCATCGTTTGAATCCGCGACCAGAACGAGCTTTGCCGAGTCCGATTCTGTCGTCGCGTCATCCTGATGCGGCTGCAAGGATTCCTGATGATTCGACGCGACGTCTGGCATCGACGCTGTCGGCGGCTGCGGTACTGCGGAAGTCTGCGTCGCTGCCGGTGTCGCCGCCCGTTCGGAGACTGGCTGAGACCGCGGCTGTGGTGCACGAACCATAAATACCGCAGAGCACTTCGTACAACGAAGCTTCGCACCGTTCTCACCGATCTGTTCAATCCCGACCCGATATCGGGCACTACATTTAGGACATCCAGCAATCATCGAAACTCTCCCGCGTTCGAGCGTTTTACGCCCGGTCAGCTCTGTGAATCTTGAGAAGACTCCACGTCTTCTCGAAGTGACTCTGTTTGTGAGAGGAGCTCTTTCATGGCGCCTCCTAGTTTTTCAAACGCAGCATCATTCGTTTGTATCCCTTCGCAGGCCTGCTGAAGGAACACCGAGACCTCACCACATGCCCCGGACTGTTCTCGAAGTGACCCCGCAATGTGTTCAACCGTATTCCGAACGTTCTCAACGCTCACTCTGATCTGAACGAATCCAAGCGATTGTTCCTCTGTCGTTCGGCGAACCTGTTGTGCGACTTCGCGCATCGTCAACGCAGACCGGTAGATGACTTCGTTTCCACGATCCTGTTCAGCGCTGGCCATGGAAATCTCTTCCGCCGAGTCGCGTACCTTCTCCATCAATTCGACGACATGCCCGGCTGCCTTGGTCTGTTCGCGAACGGACGAGACGATCTCGTCGATCCGAAGTCCGCTCTGTCGCGATGCCTCGGTAATTTCTTCCAGGGTTCGACCTGCTTCTGCCGAGAGATCGACGCCGCTCATCACGCTCTTGCTGCCAGCCTCAATCGCGCCGATCGCGTTCTCGCTCTCCTCCTGGACGGATCGGATCAGCCCACCGATCTCCTTTGTGCTTGCCAGCACGCGATCGGCAAGTTCCTTGATTTCATCCGCAACGACCGAGAAGGCTTTGCCCTGCTCTCCGGCCTGAGCCGCGATGATCGCAGCATTGAGAGCCAGGAGATTCGTCTCGTCCGCTACGTCGTCGATGACATCGAGGATGCCTCCGATCTCGATCGTCCGACTTCCAAGGCCCCGGATGACACGTTCCGCGGCGTCCGTGGCTTCTCGGATCGCCTCCATTCCCTCGATCGTCTGGCAGACCTTCACCTGCCCGGCCTCAGCCTTTTCAATGACGTCAAGTGAGAGATTCGCCATGGACTCGGCCGACGTATCGACGACGCGCATGGCACTCGCCATCTCTTCCATACTCGAAGACGTATCCTCCGACGCCCCAGCCAGTTTTTCAGTCGTTGCGCTGACATGTTTTACGCTTCGAACCATCTGCTCCATCGAGTTCGAGACCTCATCGACCTGAGAAGACAGAATCGAGGCTGTTTCATTGAGTTCGGCCCCAGCCGCACCGAGTTCAGCGATGGAGCAGCTCGACTCATCAACGGACTCGTTCAGCGCGTCAGTGAACTGCGAAACCTCGCAACCGCGGGCATCAATCGACACCACCAGATCCATCGCTCGTTGAAGGCGCTCGCTTTGTTCGGAGTTCGAGGCAATCACCACACTTGCAAGCTCCATCGAGCCTACGGCCGTCTTCTCAATCTCATCGAGAGCATGCTTGAACCGATTCTTGGTGGCCGCCCATTGCTCCCCGACACCAAATAGTGCTTCCCCAAGAACTCCGAGCTCGTCACCGGTCTGAAAGTCCATCCGTGACGATCGTCCGGTCGACAGCCTGCTTGCTGCAGCAACCATCCCATCCAGGGATTCTCGAAAATCTCGGCCAACGACTCCGCCGAGCACCCAGATCAGGAGCAATAATCCGACCAGTAATAATGCGATACTCGAATTCATTCCCAAAAAGGGCGCCACGAACTGACTTCGATCAACCGATGCCACGAGAACCTGGACGGGTCCGACCCGCGCAAATACAGCCACCTCTGCGACAGCCGGCTCGACAATTTCCCCAGAACGACTTCCTGAAGCCAGAGCCCGATCAAGACCATCCATCAGGCCATTCGATATTCGCCACGTTCCGTCTCCGCCCACTACCCGATCAAGCGAAATGAGAGACAATTCAACAACGAGCGGCCATGCCCGCTGGACTTCATTCTGAGCAGCCACGCGATCCCTCAGACGAACGCTCGGGTCCGGCTTGATCTCACTGTCGAGCAGAGCCGAAATCGAAGTTTCTGCCCATGCAAGCGACAATGACTCTGCGGCTTCGCGCTGGTCCGCGTTCATCAAATTGAGCACAAGGAGCAAGCTCAGAAGCGCTGGCACGACAACCGCCGAACGAATAGCATGTATCAGATAAGAGCCCATAGCGATGGTTTCGCAGGGCATGAAACCTTTAGAATTCATCGAAATGTCGTTCCGTAAGGATCTGAATGAGTGTCGTGCCCAGTAAAACTGAAGGGCTGAGCAGGCAACGGAGGCCGTCACCATCGCCAAACCGAAACTCCCAAGGACCTCGATGGAAAGCCAACTGGCGAACCCAAGCACCACCATTAGGCAGGCGGTCACTGCACCCAGAGCCAGCATCGAGTAAAGTCGAGCGCGACGCATTTCCCCTGGCCAATCGAGAATCTGAGCCGCGGCCAACGCAGTCCTCTCGCCCTCGTCGGGCGCCACAGAAGTCTCTGCATGACCCAAGAGGTCGAGAGAAAGACGGATCTGGTTTGCATCTCGGAATGTCGTCCGAATCCTAATGAATCCGATCAAGATCGTATACACCAAGAAACATGCTATGAGACTCAGCCACTGCATCGCTGGAAGATCAACTGCGAGCATCTGATAGGCGAGCACAGCGACGAGGGGCCCGATCGGCGCGAGGAATTCGATTTTCCAAACGACTGCATCGAATGCTGCCGTTCTCGATCCATTAGTGAGCGACATCACAGTCGTTCTCCGGATGCCAGGCCCGTAGGCACCGAGCGATAGATTGATTCGATTACGCTATCGAGGGACAGCACCATGACGGGTCGGCTGCCCTCAATTCTCACGATCGATGAAACCGCGTCGTAGCCTGCATGGGTCGCCAACTCTGGAACGTCTTCGAGGCGACTCGCATCCAGCGTCAGAACTTCGGTTGCCGAATCGACCCAAAGCCCGACCCCGAGGCCGTTAAAATCGAGAACCGCGATTCGCGCACGATCATCCTTTCGACCCTCGCCAAGGCCGAGCACACGTGTCAGGTCAAGTACCGGGATCAGGCTCCCACGAAGATCAATGACGCCTTCGATCAGATCCGGCGCGTTCGGCAGCTCAGTAATTTCTACCATTCGCACGATCTCTCGGACACATTCAACCTCGAGGGCGTAGGTCACGTCTCCGACTTTGAAACAAGCCAGATTGACAGTCGACGGCAGCGGATTCATCGCGTAGGCCTCAGTCATCGACGAACCCCAAGACACGATCGAGATCGAGAATCGAAATGAATTGATTTCCCCGCCGACACATTTCGACAACTGCAGAGAGATCGAATCCATCGGACGGAAGAATGTCATCCTCATTTACGCGATATACGTCACTCACTGAATCGACCATCACACCCGTCACGCGATTGCCGTCACCATGCAGAACGATGATTCGACGGGACCGATTGTCCTCTCCCGCCTCGATTCCGAGTCGAGAACAAAGATCAACGACTTCGACGACTTCTCCACGCAAGGCCACCACGCCAAGCAGCCAATCCGGAGATCGGGGAATTCGAGTCAACGGTCGCACGCGCACGATTTCACGAACTCGTTCGACCGCAATCGCATATGGATTTCCGGCCAGACCGATCACAAGAAGCTCGCGAAGCAGTTCGCCACAGTCGTCGGCCGCGGACACATTGAGTGCGGCGCTTGCCGAACGTGCCATACCGAGCCAATCAGGAGTCGGCGCGGTGACGTTCGAATGAGAATCGAGAGTATTTGATTCGCTCATGCCGCATCCTGTCGCCGACTCACTTCAGCCGTAATCGCCGAAACGTCGATCACGAGGATCGCGTTCTGGTCTCCAAGTTCGGCAGCACCCGCAATTCCCGGAATGTCTTGTAGCGGTCCTTTGATCGGCTTTATGACCGCGTCCTGCTGACCCAGTAGTCGATCGACTAGCAGACAGAGTCGACGCTCCCCAACCCCAACAACGACAGCGAATTGGCGATTATCGCGACTCGCGGACTCGACCTCGAGTTCCTCGGCGAGACGTTTCACGAGAAGCGGTTCTCCTCGCAGATTCAACAGCTCTTGCCCTTCAGATCGCCCGATGTCCCCGGGCTCGACGACCAGCGTCTCGAGTACGGAGGCGATCGGAATGGCGTAGCGTTCATCGCCTACGGATACGATCAGGGCTTGCATGATGGCGAGCGTGATGGGCAATCTCATCGTCACGGTCGTGCCACGGCCCGCGGTCGACGACAGTTCGACGGACCCTCCCATGCTGGAGAGGTTCGATCGGACGACATCCATTCCGACACCACGACCACTTGTCGAGCTCACTTCATCGCGTGTCGAGAAGCCGGGCTCAAAAACGAGGTTGAGCAGATCTCGGCGAGAGAGATCTTCCGAGTCTACGATCAGACCCTGCTCCCTGGCTGTGGCCAGAATCGCTTCCGTATCCATTCCGCGGCCGTCGTCTTCGACTTCGATCACCACGTGATTGCCTCGCTGCATCGCGCGAATGCAGATCTTTCCCGCGGTCGGCTTTCCCGCGGCCACCCGCTGCGCGGGAGTTTCGATCGCGTGATCGAATGAATTACGAACGAGATGGACGAGCGGATCGACCAGATTTTCGACGATGAGCTTGTCGAGTTCCGTCTCTGAACCACTGAACTCGAGCTCTACGTCCTTGCCTAGATCCCGACGTAGTCTTCGAACGACGCGTGAGAGTCGTTCGAAGATCTGACGCATGGGCACCATTCGCACATCGAGAACGCCCGCCTGCAATTCTTTGAGCTTGCGTTTCAGCGCGAAGTGAATTTTGCCGAGACCGGCTCCCGTTCGAGCCGTGGCGGGATCCGATGACAGTTTCCCAACGATGTCTCCGATCGCATTTCGCTGAATAACGAGTTCGCCCACAAGATTCATGAGTTCGTCAAGCTTTCGAACATCTACGCGAATCGTGTCCCCGATGGATCGGAGCGACTCGAATTGCCGTGGTTCCGCTGTCTTGCCTGATTGCTTGATCACTTCTTCGGAGAGGCCTAACGAATCCCCTGCGACAGATTCGGAAGAGTCGGATTTTCCCGATTGGGCAGCGCGGATTAATCGAATCTCGGTATCGGGCTGTTCGAGTCGTTCACCCAGACGCTCGACATTGATGTCCATGGCGACGAGAAGTGAAAATCGAATCTGACTCTCGGGCGCGGCGCCCTGGGAAGGCAGGGTGGAGATGACCTCTCCGACCTCACGAACGGCCGCTGAGAGGTCGGAAAGTCCGTCCTCGAAGCTAGCCATGTCGAAGTTCGAGTCGACGAGCGCGATCTCTCGACCTTTTCGAATATTCTCGTGGAGTCGATGCTCCTCGTATTCGGTGAGTGCTCGAAGCACGGTCGGATCGATGTCGAAAGCATCCAAATCGTCAGACGGGGGCGGTATTGAGGCTGCCACGGCCTCTTCGATCTGCTGGATGAATCCGTTCGTCGCTACGATGTCTTCGTCCGTCTCACCCTCACCGGCTTCTACGTGACTCAGGATCGAAACGAGAAGCGCCACGCCGCCATCGAGCAATTTGATGACAGGGGAATCGGCATTCACTCGCCCAAGACGGAAGCCATCTAGAATGTCTTCGAGATGGTGTGCGAGTCGACCCATCGCCTCCATCTCGAACATGCCCGCCAGGCCTTTTAGAGAATGCGCCGAACGAAAGATCCGATTCACGAGGTCCGGATCGAAGGGAGAGTCCAAAGATCCCTGATCTTGGAGCACACTCAGATCTTCGAGCAGGCTCTCGAGAATGCCTTCGGCCTCAGAAACGAATGCGCGAAGATCCTTTTTCTTCGAGGCGGCTGCCTTCGCTTTTTCTGCGCGAGTCGGTGCGCGATTTTTTTTCGTGCGTCGGACGGCCACCGCTCGTCAGCTCGCTTCGCGATCACGGCTGAGAAGATCGCTGACAACCTGCCTGAAATCTTCGGGCTCGAAGGGTTTGACGAGATAGGCGTCGGCGCCCAGCCCAAGTCCCTTGTGGCGGTCTCGTTCAGAACCCTCCGTTGATACGATGACGAGCGGAATATTTGCGTAGCGATCATTGCTCTTGATGAACGACACCAACTCGAGTCCATTGATATCGGGCATATTGATATCGGTCACAACCAGATCGAAGATCTCGCGCGGAAGCAGCCGCAGAGCTTCAAAGCCGCTCTCTGCCTCGATGACCTTCACCGGCAAATCGAGTTCTTCAAGGCTAGAGGCCAATAGACTTCTCATTGTTGCCGAGTCTTCTACGATCAGTATTCGTTGCAAAAGTCTCTCCGCGAAGCCCGATATCGACTTCGATCAGCTTCTTTTATCGGCAACTGCGGCATGGTCTTGAGGGGCTCACGAGCGGCTCGAAACACCCAGATCGAGTTTTCGAGGGCTTTTACCGTCGATTATCAAGGGCTGCATCGAAGTCGTGAAAGCGGCTGGCTCATTGGCCGGCTGCAGGCTTGTCGCGCCCCGATCATCGAGGCGCTACGAGCTGAGGAATCCGGCAACCGCCTTGGACAAGGATCGGGCGAAGGAGCCCTCGGAGCCTGCCTGCGCCTCGCGGAGTTGGCTTCGCTGCGGACGAACCAGTACGCCGTCGAGCTGCCCCTGCGGTTTGGCCGCCGACTGTGCCTGACCGTCGACGAGGCCAAAGATGGGCAGGCGTCCGGCCTGGGCCTTGAGCCTCTTGATGAAATCTCCGAGGCCATGGATCCCTGAGAGCACATCGATCTCTACGTCTGGAGATATCAGGATGACGGGGAGCTCACCCCGAATCAGGTACTGGCGAATGCGCATCAGCCCCTGCTCCGCGCGCTGAAATCCGTGAATCTGTCGGAATTCATCCCTCAATACGAGCTTCACCCACTCGAGGACCGCGGCATCCGGGTCGATCAAGATCAGCGTTTGCGGCGCGTCAAAGGTCGGCGTCGAATCTGCTGCGGATGTGCTCTCGAGTACGGTGGCGACAATGGACTCCCTCACGCACGCATCGGTCTCGTGCACGTCGCTTCCGGATTCTGGCGCACCGTTTTCATCCGGTTGATCTGCGGGCTCGATGCCAAACATCTCCTCGGCCGTGAGGTCATCAAACGAAGGGCAATCGGAGCCGTCTTCAATGAATTCATCGCAATCGTTGTCTCGATTCATTTCGTCGTGCATGCGCATACCCTCCATTGCGAGGTATTGCGCGCTGATACCGACTCTCAGAATCAACTGGGAATCCGCATCATCGGGATCGCGATGAACATCGAAGCTGAAATTCCCGCTCGGCCATTTGAACATTTCGAGAACAGCCGCTTCGACAGCTTCTTGAATCAGCCGATCGAGGCGCACGATGTCGAGCGAAGCCTCGCTCCGCAGCATCTCTTCGACGGTCAATCCCAAATCCGCCGAGCGCGACTCACAGGCATCGAAGCCAGCCGGGTCGAGGATCCCCTTCCCGACGACGAGCGATCGAAGGTCGCTAAAATGGCCGTCGACGCCCGTTAAACACGCACCGTGAATGAGTCCTGCGCTGAAGACAATGCGGCCGGTACCGCATTCGCTTTCGAGTGCGAGCACGCCAACTTTCCGCGACAGACTGATGATCTGCAGGATATCACCGAGGCTCAAATCCTCGAGATTGCCAACCAGGCTCATTGCGACCCCCACACCCTGGCGACCTAAGCCGGGCGTGCCACTGCGGACGAACGGATTTCAATGGGATTCGCCCGCCTTCATGAATCGGCCCGCTCGGGCGGGACTTGATATCGACTCGGGCCGAAAGACCATCGGGAGTCCGATTCCGCTCAGAATCCCCTCGGGATGCCATTCCACTCAACTTCGGTGCAGTGCCGGTGGATTCTTTCCAAGGATCCAGGCGCCTTCCGGAAGGTCGACGAGAAGCGCCGCCTCAGGAGACAACCCGCGACGAGCCTGAGCAGCCAGATTCAGAACGCTGCTGGAGAGGGCGCGGATGCTCCAGGCGGGGATGCCGGACGTGGTGTGGTGAGCACGCGAACCTCGATATCCTCGACTCGCGCGGCGTCGCAAGCCGCAACGAAGGCGCGTTGGATCGCAGGAATCTCAGAGGCTTGGACACAGAGGCGAATCCGCAGAGTGCGATGTGCCGCAAGGCAAGCCTCTTGGATACCAGCGACGATTGCGGGCGCATGTCGGGGGACGTCATCCCCAGCAATGCCGAGCGGCGAAAGGGCAATATCAAAACAACGGAGGCCGATGCACCGACGCAGCGCTCCATTGATCTCATCGCTCAGTCGAACCAGATCAAAATCATGACGCTCCCCCAGACCGACCACGAGAAGCCGAGGAGAACGCAGCGCACGGCCACATCCCATCAAGAGTGCATCCCCTTGATCACCTGATAAATCGCCGCTCTCAATACGCTTCGAAAGACCACCACATAGCCGCCAATCTGCCCTCGCGATCCCACCACGGAGTGGACGTTCATCCGAAAAGAAACCAGCAACGGCGACATCACTCTCGACGCGTTCGAGCGGCCGCGGCGTCAGCTCTAGAATGGTTCGCGATTTCATGAAACACGTACCTCTCGGGCGATCGCATCCAGCACACCATTCACGAATGCCGGCGACGTATCACTTCCGAATCGCCGAGCCAGGTCGACGGCCTCGTCGATGATCACGGCGACGGGCGTTTCTGTATCGCAAAGTTCGTAGCTCGCCATCCGAAGAACGTTTCGATCTACGGCCGCCATTCTCGACACTCGCCAATTTTTCGCGTGTGCTCCGAGTAGCTCGTCCAGACGATCCGAACGCGCAACGACTGACATGACAAGTTCCCGCGCAAAGTCGGTGGCGCTCGATGGCACGACGAAATTCTCGGCAATCCGATCAAATATCGCCTGTGTCCGCGCAGCAATACGAAGGGCCGGATCTTCGAGGGCGCCCTCCTCGACTTCGGAATCAGGATCGCCTGCATTTTCCATCTCGAGATCGGATTCGTGGGTCCCGAGATCAATCGCATAGAGCACCTGCAGCGCTACTTCTCGTGCACTGTGCCGACCCGCCGAGCGCCCCTTCTCGGACGTCTCAGCACTCGGCGACGCCGAGATCGAGGCTTCAGATTCAGCCATTTTGCGATGCCCCACTCCCTTTCGATCTCGACTTCAACTGCGCCATTTCCACTGCCGCCAATGCAACTTCACCGCCCTTATTGCCATCACTTCCACCCGCTCGAGACAGTGCCTGATCAATATTGTCCGTCGTCAGCACACCGAACCCAACAGGAACGTCCAAATCTCGCATCACCTCGCGAATGCCATCCGTCACACCCCGACAAACATAGTCAAAATGTGGAGTGCCGCCGCGAATCACACTCCCCAGAGTCACGATCGCGTCGAATCGGCCGCTGGCCGCAAGCGACCGAGCAGCCTGGGGAATTTCGAAGGCCCCAGGGACCCAGATCAGCTCGAGGTCGTCTTCTGCGAGGCCATGCTCGATCAACGCTTCACGCGCTCCGTCGATCAGACGAATTGAAATCAGATGATTGAAACGTGCAGCGACGATTGCGACACGCATGCCAGTGGCATCAACCGACGGCTCAGTCACCTTCATTTCTTCCCTCCCGTAAGGGGCACTCGACGCACCGATCGCTGCACAACGGTCCCATGAACATGTAAGTCGGGGCCGAGGCGCCGCGTGCGCAGCACATCCAGCTCCACCATGTCCGCGAGTCGCGACAATCCCAGCGGCCCGAGACCCGACGTACCGTCCGACCCGATCAATCTCGGCGCGAGGATCCAGTGTACCTCGTCGATGAGCTTCGCTCGCAGCAGAGCAGCCGCCAATTCGCCGCCCCCCT
>Ga0114950_10002526_pt1 | contig 14042 bp, 14 predicted proteins | sample N075metaG_FD_83503 | JGI IMG/M metagenome (GOLD analysis project Ga0114950, IMG submission 83503) | Deep subsurface microbial communities from Kermadec Trench to uncover new lineages of life (NeLLi) - N075 metaG | ecosystem: Environmental > Aquatic > Marine > Ocean trench > Sediment | place...
CGGCCGCCTCCGGTGGCGGCTCGGACTCGTCAGGTCGAATCGCAGCGGGCGGCGGAGGCCCCGCGCGGGTTGGTTCCGCCGGTTCCTCTGTGGCCGCGACGTTCGCGCTGACCGAACCGCTGCCGGGTGCCGACGCCGCGCCGTGCCCGGCAGCGGCCGGCTGAAACGCCAGCATGCGCAGCATCGCCATCTCAAAACCGATGCGCGGGTCCGGTGCAAGACCGAGATCCCGGCGGCCGGTTACGGCGATCTGGTAGAACAATTGCACCTGCTCCGCACCGATCGATCCGGCCAGGCGCTGCAGCGACTCCAGCTCATCTTCTTCCTCGACCGCCGCCGGACCCACCAGCTGAATCACGGCGATGCGCTGCAGCGCGGTGGCCAATTCATCGAGAACGATCTCGTAGTCCGGCACCAGCTCATCGAGTTCGCGAATCCGTGCCAGCAGATCCGCGCCGCTACCGCCGCCAAGCGCATCCAGCAGATCGATAATCCGGTGGTGATCCATGCTGCCCAGCATCTCGGCAACCTCCGTGTCGACGATGCGCTCCGCGCCATAGGCCAGTGCCTGATCGAGCAGACTCAGGCCGTCACGCATACTGCCGGCTGCCGCCCGGCCGATGCGCGTCAACGCGGCCGGCTCGGCATCCAGTTCCTCGGCCCGGCAAATCTCGGCCATGCGCGCAACGATCTGCTGCGTCGACAGACGCTTCAGGTTGAACTGGAGGCAACGCGACAGCACCGTGACCGGCAGCTTCTGCGGGTCGGTCGTCGCGAACAGAAACTTGACGTGGGGCGGCGGCTCCTCGAGCGTTTTCAGCAACGCATTGAACGACTGACGCGACAGCATATGCACCTCATCGATCAGATACACCTTGAAGCGACCATTCGACGGCATGTATTGCACGTTATCGAGCAAATCACGCATATCATCGATGCCGGTGCGCGATGCCGCATCGACCTCGATCAGGTCGACGAAGCGACCTTCATCGACGGCCTGGCAAGCGCCGCAGTGGCCGCAGGGCTCGGGCCCGAGACCGGCTTCGCAATTCAGCGCCTTGGCGAGAATCCGCGCGATCGTGGTCTTGCCGACGCCGCGAGTGCCAGCAAACAGGAACGCATGATGTACGCGCCCCGTCCGCAGTCCGTTTTCGAGTGCCCGGACGATGTGTGCCTGCCCCGTGACCTCGCCGAAGGTCCTGGGCCGCCATTTCCGGGCGAGTGCAAGGTAGCTCATGTTCTGCGTTATTCTGTCTGCTAACGGTATCCGCGCCAGCCACACCCCGGCGCCCGACAGCCCCGTTACCGCTGCTCCCTTCCGGGCCTGACGGAGTTCACGGATCGTCGTCGCGGGGGGACCGGCGCGGACTCTCAAGAGGGTATGCGGTGTCACCCGTTTCGGCAAGCATCAAGGCGATCTCCCTGCGGGCGCTGCCGGCCCGCGGCCCGAAATCATTTGTTCGGCCGGGAGATCATGCTATTTTCGACTTGGTGATCCCCCTCCCCGAGCAAATTATGCACAGATTATTGATAGCCGTTTGTGCGGCGCTACTCCTCGGCGCATGCAGCCGCCCGACCGAAGTCTCGTCGACCTGGCACGAATCACCGACTGCCAGCCGGCCGTACGGCAAGATACTGGTGGTTGGAATCTCCGCTGATCCTCGCCAACGCCGGCGTTTCGAAAATACCCTGGCGTCGAAACTGGAAGCCCGTGGCGTGACTGCCTGGCCGAGCCATCAGGCCATGGACGCCGATCTCGAAGTGAACCGGGAAGCGGTTCTGAAGATCGTCGCATCGACCGGCGCCGACGCCGTCATCGTATCGCGACTGGTCAACCAGGAAATCAGTACGCAGGAATTCGCAGACCGTACCGGGATCAAGACCCGGCGCAAGACCGGCACGGCAATCGACTTCTTCCGCTACGACTACGACGAGTACCACGAACCGGCGTACCTCGAGGTCAGAACCACGGTGACCTTATCGACCGATGTCTACGAAACGCCCCGGGCGGAACTCGTGTACTCGCTGCAAACAACCACCTTCGACAAGGAATCAGGCTTCGAGATTCTGGAAGAAGCCACGACCAGCATCGTCAAAAGGCTGCGCAGGGACCGCTTGATTCGCTGACAGGCCCCCTGACGAGGGCCTTATTCTTGATTGGCGGAGAGGGCGGGATTCGAACCCGCGATACGGGGTTACCGTATACTTGAATTCCAATCAAGCGCCTTCGACCACTCGGCCACCTCTCCGTGCTGTTGGTGCTGCCGGGCGCAGCAGATTAACTCAGCCGTGCCCGGCATTCAAACGGGACTCGTGTCGAAAAAATCCGGCGGCGTGTCGAGGCACGGCGCGCCCGAATCGTCCTGCTCTTTGCCCGACGGGGCGTTCGGCGGCGCGTCGGGGATAGTCAGACCGGTGTCGGGATTCGGCGCGTCGAGGTCATCAGGCACCTGCAGATCCGGAATGCTGCGGGCCTCTTGATACTCGCGGGGCTTTTTGCATGCCTTGGCACTTCGATTGCCGAAACAACCGACGAGAAACACGAGAGTGACGATGATCGCAAGGCTGCGAATGATGACGGCAACTTTGCTCACGACTGGACGAACACCTTCAATTCCCTGGTTTGCGGCACTGTCAGATCAACTCGGCGCGCACCAGGGCCGCCTCGATTGTCGGTTCCTGCGCCGCTGACAGCCGCGTCAGCGGCAAACGGATACCCGCCGGAATCATGCCCATGCGCTCCAGCGCCCATTTTACCGGAATCGGGTTAGATTCCACGAACAGGTCGCGGTGCAGGTCGGCGAGTCCGGCATCGATCTGTGCGGCGGCCTCGGCATTGCCTGCCAGCGCAGCCTCGCACATGGCGGTCATCTGCGCCGGGGCGACGTTCGAGGTCACAGACACCACCCCGTGACCGCCGCGCAGCATGAACTCGCGGCCCGTGGCGTCGTCGCCGCTGTACAGGCCGAATCCCGGCTGACTGAGTTCGATGATCTGTGCGACCCGTTCCAGATCGCCGGTCGCCTCCTTGATGGCGAAGATTCGCGGGTGTTCCGACAGCCTGGCCACGGTCTCCGGCAGCAGGTCGACGGCCGTACGGCCAGGCACATTGTAGAGCATGATCGGCTGCTCGACGGCGTCCGCGATCGCGCAAAAATGCCCGTAGAGGCCGGCCTGGGTCGGCTTGTTGTAGTACGGCGTCACCATCAGGAACGCATCGACCGACAGGCGACCGACCAACTGCGAGAGCTCGATCGTCTGCTGCGTCGAATTCGACCCGGTCCCCGCGATGATCGGCACCCTTCCTGCGGCGAACTCGATGGCCGCGCGGATGAGTTCGACATGTTCCGTCTGGTCGAGCGTCGCGGACTCGCCGGTGGTCCCGGCGATCACGAGTGCAGCCGTGCCCTGGGCAACGTGCCAGTCGACCAGCTGATGCAGGCAGGCATAGTCGATCCCGCCATCTGCCCCCATCGGGGTAACGAGTGCTACCAGGCTGCCGTTGTATATGCTCATGCGGGTCGATTCTAACGCCATCAGCCGCAGACCGGCCAAACAGACGGGCGATGGTACTGATGGCCTCCGGCGAGCGCAAGACATGCGCCTCGACCGTCGCTGCCATCCTTCGATAAGCGGTATATTAGCGACCTGGCGCCTGCAGGGCGGGTTATGACAAGGTTCAGGGCATGGAAAAACTCATCGCAGTGACCGCTATTGGTCCCGACCGGGCCGGGCTCATCCGGGATCTGAGCGGGATCGTGACGGCCGCCGCCGGCAACATACAAGAAAGCCGCATGATCGCGCTCGGCTCCGAGTTTGCGATCCTGATGCTCATCGGCGGGCACTGGCATTCGGTTGCCAAGATCCGCGATCAGTTGGTCAGCCTGGAACGCGGCGGCAACCTGACCATTACGGTGCGCGACAGCTCGCCACGCACGCAGAAGACCTGCGCGCCCTACCTGATCGATGCCATCTCGCTGGACCACGAGGGCATCGTGCTCGGTCTCTCGGAGTTCTTCGCGAGCCGCGACCTCGAGATCGCGGAAATGAACACCCGTCGCTATAATGCACCCCACACCGGCGCACAGATGTTCAGCCTCCAGATGACGGTTAATATCCCGGCGGATATATCGGTGGGTCAATTACGCGATGAGTTTCTCGACTACTGCGACCAAGAGAACCTCGACGCACTCATGGAGCCGGCCGATCGGTGATCCGACCATCGATCAGCGTAACCGCCGATACCCCGCTTTTTTCAGTCAAGGGATCATCAGAGTGAGCAAAGTACAAGTCGGACGTGTCGTGCCGAATTTTAAATTACCGGCCACCCGCGGCCAGGACATCGAACTCAAATCCCTGCGCGGCAAAAACGTCATCGTCTATTTCTATCCGAAAGACAGCACCCCCGGATGCACCAATGAAGGCTGTGACTTCAAGGCAAAGCATGCCAGGTTCCGGCGCCGGAATGCCATTATCCTCGGCATCTCGCGCGATTCCGTCAAGTCGCACGAAAAGTTCCGGGCAAAATACGGCTTCCCGTTCGATTTACTGTCTGACGCAGACGAAAAAGCCTGCGAGATTTTCGCCGTCATCAAGGAAAAGAATATGTACGGCCGCAAGGTCCTGGGCATCGAGCGCAGCACGTTCCTGATCGACGACAAGGGAAAATTGCGCCGCGAATGGCGCAAGCTCAAGGTCCAGGGCCATGTCGATGAAGTGCTGGAGGCCGTCAGCGCTCTTTAGAAGGTCGCAATCGTGATGCTCCGGAACCTCATACTTATTGTCGCGCTGTGCTCCGTCACCGTGCGCCCGGTCTTCGCCGCCGGTGAAGACCTGCCGGATATCGGCAGCCCGGCCGATACGGTGCTGACCAAGGAAAGAGAAGCGGTCATCGGCCGTTCGATTTACCGCAGCCTGAGCAATGCCGGTGACCTGGTCACCGACCCGGAGATCCAGGAATACATTCAGTCGGTCGGTCAACGCATCTCGGCGAACGCGCAGGACGGGGACTTTCGCTTCCGGTTCTTCGTCGTCGATGATCCCGCGATCAACGCGTTCGCCCTGCCCGGCGGCTACATCGGCGTACACTCGGGGCTACTGCTGACCACCGCCAGCGAGAGCGAACTCGCCGGCGTCATGGCGCACGAAGTCTCACATGTGACGCAAAGGCATATCTCCCGCGCGATCTACGCGAACTCGAAGGCCAGCATACTGACGATGGCGGCCATGCTCGGCGCAATCCTGCTCGGGGCGGTGACGGGCGAAAGCGACATCATCGCCGGCGGCGTAGCCGGTGCGCAGAGCATATCGGCGCAGCAGCAGATCAACTTCACACGCGCTAACGAGTACGAGGCCGACCGGGTCGGCATCGGCCTCCTCGCCCAGTCCGGATTCGATCCCTACGGCATGCCCAACTTCTTCGAAACGCTCGCGCGCCAGACCGGATCGCTCGCCAACCGGGCTCCGGAGTTCCTGCGGACGCATCCGGTCACCGTGAATCGCATCGCAGAAACCCGGGCGCGTGCCGACCTGCTGCCGAAGATCGAGGCACATGAGTCGAACGGCTATACCCTGGCACGCGCGCGACTGCGGCTGATGGCCAGCGACACGCCCGAGGATGCGCTCGAATACTTTCGCGGCGAACAGAACGACCCACAACACGCCGGTGAGCTTGGCACGGAATACGGCATCGCGCTTGCATTGCTCGATGTCGGTCAAATCCGCGAAGCACAACAGCAATTCGGCGAACTGTTGGCCGCAAACGAGGAGATCATCCACTTCCACTCGGGTTACGCGGCCTCGCAACTCGCAAGCGGCGATGTCGACGGCGCATTCGACACCTTCGACAATGCGATCGAATTGTTCCCGCGCAACGTGCCGTTGACGATCCGATATTCGGAAGCACTGCTGCTCAACGACGAACCGGGTCGCGCACACCAGCTGCTGCTCGATCTGTACAACCAGGTGCCACCGACGGCCGTGCAGGTGCGCCTGATCGCACTGGCAGCGAGCGCCGCAGGCGACACGGCAGACGCGCACTATTACATGGCCGAATATCACCTGCTGACAGGCAACGTGATGATGGCGTCCGACCAGCTGCGGCTGGCACTCGGCATTCCGGGGCTGGACAGCGTGCAGCGTGCACGTTTCCGTTCACGACTGGAGCAGATTCAGGAATACCTGCCGCGGCCTTCGGCCAACCGGCGTGGCAGCGGCCGGAATCTGCGGCCCCGGAGCAATTGAGCAGCGTGTCGTCCCGCGATCGATTGCCACTCCTGAATCTGCTCGTCTGCTGCAGCCTGCTGATGTCCGCCGGCTGTGCATCGAGGAATGCGGCAGAGCAGGATGACGTTAATGATCCGTTCGAGCCACTTAACCGGGGAATCTTTGCGTTTAATGACGCCGCCGACAAATATGCACTGCGTCCGGTCGCACGTGGCTATCAGTGGCTGTTGCCCGCGCCGATACGTACCGGCGTCAATAACTTCTTCGATAACATCAGCTACCCCGTCACCATCATCAATGGGCTCCTGCAAGGCAAGTTTCGACAGGCGGCCTCGGACAGCGCCCGCCTGCTGCTGAACACGACGCTCGGTATCGGCGGCCTGCTGGACCCAGCCACGGATGCCGGACTGGACAAGAACGATGAAGATTTCGGCCAGACCTTTGGCGTCTGGGGTATCCCGGAAGGCCCCTATATCGTCGTGCCGTTATTCGGGCCGCGGACGGTCCGCTCCGGCATCGGCGATCTTGCGAACATCCAGGTCAACCCCCAGTTCCAGATGCAAAACAGCAGCCTGCGGACGAAAATCAATATCCTGTGGATCATCCATACCCGTTCGACCCTGCTCGGGATCGACCAGGAACTCAACCGCGCGTTCGATCGCTATTCGTTCCTGCGCGATTCCTACCTGCAAAGCCGCCGATATTTGCGCTACGACGGCGAGTTGCCGGACACAGATTTCTTTCTGGACGACGAGTTCGAAGACGACGAGTTCGAGGACTTCTGACCGCTGGCCTATTCCGCCGAATGACTTATCTGCCCGGTTTATGCAGTGGTCGCTTATTCGGATGCGGCCGCAGCGACCACGATGTTCAGGCGGTCAATGACCGCATCGACGCCGACCGCGGCGATCTCCGCATTGAACTGGTTACGATAATTATGAATGTACGAAATACCTTCGATGCGGACGTCGTAGACGCGCCAGCCCGCCTTGGATCTGCGCATGCTGTAATTGACCGGCACCTCAGAACCATCGTCCATCCGCATCTCGGTCCTGACCACACGGCGCTTCTCATCCTGGCCCTCGCCGTCGGCCGGCAGAATTATGATCGTATTTTGCTGAAACTCGAGGATACCGTTCGCGTAACTCTGTAATAGAAACCGGTAGAACACATCGATGAACCGATCCCGCTGGTCGCTGGAAGCAGACGCCCAGTGCTTGCCGAGCACCAGGTAGCCGGCATAGCGGATATCAAAATGCGGCAGCAGCAATTCGTCGATCAGCGCGTACAGTTCCTGACGATGCTCGTCGTAATACGCCGTACGCCCGTCGAGGCGCTCCGCCACGGCAGTCACGGTCGTCTCGATGATCGCATGCGGCGTCAGCGCCTCCTCGGCCACCCCGGCCGGCGCCGTGAAAATCAACGCCCACACGCAAGCGCGACAGATCCATTGCAAATTTATCAAGCGGCTCCGATGCATTGCGTTTGACTTCCTCGTGACTGGGTGCGGTTGGCTGTGCATGGTAGCGGAACGGGCGCGAATATGAAGTTCCCTGGTCGCAATCGACCCGTCCGACCCGTCAAGTTCCCGGCCGGACGGGTGCTTGCACGGCTGGCACTCACCGCGAGCCTGCTGCCGTGAATCCGTAGTGCCGTCAGCGCAAGTGACCGATGGACGGATTCGGGAACCCGCACTTCACTCACCGATCATATTGGACTAGAATAGTCCTAATTAATTTCATCCCGGCGCGGATTTCGGAACGATTATGTTTAGAATCAGTCGATTAACCGACTATGGCACGCTCATCCTGGTCTACCTGACGGAACAGGATGGCCGGCTGTGCTCGGCCAGCGAAGTCGCCACGGGTATACACGTGGCTCTGCCGACGGTGCAAAAGCTGCTGAAACTCCTCGCCCGGACCGGCCTCGTGGACTCCGTGCGCGGCTCCGACGGCGGTTACCGGCTGACACGCAGCCCCGAGGAGATCAACGCCACACAAATCCTGGACGTACTCGAGGGGCCGATCGCGATCACGGAATGCAGCACGGACGTGGGCCAATGCGAACTCGAATCGGTGTGTCACGTCGGCAGCGCCTGGCAGAAAATCAACCGGGCCCTGCGGCTGGCCCTGTCCGAGATCACATTGGCCGACCTCGGCCGGCCCACGGGGAATTTCGCACCGATGAACCTCGGCCGGCCCGTAATCGGCTTCAACGACAACCAACGCGACGCGCGTGCAGACTGAGGCACCCACTCATGGCAATCAAGAATCAAGAGATCCAAGACCTGGTCGGACGGCAATACCAGCACGGCTTCGTCACGGACATCGAGAGCGATACCATACCGCCCGGACTCGACGAGGACGTCGTCCGACTCATCTCGCGCAAGAAAAAAGAACCGCGCTTCATGCTCGATTGGCGCCTGAAATCGTTTCGCCACTGGCAAACGATGCGTGAGCCGGACTGGGCCAAGCTCAATATCACGCCGATCGACTACGAGGCAATCTCGTATTTTTCCGCACCGAAGCAAAATAACGACGGGCCGAAAAGCCTGGAGGAAGTCGACCCGAAGCTGCTCGAAACCTACGAGAAGCTCGGTATCCCGCTGCACGAACGCGCCGCATTAGCCGGCGTCGCGGTCGATGCGGTATTCGACAGCGTATCGGTCACGACGACGTTTCGCGAAAAGCTGGCCGAGTCCGGCGTCATTTTCTGCCCGTTCTCCGATGCAGTGCGCGAGCACCCCGAGCTGATCGAGCAATATCTCGGTACCGTTGTTCCCTATCGCGATAATTTCTTCGCCACACTGAACTCAGCTGTCTTCAGCGACGGCTCGTTCGTCTACATCCCGAAGGGCGTCCGCTGCCCGATGGAATTGTCGACCTATTTCCGCATCAATGAGGCGAACACCGGCCAGTTCGAGCGCACGCTCATCATTGCCGACGAAGGCAGTCACGTCAGTTACCTCGAGGGCTGCACGGCACCGATGCGCGACGAGAACCAGCTGCATGCAGCGGTCGTCGAGCTCATCGTGCTCAAGGACGCCCAGATCAAATATTCCACCGTACAGAACTGGTACCCGGGCGACGAGGAAGGTCGTGGCGGCATCTACAATTTCGTCACCAAGCGCGCGGATTGTCGCGGCGCCAATTCGAAGGTGTCCTGGACGCAGGTCGAGGCCGGTTCGGCCATAACCTGGAAGTACCCGAGTTGTATCCTGCGCGGCGAGAACTCGGTCGGTGAATTTTATTCAGTCGCTGTTACCAACAACCGGCAGCAGGCGGACACGGGCACGAAGATGATTCACATCGGTCGTAACACGCGCAGCACGATCGTCTCGAAGGGCATCTCGGCTGGGCGTGCGCAGCAATCCTATCGCGGCCTCGTCAAGGTGTTCCCGACAGCCGAGGGTGCCCGCAACCATACGCAGTGCGATTCACTGCTGATGGGCAAGGAATGCAGCGCACACACCTTCCCCTACATGGAGATAAGAAATCCGACGGCAATCGTAGAGCACGAGGCAACCACCTCGAAGATTTCCGAGGACCAGCTGTTCTATTGCCGCCAGCGCGGCCTGAGCGAGGAGGATGCGGTCAACATGATCGTCAACGGCTTTTGCAAGGAAGTTTTCCGCGAGTTGCCGATGGAATTCGCGGTCGAGGCACAGGCTTTGTTGAACGTCAGCCTGGAAGGCGCAGTTGGATAAATTGAATGATGCTGCATATCGATAATCTGTACGTCAGCGTCGGCGGCACCGAAATTCTCAAGGGGCTGAGCCTCGAGGTGAACGCCGGTGAAGTCCACGCAATCATGGGGCCGAATGGTTCGGGGAAAAGCACGCTCGCACACGTGCTCGCGGGCCGCGACGGCTACGACGTGACCCGCGGCAACGTCGTTTACAACGGCCGGGACTTGCTCGACATGGATCCGGAGACCCGGGCATGGCACGGCCTGTTCCTCGGCTTCCAGTATCCGGTTGAGATTCCGGGCGTCAACAACACCTACTTGCTCAAAGCCGCGTTGAACGCACGACGCAAGTTTAACGGCGAGACGGAAATCGATGCCGTGCAGTTTTTACGCATCGTCAAGGAAAAGGCGAAGATGATGCAAATCGATCAGAGCTTTCTGAACCGCGGCGTCAACGAGGGGTTCTCCGGTGGCGAGAGAAAACGCAACGAAGTCTTCCAGATGGCGGTACTCGAGCCGACGCTCGCGATTCTCGATGAGACCGACTCCGGTCTCGATATCGATGCGTTGAAGATCGTCGCCGATGGTATCAACGCATTACGGAGCCCGGACCGTGCGTTCGTACTGATCACACATTACCAGCGCCTGCTCGATTACATCGAACCCGACCACGTACATGTGCTCGCTGACGGGCGCATCATCAAGTCCGGCAACAAGACGCTGGCCAGCCAACTCGAGTCACGGGGCTACGACTGGGTACTCGCAGAGGCGGCCAGCGCCTGAGGTTTTCACCCACGATGGACCACGCGGAACACACACGCACAGCGATCGAGTCAGTCGAGCTGGCCTACCGGGCGCGCCCGGCACACGCGGCCGGCCCGGCATGGTTGCAGCCTTTGCGCGAGCGCGCGATCGTGGCGTTCACCCGCCGGGGTTTCCCGACTCCACGCGACGAGGACTGGAAGTACACCAATCTGCAGGCACTCGCGGACGCAAGCGGTACGCTGCTGGGCATGACACCGTCGGCTGCGAATGCCGATGTCATCGATGATCTGCTCCGCAGCCTGCCGGTCGGCGCGACCGATTGGGTTATCGTGTTCGTAAACGGGGCGTATCGAGACGAGCTGTCGCACCTGCCGGACACCGGCAGCGGGGTTCGCATCACGACCCTGGCCGCTGCCGACGCGGCGGCCCACGAGCTGCTGCGCGATCGACTCGGCAGGCTCGCGCGTATCGACGACTTGCAGTTAGCCGCCCTGAATACCGCTTTCATGAACGACGGGCTCGCCATCGAAATCGACGCCCATGCCCGTCCCGAGGGCACGATCCACGCGATTTTCCTGAGTGATTCACAACCGGCGAGCCACCAGCCACGGCTGCTGATCGATGCCGGCGCGCACAGTCGAGCCACCGTCATCGAGTACCACGCCGGCCGCGAAGCCGGCTGGACCAATGCCGTAACCGAGATTCACTGCGCAGCCGGCGCGCAACTGGCCTACGTCAAACTGCAAAATGAAGCCGATGCGACCGATCACATCGCAACCCAGCAGGTGCGCCTCGAGGCCGGCAGCCGGTTCCACGCGGTGCACCTGGATTTCGGCGCGCGACTCGCGCGTAACGATCTGAGCGTACAATTGGCAGGCAGCGGCGCTCATGCGGCGCTGTATGGACTGTTTCTGGCCGACGGCAAGCGCCACGTCGATAATCACACGCGCATCGATCATCTCGCCACGGACACCAGCAGCATCGAAAACTACCGCGGCATCCTGAACGACGCCGGACGCGGCGTATTCAACGGCAAAATCATCGTGCATGAGGGCGCGGACCGATCCGATGCGCGATTGAACAACCATAACCTGTTGCTGTCGAAGACCGCCGAAATCGATACCAAGCCGGAACTCGAAATCTACACGGATGACGTCAAGTGCGCCCACGGCGCCACCACCGGCCAACTCGACGATAACGCGCTGTATTATCTGCGCGCACGCGGCATACCCCGCCCGCAGGCCCGGCGAATGCTGGTGCTGGCATTTGCCCGCGAGATCGTCGCCCAGCTCGATGAAAGCGCAGCTGCCCTCGCAGAGTACATCAATCGCGTGCTGGCACAGCGCCTGCCGGAGTAATCGGTGAACACGACCGTATCGCGAAACGAGCAACTGCCGGTCGACGACTTCGATGTCGAACGATTACGCGAAGATTTCCCGATCCTCGCCCAGGAAATCAACGGCCATCGCCTCGCATTCCTCGACAGCGCAGCCTCGTCCCAGCGTCCGCAGCAGGTCATCGATGCGGTCAGCCGATATTACGAACGGGATCACGCAAACGTTCACCGCGGCGTCCACACGCTCAGCCATCGGGCAACTGAAGCGTACGAGGGCGCACGCGAGAAGGTACGCGGCTTTATCAACGCAGCATCGACGCGGGAGATCATCTTTACCAGCGGCACGACCGAGGCGATAAACCTGGTGGCGTCGTCGTTCGGCACGCGGCTGTCCGCCGGCGACGAAATCATCGTGTCGCACCTCGAACACCACTCGAACATCGTGCCCTGGCAAATGGCCTGCGAACGCACCGGCGCCGAGTTAAAAGTCATTCCGATCAATGCGCGTGGCGAAATCGAACTGGACGCCTACCAGGCTCTGCTCGGCCCGCGAACCCGACTGGTCGCGGTAGCCCACGTTTCCAACGCGCTCGGCAGCGTGTCGCCGGTCGAAGCGATAATCGCCGCGGCCAGACAACGCGACATCCCCGTGCTCCTCGACGGCGCTCAGGCCGTGCCGCATCAGTCGGTGGATGTCACAGCCCTGGACTGCGATTTCTATGCATTCTCCGGTCACAAGATGTTTGCGCCGACGGGCATCGGCGTCCTGTACGGCCGCGAAGCATGGCTGGAACGCCTGCCCGCCTATCAGGGCGGTGGCGACATGATCCTGACGGTCAGCTTTTCAGGAACCACCTATAACGAATTGCCCTACCGCTTCGAAGCCGGTACCCCGAACATCGCGGCTGCAGTAGGGCTCGGGGCGGCAATTGATTACCTCGGTGCGATCGGCATGGATGCGATCCGCGCTCACGAGGCGCGGCTGCTCGCGTACGCGACCGAGGCGATCGGTAACGTCGACGGCGTTCGGCTGTTTGGCACCGCCCGGCATAAAACCGGCGTCATATCATTCAATATCGATGACATTCATCCGCACGATCTGGGCACGGTAGTCGACCACCAGGGCGTGGCAATTCGCACCGGGCACCATTGCGCGATGCCGGTCATGGAATTCTTCGGGATCGCCGGCACCGCTCGAGCGTCGCTTGCGTTGTATAACAATCAGCAGGACATCGATCAACTGGTCGATGCCCTCGGATTGGCAATCAAGATGTTTCGCTGATGACCGACGCCACCACATTAAGAGATCTGTACCGACAGACGGTGCTGGAGCATAGCCGACACCCGAGGAACTTCGGTCGCCTCAAGGAGGCTGACCATTCAGCCGAGGGGTACAACCCGCTGTGCGGCGACAAGGTCACGGTCTATCTGCAGATGAACGATGACACGATCGACCGGGTTACATTCGAGGGTGTCGGTTGCGCAATCGCGCTGGCATCCGCCTCGATCATGACCGAGCAGGTCGGCAACAAGACGGCGGCGCAGGCGCATGACGACATTAGCGAGATCATGCGGCAATTCGCACCCGGCAAGGACCAGCAGGCAACCGCGCACGGAGATATGGCGGCGCTCGGCAGTGTCCGCGCCTATCCGTCCAGAATCAAGTGCGCGACGCTGGCATGGAAGACACTGGAGGCGGCACTGGACGACCGCACCCAATCAACAACGACGGAAGAATAGCCATGTTTGGACCCAATAGTGAACCGGTCGCACTGAAGCGAGACGTCGATGTCGTCCTCGTGCCGGACGGCACCCAGGTGACGCTGAATGCAGACAGCCTCGTCTACATCACCCAGTCGATGGGCGGATGCTTCACGGTATACTTCGAAGGCAACCTGTTTCGCGTCGGTGGCCTCGATGCCGATGCGATCGGCAAGGAACCGATCCTGCCGCCTGAACTGCCTGACGGTGCCGGCGACAAGGAGTTCGAGGTCATGGTATGGGACCAGATGAAAACCGTCTACGACCC
>Ga0114950_10002527_pt1 | contig 14037 bp, 13 predicted proteins | sample N075metaG_FD_83503 | JGI IMG/M metagenome (GOLD analysis project Ga0114950, IMG submission 83503) | Deep subsurface microbial communities from Kermadec Trench to uncover new lineages of life (NeLLi) - N075 metaG | ecosystem: Environmental > Aquatic > Marine > Ocean trench > Sediment | place...
AGTCCCGGATATCCTGGAGGAACCATTCGGTGGGCACCTCGTGGCCGAGGCCGGCCGCCTTGGCCTTCTCGTAGACCACGCCGCCGACCGCCCAGAACTGGGCGCCCTGGATGTTGCCGCGCTCGGAATAGGTGATCTGGGCGGCCGAGCTGCGGCCGCGGTTGGTGCCTTCCATGATGTCGGCGAAGGTGACCATGCGGTCGGGCAAGGCGGCGCCGTGGCCGCGCCGGCCCGAGCGCTTCATCTTGAAGCTGGAATTGAATTCGGGCTGGGCGGCGTAGGTGATGTATTCGTCGTCCAACGCCATGTCGGGCAGGCCAAAGGGCCCGGGCGCGCTGCCGAAACGGAAATAGACGTCGACCTTGTCCAGGGTCGCCTGGTCGGCCTTGCCGCCGCCGCCACCGACGCTGACCACATGGGCGCCCTCCTCGACCCATTCGCCGTTGAGAACCCCCACCGCCGAGTCGGTCAGCGCCGCGACGATGTCGGCGCCCTTGTAGATGTCGCGCGGGTTGTCATGGACCACCACCTCGATGCCGTGCTTGGCGCGCATTTCGGCGGCGAAGGCCTCGCGGTTGGCCGGCGTCGGCGAATAGACCTGGAGGCGCTTGATGCCGCGCACGCACATGAAGGCATCCATGTGGCTCCGCGCCATGCCGCCCGAGCCCAGCATGCCAACCACTTCGGCGTCTTCGCGCGCCATGTACTTGACGCCGATGCCGCCGTCGCCGGCGACCCGCATGTGCTGCAGCACGCCGTCGTTGATGAAGGCCAGGGGCTCGCCGTTCTCGATGGAGGTGAGAAGGATCAAGCCGCAGTACAGCCCCGGTTTCATGCAATATTTCTCTTGGGTGACGACGCCGTTGTATTCGCGCTCGTAGATCACGTCGGACTTCATGCGGATGGCGAAATAACCACTGGTGGAGCCACCCTCCATGGTGCCCCATTGATAGATCTTGTTGGGATCCGAGGTGGGGATCTGGATATCGACCCGCGGGCGGCACACCGATTCCTTGGTGACCAGCTGGCGATACGATTCCTCCAACGCCGCCATGGTGTCCTCGATGGTCAGAACCTTGGCGACGTCGTCGTTGTTGATGAACAGGGTCATGGTCGCGTCCTTCCGTGTCTTGTTCTCTTTGCTTGGCGCCCGCCGGGCCTCGAGCCCGCCCGGCCGACGCGCCCCGGCCTCAGTCGCGAATATCCTGGAGCAGCCATTCGGTGGGGATTTCGTTGCCCAGCCCGGCCTCGCGGACAAGCTCATAGGCCCGTCCGGCGACGGCATGGAATTGCGCCCCCTGCAGGTTGCCGCGCTCGGAATAGGTGATCTGGTCGTCGGACGTGCGCCCCTTGGCGCGGCCCTCGATGATGTCGGCGAGCCACACCACGCGGTCATCGGCCACGGCGCCGCGCCCGCCGCGCTTGGCGTCCGGCGACATGCGCTTCTCGGCGACCTCCGGCGTCATGGCGACGTAGGTCAGCCGCGAGCGCGCCTTGCCGAATTCCTCCAACCCCCAGGGCTGGGGCGCGGTGCCGAAGCGCAAGGACACGTCGATCTTGTCGATGGTGGCCCGGTCCGGCGCGCCGGAGCCGCCCACCACCACCACATGGGTGCCGGGCTCCACATAGGCGCCGTCGGTCACCGGTTGGGTGGCGTCGGTCAGCGCCGCCAGGATATGGGCGCCGCGATAGACCTGTTCCGGGGCGTCGCAGGCCACCACCTCGATGCCGTAGGCCGCCCGCATCTCGTCGGCGAAGGCCTCGCGGTTGGCCTGGGTCGGGCTCCACACCTGGAGGCGCTTGATGTCGCGCACGCAGGTGATGGACTGCATGTGAGAGCGCGCCATGCCGCCGGAACCGAGCATGCCGACCACCTCCGCGTCCTCGCGCGCCATGTATTTGACGCCGATGCCGCCGTCGGCGCCGACCCGCATGTGCTGCAACACGCCATCGTTGAAGATGGCCAGCGGCTCGGCGTTCTCAACCGAGGTCAGCAGGATCAGCCCGCACCAGCGCCCGGGCCGGACGCAGTATTTCTCCTCGGTCGGGATGCCGCCCCGGTTTTCCTGGGTCAAAACGTCGGACTTCATGCGGATGGCGAAATAGCCCCGGGTCGAGCCCCCTTCCATGGTGCCCCATTGGTAGGTCTTGTTGGGGTCCGAGGTGGGGATTTGGATATCGATGCGCGGGCGGCACACGGCGTCCGAGGTGATGAGATCGGCGTAGGATTGTTCCAGCGCCGCCATGGTGTCCTCCATGGTCAACACCTGGGCCACATGGTCGTTGTTGATGATCAGCGTCACCGCCCAAACCCCCCGTTGTCTTTGTTTTCCGGACCTGAGTCCGCGCCGGCCTCATCGAACACCGTTGCTTGCGACGATCCGCCGCCACAGCATAAGACAGTCAACCCTAAAGGTAGCACACCTTCCCTCGGCGCGCGTTCATGGCGGCGGCCGGGCGGCGATGGTGGCGATCAACAGATCGCCGACCAGGCGGGCGGTCACGCCGTCGCGGTCGAGCGCCGGGTTGAATTCGGCGATCTCGACGCCGATGAAGCCGCTTCGCCGGCCCAGGCCGTCCAGGGCCGAGATCAACCCATCGGCGCTCAGGCCATGGCCGACGGGGCTGCCGACGCCGGGCGCCGCCATGGGGTCGAGAGCGTCGAGGTCGATGGTGATTCCGAATCCCGCCGTCCCCTGGGCGGCGATGGCGGCCGCCTCGTCCATGACCGCATCCAGGCCCCGGCGGCCGATTTCTTCCATGTTGACCACCCGCACGCCGAGGCGCTCCAGCAGCGCCGCTTCGCCGTCCTCGAAACTGCGCACGCCGAGGAGACAGATGTGCTCGGGCCGCAAGGCCGGACGGCACCCGGCGATGGCAGTCAACGCCTCATTGCCATGGCCCAGGAGGCAGGCCACCGGCATGCCGTGGAGGGTGCCGCTGGGGCTGGTTTCGGGCACATGGGCGTCCATGTGGGCGTCGACCCAAATCAGGCCCAAGGGAGAACCGCCGCCAAGGCCCCGCGCGGCGCCGCTCCAGGTGCCGACGGCGCAAGCGTGATCGCCACCGAGCACGGCGAATATGTCCCCCTCGGCCACCCGGGCCTCCACCCGCCGGGCCAGCCGCCGGCAAAGACCGGAGACCGCCGCCAACGCCTCGACACCGGTCTCGGCCGAAGGCGCCGCCAGGGACCCCCGCCAGGCGGCGTCGATGCCCTGGCGCCGCAGCCGGGCGATCAGCCCGCCCTGGCGCAGCACCCTGGGGCCGTGCCGGCAACGTTGGTCCCGGGCGCCGCGCCCGCTGGCGGCGCTAAGGATGGTTAGCGTCCTGGAATCCAGGGCCGGTGGGGAATGTTGTTTCGGCATGGCTGGTCGTCCCGAGCAGGCCCTCCAAGCCCCCTGGAATTCATAGGGCCAAGTGGTTTAATTCCGCTTAACCCCCGGTATTCAAGGCTTTTTGGTAAATGACGGGGGCCGGCTCATAGCCTGATTCCAAGGCCGGGGGGCGGCCCGATCAGCGCCGGCGGGAAGCCTCGGGCGGCCCCGCCCGGTAGGGCCCGCCCGCCTCGAACCGGCGGCCGGGGGATCGCGGAACCAAGACTTGCCGATGCCGGCCGCGGCACCTTGCGGAGCGCCTTCCTTGCGGCGATCCGTCCCGACGGCATAAGATTGCCGCCGCCAAAGGTAGCACACCTTCCGCCGGGCGGACCAAGCCCCGGAACACCAGCCAGGGACGCAGCCCCACCATGACAAATGACAAAGTCGAGGCCCTTTTGCATCCGCGCAACATCGTCCTGGTCGGCGCGTCGGACCGGCCGCGCCACTGGTCCGGCCGGGTCCGTGCCAATCTCGCGCGCTTCGGCTATGCGGGCGGCGTTTACCCGCTCAACCCCCGGCGCGCCGAGATCTGGGACACCAAATGTTACCCGGACTTCGCCGCCCTGCCCGAAGCGCCCGATCACATCCTGTCCTTCGTGCCCGCCGACGCCGTCTTCGGCGTGCTGGAGGCCGGCGCCCGGGCGGGCGCCCGGAGCCGCCCTGGTCTTCGCCGGCGGCTTCGGGGAAGGCGGCCATGAGGAAGGCCGCGCCCGGGCGGTTCGGTTACGCGCCGTGATCGAGAAAACCGGGCTCGCCGTCTGCGGTCCCAATTGCATGGGCAACATCGCCGCGCCCAGCCGCGCGGTGACCCTCCCCGATGACGGGCTGGACCGCATCGAGGCCGGGCCGACGGCGGTGATCGCCCAGTCGGGCGGGCTCTGCGTGGCGCTCAACCGGCTGCTGGCCGAGCGCGGCCTGATGCCGTCCTACATGGTCTCGGCGGGCAACCAGCTGGGCCTGGCGGCGGGCGACTACCTGCGCTTCATGGTGGCCCAGCCAGGGGTCAAGGCGATCCTGCTCTATCTGGAGGAAGTGGTGCGGGCCGACGACTTCCTCGAAGCCTGCAACGAGGCGGCGGCGGCGGGCAAGCCCGTTCTCTGCGTCAAGATCGGCGGATCGGATTCCGGCCGGGCGGCGGCGTTGGCCCATACCGGCGCCCTGGTGGGCAGCATCGACGCCTTCGATGCCGTGGCCGGCGCCGCCGGCGTGGTGCGGTTGGACACCATCGAAGACGCCGTCGAGGCGCTGGAGTACCTGGTGCGGGTGGCGCCGCCCAAAGGGCCGGGTATCGCCGTGATGACCAATTCCGGCGCGCTCACCGCCCTGATTTCCGAATACGCGGCGCGCGCCGGGGTCGAATTGGCGGCGCTCACCGAACAGACCAAGGCCAAGATCGCCGAAGCGCTGGGGCCCCTCGCCAATCCCGCCAACCCCTTGGACACGCGCTCCACCGTAGTGACCCAAGCCCACACCGCCTGCATGGACGCGCTGGCCGCCGACCCCGGGGTCGACCTGCTTTTGATGGGCGAAGAGCTGCCGCTGACGCCCGGCATCGAGCGCAAGGAGGCCAACCTCGCCGCCATCGGCGAATGGACCCGGGGCGGCGGCCCCGTGCCCGTCGCCCTGTTCGCCCCCATGGCGGTCAGCCTGAACGACCATGCCCAAGGGTTGCGCGACAAGCTCGGCCACCTTCCCTACATGTCGGAACCGGACCGCGCCTTCCGGGTGCTGGGGCGGATCATGCGCGGCACGGAACGCCATGCCCGCGCCCAATCGCAAGCGGTGCCCGCGCGCGGTCCCAAGGACGCGGATTTGCTGCTCGACGGGCTGGCGGCGCTGCGCGGTCCCCGGCCCCGGCCCCTGGACGAGCCCCGCTCCAAAGCGCTGCTCGGCGCCTGGGGGCTGCCCTTGCCCCGCGAGACCCTGGCCGCCGATGCCGATGCCGCGGTCCGGGCCGCCCATGAGATCGGTTATCCGGTGGTGGTCAAGGCGGTTTCCGAAGGCCTGCCCCACAAGACCGAGGCCGGCGCCATGGCCCTGGGGCTGACGGGCGCGGCGGCGGTCGCCGAGGCCTGCGCGGAGATCGCCGCCAATGTCGCGGCCTATGACGCCCACGCGGTCCTCACCGGCTTCCTGGTCGCCGAACAGCTCGAAGCCGGGGCCGAGCTCGCCCTCGGCATCCTGGTCGACCGCGAAATGGGGCCGGTGGTGATGTTCGGCTCCGGCGGGGTGATGGTGGAGCTCTATAAGGATGTCGCCCTGGGGCGCCCCGGGCTCAATCGCGCCGAAGCCGCTGCCATGATCGACGCCACCCGGGCCGGGCGAATCATCGCCGGCTACCGGGGCGCCCCGGCGCTCGACCACGCGGCGGTGATCGACGCCATGGTGGCGCTGGGCCGCTTCGCCCTGGATGCCGGCGACCGCATCGACGCCGTCGACATCAACCCCTTGATGGCGCGCGCCCATGGCCGGGGCGTGTGCATGGCCGATGCGCTGGTGGTGCTGGCGGCGACGGGGCCTGGCTAACCCTGTCGCTTGCCATGGTCCCCCCGAGGCGATACCTCTTGGGGGTGTGACCGACAAGGAGGGCGGCCATGGACATCGTCATCGCCGGCGGCCACGGCAGGGTCGCCATGCTCTTGCACCCGCTCTTGGTGGGCCGTGGCCACAAGGTCCGCGGGTTGATCCGCGATCCCGGCCAGGCTGGCGACCTGGCCGCGGTGGGGGCCGAGCCGGTGCTCTGCGATCTCGAACTGATGGGCGACATCGCCGAGCCCGTCGGGCCGGCCCATGCGGTGATCTTCGCCGCCGGTGCCGGACCCGGCAGCGACGCGGCGCGCAAGCGCGCCATGGACCGGGACGGCGCCATCAAGCTGATGGCGGCGGCCAAGGCCAACGGCATCCGCCGCTTCTTGATGATCTCCACCTTCCACGCCGACCAACCGCGCGGCAGCGAGATTTTCCAGGCCTACATGCGGGCCAAGGCCGAGGCCGACGCGGCGCTCCGCGAGAGCGGCCTGGACTACACCATCATCCGCCCCGGGCGCCTGACCGACGCGCCCGGCACCGGGGGCATCGAACTCGCGCCCCGGCTCAAGGGCGCCGACGTGCCGCGCGCCGATGTGGCGGCGCTGCTGGCGGCGTGCCTGGATGACACGCGCGCCATGGGCCGCCAGTGGGAGGTGACCGGCGGCAATACCCCCATCGCCGACGCCATCGCCCAGGCCATCGATCAGGCCGGCGCCTAGGGCGCCGCGCGCAGCGCCGTGCGGGCGATCACCATGCGCATTATTTCCGGCGTTCCCTCGGTGATCATGTGGCTGCGCTGGTCGCGCCAGATTCGTTCCACCGGCAGGTCGGTGGTGAGCCCGATGCCGCCGTGGATCTGCAGGCAATCGTCGGCCGCCCGCCAGGCCATTTCGGTGCAATACAGCTTGGTCATGTAGGCCTCGAGCCGGGCGTCGCCGCCCTCGTCCATGCGCGAGGCCGCCTGATAGACCATCAGCCGCGCGCCGTGGACCGCTATCGCCGCGTCCGCCAGCATCCATTGGATGGCCTGGCGGTCCGCCAAGGGCTGGCCGAAGGTGATGCGTTGCTTGGCATAGGCGGCGCCCATCTCGAGGCAGCGTTCGGTGACGCCGAGCGCGCGCGCGGCCTGCTTGACGCGGCCGACGCCGAGCCATTGCTGGGCCAGGCGGAAGCCGCCGCCTTCTTCGCCCACCAGGTGGTTCGCCGGCACCACCACGTCCTCGAAGACGATCTCCCACGGGGCTTCCTCGGTGAAGGTGCGGTATTGGGTGGTCAGGCGGATGCCCGGCGTGTCCATGTCCACCAGGAAGCAGGAGATGCCCCCGCGTGAGCCTTTCTCGCGGTCGGTGGCCGCCATCACCTGGGCGAAATCAGCCTCGTCCGCCCCGGTGATGAAACGTTTGACGCCGTTGATCAGGTAGCTGTCGCCGTCCCTAACCGCGGTGGTGCGCATGGACCCGGGGTCGGAGCCGGCGTCGGGCTCGGTCTGGGCGAAACAGCAGCGCTTCTCGCCGCGGATCACCGGGTAGAGATATTTTTCCTTCATGTCGTCGGAAAGCGCGTAAAGGATCGGGCGCACGTCGGGCCCGGTGATGGAGACCCCGCGGGTCGGCAGCGCCACGGTGCGGCCCAGTTCCTCCCAGACCACCGAACGCGCCAGCAGGCCCAGCCCCTGGCCGCCGAATTCTTGCGGCACGTCGATCAGCCAGAGGCCGAGCGCCTGGGCCTTGGCGTCGAGCGCCGCCTTGATCTCGGGTTTGATCTTGCCGCCCTCGAGCGACTTGCCCTCGAGCGGGATCATTTCCTTGTCGACGAAACGGCGCACCGTCTGTTTGAGGATGGCGAGCTCTTCGGGCAATTGGAAATCCATGGCGCCCCTCCCTTAGGCGGGCGATTATGGGTGATGGGGGGCTAAGTGCAAAGCGCCGAGGGCCAGCGCCGGCGCCGCGTCACCGGCCCGGTTGCCCTGATCCGCGCAAGGGTGCTACAAATACCGCTTAATGGCAGGATTTGACCATTGCCCCGGGGCGATGAGCCGATCCGTTGAAATCATCTCTCTTTCAGGAGACCACCCATGGCCGATGACGCACCCATCAAGAGCGAATGGATAGAACCCACCGATATCAGGACCAAATCCGGCGTGGGCGAGTTCAAACGCCCCAACATGCCCTATGACGACTGGATGGAGGCCCAAGAGATTCCCATCTTTCGCGGCATCGGCGTGCGAAAGGTCCAGGACCTACCGATGAAGCCGTGGAAGCTGATGGGCGGCAACGCCAGCTTCATCCAGCTTTGGGGGACCGAGGGCCTGTGGGGTTGCCACATCATCGAGGTGCCGGGCGCGGGCGCGCTCTCGCCGGTCAAGCACCTTTACGAACAGCAGTACTTCATCGTCGAGGGCCGCGGCACCACGGAAGTCTGGGAAGACGGCCTTGAGGACAAGAAGCACGTTTTTGAGTGGCAGGCGGGTTCCCTTTTCGCGATCCCCATCAATGCGTGTTACCGCATCATCAACGCGGCGTCGTCGCCGGCGCTGCTGCTGGGCGGCAGCCTCGCGCCCCAGGTCTTCAACCTGTTCAAGAACGAGGATTTCATCCTCAACTGCCCCTACGTCTTCCGCGACCGCTTCGATCCCAACGCCGAGGATTACTACAAGCCCAACGACGATATCGAGGCCGACCCGGTGCGCGGCCTGGCCATGAAGAAGACCAATATCATCGCCGACATCGTCAATTGTGAACTGCCGCTGGACAACCGGCGGTCGCCCGGCTACCGCCGCATCGAGCCGCACATGGCGGGCCAGAACTTCTACCTGTGGATCGGCCAGCACGAGACCGGGCGCTATTCCAAGGCCCATGCCCACGGTTCGGCCGCGGTGCTGATCTGCATCAAGGGCAAGGGCTATACCTATACCTGGCCAGCCTCGGAAGGGGTGACGCCGTGGAAGGACGGCCGCACCGACAAGATCATTCGCCAAGATTACGAGCCCGTGGGCATGGTCAGCGCGGCGCCCATGAGCGGCAACTGGTACCACCAGCATTTCGGCGCCTCCAAGGGGCCGCTGCGCCTGACCGCTTGGTTCGGCCCGATCCATCCCGGCAAGAATGCCCGTTCCGGCGCCCCCGGCACCAAGGAAATCGACTTCGGCGCCATCGATATCCGCGACGGCGGCACGGCGGTTCCCTACGACATGGAAGACCCCTACCTGCGCAAGGAGTTCGAGGAAACCCTGGCCACCGTGGGGACCAAAAGCCGCATGGAGCCCGAGCTCTACGAAGCGCCCACCGACGCCTGACCGCCTAGGGTCGGGAGATGACGGCAGACCAGCAAGGCGCCCAATTTTCGAGCGCCGAGAGGAACCTTCTCGACGAGGACGAGATCGAGCTGCTTAGCGTCGGCGTCGATATCGGCTCGTCCACCTCGCACCTGGCCTTTTCCAGGCTGACCTTGGAGCAGCGCAACGCGCGTTACGTGGTGGTCAAGCGCGAGTTGCTGTACCAATCGCCGATCCACTTCACGCCCTACGTGGAAAACGCCGAACACGAGAACATCATCGATTCCGACGGCCTCGAAGCCTTCATCAAGAAGGATTACCAGGAGGCGGGATTCACCCATGACGACATCGACACCGGCGCCCTGATCCTGACCGGCGTCGCCGTGCTGCGCCGCAACGCGCGCGCCATCGGCGAGCTGTTCGCCGCCGACGCCGGCAAGTTCGTCGCCGTCAGCGCCGGCGACGGGCTGGAGGCCACCATGGCCGCCCACGGGTCCGGCGCCGTCGCGCGCTCGGCGGAGATCGAAGGCACGGTGCTCAACATGGACGTCGGCGGCGGCACCACCAAGTTCGCGCGCTGCAGCCAGGGCCATGTGGATCAGGTGACGGCGCTGGAAGGCGGCGCGCGGCTCATCGTCACCGGCGCCGACGGGCGCATCATCCGCCTGGAGCCCACCGGCGCCGCCTACGCGGCCGAACTCGGCATCCCGCTGGCGCTCGGCGACACCCCGACGGTTGACCAGTTGGACGCCATCGCCGACCGCATGGCCATGCGCATGGTCGAGGGCGCCGGGCTCACCCCCATCTCGCCCGAAACCGAGAAGCTGTTGCGCCTGCCGCGGTTGGCGGGCGAGGCCGAAATTACCGCCTTGATCTTTTCCGGCGGGGTGTCGGAATTCATTTACGGCCGTGCCGAGGGCGATTTCGGCGATCTCGGCCCGCTGATCGCCAAGCACCTCCGTACCCGCATCGATCCCTTGGGCCTCACCGTGGAACAGCCCCGGGCCACCATCCGCGCCACCGTCATCGGCGCCTCCCAATACACCATCCAGGTCTCGGGCAGCACCATCTTCATCGATCCCGACGATTCCGTGCCGGTGCGCAACGTGCCCGTGGTCGCGCCCGAGTTCGATTTCGCTGGCGACATCGTGCCCGGCGCCATCATCGATGCCATCGGCAAGGCTCTCAACCGGCTCGATCTGGCCCATGGGGATCAGGCGGTGGCCATCGCCTTCCATTGGGAGGGATCGGCCACCTTCCAGCGCCTGCACGACTTCTGCACCGGTATCAGTGACGGGCTTGGCGAATTTACCGCCCGCGGCCACCCCATCATGCTGGTCAACGACAGCGACGTGGGCGGGCTTCTTGGCCTGCATCTCAAGCAGGAGATAGGGGTGGAATCCGCCTGCATTTCGATTGACGGGATCGAGCTGAAGGAGTTCGATTACATCGATATCGGCGCCCTGATTCCGTCTTCGGGCGCGGTGCCGGTGGTGATCAAGTCGCTGGTATTCCCCGCCTCCAAGTAGAGGCCGCTTGGCCCGAGGATACCCATGACCCAATCCAAAACCAACCGCGCCAACGACCTGCGCGCCTTTATCGAGGATCTGCGCACGGCGGGCGACCTGCGCGAGATTTCCGGCGCCGACTGGAATCTCGAGATCGGCGCCATTACCGAGTTGTTGGGCGAAGAAGAAGGCCCGGCGATTCTGTTCGACGACATCGTGGGCCACCCGGCGGGCTATCGCGTCTTTCCAACGTGCTGCGCACCCACCGGCGCACGGCGTCGAGCCTAGGCTTGGCGCCCGAGCTTTCCGGCGTGGCCCTTCTCAATGCCTGGCGCAAGCGCATCAAGGAGATGGCCCCCATCGCGCCGGTGACGGTCAAGGATGGCCCGGTCTTCGAGAACCGGCTCGAAGGCGGCGAGGTCGACCTCGGCCGCTTCCCCGCCCCGGTGTGGCACGAACAAGACGGCGGGCGGTATTTGGGCACCGGCAGCGCCGTCATCACCCGGGACCCCGACACCGGGGCGGTCAATATCGGCACCTACCGCTGCATGGTCCAGGGCAAGGACACCATCAGCGTCAAGATGAACAAGGGCAAGCACGGCCGCATCGCCATGGACAAGTACCACGCCAAGGGCGCGCCCTGCCCGGTGGCCATCGGCTTCGGCCAGGCGCTGCCGATCTTCATGGTCTCGCAGATGCCCCTGGCCCCCGATCAGCAGGAATACGGGGTCGCGGGCTGGCTCCAGGGCTCACCGGTGGAGGTGGTGGAAAGCCCGATCCATGGCCTTCCCATACCGGCTGCGGCGGAAATCGTCATCGAAGGCGTGGTTCCGCCCTTGGACCAGACGGAACTCCCCAAGGAAGGCCCGTTCGGCGAATGGCCGGGCTACTTCGCCGACACCACCGTGGGTGAGGTGCCGTTGATGACCGTGCAGGCGATCTATCACCGCAACGACCCCATCATCCTCGGCGTGCCGCCCTTGAAGCCGCCCAACAATTACGTCTCCGTGCCGCTGGGCGCGGCCCAGCTTTGGGACCAGATGGAGAGCGCCGGCATCCCCGACGTCACCGGCGTCTGGGGCTATGTCTACGGCAGCCAGTCGGGCCCCTTCACGGTGGTCTCCATCACCCAGCGCTACGCCGGGCACGCCAAGCAGGCGGCCATGGCGGCGGCCTCGGCGCGGAGCGGCGCCTACGGCGGCAAGTTCGTGGTGGTGGTGGACGACGACATCGACGTTTCCAAGATCGACGAGGTGATCTGGGCCATCGCCACGCGCTGCAACCCGCGCGACGGATTGGACAAGATCCGCGGCGTCTGGACCTCGCCGGCGGACCCGGCCATCGCGCCCGATGACCGCTCGCCCCACGGCTATACCATGGACCGGGTGCTGATCGACGCCTGCCGCCCCTACCGCTGGCGCGATGAATTCCCCGCCGTCAACGTTTTCTCCGACAGCTACCGCGCCAAGATGCGCAAGAAGTGGGGGATATAGGGGAAGACCTACAGGCCGCCGCGGAAATTCTCATCCCGCATCGTATCATCCGCTCTCCACCAGCGGCTCGATCCCTTGGAAGGCGTCCTCATCGGCGAGCGCCTTGCGGATTCCGTAGGCGGCCTGAAGATTGAGCCAGAACGCGGGGCCCTGGCCGAAATATTTTCCAAGCCGGATGGAGGTATCCGCCGTGATCGCCCGGCTGCCGCCAAGGATCGCGGTGAGGCGCGTCAGCGGCATCTTGGTATCCTTGGCGACGCGATAAGGCGTGATATTCCGGCTCCGGATCATCTCACCAAGGATTTCACCGGGATGGATCGGCGCGATCTTTTCGCCACTGACGAGGCCGGCGAAATCGACAACCCCGGCATCCAAATCCTTCCTGTTGATAGCCATCTCTTCTTCCTCCGTTGCCGACCCCGGCGGCGGGGGATCAGCACCGTCTAGTGGTAATCGGTGAAATCCACGTCATGGGCATTACCACGTCTCCATACAAAGCAAATTCGCCATCGATCATTCACCCGAATGCTGTACTGTCCGGCGCGGTCCCCCCTCAATTTTTCCAAGTTGTTCCCTGTGTTGGCGGCCAAGTCACCAAGCCGTTCTGCAGCGTCGATCTGAAGCAGTTTTGCCAGCGCCCGGCGCTGAACGTCCCTTTGAATCCGCCTGACATAGCGCCCTTGGAAAATCGCCGCCGTCACCTTGTCTTTGAAGCTTGCGATCATCGGCCGATAGGCTATCATGCCGTCATAGTAACGTAAAGCGTTATTAGTTACGTTATACGTTACTAAATCGCGAGGCGTCGGACTTCGATCTTGTCCGCGCGATCGGTGTTAACGGCGGGTAATCGGGCCTCCATTTGACAGGGCGTCGGGCAGAGGCGGATAATTCATGCCCATAACAGGCGGGGAAGGCAAGGGCAGACCCCGCAATAAATAGACCTGCGGTCCCATAGGACGCCGGCATGCCAAAATTCCATCCCGGGTGCCGCTTAAGGGAGGGACACCGATGCCCGCGAAGATCAATCACGTTGCCATCGTCAGCGAGAACTACGCCATCCTCGGGCAATTCTACCAGGCCGTCTTCGGCATGAAATCATCGGGCCACCAGCGGCCCGGCCGGGCCATCACCGTGGGCGACGGTTATGTCGGGCTCAACATCAATCCGCGCCGCGAGGGCCGCCAGGCGCGGCTCGACCATTTCGGCATTGAGGTCGATGACGCCGAGGCGGTGTTGGCGAAGATGGCCGAGGCCTATCCCTCCGTCACCTGGTTGCGGCGCCCCAGCACGCGGCCCTTTGCCGGCATCACCACCCATGACCCCGACGGCAACGTGTTCGACATCTCCCAGAAGGACATGACCAACCGCGCGGATCTGTACGCCGCCGAGGAATGGCAACAGGACCGCACCATCGATCACGTCGCCCTGCGCACCATGAACGCGAAAGCCATGGCGAAATTCTACGCCGACCTGTTCGGCTTCGCGGTCCTCAACAAGGGCGCCGACGATGCCAATTTCTACCTTTCCGACGGGCGCATGACCCTGGAGTTGATCCCATGGGACGTCCGCGATTCCGAGGGCATGAGCATCATCATGCCGGGCATGGACCATATCGGCTTCAAGGTCGAGAGCCTGGACGCCCTGAAAGAGGACATCGACGCCGCCGCCGCCAACCCGCAGCTGCGCCCGGTCGGGCTCGGCCTCGGCGCCGAAGGCGCGGCCCGCCTGGAAAGGTTCCACAAAACCTGCCCGCTCGGGACCTACCACATGGCCGATAGCGACGGCGTGTTGATCGACGTCGCCGAATGAATGGGTGCACCTATTGGGGCCCTGGCCCGCGCCGGGCCCTTGCCCCG
>Ga0114950_10002528_pt1 | contig 14035 bp, 11 predicted proteins | sample N075metaG_FD_83503 | JGI IMG/M metagenome (GOLD analysis project Ga0114950, IMG submission 83503) | Deep subsurface microbial communities from Kermadec Trench to uncover new lineages of life (NeLLi) - N075 metaG | ecosystem: Environmental > Aquatic > Marine > Ocean trench > Sediment | place...
AATTCTATTTCTTTTATTTATTTCCAATGGAATCATTCAATCACTTTATGGATTGCTTGGTGTTGAATCTCTAAATCCCTGGTTGGCAATACCGCTCACGTTCTTTACAATTCTGGTCATTGTAAATTCAGTTAATCTTATTGATGGAGCTGATGGCCTTGCAAGTACCATTTGTCTTTCGTCCATCTTGATACTAAGTTTCTGGTTTTATTTAACCGGCAGTGAGAATCTTGCCATTGTTTCCTGGAGCTTCGCCGGTGCAATTCTTGGATTTCTTGTCTTTAATTGGAAGCCAGCAAAAATTTTTATGGGAGACACCGGTGCGCTGGTAATTGGGTTGGTGATGGCTTTTCTTATCGTACAATTTCTTAACCTGAACAGTGGTCTTGCTGTGGACAATCCGTACAGGGTCAATGGAATTTCAGTGGCATTATGTTTACTGTTCGTTCCATTATTTGATACGCTGAGGGTTTTCACAATTCGTGTTGTAAATGGAAGATCTCCTTTCAAAGCGGATAAAAACCACATTCACCACATTTTTATGCGGTTAGGTTATTCGCACTCCCGACTCACTATTGTTCTTTCTTCCCTGAATATTTTGTTCATAGCTATTGCCGTGTTGAGTAGTAATTTCATCGAGGAGGTTGGCCTCTTGTTTATTGTACTAATGGCTTTGATTTTCAGTTTTATTACAGAATATATGATTGTGAAATCACTGGCAGAGTTAAGAGGAGGGGAGAAAAAAAGTGTATTGAAGCTTATCAAATCAACAAGGTCAAAACAATCAAAGGCTTCCTGATCTCTCCATCAGATTAATGATTTTAAGTATAACTTTGCCATTCATTGAAGGATATGTTTGATAATGTTGAAGAGTTAGTTGAGGAGATAAAGAAGGCAAGTGTTCAAACTCAGGAGGAGCTTGAAGCTTATCGACTCAGGTTTATATCAAACAAAGGGGTTCTCCCTGCTCTTTTTCAAAAGATAAAGGATGTACCCGGTGATAGGAAAAAGGAATTTGGGCAAGCGATAAATTCGGTCAAATTGCTGGCTCAGGAACGATTCAAAACATTTATCAGTGATCTGGATGGAAATTCTGGTGCTCCTGACACTACATCAGATCTTACCTTGCCTGCTGAGGACCCAATTGGTAGCATTCATCCAATAAGTGCAACAAAAAATACCATCATTGATATTTTCAAACGAATTGGATTTAACGTGGAAGATGGACCAGAAATTGAAAATGACTGGCACAACTTTACAGCTCTGAATTTTCCTCCCGATCATCCGGCAAGAGAAATGCAGGATACATTTTTTATTGAAAAAGACCCGGATATACTATTACGGACACATACTTCAAATGTGCAAATTCGATTGATGAATAAACAAAAGCCACCAATCAGATCCATAATGCCGGGCAGGGTGTTTCGAAACGAAGCAATCTCAGCACGAGCGCATTGTATTTTTCATCAGGTTGAGGGGTTGTTTGTAGATGAGAATGTATCCTTCAAAGACCTGAAAGCTACATTGTTTCACTTCTCTAAGGAAATGTTTGGTAAGGAAACTAAAATACGCTTTAGACCTTCATATTTTCCGTTTACAGAACCAAGTGCAGAAATAGATGTTAGTTGTTTTATTTGTGGCGGCAAAGGATGTAACATTTGCAAATATACCGGGTGGGTAGAAATTGCAGGTGCCGGGATGGTTGATCCAAATGTACTTTCAAATTGTGACATTGACCCTGAGATATATACCGGGTTTGCTTTCGGAATGGGTATCGAGCGAATTACAATGCTCAAATATCAAATCAAAGACTTAAGACTTTTCACTGAAAACGATATCCGTTTTCTGGAGCAGTTTAAAACCATTCCATGGTAAGCACCATTGCTATACTTGGAAGTGGAACCATGGGGCAGGGTATCGCACAAGTTGCTGCCCTGTCAGGATTTAAAGTTACACTCTTTGATCTAAACAAAGTGATACTCTCAAAAGCTCTTAAAAAGATTGAATCTAATCTTGAAAAAGGAAAAAATCGGGGTAAAATCACCGGGGAGGAGGTAAAAAAAGCATTAGGAAACCTTGAGTTGGAGACCAACATTGAACTGTTAAAGTCTGATATGTTTATTGAAGCAGTGGTAGAAGATTTAGGAGTAAAACAATCTTTGTTCAGTGACCTTCAAAAAACTAACCCAAACTCAATTCTGGCAACAAATACTTCATCACTCCCCGTTACTCAGATTGCAGCTGGTGTTCCCGATCCAACCAAAGTAGTAGGTATGCATTTCTTTAACCCGGCTTATATTATGAAACTGGTTGAAGTCATACGTGGGGTACAAACAAGTGATAGTACAGCAACAGTAGTCATTGATGTTGCCGGGAAACTAGGGAAAACTGCTGTACTTGTGAATGATTCACCCGGGTTTATTGTGAACAGGGTGGCAAGACAATTTTATGTAGAAAGTCTTAATATTCTTGAAGAGCAAGCATCAGATGTTGAAGGGATTGATCAGCTTCTGGAAGCATCCGGATTTAAAATGGGGCCTTTTAGATTAATGGACCTGATTGGTGTGGATACAAACTTATCGGTAACCCAAACAATGTTTAATCAGTTCCACCAGAATAGCAAATTCAGGCCTTCAAGAATTCAGCAGCAAATGGTGGATGCCGGAAATTATGGGAAGAAAAGTGGGAAGGGGTTTTATAATTATGATCAGGTCTGAATTTCTATATCTATGCATTATAATTTCGGTGGCACTTACATCTTGCGCACCTCAGAGGCAAGACTTTATTCCTTATACATTTGTTGAAATTGATATAAATCTAAATCTTACCAAGTATCTCGATCTTCAACGCGATGGAGGGTTTGTTTACGAATTTGGAGGTATAAAAGGAATAATTATCTACCGTCAAAGTCCCAGTGTGTACAGGGCATTTGAACAAAACAGTCCGGTGAATTCGTCAAATGTTTGTGCGATTGTCGAAGTTGATCAATCAGGATTATTCATCATTGATCACTGTAGCAGGGCAACATTTGATTTTGAAGGAAATCCATCCAATGGCATTTCACTCTTTCCATTGAAGCAGTACACAACAATTCTAGATAATAACTGGTTGTATATTCGGAGTGATCCGGGCTTATAGCAGTTCCTCAATCAGGCTGTCAATTGTCATTCCTTCGGCTTCAGCCTTAAAATTTCGCACGATTCTATGCCGTAAAGTAGGTTTTGCAATTGCCTTGATATCCTCGATGTCTGGTGAATATTTCCCATTGATCAATGCATTGCATTTAGCAGCCAGAACAAGAAATTGAGATGCCCTAGGTCCTGCACCCCATTCCATATAATCTTTGGTTAACTGTGGAGCCAATTCGTTGTTTGGCCGGGTTTTGTGCACCAGGTTGACAGCGTAATCGACCACATTATCTGCGATGGGAACCTGCCTTACAAGGTGCTGAAATTCCATTATTTCCTGACCGGACATGATATTGTTTACTGTTTGTTCTATATCTGATGTAGTGGCCTTAACTATATCTATTTCATTTTGATACGTTGGATAATCAAGGTTGATATTGAACATAAACCGATCCAGTTGTGCTTCCGGCAAAGGATAAGTTCCTTCCTGTTCGATTGGGTTTTGTGTTGCCAATACAAAGAAAGGGCGTTCTATAATGTACTGTTGTCCTGCAATTGTGACTGCGTACTCCTGCATTGCTTCCAGTAACGCAGCTTGTGTTTTCGGTGGAGTTCGGTTAATTTCATCTGCAAGGACTATATTGGCAAACACGGGTCCTTTTACAAATTTGAAGTTTCGTTCTTTATCCAGGGTTTCAGCACCGAGAATATCTGAGGGCATTAAATCGGGGGTAAATTGAATCCTGTTAAAACTCAGATCAAGAGCTTCCGATACCGTTTGGATTAAAAGTGTTTTTGCAAGTCCCGGAACCCCTATCAACAAACAGTGACCCCGGCAGAAGATGGCAGTAAGTAATAGTCTTACGGTATCTTCCTGTCCAATTATTACTTTAGCAATTTCTTTTGAGAGGTCTTTGTACGCTTTTAAAAGGCCATCAGCGGCTTCCACTTCATTCTTGAATTCTGTCATTGTTATCGCTTACTAATTATCGCCGGTAATTATAACTTATTTTCTCCCAAGAATGTTGCAATGCTGGTATTCTTCATCGACCAGGATAAAGAAATTGTACTTTGATTCTTCAAACCACTCCTTCTCTATCTGAGATTTTTTTTCGTTTAACGAAGCGGATTGTATTTTTTGCCAATCATCTTCAAGATTGGCTTTATGTGGCTTGAATTTCGCTTTGTAGTAAATTATCCGAACGGCTTTTTTCCCATCGGGTTGATCAAAACTTGTTGGCATACTGACCGTGCCTACTTTCATTGTATCAAGGGCAAAATAGATACTATAATCAAGTTGCTCCGTTGCAATTTGATCTGCCCCTGATCCATCGGTAAAATATCCACCATTTTGACCTGTAAGCTGATCATCTGAAAGTTCTTTAGCTAATTTTTCGAAGGGGATACTGTCAACCACAATGAGTGTTCTAATGCTGTCCAATTCTTCTATTGTGCGCTGAATATCAGATTCCATTATCTGTGGCATAATAAGAATATGGCGTATTCGATATTCATTACCTCTCCGGTCCAATAATTGAATCAAGTGATATCCAAAGTCCGTTTTAACAGGATCAGATAATTCATTGATTTTAAGATTAAATGCCACAGCTTCAAATTCCGGTACAAATTCCCCGCGCTTGATAAATTTTTCGTATTCTCCTCCATTTGATGCTGAACCAGGATCTTGAGAATATTTTCTGGCAAGTGCAGCAAAGTCTTCACCTGCAATGATTTTACCTTTCAGTCCTAATAAAAATGACAGCGTTTCTTGACTTTGAGCTTCGCTTACAGAAGGTATTTTTACAATCTGCCCCACAGTTACCTCTTCTGAAAAGTAGGGCAAACTATCTTTTGGGATTTTATTGAAAAACTTTCTGATCTCAGAAGGAGTTACATTTGTATCACTTGTGATCTCTGAACGCATGCGTTCTACGGTCATTTGTTCTGTAAGTTCATCCCTGATTTCTTCCTGGATTTGTTCAAGGGGCTTGCCGTAATATTCCTCCAGTTCTTCTTCCGATCCTCCGAACTGGCTTAGAAAATAATTCATTCTCTGATCAAGCTGCATGGTTACTTCTACATCTAATACAATTACTGAGTCAATTTCAGCTTGTGCCAGAAGCATTTTTTGTGTTACAAGTGATTCCAGTATGGTGCATTTTTCATCTTCGCCAACCAACTGTCCCCTCGCGGATAATTCCAGGTAGGCCTTCTCAATATCAGATAATAAGACTGCATAGTCATCGACTTTGGTTATAATCTTATCGATTACCACGCCGTATTCTGTTGAAGTCTGGCCCATGGCGCTTGCTCCTGCAAACAAGCAAATTATACTAATAAAAAATCTCAAACTCTTCATTTCCCTTCGCACGCTCATAAATGTCTTCTTCTAAATTCTTTGCAAGCTCTACCTTGCGCTTATTGATTATAATGTTTTTTATCTGATCATATACTACTTCCAACGGAGAGATGTCATTCGTTATTTTATATTCGTTGATTCGCAAAAAGTACAAAGACTGATCATCATTGAATTCTGTGTATTTGTTTTTACTTATAAAATCTACTTTGTTAGGTAATTCTGCCAAAGGTGTATTTTTTATGATATCATCAAAGTTGATCCAGATGGAATCCTGAATAGAGTAAAGTGTTGCGTAGGTAAGGCAATACTCTTTCAGTCGTTCCTGATCGCTTATCTTGTTGGATTTCATCCATCTTTGTAACTCATTGATTTTCGGTGATTCTTTAGGAATTTTTACGATTTTACCTCTTATAACGTTTTGTTTGAGAGGAAAATTATCCTGATTTTGTTGATAATACAGTTGAACCTCCTCGTCAGTAACTACTTTGTTAAGATTGTTGTTTATGTAAAACGACCGGTACTCATATCCAAGCAGACTGTATCTGTAGTCCAGAATTTTCCTCTGAATTTCAGCTTCATCAATATCAATTTTAGTTGCTGCTTCATCAATTATCAGTTGTTTCCTTATCCAAAGGTTGACATAACGTTCAACACGACTTGCACTATCTTCAGGAGTTATCCCTCTTGCTACCAATCCTTCCAAATCCTTGGCGTATAAATAGTTTGTATGAACCCTGGCTACAGGTACGGACTCAACCTCATCACCATTGTTAACTGATTCTTTCATTTTCAAAAAGTCACATCCGGGAAATAGAAAAAGTAACGCTATGATGAATTTATTTTTCAATTTCTTTATAAACTTTTTTAAGTCCTCTTTTATTGACGGTAACCATGTATTTGGCTTTGAGCTCTTCGATCCAGGTTTCTTCCAGGTATTTCTGGTAATCGGCGATCACTCTGCCTTTAATCTCATCCAACGTTAACTGCCTGGAATCTTCATAATTCCAGACAATAAGTATTCTGTTCCCTGTGAGTACATAAATTCCTGAATCTTTAAAATATTCATCACTTATTTCCCCTCGATCAAAGAAGCCTGAGGTACTCACATTCACTTCTGAAAAATTAATAAGTATCTGCTGCTCTTTATTTTCTACTAATGCACTATCAATCATTATACTGTTGACAAATTGCATGAATTCATCATCAATACTTGTTGAGCTTTCAAAAATACTAATGCTTACACGTTCTTTTGCCTCATACTCCAATAAATTATCATTGAAATAGACATTCAAACCTGTTGAATCCGAAGAGGATGGCCCCCAAATCAGTGTGTTCATTACATCAAATAATAAAATACCTTCATGGTACTCACGAATCAGATGCTTGTATTCAGGATATTTTCGAGCAAGCATTTTTCTTTCATACTCAATGATTGAAGTTGATACATATTCTTTGTAATGGAGGTTTAACCCTTTTATTTTGACTTTTAGATTTGTAATAGCCAGACTAAAATCTGAAGTTGTATACACTGAATCACCAATTGAAAATAGCAGTACTGATGTGTGATTAAGGGAATCAATGATCTCTTTCGTTGGAGGAATTATTGAATTTATAATTTTTGAAGAAGCTTCAAAATTTTCATCAAATCCGTTTTCAGATTTTAAACGGTGGATTAGTGCTTCCTCACTTTTGTCAGATCTGGAGTCTCTGTTTACCATTTTTTCAATTTCCGGCTTCAAATCTTCAAAACTTTTCAGTCCTTCAGTACTTTCCAATCGAATAAGATGCCAACCAAATGGAGACAAAACAGGTTCTGATACCTGTCCGATGCTATCCAGGTTGAATGCAACCTCTGCTATTTCAGGCATCATATCACCCACACTGAATGGTTTGAGAATTCCACCTTTGTCCTTTGAATTTGCATCCTCTGAATTATTTTTAATCAGCTCTTCCCAATTGTAATTATCAAGTACAAGATCATACAAACCGAAAATGTTTTCTTTCATTTCCAATGAATCTTGTTTGGTCATGCTTTTATTAAATCGGAGCATAAGATGGCTTATTTGAACTTCGCCGCTGTAGGGTCTCCGATCATGAACTTTAAGTATATGATAACCAAATTTACTCCGAATGGGGGGTGAAACTGATCCCGGAGGTGTATTATACGCTGCGGATTCAAAAGGATAAACCATTTGGAAAGCTGTGAAGTACCCTAAATACCCTTTGGTCTTGGATACACCAGGTTCCTGAGAATGAGAGATCACTAATTTTTTAAAATTTTCAGTTTCTGTTAATTGATAAATTTCTTGAGCATTTTGATAAATTTCAAAGGTGTCCCTGGGTGTGGCATTCTCTGCAATCAAAAATAGAATGTGTGATACACTTACTTCTTCTTTCATTCTTTGATACGCTTCCTTAACAAGTTTATTTGTTACGTCCTTTTCTGTTAAATAAGGTTGGGCGAGCTGGCCCACATAGGTGCTTAGTTCAGCTTTGTAGGATGCAAGTGTATCCAACCCCAAAGATCGAGCTTCCAGTACCTTTAATTTAAAGTTGATGTATAGCTCAAGGTATTCATCAATATCATTCCTGGTTGCCTTTACCGGATGATTCTTTTTGAACGTGTAAATAAATTCATCCGATGAAACCGGAATATTGTCAATACTAAAAACCGTTTGCTGAGCATAGCCGGCGTATGAGAATAATATAAATAAAATGAGCAGCCGCGCTACGTCCATACCGATTATTTGTAATAATCCGCAAAATTAACAAAAAGAACAGATTTGTGGAACTGAATTGGGTCTTCTAAATGGATTTGTACAATCTGCAAATGTTGGTTCCGTTTGATGATTTCATTTCGATTTTATCCATGATCTTCTTTACCAGCAATATACCAACGCCTCCCTTTCGTTTGGATTCTATAATTTCATCGAGTTCCGGTCCTTCGTAGGTGTTGATATCAAAATTTCTTGCACCATGATCCATGATTTCAAAAATCAGCTTTCCATTCTTTACTTCGAGACTCAGTTTTATGAATTGAGATTCCTTACACTTTGAATGAATAATAATATTTGCACACACTTCATCAACCGCAAGAATAATAGCATTTTGAGTTGTTTCGTCTAACCCTACATCGCTAAGGGCCTCATTGAAAAAACCCCTGGCATCCTTCAGGTAGTTTGTACTACACGGTATTTGAAACGTTTTCTTCATTAAGCGTTAATCAGTTTTTGAGCGTCAGCTTCATTTGACGCAATGGAAAGCAATTGATCCAGACCAAGCATTGTAAAAACATTCAGTACTTTTTCATTAAGGCCAAAGAGAACTAATTTTATTCCCTCTTTCTCAAAGTCTTTGATGTATGACATAAATACTCCCAATCCGGCTGAAGAGATATAGTTAAGTTCTACTGCATCAATCAGGATTTTTTTGTGTCCGGCATTTTTAGTATTGCTAATGGCATTGTCAAGGTCAATGGAAGAACTGGCATCCACGTCGCCCCTTAATTTCAATGTAGCTACACCATTTTCAACAACTGTATCAATATTTATCATTTATTTAAATTTTAAAACCAACAATGTATAATCATCATTTACATTTGTATCACCAACAAAGGTGTACAGGTCATCAATTATTAATTCACTAATTTCTTTTGCTGTTTTATTCTTATGTATTTCTAACATGGTCTTCAATTTATCATAGCCATATTCTTCATTTTTAAAGTTTGCAGCTTCAGTAATACCATCGGTATATAATACCATGACATCCCCACTTTTGTAGTCCACGAAAGCTTCTTCCAGATAATTTGGATAGTTATCATCGCGTAATATCCCAAGTCCGAGACCTTTATTCTCATAGAATTCCGTTTGATCCCGATCACGATGGTAGTACAACGTAGGGGTATGACCTGCTCGCGCAAATTCAACTCTACGTTTTTTCTTATCTATTATAAAATACGAAGCAGTGATGAAAGAAGTTTTCTCGAGGCAAGAACTAAGTGCTTTATTGGCATAGGCAAAAAAATCTGTAGCTTTCAAATCCATCTGACTGAGGCTATGAAAAACGCCCTTCATCTGCGACATATTAAAAGCTGCTGAAGTTCCTTTACCTGATACATCTCCTATCACCAGGTTAATCCGATTCTCATCGACTTGATAGGAATCGTAGTAATCGCCGCCCACTTCATCGGCTGCTTTTGAAAAAGCAACAATATCAAAATCAGTATTGGAATGTAACAGACTCGGGAGCAAGCTGTTTTGCACCTTTTTGGCAATTTTTAATTCCTCCCGATACCTTTCGTTCTCAAGGGCCGACGTGAGCAAACGGAAGTTCTCGATTGATATTCCAGCCTGGTTTACAAAATTATGGGCGATCTCAGCCATCTCTTTATTAAACCCGTCCGAGACATCTTTTAACAAGACCAATGCTCCTATCGTGGCATCCTGGACCTGCAATGGAAATACCAGGATTGATTTGAAATTGGAATGCTTCAAAGAGCTCAGAAATTTGCTGTAATTAACGGCCCGGTCCGTTGAATTAAAATCAAATACTCCCCTTATTTTGTTCTTTTTTAGAATCTGTTTGATTTCCGAGATATCAGTGTCTTCTATCTCATATTTGAAATATACCAGGTGATCCTGATAGGGAGAATAGGGAGAGTCCTTACTGGCATCATCTTCTGATTTGGATTTGCCATTTTGACTAAGTTCAAGCCAGCCTGCATCTGCAAAAACAGTACTAATTGCACTGTCAAGCAATATTTCATATACTTTTTCTTCACTGGTTTCCGTTTGAATGGATTGGCTTAACCGTTGGTAGCTAACTACTTCGCCCAGCTTTTGTTCAAATACTGAAGAGGTAGGAAGGTTAAAAAGTATAACCAATACTGACAGCAGGGAATAAACAAAAATGAAGATAAACATGGCGTTCAAAAGCACCGTATTGTGGTGCAAAGACAATAAAGTCTCATTCTCTTCAAATCCTGTAATATTGATGTAGAAGTATCCCATGTATAACAGAATAAGAAATAGTAACAATATGCTTTTCCACTTCTGCTTAAAATTCAAATATGCTACCCATTTCATGTTTACGGAAAGCACTACACCCAGTATCACCAAAATGGAAAGTGTAATTCCATATATCTGATACATCAGGCCATCGGGAAGAAAGACGAATATTATGCTGAAGAACAATCCATACTCGAATACCTGCCACCCCCTCATCAATAATTTTGACTTTTGATATAAAATCAACCTTTTCCATACTAAAAATGTGGATATCACAAATGCTGAGGCCAATCCGAGGTTGATAAGGTAAAATGTATTCAGAACAAAAATATTTTGCCCCAGTGAGCCAATTATCAGGTCAATGGATTTTAAAGAAAGGGAAAATACCGTTGTCAAAAGACCTGTTACAAACACCCGCCAGAGGAGGTCAACAAAATTTACACTTTCTGCTTTTTCAATGCGGTATTTGAAAAAGAAAAATAAGGCAAGAAAATAAATGCTCCGAAAGATGAAAGGAACCTCTTCGGCAATTCCTGTTACAACCTTAGTATTCGAACTAAATAGAACTGTCAGGTCAGAAAACACCAATGCCAGCCAGCTGAGAATTGCAACTGTTAATGAAATTCGTGATAAAGCTTTTCCGGAGGCCATTCAGATTAATCGTTGTTTAAAAGATACGAATATTACCAAATAAAGTTGATGGAAATTCAGGTCTCACTCTATTCTAAATTGCTGAGGAACAAGGATTGCATTTATATATCGTTTCCTAATAGCAGCAAAATCACGTTGTGCTTCAAGTCGATGATAGAATTTACCCACCTTTACTTTATAATTTGGCAGGTCGTAAGTGATTTTTGGCTTCTTACCCGGTAAAATGCCATAGACTTCAGAAATCACATTGTTGGCGACTTTTCTACTACTCCCGGTATATACCTGGATTGTATAGCCCTGAATATACTTTTGCTTTTGATTGTTTACCGAAATGCTGTCCAAAAGGCTGTCCAGCTTGTATGTAATGTCCCACACAGGCTCCTGAGGGATCTCAATTTGATCGTCTTTATCTTTGGTTTCAACCCCGGAATCTTCATTTGCAATAACAGGTGGCCGAAATACTGTAAGGTCCTCCCTGTAATCTTCAGTTGAAGTAGTGGACTTTGTAGCAATACCGCAACGCATTGCTAATATCAAGATGAAGAAAATAACGAATCTGGACATCATTATTCATCTAAAAGCACGCATTTGTTATTACGTACATCATCTTCTACAGTTTTGAACTTTACGTCTTTAACAACGCGCCCATCTTCGTATTGTACGCTGACCCTTTGATTTCTTCCAACAATTTTCTCTGATTTTATGGGGGAGACTTTTTGAACAGGAGGCCTGTTTTGCTGACCACCACCGGAAAGTAAGGATCTTGATTCTGCCTTGCTTTCATCAAGTTTTTGCCTGCGACTTTGCTGAGCTTCTTTTACTTCATCAGGTTGCTGAACGGGTATTTCTGCTTTCATTAAGAACGAAGAAGTATCTTCATTGACCCTGGCTATGAAGAGTTTAAAAAGCTCAAATGCTTCAAACTTGTAGATCAACAGTGGATCTTTTTGCTCATAAACAGCATTTTGCACAGATTGTTTCAGGTCATCCATTTCCCGAAGATGTTCCTTCCACAACTGGTCAATGATAGCCAGTGTAATCATTTTCTCCATAGAAAAAATTAGCTCCTTTCCGTCGGTATCTACACATTTCTGGAGATTAGCCGCAACACCAATTTGTTTTTTACCATCAGAGAATGGTACGAGCACGTTATCAATGGTAGCACCTCGTGTTTTGTGCAAGTCTCGTAGCAATGGCATTGCTTTTTCTGAAACCCGTTCGTTTTTACCTCTATAATGTTCTATGGTAGAATAGTAGAGCTTTTCAGACAGATCATCATTTGACATCGATTCAAAATTCTCTTGCTCAATCACAAAGTCATATCCAAGTACGCTAATAATATTTAGTTTGAAGGCATCAAGGTTATTGGAATCTTTGGCAGTAATTACAAGATCTTCACTGGTATCCCAAAGCATGTTCATTATATCCAGTTGTAGTCTTTCACCAAATAATGCGTGCTTACGTCTCTTATAAATAACTTCTCTCTGAGAGTTCATCACATCATCATACTCCAAAAGCCGTTTTCTGATTCCGAAATTATTCTCTTCAACTTTCTTCTGTGCCCGCTCGATTGATTTGGTCACCATTGAGTGCTGGATAACTTCGCCTTCCTGCAATCCAAGTTTGTCCATTACCCTGGCAATTCGTTCTGGCATAAACAATCGCATCAGGTTGTCTTCAAGTGAAACAAAAAACTGTGATGAACCAGGGTCACCCTGACGACCGGACCGGCCTCTAAGTTGCCTGTCAACCCTCCGGCTTTCATGTCGTTCGGTACCAACAATGGCTAAACCTCCGGCATCCTTTGATTCCTGTGTAAGTTTAATATCAGTTCCACGACCCGCCATGTTAGTGGCTATTGTAACCGTACCAGGTTCGCCGGCGCGGGCAATAACTTCTGCCTCGTGCTGATGCTGTTTTGCGTTGAGTACCTGGTGGTCAATCTTTTTCATTGCCAGCATTCTACTCAGTAACTCAGAGATTTCAACACTGGTGGTACCAACAAGGATCGGTCGTCCCTGTTCGCGCATTTCGATGATTTCTTCTACTACGGCGTTGAATTTCTCCCGAATTGTTTTGAATACCTTATCATCATGGTCATCCCTTACAATGTCTCTGTTTGTAGGGATCACAACTACATCCAATTTATAAATTTCCCAGAACTCACCAGCTTCAGTTTCTGCTGTACCGGTCATTCCGGATAGTTTATGATACATCCGGAAATAATTCTGTAAGGTAATGGTGGCGTATGTTTGAGTTGCATCTTCAACCTTCACATTCTCCTTGGCTTCAATGGCCTGGTGAAGGCCATCAGAATAGCGCCTTCCGTCCATAACACGACCAGTTTGCTCATCTACTATCTTGACTTTGTCTTCATCAATGATATATTCTGTATCTTTTTCAAACAAGCAGTAGGCTTTTAAAAGCTGATTGATGCTATGAATCCGTTGTGATTTTATAGAATAATCGCTGATAATGGATTCCTTTTTAGTAACTTTTTCCTCAGCTGAGAGGGAGTCATCATTTTCGAGTTTTGCTACTTCATCTCCAATGTCAGGCATAATAAAAAACGACTTATCTTCTCCTTCGTTGGTAATCAGATCGATGCCCTTATCGGTAAGATCGATGCTGTTGTGTTTTTCATCAATGGTAAAAAACAAAGGTTCATCAGCTTCCGGCATCAACTTAGAATTATCCTGCATGTAGAAGTTTTCCGTTTTCTGCAGAATTTGACGGATACCTGTCTCACTCAGGAATTTAATGAGTGGCTTGTGCTTTGGCAATCCACGATATACTCTGAAGAGATGCAATACTCCATTCTCGTCTTTTGCGTCTTCGGGAAGTAATTTTTTTGCATCTGAAAGATACCCTGATACCAGTCTCTTCTGTGC
>Ga0114950_10002530_pt1 | contig 14031 bp, 8 predicted proteins | sample N075metaG_FD_83503 | JGI IMG/M metagenome (GOLD analysis project Ga0114950, IMG submission 83503) | Deep subsurface microbial communities from Kermadec Trench to uncover new lineages of life (NeLLi) - N075 metaG | ecosystem: Environmental > Aquatic > Marine > Ocean trench > Sediment | place...
ATCAAAGCTGCGCACCGACACCGGGCCAAGAAAAAAAGTCGGCCTTTCACATCCCCCTTGCGATCGGTTTGATCGATCGGTCGGGCAAAGACCTGCCGATCTATTTGGACCAGGCAGCAACGCCCTCACCCGGCAATCTCCTTCACATAAAGGATCAAGACCACGTTTTCGTATTTGAAAATATTCCCGATCGACCGGTCGTTTCTCTGCTTCGGCATTTCTCCGCACCGGTCAAGGTCGATTACGAGCAGAGCCAAGAAGAGCAGCTGTTTCTTATGGCCCATGACAGCGATGCGTTCAATCGCTGGGAGGCCGGCCGGAGATACGCCGAAGTCTTGATTTTGCGCCATATGGCCGCTGCCAAGACCGGCGCCGAATTGCCCCCGGACGACGCCTATCACGCATCGTTGCGCCGGATTGTCACCGATCCGTCGCTTGATCCTTATTTTGTCGCCCAGGCCCTCACTCTGCCCGGCGAAATTGAACTGGCACAGGCCGTGGATGTGATCGACCCCGATGCGCTCCATCGGGCGCGTCAGACGGTCGAACGCCACCTGACCACCGCGCTGGCCGACGATCTCATGGCGATCTATCGTAAATGCCAAGTCCGAGAGACCTATAGTCCGGACTCGCAGCAAGCGGGCAAACGGGCCTTGCGCAATAGGGCGCTCACCCTCCTGTCCTGTCTGGAAACCGACCAAACGGTTGAATTGGCCGTCGACCATTTCCGCCAGGCGACAAATATGACCGACAGCATGAGCGGTTTGGCAGCATTGGTGGACCTTGAGCGGCCGGAACGTGACGCCGCGCTTGCCGATTTTTATGATCGTTGGCAGACCGATAACCTGGTCATCAATAAATGGTTGATGATCCAAGCCATAAGTCATCACAGCCAAACCATCGAGCGGGTCACAGCCTTAACCCAACATGATTGCTTTGACCGGCGGAATCCCAATCGGGTGCGCGCCCTCATTGGCGCTTTCGCCCACAACAATCAATTGCGATTTCACCACGCCTCCGGCACCGGCTACGTCCTGGTGGCTAACATGGTGCGACAACTCGATTCAGCTAATCCCCAAGTGGCGGCCCGCCTGCTCAATTCGTTTGAAAACTGGCGCCGCTTCGATAGCGCCAGACAAGCCCTCATGCACGGCCAACTCAAGGCGGTCTTGGCGCACGAGGACGTCTCGAAAAATGTTTTCGAAATTGCCACTAAGATATTGAATTAACTCAAGAATTGGCTGGCGGTTTGAAGACTGATTGCAGGTGCGCCAGGTACCGGCATTGTCACCGAGAAAAGCGCGTGACAGGGCCGATACGCTTTGCCTACCCTAAGGTTTGAAACGAATCACTTGTGGGCCACGAGTGGCGGCTTGGTTGTGCGGAGTCCAAGCCGAACCAAACAGGCAGATGCGGCTGGGACATCACATTGCGTGGTGCCCGACGGGGATTCTAGGAACGATGGAGGCCATAAGGGCAGCGCTAAAACAGGTCGGCACAAGAGCAATTGTCCAGAAACCCGCTGGCTTGCGCACACGGTTGGTCATTGCTCTGACCATCGGTTTCGTCATTCTGTTTGCCATCGTTATCAGTCTAAAAGTGGCCCGGGATCATCAAACGACTCTCATGAACGCCGAGCGCGAGCTTGCCGCTACCACAAGTTCGTTGGCCGCTCAATTGCGCGCCATCCTGTTCGGCGTCGAAGCGCTGATGGAACAGGTGGGCACCGCCCATGGCGCCGGAGAAGTGCGTCTGCACCAAACTTTGGCCAACCAAACTGAGACTCTCCTAAGCCGCATTGACTTAACGGTAGCCGTCAAAGAGCTTTTTGTCATTAACGCCAAAGGTGAATCTCTTTTTGAGTCGGATCCGTCATCGCAAACCAGTCTGGTGGACTGGACGGATGAGAAATTCTTTCGTTTTCACGCCGAGCAGTCCGGATCTCAATTTTTTGTCAGCAAATCCGACCAGCTGTATCTCAGCAAAAGGTTGGATAACGACATCGGGCAATTTGCCGGGATTGTTCTGGTTGCCTTGGAGCGCGACTATCTTACTCAGCTCAGTCAATCGATCAATTTCGACGCCCGCAAACACGTGGTCTTGGCGGCAAATACCGGCGCCGTATTGGCCTTTTCACCCGCCTCTATTGATGCCGACCTGACATCAGTGACCAGCCTTCTGGGTATTGCCTGGCCATTGCCGGACGACGCGGTGCCCCTAATGGCGGCTTATACGCGAAATGCCGGCGATGAAGAATTGTTGGTGCTTGGTCGACAAATGACCGATACACCGTTCTATCTGTTTGTCGCCGAACGGGTGGATGATGTGCTGGCCTCGTGGCGCGCCGATTTGCGTTTTTACTTCCTCATCGTATTAGCACCCACTTTGTTTGGCGCCGCCGTATGCACGATCCTGCTCATGCATATGTCGGAACAAAAAGCGGCCCAGGACGCCCGCCGGGCCAGCGAAGCACGGTTGAATTTAGCCATAACCAGCGCTCAGTGCGGCATATGGGATTGGGATCTTGGCACCAATAGGCTGAAATGGTCGGCCTCGATGTACAAGATGATGGGTCGCGAACCCGGAAAGTCCGATTTGGATCTCGACGAAGTCTATGAGCTCATGCATCCCGACGATCGCCAGGCCTTGGACGAAATCACCGAAGCGGCGGCGATTGGCGACAGGGAATACGACAAGGTTTTCCGATTGCGCCACGCCCACGGACATTGGCTGTGGGTCCATGCCAAAGGCCAAATCTGGGATGTTAACGGACAATCGGCCAAGGCTGCCGATAACAAGAGATTTATGGGCATTGCGATCGACATCACGGAACTTAAGGAAGCCGAGACCCGTATTTCCGAAGCCGAGGCCCGGCTGCGAGATGCCATAGAGAACATCTCGGAAGCGTTCGTTCTTTGGGACGCGAATGACCGTCTTATTTTGTGCAATCGGAATTATGCGGCGTTCTATCAAATCGATCCCTCCGTGTTGAAACCGGGGGCGAGACGTCGCGAAGTGATCGCCGCTGCATCGGCGCCAATCGAGATCTTACATCAAGAAGCCCCGGCCGATGCCCAATCCGACCCGTCTGCAAGTAAGTCGATTGCTAAAGTGACGGAATTGCAGCACGTGGGAAACAGATGGATACATGTGAACACACAAGGCACCAGCAGCGGAGGCCAAGTGACTGTCGGCACCGACGTCACGCCCCTTAAAGAACAAGAAGCCGAGCTTGTTAAAAATGAAGGGCGGCTTAAGAAATATGTGGAGGAACTCAAAAAGTCGGAAGCTAAGCTGCGCAGAGAATCGGCGGAACGCGCCGAACTCGCCATGAAATACGCGGCCGAAAAAACAAGGGCGGAAGAAGCCGCACGGTCGAAAACGGAATTTCTCTCCAATATGAGCCACGAATTGCGCACACCCCTCAATGCCGTAATGGGTTTTGCTCAAATCATGGAAGACGGACTTTATGGCCCGCTGGGGGATGATCGCTATCATCAATACACCAATCACATCCTGGAAAGCTCGCAACATCTGTTGGAATTGATTAATGACATTCTCGACATGTCTAAGATCGAGTCGGGAAAAATGGAACTTCATCAAGAAGACATCCGGCTTGACGAAGTCATTCAGAGTTGTGCCCGATTCATCGAGCCGAAAGTATTTGAAGCGGGACTGCAATTAAGTCTCGAGATACCGTCTCTACCTTCGGTTTACGCCGATCAGCGCGCGACCAAACAAACATTGCTTAATCTTTTGACCAATGCCGTTAAATTTACACCGCGCAGCGGCATCATTACGATTCAAGGTGAGGTGCATGACGATTATGTGGCCATTTCGGTCAAGGATACCGGGATCGGCATTTCCGAGCAGGATTTGAAACGAATTGGCAAGCCGTTCGAGCAGATCGAAAATCAGGAAAGCAAAAAACATAGGGGATCCGGCCTCGGGCTAGCCCTGTCCAAATCGCTAATGAAACTCCAAGGAGGTACATTAGTCGTTCAAAGTAAATTAGGTTTAGGCACAAAGGTGCGCATCACCCTGCCCCGCACGGCACCCCAAGAAAAAACACAAATTGCCGACGACGCGCCGCCCCCGATTCGCGCCGCCCAAGGCTGATAGAAAACTTACAGAAATCTTCTAATCGGCATTCGCGGGAGCGTCATCCTCGGTCGCAGGAGCGTCCTGTTCGGCCGGTTGCCGATCCATGGGCGGCATAAACCGGTCCCTGCGCCGCATGCGCGGCAACTCATCAGGACCTGGCCGGCGCCCGCCAAATTGGGGCGATTGGGGATCGCGACGCATGTTTTTGATTGCCTGATATAGGAATTGCCGTTCTTGATCGTCCAATGTTTCGACAAATTCCAAAAACGTCCGATGAAATAGAGTCCGAACACGGGAATCCGCATTGCGCGCGCCTTCAAAGGCAACACGCATATGATCCACATTGAAAGGTTTGGTACGGAGCGCATCATCGATATGGGCCCGCGCTCGCCCCGCTTCATGCAAGGCAGGACGTAAGTCGCTTAACCCCTGCCGCATGATCCGGCGCAATTTGGTACGTGAAGGCTCGGGCAGCATAGCGGCGACTCTACGAAGATCCATGTCGGCGATACCCACCAACGCCCCCGGAGTGGCGAAAACACCCGGGCCCATAAGTCTGACGCCGGCCACCCAACCACCAACAAGCAACCCGACCAAGAATAGATTCAACGCAAGAGACCCGATGAGAAGAACACGTCCGCTCCGGGATCGCTGCGGGCCACTTGCATCATTAGAGCTCATCCATCATCTCCTTCGAATACAAAAGATTCCAAATCGACTTGCGGCGACGTCAATGCCATAAGGACGATTTGTTCCTCATCGAACATATTTGACAGTGTCAAGGTAGCCGGCGCCGACACCCCCAGGACAAGGCCGAGCAACGCGACACAACCCAGAGCGGCAGCCGGACGGGCTAACGAACCCATGGTCCAATCAATTCCATCGACATCCGACCCGATTGCATTCACCCAGCGCGACGTCACATTTTTCCACCGCCTCAACAATCCGCCCATTGCCGCTTTGTCACCCGGCACAATGTTTGGCGGAGGCAATTGGATTGTTGCCGATTCCAATATCCGCTCAACCAGTGCATCCGATGGCGCTTCGGCCGACGCCCGATCCATGGCCCGGTCCAACATTTGAGCTTGTTCCAAACGCAATACCGCGTCTTTAGAACGTGCCAGCAAAGCCAATGCCGCGTCACGTTCGCCGTCCGGCCAGCGATCGGAGATCGCGCCAAACGCTTCCACAATCTGTCGAAATCGTTCTAATTCCATCTGCTTGTCGTCCTACGTTAACCAGCCAACGGCATTTTCTATACCTGTCCCAGTAAGTTCTCGCGCTCCGGCAAGAGTTTCTTGCCCAATGTCCGGCGGCCGCGCGCGAGTAACGATTCCAATGCTTCAACGCTGACATCCATGATTTCCGCCGCCTCGATATTACCCAGCTCCTGGTAATGACATAAGGTAATGGCGACACGCTGACGCGCAGGCAGCTCGGACACCGCCTGGTCGACCCGCTGGGCAACTTGCGACCGTTGCAACGTTTCCGCCGGATTGGGCGCCTCGTCTATTGGCTCCGGCAGTTCCTTGACCAACACTTCCCGGTTCCTTCTCAGCTTGTCGTAGCAAAGGTTGATCGCCACTCGATACATCCAGGTTTCGAACCGAGCTTTTCCCGGTTGCCACTTTTGTGCATTTGTCCAAACGCGCAAGAACACTTCTTGTGCCACATCTTCCGCATCGTCTCGATTGCCCAGCATCCGCAACGCCAATGAAACGATCTTAGACAAATGGCGCTCCACCAATTGTCGCGCGGCGTCCTGATTCCCTTGAGCGATCGCCCTAACCAGCGGCCCATCGGGATCATCGACTGTCAAATCGCCAATCGAAGGTGCGCTCACTATTCGGTTCCAGCCTTTGCCAATCGAGTCGCGAGAGTCCCGGACAGTCTTTGCGCCCGGTGGTCTCGTTGTCCAGCCCGGACTTTGACGTGTGACGGTCAAGCCTGAAGGTCCGGCATTAACTTTGGGCGGACCTGAATTCATCGGCACTAGAGTACCTTCACAAAAGATGGAATCTCTAACATGCTTTAAGCCATCGATAATTGAACGTTTGGCGGGCGGCATTCCGTCGTGCGCCACTAGAGCACATTCAGGAAAAGTGGGTGCCGGTTTTCCGTCCGAATGCGCGACAAAACAAAGACTTAGAGCACGTTAGGGATTCCATCTTTTGTCAACGTGCTCTAGCAAACCGAAAAAGCGAAAAAAGCTTAGCCGGACCCTCCTTTAATGAGGGCATTGCGTGCCGGCGACACATAGAACGGACGAGACACGACATTGGCGCCTCGGCGGCTCAATCTTGGCTGTAAATCGTCATATTCCAAGATCTCAACTTCCAGGACGCGATCGATATTGCCATGGTCCGGCGCCACACTGGCCAGGGCAATCACATGCTGGAGCAAAGGCGACCAGGCGGAAGAGGTGACGGATCCGACAAGCTGGTCGCCGGCGAACACCCGCGCACCGGTGACCGGCGTCACGCCGCCGACACTCAAACCGACCAATTGAGTCCGGAGGCCGCGCTCGCGACACTCAACGAGAGCCCGCCGGCCGTTGAAATGATCTTTGTCGAGATCGACGCAATGATCCAAACCCAATTCAAAAGGGGTGCGGGCATGACGCGGAAAACGGGCCGCAGCCGCGCCGACAAAATCTTTACCGGGAGTGACATGACCGGCCTCAATACGGCAAACATCTCGCGCCGTTAACCCGACAGGCCGAACATCAAGTTGTTTGGCGGCACGGTGCACCCGTTGCCAAACCGGAACCGCATCATCCGGCTTAAGCCAAAGTTGATACGAAAGTTCGCCTAAACCGCGGTTTCGCGCTATGCGCATATCAATTTTCTTGAAACGAACATTGATCGCCTGGTTGGGTTTCAGAGTCTCAACATCCTTGATACCGGCCAAAAGAAGGGCGCCGCATGAAACCACGCCATGCAAACTCATGATCGCAATCTCGTCAGTCACATCATCGATCGTGACATTTGCGTAACCGGCCGAATTGTCGCGAAACCACGGCAAATGCCGATACGTCGTCACCAAGGCGTATTCGCTTTGGTCGAGGCGGTGCACCACTGCAAAGTCAATGACGTTGCCGTCATCGTTACAGAAGGGGGAAAACAGAGATTGATCGACATCCAGCGTTGTGGTGTCACGGGTCAAGAGGCGGTCGACAAAGGCCGAGGCGTCTTGTCCTTTAATACGATATTTGATGCTAGGCGATAGGTCGCAAATGCCCCCATGATGCCGAATGGCATCATACTCGTCTTCGACACGCGAATAGACGTCGGCGACCGTATAATCGCCCCATTGCGTCCATGAATTGACGAGAGATGATTCCGCCGCAGCGCCATGAAAGGGTGTCGCTTTTATGCCAGCCATCCAAGGCCGCCGATCGGGATGCGATGACGTCATGCTTGCTCTCCCGCACTTGCCTTCGCTTTGGTCATGATATGTTGCGCCGCATTCATGCCCGCTATGCCGGTCAGACCGCCGCCGGGATGCGTGCCGGCGCCACACAAGAACAGGCCGGGTATGGGCGTTTCATAAGACGAGGAACCCGCTAGCGCCCGGAGACTGCCAAACTGATCCAAGGCAAGTTCGCCATGATGCCAATGTCCGCCACGCAAGCCGAATCGCGTCTCTATATCAACCGGCGTCAAAATATCCCCGGCAATAATGATGTCCTTTAAGTTTGGTGCGTAATATGCCAATGCATCGATTGTGTATTGAATGAACGCGTCCTTTCTCTTTTCCCAACCGCCGTCAACGTCGTAAGGGATATATTGCACGACGGCGGACAGCACATGCTGCCCTAACGGCGCCAGCGAAAGATCGTGTATCGAAGGAATGGTAATCTCCATGACCGGCTGACGCGGGATTTCACCATATTTCGCGGGTGCCAAGGCACGTTCCGCGTAATCCACACTCGGACAGATCAGAATTCGACCGCCCAGATCCGCCGTCTCCATCCCGGTAAAATTTGGCACAGCCTCAAGTGCCAGATTCAGCTTAGCGGTGACACCCTCCATACGTATGGCATGCACCTGTTTGACAAAGCCCGCATCCAAATGTTGCGCGCCGACAAGATCCAGAAAGGTCGTCTTCGGATCCGTATTGGATACGATCAGATCCGCCGTAAATCGCCCGCCCTCGGCAAGTTCCACCCCATGGGCGCGGCCGTCCTTTATCTCGATCGAGGCGACGGCGGAATCGGTTCGTATGATCGCGCCGTTCGCTTCTGCGGCCTTGGCCAGGGCGGCGGCCAATGCCGCCATGCCGCCATGTGGCACGGCCAAGGCTTCATGGCTTCTCGATGTCCTGCCGCTAAGTCTGTAGAGCAGATTCAACATGCTATTCGGTGACCGTGGTCCTGCCGCAATGCCCAAAACACTTTCAGCTGCCAACAAGCCTTTGAGTAAATCCGTTTCGAAAATTTCATCCAACATGTCGCCGGAAGCGGCAATCAAATAACGCAGGAACTCACTTTCCTGTTCAACGGAAAGTTTCCTCATGCTTTTGGTGACGCTCGTCCATGATGCGGTGTCCGCCACCGCCACGCCGGATAGGCGTGGGGGCTCGCTGATGAGAAATTGCCCGAGCAATTCGGAATATGACAATAGACGTTCATAGAAGCGTGGAAAGGCCTCCGCGTCCGTTTGAGATAGGGATTGGATAGAGGACTGAGTTTTCCGCAGATCCGTACCCAGCCGTATGATATTGCCTTCGCCATCGGGCGCAATACTCGTCATATCTCGAACCACGTAGTGTAGCCCGTGTTTGGCCAGTTTGAGATCACGTACGATGTTTGGGTGAAGGCCCTGGGTTATATGGGCACAGGTCGACACCTGAAACGCATCGGTGAGCTCTTGCGTTACCGCAGCACCACCCACAACGGCGCGTGCTTCAAGCACCAACACGTCCATACCGGAACGCGCAAGATAACTTGCGCAAACCAATCCGTTATGGCCGCCGCCGATCACGATGGCATCGAATTGCCGCTTGCTGGACAGCTGAGCGGCGGTAACCGGCGGGTCTTTTTGACCGAACCAAGGTTTCTTCATCCGGCCCGCCTCAAATCGCGTAACACGTTAGACGCCGCAAAATGCCCCGCCACGCCGGACAAACCGCCGCCCTGATAGATACCGGTGCCGCAAAGATAGAAATTCTTGACCGGGATGTCGTCAACGCTCAGACCGGACATGGACCGCTTGAACATCAATTGATCCAACGCCCGCTCGCCGTGATAAATATCGCCATCGGTGTATCCGAATTCGCTTTCCAAATCACCGGGCGTATTCAGATGCCAATCGACAATAATGTCACGCAAACCCGGACTTTGATCCGCAATTCGATCAATCACGAGATTTGCTAGATTGTTCCGGCGATCCTCGTCCCATGTGCCATCGAACAGGCGATTTGGCACGTATTGAACGTAAACCGACATGACATGTTTACCGGCGGGCGCAAGGGATGAGTCGCTTATTGACGGTATTGTCACTTCTAAGAACGGCCGTTCAGGCACAAATCCCTCAACCCACGAATCGAACGCCCGCTCAATCTCCTTGAGATCCGGAGTAAAATAGAGAGCACCCGCGCGCGCCGGGCAATCATGAGGCAATGCCGGGAAATCGGGCAATTTATCGAGCGCAATATTCATCTTGGCGGTCGAACCGCGCTGGCGGAAATTGCCGTAGGCCTTTAACTGCTTTTCGGGCAGCGATTTCCAATCAAATAGAGTCAAGAATGTGCGCTTCATATCGAGATTGGATATGATATACCGCGCCGAGATTTCACTGCCATCGCCGATTTTAACGCCGATAGCCCGGCCCTTCTCCATCAGCACATCCGTGACATCACTGTCGAACCTAATTTCTCCGCCGTGGGCCAAGAACGCCTTTTCAAGAGCTAAACTCAGTTTCCCCATGCCGCCGCGGACATAACCCTGAATACCATGTTCATTGAAGTGTGTTGGCCGATGCAAAAGATAATGCGCCGTAGCCGGCCCATAGGGACCTTGTGACGCGCCAATAAAGGCGTGCCCCGCCATGTGGACCTTGACCCTATCATTTTCGAAAAACCGTCCCATGAATGCGGCGCAAGACTCAAAATAAAACGTCAATGTTTCGCGCAGCGCGTCCTCCCCGATGTCCCGCGCAATTCGTAACAGCCGATCCAAAGGCCGTTCACGGCTATCCCGCGCGTGAGAGTTGTCGGCGGATTTGATAAGGCCATGGGAAAGCAGTTCGCGTTGCCGCGCCAAAGCCAGCCCGAACGAGGCAAGGGACTCGGCGTCCCGGGTGGAAAAGCGTCGCACCTCCAATGCGGTCATGCGCGGATCGGCATAGGAGGCAAGATAATCCCCATTGGGCAGCAACGACGCGCGGCCGGGAAACGGAATGATATGGAGACCATATTTAGCAAGCTGCAACTCGCGAGCAATTTTGCGGTCTAAATTTTCCAGGCGATGGGGCCCTGCGAATCCTTTGAACCCGGGCGCAATTTCAATATCGCCGACTGCCCCTCCCGATCCGCCCCGGCGTTCCAGCACGACAACACGATGGCCGGCCTTAGCCAGATAGGCAGCGGCAATGAGGCCATTGTGACCCGCCCCAATCACGATGACATCGAATCTACTCATCTGTTAGAACGCCGTATTCGTTCTTCTTGCGGCACACTGACCCTTATTGATCCGACCGGTGACATGGCCGACCAATAGCGGGGGCTGCAAAGCGAAAAAACCCGCGCCGAACCGATCTACGCGGTTAACTAATCAGTGTAATGCAAAAACTGTACAATTAATCCCCCGTTCTCTTATCACGCTAGCGCGCTTCCAGGAAAACCGGTGCCCACTTTTCCTGAATGCGCTCTAAACCGGGATAATCGCGTTAAGGTTAACTTCAACAAGCCGCCTCTACGATCGTCTTGTAAGCGGAGAGAACGTCCAACTGGGTCGCTCTCAGCAGATCCGTCAATTGGTCCATATTACCCACTCCGCCGGTGCGGCACAAAAGGGATCCGAGGCTGTCCCCGACATTTTGCAGATCGGACGGTCCGTCCACTGCAATTCGAACAACCTGCGTCAGATTGTGCATGAGTTCAGTTGCGTTAATCAGACGTTGCGCAAGCTTGGCGTCCAACACGCCCGCCGCCTTCATCTTGCGAAACGCCTGGGAGGTGTTTTGATCTAAGATTTCAGCCGCGTCCACCGCGTGCGCCAATTGCAAGAATTGGCAAATGAATTCCAGATCAACCAATCCGCCGCGAACTTGTTTCAACTGCCAAACATTATCGCTGCCCCTTTCCCTCACCATACGCTCTCGCATGTCCGTAACGTCTTTAGCCAAAGCGGCCGTATCGCGGCGTGCGCACAGAACGGCATGAATTTCATGTCCGATATGTGTCGCAAGATCGCCGGTGCCCGCCACCACGCGCGCGCGCGTCAGGGCCATCTTTTCCCAAGTCCATGCTTCTTGTTCGTAATATCGACCAAAGGAGGCAAACTGAGTGGCGATAGGGCCCGCCTTGCCCGAAGGGCGTAGCTGCATATCCACTTTATAGAGCACGCCTTCCGCCGTCGGCGCCGATAGGGCGGCAATAAGACGTTGTGCCGCACGGGTAAAATAGCGCGGCCCAGGCGTTGGTCGGGCGCCATCGGATTCAGGAAGTTCCGAGGGATAATCGTAAACATAAATCAAATCGACATCGGACGTCGCAGTCAGTTCCCACCCGCCCAATTTACCCATGGCGACCACCGCATAAGTCGAGTCGGCAATATGTCCGTGAGTCCGCGCCACTTCATCCAGTGCTTTGGGTGCAAGACCGCGAATAACGACTTCGGCAAGATCCGCATAAGCGCGCCCGGCGGCTTCCGCTTTCAGAATACCCTGAAGAACTTGCATTCCGATTCTGAAACCGTGGTCCTTACCCCATCGCCGCGACTCATCCAAGGTACTTTCGAAATCGCCGATCCCCTTAAGTAGATCGCCGAATTCTGCCTCCAGTTCGCCCTGAGACGGCAACGATCCCATAAAATCCGCATCGAGCAATGCATCAAGCACACCGGAATTCTGCGCCAGGTAGGGTCCCAAACGTGGTGCCGTTCCAAGCGCATTTATCAACAAAGAAAAAAGCTCTTTATGGGAACTAAAAAGAGAAAACAGCTGAACCCCGGCCGGCAATCCGCCAAGAAAGGCATCGAACCGCGAAAAAGTCACATCAGGATCGGGAGTCTTAGCGACGACATCAAGAATAACGGGAACGAGCTTTGTCAGAAGCGCTCGGGCCCGTTGGCTGCGCGTGGCACGCATGCGTCCAAAATGCCACCGCCTGATCATCTCGGCAACATTCCCCGGCCGCGAAAAACCCATCTCGGCCAGCGTTTCTAATGTTTCCGGATCATCGTCAACGCCGGTGAAAACGAGATTTCCATATTCACTGCCCAGGGTCTCCGCCTCGGCGAACAACGCATTGTAGTGACCGTTGACCCGGGTTAAGTGCCCGATCAATATCGCCTCAAAGTCGGTGGTATCTTCAAAACCGGAAAAGCGTGCGATGTTGTCTATATCTTCCGCCCGTTTCGGTATTTCCTGCGTCTGCATATCTTCTCTCATTTGCAGACGATGTTCGACCATGCGCAGAAATTTATAAGAGTCTTTGAGTTCTTCGGCGGTCTTTGAATCGAACATCCCATGCTTCGCCAAATCGTCAAGGGCACCACACGTTGTTCTGTTTCTAAGGTTTGGGTAGCGACCTCCCACGATCAATTGCTGGGTCTGAACGAAGAATTCGATTTCGCGAATGCCGCCAAGTCCCAATTTCACGTTGTGACCGGCGACGCCGATCGGCTTTGCCCCACCGTGACGATGGATTTGACGCTTGATGGAATGGATATCTTCGATCGTTGCGAAATCAAGATTCTTGCGCCAGATGAACGGAGACAAACCACGCAGAAACCGCTCCCCCGCGGACAAATCCCCCACGGCCACGCGCGCCTTAATCATGGCGGCGCGCTCCCAATTTTGCCCGAGGCTTTCGTAATATTGTTCGGCGGCCGATGTCGACAGAGCAACAGCCGTTGCCCCCGCATCCGGCCTGAGCCTGAGATCAACGCGGAAGACGTATCCGTCGCCGGTGATCTCCTGCATCATCTTCACGACGGTCTTGGTCAGCCGCACGGCAAATTGTTGCGGCTCGATGTCCGGCGACAGCGGCATGATGGCGTCGTCAAAGAAAATGGTGATATCGATGTCGCTCGAATAATTGAGCTCATGGGCACCATATTTGCCCATGGCGATAACGAACAACCCGCTATCGACTTCCGGGTGCGCGGTATCTTTGGGTTCTATTATGCCGTCACGGGCCGCTTCGGACAACAACCAACGAAGACTTGATTGCAGGCAGACATCGGCAAATCGGGTCAGCGCGGCGGTCACCTCAAACACGTCCCATACGCCGGCCAGATCGGCGACGGCCGTCAATAAGGCTGCCTTCATCTTCGCCCGACGCAAGACCACCATAACGTCGGTGATTTTGGTCGCGGCCTGCGCATGGACGGCGACATCACGAAGGATACGATCTAACACGTCTTCCGGCGCATCCAACAATAATTGGGGGAGAAAGGGGCCGTTTCTCAGGGCGGTCCGAGCGAGATAGGGCGCATTGCTGAATACCGAGGTGAGCAGCTGTTGTGCTCTTGGGTCGGTCAGCACCTGTTCGAGGGCCCGAGCGGTTTCATCGGACGGGTCGGCCGGCAACGATGCCTTGAGATCGGCCAGCGTTCGTACGGCGCGGTCTTGGTCAAACACCGGCGGGACCGTGCCCAGTCTGTTCAATATTGATTTCGGTGATTCCAATCCGAGAATCACGGGGCTCCTGCCTCTCATTCCTCTGGGGAAACTGAGGATAGAGCGCATTCAGAAAAAG
>Ga0114950_10002533_pt1 | contig 14028 bp, 12 predicted proteins | sample N075metaG_FD_83503 | JGI IMG/M metagenome (GOLD analysis project Ga0114950, IMG submission 83503) | Deep subsurface microbial communities from Kermadec Trench to uncover new lineages of life (NeLLi) - N075 metaG | ecosystem: Environmental > Aquatic > Marine > Ocean trench > Sediment | place...
GAGGAAAACCTTTATTAACCGAAACCAGGAACTCGATGTTCTCGGCTCCACGGGATCTCACCTCGGGAAAAGTCTCCATCTGGACCTTAAAGGTCCCGGCCGGTATACCCAGGTCGGGCAGCAGCGCCTCGACCTCCTCCTGGAGCCGGCTTGCTGCCTCCCGCCTCTTTGCGCTCAAGCGGGCGGCAGCGGCAACGAGGACACTTCGTGTGCGGTGGACATCGGCGGCTAACGCGTCCTCGTCCCAGCGCCCGTCCTCGACCTCGTCGAGCTCAGCGCGAACGCGGCCCCGCGACGCGATGACGTCTTCTGACGTTGGGCCGTACTTCCGCTTGAGGGAGTGAATCAGGTCGAGCCGCGATCGGACTTCCTCGAGCCGCCCGGGATCGTGGCGGACGCCGCTGACATAGTTGCTCAGATCTCGGCCGACCTCCGCCAGCGCGTGATAAGCCTCCTGGAGCTCTTGGTGGGGTCCCTCCAGCGACGGATCCCACTCCTTTAGCCGGGCAAGGGTCTGGGCCAAAGCGGAAACCCTCTCGGTGACCGCACCTTCAGCGGCGTACAGCTCAGCATGGACCCTCGTGGTCTCGCCGAGAAGCTCCTCCGAGTTTTCGAGGCGCCGACTCTCTTCCGCGAGCGCCTCCTCCTCTCCGGGCTGGACGTTCGCCTCCTCGAGCTCACCCATCTGGAAGCGGAGGAAGTCGACCCGGCTAGCGAGGTCGCGGCGGTGCTCCTGAAGCTCCTTCAACTGGGCCTCCAGCCGGGAAAGGCCCTCGAACGCCTCCTCTACCGCTGAAGCGTCCTGTTCAGCTCCGCCGAAGGCGTCCAAGATGCGGCGCTGCGTGTCCTTCTTCAGGAGCGTCTGGTGTTCGTGCTGCCCATGTAAATCCACGAGCGATCGCCCCAACTCTCCCACGGTCCGGGCCGTGGTCGCGGACTCGTTGATCCAGGCGCGGTTCCGGCCCACCGCCGCAACCTCTCGCCGAAGGATCAACAGGCCGTCCTCGACCTCGATGCCCAAGTCGTTCACCCGGGCTCTGAGCTTCGGATAGTTCGCCACGTCGAAGACCGCCTCGACCATCGCCCGTTCTGCGCCGGTCCGCACCGTGTCACTGGACGCACGTTCCCCCAACAGAAGAGAGAGCGCCCCGACGATGATCGACTTCCCCGCCCCGGTCTCCCCGGAAAGAGCGCTCAGCCCGGGCCCCAGTTCGAGGGTTACATCATGGATGACCGCGTAGTCCCGAATGCGGAGTTCGATGAGCATGCATCAATGTACCCGGAGCGTCCACCGCTTCAATGGTCCGCTGGGTACTAGCTACCCCGAGGGCCGTGCAGCCCAGTTGAGCTTACGCTGCAGCGTTCCGAAAAAGTTCTGGCCGGCAAACCGAACCAGCGGGATCTCGATTTCGGAACGGCCGATGTGGATCTCCGCACCGGTCTCGAATTCGTGCGCGACCTGTCCGTCCGCCGTGACCACCAGATCCTTCGTCCGTTCGATCGGACTCACGGAAACCCGCTGTGACGCCGGAATCACCAGGGGCCGCATAGCCAGCGTGTGTGGACAGATGGGCGTGACGATCAAGCAGTCGACCGAAGGCACGACGATAGGACCGCCCGCCGACAGGGAATAGGCGGTGGACCCCGTGGGCGTCGCCACGATCAGTCCATCCGCCGAGAAGCTGCCCATGTCCTGCCAGCCTCCGTCCTCTCCATTCGCTCCGCTCCCTCCGTCCGTCCCTCCGGCTGGGCTCTCTTGGACCCGAAGGTCGAGCCGAGTCACACGAGCGACCCCCCGCTTATGAATCACGAAGTCGTTCCACGCCAGAAACGGCTCCCCTTGCGAACCGTCGGCGTGGATGATACGAGCCTCGAGGGTGGAGCGGCGATCGAGCACGTAGTCACCGTTCAACACCAGGCCCAGGTGCTCTTCGAGCTCCGTGTGCGGAAGGGCGGTGAGGAAACCGAGGTGCCCGAGATTCACGCCGAGAACGGGGATGTCCCGCCCGGCGACGGATCGACCCGCCCGAAGCAGCGTGCCGTCCCCGCCCAACGCGATCAGGAGATCGATCGGGTCCGCATCGAGGTCCATGGGCTTGGCACCATCAGGCGCCCACTCGGTGAGGTGCTCCTCGAAGGAGACATCGATCTGGTTCTCGCGGGCGAAGCTGGCCAACTGCTCGACGCACCCGGGCACATAATCGTGCTGCGGACGTCCCACGACGCCGATACGCCGCAAGCCGCCCCCTTTACCCATTCTGGCGCCGCCATCGGTCGGTGCGTACCGACCTCTTCAAGCCGACTCCTCCGCCGCCGTCACCGCACCTCCTGTCATCCGGCGGGCCTCCGTAGCGATCCCTTCGGCGTCGAGCCCGAGCTCGTGTAGCAGCACTTCACGCGCGCCGTGCTCGATGAACCGGTCTGGGAGCCCCAGGCAACGCACCTCGATCGTATGCTCCGAGGTGAGTGCTGACAGCTCCCGAGTCATGTAGGCGCCAAAGCCGTTGATCACGGCCCCTTCCTCGATCGTAATCACGCGCCGATGCCGCTCGGCTATATCCGTCAGGACGTCGCGATCGTACGGTTTCAGGAAACGGCAGTTCACGACCTCCGCCTGGATGCCGCTTGAGGCCAGCGCCTCGGCGGCCTCGGATGCGGCGCCCACCATCGTTCCGGTCGCGAGGAATGCGAGGTCGGAGCCCCGCCGAAGGATCTCCCACGTCCCGTACTCGACGTCCGGGATCTCGCTCACGTGAGGGACGGCCTGGGGCACCGCGTCTCTCGGCCAGCGCACGGAGAACGGGCCTGATTCGTGTTGGATGCCCAGTCGCACCAGCGCCATCATCTCGGCCCCGTCCTTGGGGGCGGTCACGGTCATACCCGGAACGAGCAGCATGTACGGAATGTCGAAGGCACCGTGGTGTGTGGGCCCATCGGGGCCTGCGAGTCCGGCCCGATCCATACAAAATACGACCGGTAGATCCTGGAGCGCGACATCGTGCACGATGCTGTCGAAGGCCCTTTGCAGGAAGGTAGAGTAGATGCAGACGAGGGGCCGAACCCCTCCGAGCGCCGCCATTCCGGCCGCTGCCGTGACGGCGTGGCCCTCCGCGATGCCCACGTCGAAAAACCGGTCCGGGAAGGCGTCGCCGAAGATGTCGGTGCTGGTTCCGTCCGGCATTCCCGCGGTGAAGGCGACGATGCGGGAATCGAGCTCACCCAGCTCCTTGAGTCCCTGGCCGAAGACCTTCTGGTATCGAGGAAGGCCCCCGCTCGCTTTCTTGACTTCCCCACTGATCTTGTCGAATGGGGGACGCGCGTGCCACTTGTACGCGTTCTGTTCCGCGAGGGAAAAGCCCTTGCCCTTCTGCGTGATCACGTGCACCAGCATGGGGCCATCGAGGCGACGGACCCTGGCCAGAGTGTCGACCAGTGAGTCGAGATCGTGCCCGTCGACCGGACCGATGTACCGGAACCCGAGCTCCTCGAAGAGCATTCCGGGAACGAAGAGGCCCTTCACACTTTCTTCCGTCCGGCTCGCAACCCGCCTCATGATGCCCTTCTCGCCGCCCGGCCCCCTCGCGAGCAGGTCCTTCACCTCATCTCGGATCCGGTTGTAGACCGGGTTCGTCATCATGCCGGTCAAATACTTGTTCATCGCCCCCACGTTGGGCGCGATCGAATGGTCGTTGTCGTTCAGGATGACGATCAGGTTCCGGTCCGTGTGTCCCGCGTTGTTGAGCGCTTCATAAGCCAGGCCGCATCCCATCGCCCCGTCTCCGATGATGGCCACCACGCTGAAGTCGTCGCCATTCAGGTCGCGGGCGATCGCCGTGCCGAGCGCCGCCGAAATCGAAGTGGCCGCGTGGCCGGCGCCGAAGTGATCGTATTCAGACTCGTCGCGCCGGAGGAACGGCGCTAACCCGTCCTTCTGGCGAATCGTCGGAAGCCGTTCGTTTCGGCCGGTAAGGATCTTGTGGATGTAGCCCTGGTGGCCGGTGTCCCAGACGAGCTTGTCGCGTGGCGTCTCGAACGTGTAGTGGAGCGCCACGGTAAGTTCAACCACTCCGAGGCTGCCGCCGAAGTGGCCCCCGACCTTGGAGATCACATCTACGTGGCGTTCCCGGGCCGCCACGACCAACTCGTGCAGTTCTTCCCGAGAGAGCCCTCGGACGTCTTCGGGTCCGTCTATTTGGTCCAAGATCGACACGGGTCGACTCCTACCTGCGTTTTTGACCAGACCTTAACATAGCCTACTACCTCTTTCGCTCCACTACGTAGGAGGCCAGCGCGATCAGCGCGGGGGCATCGATCGCTGCACTTCGAAGCGCCTCCGTCGCCTCCTCGGCGAGTACTCGGGCCCTCCTCGTCGCCTCTTCCAGACCGTACAACGACACGTACGTGCTCTTCTCGAGCAAACCGTCACTGGGGTGCTTCCCCAGGTCTTCCGCAGCCTCGGTTGCGTCCAGAATGTCGTCGGTCACCTGAAATGCAAGTCCGATGCCACGGCCGAAGCTCTGGAGCCCGGCGATGGTCGTGTCCGATGCGCCGGCGGCGAGCCCTCCGATCACCAAGGAAGCGGTAAGCAGAGCACCCGTTTTCATGCGGTGCAGACGATCGAGTTCGTTCGGGTCGAGGCGCTGCCCCTCGCCCAACAGATCGAGCGCCTGTCCGCCGACCATGCCACCGGCGCCCGCAGCCCGATTCAACTCGCCCACGATCCTCCGAGAAACCGCGTCGTCCGCGCCCAGAGCATCCGACGCTCGAAGAGCCCAGAGAGAGGCCGCTGGAATGAGGGCAAGCCCGGCTCGAGCGGTCGCCGCCGCGCCGAAGAGCTTGTGCGGCGTCGGCTGGCCTCTTCGAAGATCAGCGTCGTCCATACACGGGAGGTCGTCGTGCATGAGGGAATACGCGTGGATCAACTCGATCGCGGCGCCGAGATCGTATACCGCGGGCCGGGTGTCCCCCCCGCACGCCCGGTGGGCGACCACACACAGGACGGGGCGAAGGCGTTTCCCACCGCTCAGCACCGCGTGGCGAGCCGGTTTGAGCAGGTCGTCGTGGAGCTCGTCGCCCAGCCACTGGCACGCCCGTTCGAGCGCCCGCTCCACCTCCACCCTTTCGTCGCGGAGAAGCGCTTCGAGGTCGACGGCGAGACGGTCGGCGGTCACTCCGGATCTTCGTCCAGCGGCCGGATAACAGGATCCTCCTCTGGGCCGAGAAGCTCTTCCACCTTGAGTTCGGCGACACGGAGTGTCGCTTCGGCTCCGCGCAAATGCTCGACGCCCTCCTCGAACAGCGTCAGGGCTCCCTCCATATCGAGGTCGGCGGCCTCGAGGGATCGCACGATCTCTTCGAGGCGTTTCAGCCGCTCCTCCAAGGAGGGAGCGTTTTTGCCCCCGGTATCGGAAGCGTCGTTCCCTCCTGAATCGGTCATGTCATCCCCCAAGCCGTCAGGCACCTGATTTTGTTTTCCTGGTCACGGTCTCCTACTCCGCATTACAATTCACCCTGTACTTCACACGGCACCGATCCGTCCGAGACACGGAGGGAGAACCGATCGCCTTCTTTGAAAGCCGCGACGGTTCGTAGGATCCTCCCGTTCACATCCTGAGGGAGTGCATACCCGCGACGAAGCGTCGCCAGCGGTGAAAGTACATCCATCTTGCCGGCAACTTCGGACAGGCGGGCTCTCTTGAGTGTCGCCAACCCCCGGATCGCCGACTCCATGCGGTCTCCTGCCCGATCCACCACCTCGCGCCGTGGCCGTACCAGCCCGGCGCCGGATCGCCGGAGTTGACTCAGACGCACACCGAGCACCTCCCGTCGGTGAAAAGCGATAGCTCGTAGCGCGCCCCCCATTCGGGTTCGGGTGACCCCCAGCGCATCGCTCAACCCCTCGCCGTCCTTCACGGCGGTTTCCGCGCCCGCAGACGGGGTGGGAGCCCGGACGTCGGCCACCAAGTCGGAGATGGTCACGTCGACCTCGTGCCCCACAGCCGAGATCACCGGGACCGGGCACGCCACGATCGCGCGAGCCACCACCTCCTCGTTGAATGCCCAGAGGTCCTCCAGCGATCCCCCACCGCGCCCGACGATCAAGACGTCCACGAGGCCACTGTTTCCGAGGGCCCGAATCGCCTCGGCGACCTCGTCGCCCGAGCCCTCGCCCTGCACGCGTGCGCCCCGCACGATCACACGCGTCCAGGGGGCTCGGCGGCGGACCACGGTCAAAATGTCGGCGAGCGCCGCACCCGCCAGCGACGTGACGACGCCGACGGCCTCGGGAAAGCGCGGCAGGGCACGCTTCCGCTCCGGAGCGAGTAGGCCCTCGGCCTCGAGCTTCGAACGCAGGCGCTCGAACGCCTGACGCCAGAGCCCTTCTGCATCCTCCGCCTCGAGGCGCCGCACGACCAGCTGATACTCTCCCCGGGCCTCGTACAGGGTCAGCCCGCCGAAGGCCCTCACGGTCGTGCCCTCTTCCGGATCGGCAGGAAGGGTCGCCGCCTCGGTCTTGAACATCACGCAACGGAGTTGCGCCTGCTCGTCCTTGAGCGTGAAGTAGCAGTGCCCGGACCGGGCCCGAGTCCAGTTGGCGACCTCGCCGCTGATCCAGAGACTCTCGATCGTGTCCTCGAGCAGGCTCCGAACCGCTCGGTTGACCTGCGTGACGCTCCAGACACGTGGCTCGGTCATCGTGCCCTGGGTCCACTGTGATGTTCCACTCTAGCCCTCGGCCCCCGCGGACCGGACGGCCACTGCCACCGTATTGGAGAGCAACATGGCAATCGTCATCGGACCGACACCCCCGGGAACCGGACTGATCGCGGAGGCGACTTCCTTGACCTCGTCATACGCCACGTCACCCGTCAGGCGGTAACCCCTCTCGCGCGTGTCGTCATCCACCCGGTTTATACCGACGTCGATGACCACGGCGCCGGACTTCACCATATCACCCCCGATCAGCTCCGGCTGCCCGATCGCGACGATCAAGATGTCCGCCTCGCGGGTAACGGCACCGAGGTCGGGCGTGCGGCTGTGCGCCACGGTCACGGTCGCGTTCCCCCCCGGTGCCTTCCGCAACAGAAGCGCGGCCATCGGCCGTCCGACGAGGTTGCTGCGCCCCACCACGACCGCGTGTTTTCCTGCAGGGTCGTTCCCACTGCGCAGAAGCATCTCGGTCACACCCGAGGGCGTGCATGGCGCCAGGACGTCGGCGTCGCCTGATGCGAGCCGGCCCACGTTCACAGGATGGAAGCCATCGACATCCTTCGCGGGATCGATCGCCGAGAGGACCTTGGCTTCGTCGATCTGATCCGGAAGCGGAAGCTGGACCAGGACGCCGTGGATCTCCGGATCGGCATTAAGACCCGCCACGAGGCCCAGAAGCTCGTCTTCCGGGGTTTCCTCCGGCAGGGTGATCTGCCGGGAGTAGATGCCGGCCTCGGTCGCGGCCTTGTTCTTCGATCGGACGTACACCTGGCTCGCCGGATCTTCGCCTACGAGGACCACAGCAAGGCCAGGCGTGAGTCCGGACTCCTTGAGACCGGCGACCCGCTCCTTGACCTCCTCGCGGATCGACGCCGCCATGTCCTTCCCCGATATGACTTCAGCGGACATTCAGGTTCCTCTTACAAGTTGCGCCGCTGTTGAACGAAATCGACTCACCGCGCGAAATCGACCGCGCGGGTCTCGCGAATCACGACCACCTTGATCTGCCCCGGATACTGGAGCTCAGCCTCGATGCGGCGGGCCACGACCTCGGAAATCTGAGCCATCTCCTGGTCGCTCACCTTCTCCGGCTCGACCATCACGCGGATCTCCCGACCGGCCTGAATGGCGAAGCAGCGCTCGACCCCCGGGTGCTCCATCGCCAGCTCTTCGAGCTTTTCGAGGCGCTTGACGTATCCCTCGAACATCTCTCGCCGCGCCCCCGGACGTGAGCCCGAGATTGCGTCCCCGGCCGTGACCAGAAAGGTCTCGGGGAAATGGTGGGGCTCTTCGTCGTGATGAGCTTTGATGGCGTTGAGCACGATCTCGGATTCATTGTGTTTCTTGCACAGGCGATAGCCGAGCTCGACGTGTGTGCCCTCGTGCTCGTGCGTGAGTCCCTTGCCGACGTCGTGAAGCACACCGGCACGTTTCGTGGCTTGGACGTCGAGACCCATCTCCGCGGCCATGCTCCCGGCCAGCTGAGCGACTTCCTTGGCGTGCTGGAGCTGATTCTGGCCGTAGGACGTCCGGAATTTCAAACGCCCGAGGGTCTTGACGATCTCTTCGTGCACGTTGTGGATGCCGAGCTCGTACAGAACCTCCTCGGCAGCTTGGGCCATGGACTCCTCGACCTCCTGCCGCGCCTTGTCGACCACCTCTTCGATGCGACCCGGATGGATACGGCCGTCCTCGATCAGCCGCCCGAGTGCGATGCGCGCCACCTCTCGGCGTACGGGGTTGAACCCGGAAAGGACCACAGCCTCCGGCGTGTCGTCGATGATGACGTCGATCCCGGTGGCCTGCTCGAAGGCGCGGATGTTCCGACCCTCCCGGCCGATGATCCGGCCCTTCATTTCGTCGGAGGGAAGCTGCACGACCGAAACGGTCATCTCGGCGGTCTGATCGGCCGCCATACGCTGGATGGCCAAACCGAGAATCTTCTTGGCCTCGCGGTCCGCCGAGCGCTGAGCTTCTTCCTTGACTTCGCGAAGTGTATTGGCTGCTTCTGCCCGGGCTTCGTCCTGTAGGTCCGCCAGGAGCTCTTTCTTTGCCTCGGCCTGGGACATCCCTGAAAGGGACTCGAGTCTTTCGCGAACCCGCTCTCGATCCTGCTCCAGGTCCAGGGTCTGGGCTGCGAGTCCCTCCTTGCCCGCCTCCAACTCCTTCGCGCGCTTCTCCTGAGCGGACTCCCGCTCGTTCAGGTTGTCGAAGCGGCGTTCCAAGGAGCTCGAGCGCTCCGAAAAGCGTTCCTCGGCCCTCTCGACTTCCTTGCGGTGCTTGGACTCCTCCTGCTCCCAGGATTCTCGAAGCCGTATGACCTCCTCTTTGCCCTCGAGCACACGGGACGTACGGAGGTTGTCGGCCTCTTCCCGGGCACGACCCAAAATCCTGGAAGCCTCATCCGCGGCGGCTGCTACAGCCTTTTTTTGACGCGATCGCTCGACGGAACCGCGTCCGAGATATCCCACGGCTCCGAAGAGCAACGCCACAACCGCCGCCAGTCCATAAACCAGCGGGTCCATTTATCGGCTCCAAAATCGGACGCGAAGAACACGCATCCGAAGGGTGAGCGTACGTTGTCCTGAGTGACAATAGAATTCCGGCTCCCGCAGACGCAAGGAGCGCCGGGTCAGCCGTCGGAAGCCACATCCTCCAAGCGAGCCGCAAGCGCATTCACCCGCTCGGCCATCTGGGAGTCGTTCCTCTCCTGCGTATCCAATGCCTGAAACAGCTCATCCGTGATCGAAAGGGCAGCGAGGATGGCCACCTTGTGGCCTTCGAGGAGCCCGACCTGTTTCTTGATTTCATGGATTCGATGATCCACATGGGCCGCGCAACGTGTCGTGTACGCCGGCGCGGCGCTCGAGCGAATCGTGTGATCCTCGCCAGCGATCCTGACGGTTACCGACTCTCTTCTATGGTCCGTCACGGCTGCTCCTCCAAAAATTTTATCTGCGCCAAGAGTCGGTCGACGCCCTTCCGCCCCTCGCCCAGGCGTCTTCGTAGATCGCTATTCTCCTCTTCGAGGATGTGCAGCTTGGCGATCATGTCCCGGGGCCCCCCCTCGCCCGAAGTCACCCCCTTGAGCATGCCCTCCAGCTCCTTACCCTGCGTGTTCATCCGGACGACCTCACCCTCGAGCAGCTCAACCTTTGTGAGCGCTGCAGTCACTGCATTTTCCAGGCGTTCGACTGCCTTGTCGGGTGTCACGTCCTTCGGCACCCTTTGCCTCTTAGAGCCGCTGCTCGACACCAAGATCCTCCCGGAGATGTTTCACGATTTTTTCGACCACCCGATCCACTTCCTTGTCCCTCAACGTACGATCCCACGCCTGAAGCCGGAGACGAAACGCCAACGAGCGATGTCCCTCGGCCACGCCGTCTCCCCGGTAGAGGTCGAAGACCGTGACCCGCTCCAGAAGCGCGCCGCCGACATCGCAGATTTCGTCAGACACGGCCGAAGTGGGGACATCATAGGGTACGAGCAGCGCCAGGTCACGATCCACGCCCGGGAACGGCGAAAGCGGCCGATACATGGGCGTAGTCTTGGCCGCCGGTTCGGCGGGCAGCGTCAACTCCATGGCCCAGACCGCCCCTGCCCACGCGGGCGCGTCGACCCGGGCGGGCCGAATCTGCCCGGCGGCCCCCCTCGGAGTGCTGTCTTCAGTCGTCAGAGCAACGGCCGATGCAGGCACGAACAGGCCCCCGCCCGAACCTCCGACCGAATCCCCGACCGAATCCCCGACCGAATCCTCGGTCGAATCCTCGGTCGAACCAGGGGCCGAGGCCGCAGCCAAAGTCCCCGCCGCAAGCACCTTTACCGCTGGCTCCTCCCATCCAGAGACGGATAGAACGGTCTCTATGAGTCCTTTCACGGTCGAGAAGTCCAGCGGCTCGCCCGCTCCGGACCAGTGCTCGGGCTCCCTGCGCCCGGTGACTACGAAAGCGACGTGGAGGTCCTCCCTAGGTGGCTCCCCAGCCCCGGCGGCGTGGAACACGGTGCCGATTTCAAACAGCCGCACGTCCCTCACCCCCCGAGCGAAATTGTACTCGACATTCCGGAGCAAACCGGGAATCAATGAGGTTCGTAACCTGCTTTCTTCTAATGATATAGGATTATTTAGTTCCACTTCTCCTTCATGTATCGGAGCGAACGCCGGATTGGCCGCCTCGAACAATCCCTCCCCCGAAAGGACGGTCCGGAGGCGGTCTTCGAGCTGGAACAGCGGGTGGTCCGGAACGGTGGTCGGGCGCGCCGGAGCGAGATCGTCGGGAAAACGATCGTAGCCATAAGCCCGGCTGATCTCTTCGATCAGGTCGATCTCGCGTGTCACATCGTAGCTGCGGTATCCGGGAACGATGACGCTCAGCTCACCGCCGCCCCCTCCGTCTCCCTCGCCACTCCCGTTCTGGACCGTGAATCCGAGCGGCGTCAGCAACGCCTCCAGTTCGGCGTCCTCGAACCGGACCCCGAGCACCTGCTCGACCCTCGCCGGCCGAAGCACCAGCGCTGACGGCTCCCAAGGCCGCGGCAGGACCTCCAGGATCGGACCATCCACTTCGCCACCTGCAGTGGCGAGGACGACCTCCAACACACGCTTGACCGCCGGAAGGTGCCCTTCCGGATCCACACCCCGCTCGAACCGGAAGCTGGCCTCCGTGGAAACCCCGAGCGAGCGGCGGGTCCGGCGGATCGACTTCGGCTCGAAGAGGGCGCACTCGATCAGAATGTCGGTCGTATCTGCCGTTACCGAGGAGTGCATGCCACCCATGATACCCGCGATGTCGTGCGGCACCGCAGTGTCGCAGATCACGAGCATCTCGTTATCGAACTTGTGCTCGAGTCCGTCAAGCGTCTCCAGCGTCTCACCTTTGGTGGCATTCCGCACGATCAGACTGGACCCTTCCAGCTTGCCCAGATCATACGCGTGCATCGGGTTGCCCATCTCCAGCATGACGTAGTTCGTCGCGTCGACCACGTTGTTGATGGGCTGCTGGCCCACGGCCCGGAGGCGCGCCGCCATCCACTGGGGCGAGGGTTCCACCTTCACCCCGCGAATGATCGCGCCCAGGAACCGATAACATTGCTTCGGCTCGTCGATGCGGATGGTCACAGCACCATGGGACACTTCGTGCTCGCCACTCTTGACCTCGATGTCGAGCGGGCTCGCCCCGGGAACGTTTGCCAGAGTCACGCCGGCGACCCCGTCCGGAGCCACCTCCCTGGCGATCCCGACGTGCGAAAGCCAGTCGCCCCGATTCGGTGTCACCTCCACGTCCATCCGGACGTCGTCGAGGCCGAGCGCCTCGATCAGCGATTGGCCTGCCGAGACCTCTCCCGACAACAGCTCTCCCGAAAGAAGCATGATACCCGATTGATCCCGGCCCAAGCCGAGCTCCTTCTCCGAACAGAGCATCCCATTGGAGTACTCGCCTCGAATCTTGGCCCTCTTGAGCTCGAGTCCGCTGGGGAGTGTCACACCTACGGGCGCGAAGGGGTAATACCCTCCCTCCTCGACGACCGGAGCACCACAGACGACCTGGACAACCTCCTCGCCATTGTAGACCTCGCACAACAACAGGCGATCCGCGTTGGGATGGTCACGCACCGTCTTCACCTCGCCGATGATCACATCCTCGAGCCCAGCGGACACGGGCGTGATCTCCTCGACGGGTGCCCCCAGAAGGGCGAGGCGTTCCGCCAGCTCCTCGGGGCTCTCGTTCAGGCCTGGCGCGACTGATTTGAGCCAGGCGTAGGAGATGTTCACGGTGCGCTTCGCTCTGTGAACTGCGACGTGAACTGCGAGAGGAAGCGGACGTCGTTCTGAAAGAACATACGAAGGTCGGGCACGCCATACTTGAGCAGAGCAATCCGCGCCGGGCCCATACCGAAGGCGAAGCCCGTGTAGCGCTCCGAGTCGTAGCCGACATTGTCCAGCACATTCGGATCCACCATACCCGCGCCCATGATCTCGATCCAGTCGGACTCGACCCGGGTCCCGTCCTTCATCGTGATCATCCGCTTTACGTCGACCTCCGCGCTCGGTTCCGTGAAGGGAAAGAACGAAGGCCGAAAACGCACCTTCGTTCCGGGACCCCAGAACTGGCGAGCGAATTCGGCCAGAGTGGCCTTGAAGTCGACGAAGGAGATGCCCTCGTCCACGACCAGCCCCTCGATCTGTGCGAACGCCGGCGTGTGTGTGGCGTCGTAGCTGTCCCTCCGGTAAACCATCCCCGGCGCCAGAATACGGATGGGCGGCTCATACTTCTCCATCGTCCTTACCTGAACGGGCGACGTGTGGCTGCGAAGAAGACCGGAGTCCTTCAGGTAGAGCGTGTCCTGCTCGTCCGCGGCGGGATGATCGAGCGGCGTATTCAACGCCAAGAAGTTGTACCACTCCGTGTCCGCCTCCGGCCCACGGGCACGCACGAATCCCATCGACTGAAAGATTCTCCAGATCTCGTCGATGACCTGGTTGACCGGATGGACTCCCCCCTGCCATCGGTGCCGCGCTGGAAGTGTCAGATCTTCGGCCGGTGCCCCGCTCTCCTCGCCGGAGGTGGACATCTCGGCTTCCCGAGCCTCGAGGGCCTTTTGGAGCGCCTCCTTGACCCGATTCGCCTCGGCACCCACCGGCGGTCGCTCATCTGCGGCCAGATCGCCAAGACCTCGGAGGATCCCAGAAATTCGGCCCTCCTTACGCCCCAGATAGGAGATCCGCAGCACCTCGAGCGCATGACCTTCGGGAGCCGCCCTGATCGCGGACAGAGCCTCGCTCTCCAACTCTTGGAGCGTTTGGATCAGGGGGTTCTGATGGGTCATCAGATGCAGTTACCTCGAAGGTCGCCGCATACGTGCCGGCACCCGATCTCCTGAGGACCAGGGTGGACGGCGGGCGTCAGCCGACCCCGAGCCCCTCTTTGGCCCGGTCCGCCAACGCGGTGAAGGCCTCCGGACTGCGGACGGCCAAGTCGGCCAAGGCCTTTCGGTCGAGCTCAACACCGGCCTGCTTGAGGCCGTTCATGAATCTGGAGTACGACAACTCGTTCTCTCTGGCGGCGGCGTTGATCCGCGTGATCCAGAGCCGACGGAAGGTACGCTTCCGGTTCTTTCGGTCCCGATAGGCGTGCTGCCAACCCTTCTCAACGGCGTCCTTCGCCGTCCGGTAGAGATTCTTACGGCCGCCGAAGTATCCTTTGGCCGCCTTTAAGATCTTTTTCTTCCGCTTGTTGCGAGCGGGCGATGACGTTGCTCTCGGCATCGAAGTTTCTCCTTTTCACTACGACCCTGGAAGGAGTCGCTTCATGCGCCCCA
>Ga0114950_10002535_pt1 | contig 14017 bp, 17 predicted proteins | sample N075metaG_FD_83503 | JGI IMG/M metagenome (GOLD analysis project Ga0114950, IMG submission 83503) | Deep subsurface microbial communities from Kermadec Trench to uncover new lineages of life (NeLLi) - N075 metaG | ecosystem: Environmental > Aquatic > Marine > Ocean trench > Sediment | place...
AGTACACCGCGACCAGTCACCATATCTCCAACGTAAGCATCCTTGGGGGCGACGATGAGGAATTTCAGGCAGCCTGCCACATTTATGCCTGGCATCACCTTCTCGATGGCACTGATTTCGAAATTTGGGGCCAATACCGGAGTCGGCTACGCGTTCACGAGGGCAAATGACGGTTCTCACGACATACCCTCGGTCTGCGGGTGTCCAGCCAGACGGCGCCATGGGTCAAATCGCGATGGTCCCCCGCCGCGCTCTCAACTGAAACGCACGCCCTCTAGAAGATCTAGATCCTAGAAAAACAAGCTGGCAATAGTAGCTGTGATCAACGTCACCACCGTACCACCTACCATGCAGACCAGACCGGTGCGGGCAATATCATCACGTCGTTCTGGCACCAGTGCACCAATACCACCCACCTGCACACCAATCGAGACGAAGCTGCTGAAGCCGCACAAGGCAAAAGTTGCCACTACGCGCGAGCGTTCGGATATCTGCGTACCGAGTTCCTGCAGTTCTGCATAGGCGAGAAATTCCGTTAAGAAGATCTTCATGCCCAGCAGATTACCCACCTTAGCAGCATACGCTGCATGGTCATTGCTTGAAACATATTGACGGACTCAGACGGCAACTTTTCCACTTCCCCACCCATGGTGACGGGTCGTTCCGTTTCTGGAACCAGTATCTTGGCCACGGTCAGCGCACCGGGTGCCGCCATTACCGAGGCGGTGACCAGATAACCCGCGTCTGCGCCCATACCGACATAGACGGCCAACATGCCGTCAGAGATTCCGCACCCGATACTGGCAGCACCCGCCTGACTAACCCCGCCGTGGCGGATTGCACGATTTGCGTCACCCCACTGCTCAATGCGCGAAGCGCGAGCTGTCCCGGCGCAAAACCCAGCACCACCACCGCGATACCCAGTTGCAGACCCTAGCCGATAAATACGGCGCGCCAATTAATGCTGGAACGATCCGTAGAAAGCAGCCAACAAACGAACAGCAATGCCGCGACCACTAACAATGCTCGAGCAATATCGATCGGATCAATCATGTTGTGGTCATGGCCTGTGTTTGTTCGTCTTCAAGTACCCGATAGTGCCCGGGCAAAAACCTCGGTGTGCACACGCAGAGAAATACCAAATCCTCATCGCCGGTGTTGCGAATCCGTTGTGGGCACCCTGGCGGAATCAAAACACAATCTCCGACGGTGACTTCGAAGGTATCGCTGCTGCCCAACTCCATGACACCGTGGCCGTGCTGAATCAGGTAGCGTTCGGCAATCTGCAAACTATGCAGTTGCGTGGTCTCACCGGGTACTACCCTACATTGCGCTATAGACACGTCTGCGCTTTGCTCAGTGTTGAGAAATTCAGTGATCGAACAACGCTCCTGTGTGTAAACAGGCGCCAACGACTCAGACCGAAATAATCCGCAAGTCTCACTCATGCAGAACAGCCTCATAAATAGTTAAGCTTGCTAGCGACAGATTCTACCTGCTCGGGAGCAACCACGCTAAGGTAGAGCAACAGACCGACAATCAGGACAATCGGCGTATGAAGCCCATTAACAAACTGCTGGACCTCAGCGCATCCCGCGTTTTGGTAACAGGGGCCAGCGGTACCATCGGCTGCGTCATCGCCAGGCGTCTGGCCACTGCTGGCGCCGATGTGGCGCTACAGTACAGACACAATGGCAGTGCCGTTGAACACCTGTTGGGCGAGATCGGTAAGCTGGGTGTTAAGGCAATAGTGGTTCAAACGGATCTGGCGGAAGCATCTGGCGTGGCTGAGCTTTTCGACCAGCTCGATGCACAAGGCTTCTCACCCAACGCTATCGTTAACAATGCGGCGGACCAGAGTGTTGCCAACCTCCAGGACGTGTCAGCCGAACAATGGCGACACATGATGGCGTCAAATCTGGACAGCGTATTTCAGATCTGCAAGCAAGCAGCGCCAGACATGGCTGGCGGTAGCATCGTTAACATCTCCTCCATCGAAAGTTTAGACCCGACGCCAGGTCACGGGCACTATGCCACCAGCAAAGCCGGGCTGAACATGCTCTCCCGCGCTCAGGCGTTGGAATTCGGCAACCAGGGTATACGTGTTAACACTGTCTCACCGGGGCTTATTCGCAGAGACGGCATCGAGCAAGCCTGGCCAGAAGGTGTCGCGCGGTGGCAGGAACGTGCACCGCTTACCAGACTGGGCGAACCAGAGGATGTTGCAGACGCAGTGCTGTTTCTCCTCAGCGACGCAGCCCGCTGGATCAGTGGCGCAAACCTGGTGGTTGATGGTGGCATGACGGCACAGTCAAAGTGGTAATCACCTGGTATGGATGACCGACATCAAGCTCCTCTCTCACTCTCACGGAATCGGTCCACTCACGTGCAAACTTGCTGAGCACCAGCCTTGACCGAGGTATAGTTAACGTAATTCGGATACGGGAGCAATCCATGACCCTGTTGATTATCGGTGTACTGCTGTGGGCGTTTGCCCACTTGTTTCCTTCTCTGATGCCTGCACCGCGAGCGAGCCTGATCGGGAAGCTGGGTGAAAGCGCCTACAAGGGGGTTTTTGCGCTCAACATCGTTATCGCCATCCTGTTGATAGTGTTCGGCTGGCGTTCGGTGGAGATCGAATTCTGGTACAACCCTCCACTGGCTGGCGCCCCACAGGTGACCTCGCTACTGGTGCTGATCGCATTCGTGCTCATCGGTGCGGCCAACGCCCCGACCAACATCAAACGCTTTCTGCGTCATCCGATGTTGACCGGTGTTGTGGTCTGGGGCGTCGCTCATTTATTGGTCAATGGTGACAATCGCTCGGTGGTGCTCTTCGGAGGCTTGAGCATCTGGGCTGTGATAGCCATGTTCACCATCAACAGCCGTGACGGTGGGTGGACGAAACCCGATCACGTACCGTTCACGAAGGACATCGTGCTCGTGGTAACAGGCAGCATTGTGTTCGCGGTCGTGGTTTACTTCCACGAATACCTGGCTGGAGTTGCCGCCATCCCGGGGATCTGACGCGGCGTGTTCCATCAGACAACATTTCTGAGACTGCGGAGACAATCAGATCCAGGCCATCCTGAAGAGAGACTTCGCATTCCCATGTTGTTCTGACAACTTGGCGAGAACTGAAAACGTGCCGAGATGCAGTCGACTAGTGCTGAACGACGGTCCCGCCATCAACGTTGTAAGCCTGTCCGGTTATCCACGCGCCTTGATCACTGCACAAGAATGTCACCATGTGCGCGATGTCTTCACCGGTGCCAGGGCGACCCAGCGGGATCATTTTCAGCATGTTTTCCCAGGCCTCACCACGGCCAATGTCATCCATGCGGTAAGTATCGATAATGCCGGGACAGATTGTATTTACACGCACGTCGTAGCGACCCATCTCCCGTGCCATGCAAGCAGATAGAGCCTGAATGCCGGCTTTGCTGGCTGCATAGGCTGCGGTATTGGGTGGCAGCATCTTGCCCGCGATGGAAGAGATGTTGACGATTGCGCCACCTTCCCCCTGATCGACCAACGCACGCCCGAATGCCCGGCTCATATAGAATGTGCCGTTGAGATTCACGTTCATCACCTTGTGCCAGTCTTCGATGGCTAGATCCACTACCGGCACGCGATCCGAACCTCGTGCCGCGCCGGCGTTGTTAACAACGAAGTCAACCCGCCCGAACTTGGCCAGGGTGTCTTTCACAAGCTGATCCACAGAATCGGGATCGCTCACATCACTGACTAACGCCAACGCCTGCGCACCGGTTTGGCGCACTTCATCGGCGACAGAGGATATATCTCGCCAGCCCGCCTCTTTTTCATCTTCAGGGTAGTGCTCAACCGCGCGTCCGGTACCGGTCAACACGATATTGCAGCCGGCTGCCGCCAGATCTAGCGCGATTGGTCTGCCAATGCTACGCATGCGCCCTGCCCCTGTGACGACGGCGACTTTACCCGCAAGACCCGACAGCTCAGTTCCACTCATAACTATCCCTTCGTGTTTACCAGACAAGTATTCAGGCAAGTGTACTCAACTTGAGTTCGTACCGGGACCGTGTACGATCCTTGCCATCAATTCACCAGGAGTTTGCTGTGTTTCGAACCGTTTTATCTATCGTTGTTGGCGTCGTCTGTTTCGTCACTGGCGCAACTGCTTTCGCTGATGTCGAGGAAAAAATTAAGGCTGCTATGACCGGCGACTTGCGCTCCGAAGCCGACATCGCACGGGATGGCAATCGAAAGCCTGTACAAACCCTGGCCTTTTTCGGTCTGGAAGAGGACATGCGAGTACTTGAACTCCTACCAGGCGGTGGTTGGTATACAAAACTACTGGGACCGGTTCTGGCTGAGGAAGGCAAGCTGTACGTTGCCATTGGCACTACTGGCGTGGAGCGTATGCAAGCAGACGGCAAATTAGCAAAAGTCGAAATTGTCAAAGTTGACCAGGGCCCGTTCACACGGGCTGAAGGCAGCCGCAGATCCGGTACAGACAAGCTGAAACTCAACGTCAAGAATATTGACCTGACGGTCACATTCCGCAACCTGCACAACTTTAACGCGGCGACTCGTGCGCTGTTAAACGACGAGGTCTTTCGGGTAACAAAAAGCGGTGGGCTCTACGGTGTGATCGATCACAGCAGGCGACACATGCAGGCTGACAATTCCGAGAACAGGCGCCGCATGGATCCGGTTCTGGTGATCAAAGAAGTCGAGGCCGCTGGCTTCGAGTTCGTGGACTACTCCGATTTGCACTACCGCTACGACGATGAGTTGGTTTATGAAGTCGGACGCCGCTCGGTCAGCGGCAACACCGACCGCTTTACGTTGTTGTTCAAAAAGCCCTGAAAACGAACACCGACGCCAACTAATGAGCATACGTCGCATCCATCACGTTGCCTATCGTTGTAGAGATGCCAAGGAAACCGTCGCGTTCTATCGCGAATTTCTCGACATGGATTTCAAGTTGGCCATTGCAGAGGATCAGGTGCCGTCTACGGGCGAACCTGATCCCTATATGCATGTGTTTATGGATGCCGGCATGGGCAATGTGCTGGCCTTTTTCGAGCTACCCAATTCCCCGGAACAAAGCAAAGACCCGAATACGCCGGATTGGGTGCAACATATTGCGTTCGAACTGGACAGTCTGGATGAACTTTCGGCAAAGCAAGCACGCCTGCAGGATGCCGGCATTGAGGTGCTCGGCCCGATCAACCATGGCATTTTTGATTCCATCTACTTCCACGATCCGAACGGTCACCGGTTGGAGTTCGCGGTAAACAAAGGAACGCCAGCGCAAATGCAGCAGTTAAAAAGCGTTGCCGACGACATGCTGGAGGAATGGAGCCAGACTAAGCGGGCACCTCGTCACGCCGACTGGTTACATAAGCCTGCCTGACTCGGCGGCTAGTCCGGCAAGCCGAGAACTCTTTTAGCAATGATGTTGGCTTGTACCTCGTTGGTGCCGCCATAAATGGTGACCGCTTTACTGGCAAGCCAGGAACGCGCCGTACCGATCTCATCACTACTGAACGTATCACCGTCCCAGCCAATACCCTGGGTGCCCATCAGCCGCATCAACAGTTCCTGACGTTCCTGCGCCAGGGTCGAACCGAACAGTTTAAATATCGATGTCGCCGCTCCGGGTGTACCACCATCGGTATTTTCCTCACCGGCGCGGCGTTGTGTGAGCGCGTATGCCGCAGCATTCATTTTCCAACGCACCACCTCGGAGCGGAATTGCGGCTCTGCAATCCGTCCATCCTCAACACCGATGTACAGCCGGGCCACCTCGTCAACATCAAGGTCAACGCTCACGCCGACCGGTCTTGGCCGCGCTGAACTCGGACTCAGCCCGCCTTGTCTAGAGCGCTCGTGCTGAAGCAGTCGTTTACCCACGGTCCAGCCGTCATTCAGCGGCCCAATCAGATCCTCTTTGCTCGCTATGGCATCGTCTAGAAAGGTTTCACAAAACGGAGAACTGCCGGAGATCAGTTCGATAGGACGCACGGTGATCCCTTCCTGATCCATAGGGAGCAGCACAAAGCTTATGCCCTGATGCTTCGGCGCATCCGGGTCTGTGCGCACCAGACAAAACATCCAGTCGGCATTCTGCGCTCCGGAAGTCCAAATTTTTTGCCCGTTGATGACAAAGTGATCACCATTGTCTTCGGCGCGGGTACGCAACGAGGCCAGATCAGAGCCGGCTCCCGGCTCACTGTAACCCTGGCACCAGGCAGCACCACCTTGCGCAATCAATGTCAGATGGCGCACCTTCTGTTCCTCGGTACCGTATTCCAACAACGTTGGTCCGAGCATACGCGTGCCCATATTGAGCAATGGTGGGCGGGCGTCGATGGCTGCCATTTCCTCGTACAGGGCACGGGTTTCCGCCATGCTCAAGCCACCACCGCCATATTCTTTTGGCCATGCTGGTACCGTCCAGCCACGCTCCGCCATTCGTTCCATCCACAACTGGGTATCTGGATTCTGGATCTTGACTTTGGTACTACCGGTATGAATTTCACCGGGGCCACGCGCGCCAGCCGGACAGTTTTCTGCCAACCACAATCGAGCGTCCTGACGAAAGGCGGCCAAATCACTCATTCTATTTTTTCCATTGGTGGCATGGCCACGGATACTACTGGTTGCGGCTCTTTGCGCCCAGCCCGAAACCGATCCTATTCTGCAACAGCTAAAAACCTGTAATATCAATCACAGATCGAACATAACGAAGGGGAATATCATCATGTGCGATGACAACACTGTTAAAGACAACGAAAATTTCTTGAATAGCGCCGGACCGATGTCTCGCCGCCAATTCGGCACCGTTGCCTCGGCAGCCGCACTAGCGGCGTTGTTGCCACAAACATCCAACGCAGCAGAAATCACTGAAAGCGACGTGGCCATCACCACACCGGACGGTGTCGCCGACTGTTACTTCGTTCATCCGGCAAGTGGAAAACATGCTGGCGTCATAGTCTGGCCTGACGTTTTGGGTTTGCGTCCCGCGTTCCGTCTGATGGGCAAACGACTCGCCGAATCGGGCTACTCAGTACTTGTGGTCAACCCGTATTATCGCAGTGCCAAATCACCCGTGATCGGTCCGGGCGCTAGTTTTCAGGACACCGAAACCCGCGACATCGTGCTACCAATGGCCAGATCGCTCACCCCCGCTACCAACGTAACCGACGCAAAGGCGTTCGTCGGTTTCCTCGATCAACAACCCGCTGTCGACGTTAAGCGCAAGATCGGTACCACCGGATACTGCATGGGTGGGCCAATGACCATGCGTACAGCGGCCGCCATACCCGATCGAATCGGCGCCGGTGGCTCCTTCCATGGTGGTAGTTTAGTGACAGACAAAGACGACAGCCCGCATCTGCTGATACCGAGCATGAAGGCCCACTTCCTGTTCGCAGTGGCGTCAAATGACGACGAGCGCGACCCCGAAGCTAAGAACGTGCTGCGTGAAAGTTTTGCCGCTGCAGGTCTACCGGCGGAGATCGAAGTCTACGAAGGTGCGCTGCACGGCTGGTGTCCACCAGACTCCCGGGTTTACCACGAAGCGCAAGCTGAGCGAGCGTGGGCTAGATTGTTAGTTCTATTCGGCGAAGCACTAGCGTAGAAAAATGGGGCCAGAGTAAAGGCCCCATTTATCGCTGAACCCATCTTTGACCCCACTTACCGCCAGCTAGACCTCGCCGCGAATATAGTGCTCCAGGTGCTCGATGGTAGACGCCTGTTCTTCGATGGTGGCGGAAAAGAGGTCCCGCAGCGAAAGCATGCCCACAATGACACCCCGATCGATGACCGGCAGATGACGGATATGATTATCCTTCATCAAATTAACGCACTCATCGATATGATGCTTGGAACTTACCGAGATCACCCGCTGGGTCATGATTTCTGACACCGGGATCAATTTGGATGCTTTCTCTTCGAGGATGACTTTGCGTGCATAGTCGCGTTCGGAAATGATGCCGACCAGTTGTTCCTGTTCGAGTACCATCAGCGCGCCGACTTCATGCTCCGCCATCCGTGCAATTGCAGCGAAGACAGACTCTGCCGGTCCGATGGACCAGATACGGTTATTTTTTTTATGCCGCAACAGTTCGTGTACAAGATTCATAGGCATTCCTGTTGAAACCATACCCTTTGGATTGTCCGGCGCTTTGCATTCGCGCGCAATATTGAATGCGTTATAAACAGCGCATTTGAAAGGCCAGGCAGCGCTATGGAACGCTGTTTAGCAGGAAATGTTATGCTTACCTGTTTTTTAAGAATCGAATAGTTTGCAAGATACGGCAGTAGAACGGGCTGATGCAGGTCAGACAGCACCATACAAGGGTTTCACGGACGGCGGAGTAGGCAAGCATCTTATTCGCCTGGGATCATTCATGGCGATGGGCACGCTGACCATGAATGTGGCGCAGTTGGCCGAAGCAGTTTACCTGGGCATCCTCGGCACCGAGGCGCTGGCGGCCATGGGTTTTGCCTTCCCCCTCACCATTACCCTGTTCGCTTTCGCCGGCGGCATCGGCAGCGGCGCGTCCTCTGTCATTGCTCGCGCCAAGGGTGCTGGTGAACACGAGCAGGCAGCACTACTGATAACCCACGCGCAAATTCTCTCGGTCGTATTCGGGTTGACCCTGGCTATTGTCGGCTTCACCTACGCTCGGGAAATCGTCTCGGCACTGGGTGCAAAAGACCTTGTGTTGCAACTCACCGTTGAATATCTGCGCGTGTACATGATCGGCGTGCCCTTGTTCATGCTGTCCATCGTCGGTTCGACTTTGTTACGCGCTACCGGCAACGCGGCCAGCCCCGGCATCGTTATGACCGTAGGTTCGGTGATTCAAATTGCCTTTGGGCCGCTGCTTATCTTCGGCTTGCTTGGTTTTCCGGAACTCGGCATAGCAGGTGCTGCCTGGGCCTACGTTATTTCAAGGCTTGCCAGTGTGGTGCTGTATGCGATGCTGTTGATTAAAGACGGTTTGATGAACTGGAGCCTAAGCGGCATCGGCAAATCCTGGCTGTCGATCATGCATGTCGGAGGACCGGCGATAGCCAGCGGCCTGGTGATGCCTGTTTCAATGATGGTCATCACCCGCTTACTGTCCAACCATGGGCATGAAGTCGTCGCTGCCTACAATGTCGCATCCCGGGTCGAAACAATGGCACACATGATCCTATGGTCTTGTTCTTCATCTGCGGAACCATTTATCGGGCAAAACTGGGGTGCGCGCCAGTACGATCGCGTGCGCAGAGCGTTATTTTTGTGCCACTCCTTCTGCCTCGTCTGGGGTGTATTCACCTTCGTATTCATGGTCACATTCGGCACCTTCCTGGTCAGCCTCATCGACGATAATCCGATAGTGGTCTCCACCGCAGAGACGTTTTTCTTAATCATTCCATTGAGCATTGGCTTCATGGGCATGATGCAGGTAGCGAACGCTTCGTTTAATGCACGCGGCATGCCGAAACCAGCCTTGGTTATCTCGATCTTGCGTGGTGTTGTCATTGGCATTCCGCTGGCCATAGCCGGTGATCTGCTTTGGGGTTATACCGGCATCTTTATCGCCACTGCGTTGACCAATATCGCACTGGGGACGATGGCCTGGTGGTGGAACAAACGCAGTGTCGAAAGCCAGGCGCTAGGCGTCAGCGATATGGCGCTGCAAACCTGACATGCCGGTCTAGGGAAGCTCTTGTCCCAACTTCAATTCCAGGCGATGCAAAGTCTGCATCGCCGCCAGGCCTTGCGCCAAGCTTGAATTCGGTTCGCGCTGCTCGCGTATGGCCGCAAAAAACTCTCTATCTGCCAATTCAATGCCGTCTGTACTGACAGCGACGGTACTGACATCAATTTGCTCACCGTCGCCGGTAAAGAGATCATCATAGTTCGCAATGTAGGTGCCGTTGTCACAGATGTAGCGAAAGAAGGTGCCAAACGGTCCCTGATTATTGAACGACAACGACAGCGTACACAGTGCACCGCTTGCTGCTTTCAAGCCGATGACCATATCCATGGCGATACCCAATTCGGCATGCACGGGGCCTTGTAGCGCAGTCACCGATTCTGCAGCACCACCCGTCTGGTACTGGAACAAGTCCACCGTATGGCAGGCGTGATGCCACAGCAAATGATCGGTCCAGCTACGGGGCTCGCCTTTCGCATTGGTATTGGTACGGCGAAAAAAATACGTCTGCACGTCGAGTTGCTGAATAGTCAACTCACCGGCCGTGATCTTGTTATGTATCCATTGATGAGATGGGTTAAAGCGACGTACATGATCGACCATCGCGACCACACCGGTCTGTTTTTGCAGTTGCACCAGGGCTTCGCTGTCAGCGAGGTTATCCGCCATCGGAATCTCCACCAGCACATGCTTTCCTGCCTGCATCGTGGCGGTTGCCTGGGCGGCGTGAATACCGGTCGGCGTTGCGAGAATGACGGCTTCAAGGCCAGGTTGCGCGAGGGACGCCTCGAGATCCAAGGTCCAATGGGCTATGCCACGCTCCCGCGCAACCGTTTGTGTCGGCTCGGCGACCCCACCACAAAGCGATATCACCTCTATGCCTTCGATGCGCGCCAGCGCATCCAGGTGTTTGATGCCAAAGGCGCCTTCGCCCGCAACACAAACTTTCAATCTACATACTCCAGACCCGCAGCGAGCAGTTTCTCGCGCATGTTGTAAATATCCAGCCCCGCCTCGCCTGCTGCCAGGCGCTGCCGGGTCGCTTCTTCATTGTCCGCACGCTTTTTACTGGCTGCCAATGCAGTGGCAGCAGAAGCCCTGGGTACCACACACACGCCGTCATCATCCGCCACCACCACATCGCCAGGATTAACGCTACAACCTGCGCACACCACCGGTACATTCACTGACCCAGGCGTCGCCTTGACTGTGCCCCGCGCAGAGATTGCCCGCGACCAGACAGGAAAATTCATCACCGTCAGATCCAACACATCTCGCACACCGGCATCGATAACCAGACCCTGAACACCTTGCGCTTGAGCAGAGGTCGCTAACAAGTCCCCAAACATACCGTCGCTATTATCGGCAGAAAGCCCGACCACCAGAATATCTCCAGGCTGGCACAACTCGATGGCAACATGCAGCATCCAGTTATCACCAGGATGAACAAGTACCGTGACCGCACTGCCGGCGATACGGGCGCCACTGTAGATAGGCCGCATGTAGGGCTTTAGCAAACCGAAGCGACCCTGCGCTTCATGTACTGTGGCGACACCGTATTCTGCCAGGCCCTCTACAACACCAGCATCTGCGCGCTCGATATTTCTAACCGCAACCGTCTTCATAGCATTACCTCACCAACAAACAATATACGGGCCGTGCGCACCACCCCCGCCTTTTCAATTTCACCATCCGCGCCCAGCACCAATTGCACCTGCAGACTGCCACTGGGATGCTCTACTCGGACAGTCTTCGGATTGCCTGGCGGTATATCTACCAAATCACTGGCGCAAGAACCGGCAACCAGGCATGCCGTTGCCACCGACACAGCGCCAAGCACGCCAATCGATTTATGACAGACATGAGGAATAAAGGTGCGGGTCATGATTAAACCGCCATCCGATGCCTTTGAAACCAGACACATCTTAGGCACGCTCTTGTCAGCCACATCGCCAAGATTCATCAGCAGTCCGGCTTGCAAACGAATCGATTCAAGCTTCGCTTTCAGCACTTCATCCGTATCCAACTGGTCAGGCGATTCAGAGCCGGTAAGACCGAAATCAGCGGCATTCAGCACCACCACCGGCATACCATTATCGATGCATGTCAGCGCAACACCGTCCACACTGTCTATTACGCGACCGGTGGGTAACAAAGCACCACAACTGGACCCGGCGATGTCGACATAGTTGCACACAATCGGCGCTGCCGTGCCTGGCACGCCATCAATCGCCGTGTCTCCCGTGAATTGTAATTCACCTGCTGGCGTCTGCAGCAATAGATGACAAATTGCACCACTGTTGAGCATGCGCACACGTACCGTGGTCTGGTCATCTGCCACCGCAACCATCTGGTGATGGATCGCATAAACACCGACACCCGCTAAAAGATTGCCGCAATTCTGCGCCCTGCTGACAGTTTGCTTGGTCGGATCGATCTGCAGAAACAGATAATCAATATCCGCTGCTTCATCAACCGATGTGCTCAGAATCGCCACTTTACTGGTTAGTGGGTGCCCTCCGCCTATGCCATCTACCTGCAATGCATCGGGACCACCCATGAGCTTGACCAGCAAACGATCACGCTCAGTCTCATCATCGGGCAGATCAGACGCTAACAGGTAGGCACCTTTCGAGGTGCCACCACGCATCAGCGTGCAGGGTATCGACGCCATATGGCTAGGCTTGCAGGCGAGCAAATACCCGCTTCGCATTGTCTTCAAATATCATTGTCTTCTCTTGCGCCGTGGCCCTCGAAGAAGCATCGATGTAGCGTTTGGTGTCATCGTAATTGTGACCGGAATTCGGGTCGATGCCACGCACCGCGCCAAGCATTTCTGAGGCGAACAAAATATTTTCTGCGGGTATCACTTCGAGCAATAAGTCGATGCCCGGTTGATGGTAAACACACGTATCGAAATACACATTGCCTAACACCATCTCTTCCAGGGGTTCTTTGTCCATCGCCTGGACCAGGCCACGAAAGCGACCCCAGTGATAAGGCACCGCGCCGCCGCCGTGGGGAATGATGAATTTGATGGAGGGAAAGTCTTTGAGCATATCCGAGGTCAACATCTGCATGAAGGCGGTGGTATCCGCACCCAGATAGTGTGACCCGGTGGTATGAAAATTGGGGTTGCAGGCAGCACTGACATGCACCATGGCCGGCACATCGAGCTCACACATCTTTTCATAAAACGGATACCAGTAGCGGTCTCCCAACTCCGGCCCGGTCCAATAGCCACCGCTTGGGTCCGGGTTCAAATTGCAGCCGATAAAGCCATATTCATTGACGCATCTTTCCAGCTCAACAATGCAATTATCCATGCTGACTCCAGGAGACTGTGGCAACTGCGCAACCCCGACAAAATTTCGCGGGTAAAGTTCGACAACGCGATGAATCAACTCGTTGCAGTGCTCTGTCCAGTTTTTAGATGTGTGCTCATTGCCCAGATGATGTCCCATGCCACTGGCACGTGGTGAAAAGATGGTCAGATCCGTGCCCCGGTCTGCCTGCACTTTGAGCTGGGCGCCTTCGACACTATCGCGGAGTTGCTGGTCCGATATATCCACCACGCCTTTGTGACCCCGGGCTCGCGGGTCGGTTTCCAGCTCCGCTTTTTGCCCATCACGATACGCCCCCAGCTCTGCGGGTTCGGTTGTATAGTGACCATGACAGTCAATGATCATGACAACTTCATTCCTTATTAAAGGCCTTCAAGATAGCATTAGCGACTAAGCCCGCGAAACAGCAATGTGACCGCGCATTGTCATGTATCTGGCCCCGATGCAAAATTCCCTTTTGCGCCGGAACGTAAGTACACCCCTTGTGATGCAGCCCGAGATGAGACATGCCTTATCAATCACTCATCAGCGGAAGCTCCCACATCCACTATCGCTTAGCTCCTCTGGCTATCTGGCATTCAGCTCGGCAATCTCTGTTCTGGCTTAGCAAAGCCGACCATCGTGCTTTCAATCGATACCCAATCCGAACTCGATCAAACGGCTGGTCTCGTCCGCTACCGCCGACACAAGCCAGAAGAAACATCACTCTACCCGATCATTAGGCACCATCTGCCCCAATTCTTGAGCCATCTATCGGAACAGGGTACCCAGCTGCCTCGATTTGTCACCCAGGAATTCGACGATTACCTCGCTTGTGGCCGCCTGGAATATGGGTTTTTGAGGGTCAAGTGCGATGGTTGCCGTCACGAACATCTCGTGGCGTTCTCTTACAAGCGCCGGGGTTTCTGCCCCGGGCTTTAGCCCGCTCCTGCTGGTGCCCGACGGATGATCGAGACGTCTGCCCACCTC
>Ga0114950_10002540_pt1 | contig 14011 bp, 12 predicted proteins | sample N075metaG_FD_83503 | JGI IMG/M metagenome (GOLD analysis project Ga0114950, IMG submission 83503) | Deep subsurface microbial communities from Kermadec Trench to uncover new lineages of life (NeLLi) - N075 metaG | ecosystem: Environmental > Aquatic > Marine > Ocean trench > Sediment | place...
CGGGCACCCAGGGCGCCTACAACACCGTCAATATCGGCTATCTGACCGGCGAGGTGGTGCGCCGGGTGAGCGGTCAGCCGATCCGCGATTTCGTGCGCGATAATATCTGCGATCCCTTGGGGGCCGATTACAAGATCGGCGTCGACGAAGCCGACCTGGAGCGGGTCGCCGATCTGGTTCCCAACCCTGACGCTTTTTCCATGGCCAGCAGGGTCAAACCCGGCAATCCCCTACAGCGGGCCTTGACCGCCATGCCGAAGCCTATGGATACCGCGGTCCAAAACAGCGCCAAGTTCCGCACCGCCGGCATCCCCTCGTTCGGCGGTTTCGGCACCGCGCGCGCCATGGCCCGCATTTACGCCGCCCTGGCCAATGGCGGCGAGATAGACGGCGTGCGCCTGCTGTCGCCCGAGGCAATCGCCCGCGCCACCACCGACCAATGGGAAGACGAGGCCGATGGCACTACCGGGCAACATATCCGCATGGCCATGGGGTTCTGGAAAAACCCCGCGGGGAGGACCATTTTTGGCCCCAACAGCGAAGCCTTCGGCCATTCCGGCATGGGCGGCGCGCGGGCGCTCGCCGACCCGGCGCGCAATCTTGCACTGGCCTATGTCACCAATCTGCCAAGCGAGGGCCTGGGCACCGGCGCGCGCACCGAAGCTATCGTCGAGGCCGCGTTCGCGAATTTGTAGGGGGCATTATCGTGTCTTGAGCTCCTCATCCTGAGCTTATCGAAGGACGAGGTTGTTTTTCACTGCGGCTCGAAATCCAATCCAATATCCCAGTTGGTGACGCTGTGGGTGAGCCAGCCGAGCGAAATCAGGTCGACGCCGGCGGCGGCCACGTCGGCCACCGTTTGCGGCGTGATGCCGCCCGACGCTTCGGTGACCATCCGGCCATCGACCAGCGCGACGGCTTCGGCCAGCATCGCCGGCGCCATGTTGTCGAGCAACACCGCATCGACATCGAAGCCCAGCGCCTCTTCCAGTTCGGCCATGGTATCGACTTCGACCTCGACCTTGACCATATGGCCGAGGCGCTGTCGCACGCGCTCTATCGCCGGCGCGACGCCGCCGGCCATGACGCGGTGATTGTCCTTGATCAGCACCCCGTCGCCGAGGCCAAAGCGGTGATTGACGCCGCCGCCGGCGCGCACGGAAAACTTATCCAGCAGCCGCAAACCGGGCGCGGTTTTGCGGGTACAAACGATACGCGCCTTGTGGGCGCCGACAGCCACCGTCAGGTCGCGGGTGGTGGTGGCGATACCCGACATCCGGCCCAGCAGGTTGAGCGCCGTGCGCTCGCCGCTGAGCAGCACCCGCGCCGCGCCGGCGATCACCGCCAGGGTCGCGCCGGCTTGAACGTCATCGCCGTCGCGGTGCCCAAATTCCACGGTGACCGTGGGATCGAGGGTGGTGAACACGGAAAGCGCCACGTCGAGACCGGCCAGCCGGCCTTCGCGCCGAGCGACTATCCGGGCGCTCGCCCGGGCATCGGGGGGAACGATGCTGTCGGTGGTGATATCGCCCGCCGCGCCGAAATCCTCTTCCAGCGCGCGCGCGATGATCGGCGCGTAACTAAACGGATAGAGCGGCGGCACTTGCGCCATGGCCGGAGCCCTCCTGTTTTTCTGCGGGTTCCGTAAGATCTTCGATGTTTAGATATTGCCGCTCGCCAGTGACACTGGCCGCCTGCGGGTAATCGGCTCGGTAGTGGGCGCCCCGGCTTTCGCGGCGGCGCGACGCGGCCAGCGTAACGAGACGGCCGGCAAGCGCCAGATTGTGCAACTCGCCCCAGCGCCGGACTTCTTCCAGAGTGGGCGCCGCCAGAGTGGACATCGAAATTCCGGCCTGGCGTTCGATCGCCATTATCTCGCGGGCCAAATCGCCATGGGCGGAAAGCGCCGCCCGCAGTCCGTCCCCGTCGCGGCGCAACCCGACCTTGGCGTACATGAGCTCGCGCAATTGCGCGGTCAGGCCAGCGATGTCGCCTGTCATCGCCGGGTCCGGGACCGCTGGCATGGAGAGGCTCGGCATCGCCGGCGCGTCGGCGGTCTGGCTGGCGATATCGTCGGCGACCCGGTGGCCGAACACCAAACCTTCAAGCAGCGAGTTGCTGGCCAGCCGATTGGCGCCGTGCACGCCGGTTGCCGCCGCCTCGCCGCACACCCACAGACCGTCGAGCGAGGTGCGGCCATGATCGTCAGCGGCGATGCCGCCCATATGATAGTGCGCGGCGGGCGCGACCGGGACCGGCTCGCGCGCCGGATCGAAGCCGGCGGCGGCGCACAACGCCTTGACGGTGGGAAACCGCGCCGCCGTGCCAGTGGCCATGATCGAGCGTATATCCAGATAGGCGCCATCGCCATCGATCAGGCGTTGCCAGATGGCGCGGGCGACCACATCGCGCGGCGCCAGTTCGGCTTGCGTGTGTTCGCCGGCCATGAACCGGTTACCGGCGGCATCGACCAAGATAGCTCCCTCACCGCGCAGCGCTTCGGTGAGCAACGGCATCGGTGCGCCGCTATCTGCGTTGGGATCCGCCAGCGCCGTCGGATGAAACTGGACGAACTCCAGATCAGCCAGTTTCGCGCCGGCGCGCGCGGCCATGGCCAAGCCGTCCGCCGTCGCCTCGGGCGGATTGGTGGTGCGCTGGAAAAGCTGTCCCGAACCGCCGGTCGCCAGCACGACGAACGGCGCGTGGTGCAAGGTCCACCCGCCCTGCTCGTGAAACGCCAGCACCCCGCACACACGCCCGTCCTGAACCGCTAAATCCCAGGCGAAGGCAGAGGTTTGTATATCGATCGACGGGTTGTTTTCGACGGCTTCGGACAGCCATTTATGCACATGACGGCCGGTGGCGTCGCCGCCGGCATGGACAATGCGCCGGCGTCCGTGCGCCGCCTCGCGGCCCAGCTCGATCTCGCCCGCCGCATCGCGGTCGAACGGCGCACCCAAATCGATCAACTCGCGCAGCCGGACCGCGCCATCGCGCGTCAGCAGATCGACCGCCGCCGTCTCGCTCAGCCCGGCGCCCGCCGCCATGGTGTCGGAGGCGTGCGCTTGCGGTGAATCGCCCGCGCCCACCGCGCCGGCGATGCCGCCTTGCGCCCATGCGGTCGACCCGCCGGTAAGGCTTGGGGTCTTGGTCAGCAAGGTGACCCGGCGCGGCGCCAGCCGCAGCGCGGTCACCATGCCGGCCATGCCCGAGCCGACGACGATAACTTCCGCCTCGGTTGCGTAGCGCAATGCGGGCCGAATGGGCCGGACAATCGTCATGGTATCGTCAGCCCAGTTAGCGGATCGCCAGCATCCGCTCCACGGAGACGCGGGCGCGCTCGGCAATTTCGGGGTCGATCTCGATGCGCGGCGACATTTCAGTCAACGTTCCAAGGATTTTCGGCAGCGTGATCAGTTTCATGTAAGGGCAGAGGTTACACGGCCGCACGAATTCCACATCGGGATGCTCGACCGCCACGTTGTCGCTCATGGAGCATTCGGTGACCAGCAGCACGCGCTCAGGCTTTTCCTCGCCGACATAGTCGATCATCTTGGCGGTGGAGCCGACGAAGTCGGCCTCTTGCAGGACATCTTGCTTGCATTCCGGATGGGCGACGATGACGATGTCGGAGAATTGCTTGCGGTAGTCGCGAAGTTCCGCGCCGGTAAAGCGTTCGTGGACCTCGCAACTGCCTTCCCAGATGATCACTTCGACGTCGGTCTGGCTGGCGATATAGCGCGCGAGATATTGGTCGGGCAGGCAAATAACGCGATCGACGCCGAGGGATTCGACGATTTTCACCGCGTTGCCAGAGGTGCAGCAGATATCGCACTCGGCCTTCACTTCGGCCGAGGTGTTGACGTAGGTGACCACCGGCACGCCGGGATATTTCTCGCGCAACAGACGCACATCGGCGCCGGTGATAGAGGCGGCCAGCGAACAGCCCGCTGCCATGTCGGGCATCAGAACCGTCTTCTCCGGGCTCAGCAGTTTCGCCGTCTCGGCCATGAAGTGGACGCCGGCCAGGACGATGACATCGGCATCGGTTTCCGCCCCCTTGCGGGCCAGCAACAGGGAATCGCCGACAATGTCGGCGACGCCGTGGAAAATCTCCGGCGTCATATAATTGTGGGCGAGGATGACCGCATTGCGCTCGCGCTTGAGGCGGTTGATGGCCTCGATATAGGGCGCATGGACGGGCCACTCGAATTCGGGAATGACCGACTTCAGCCGCTCGAATATGGGCTGGGTCGCGGCGGCGACGGCCGGGGTGTATTCCAATTCGGCTGTATGGCTCATCTGTGGGCCCTCGTTGACGATCCAGGTATCAATATGCTCAATATGAGTATATTGATGTAAATGCTCTCATAGAGCATATCAAGGAGTCAAGGCGGATTCCTTAAGACGAAACGCGCTCAGGCGCTATAGCGCGGCGCCGCCGGCAGGCCGACGCCCGATGCCGGGCGTTCGCTCAAGACTTCGCGGCGGAAGCGGAACAATTCCGCCGGCCGTCCACGGGCCTGGCTATCGCGCTGGCCGGTCGGCTCGACCAACCCGCCATTGATTACCAGGCGGCGAAAATTTTGTTTGTGCAGCCGCACGCCGCCCAGCGCCTCGACCACCCGTTGCAATTGCAGCAGGGTAAAATTCGGCGCCAGCAGATCGAAGACGACGGGGCGGTATTTCAACTTGCCGCGAATGCGGCCCAGCGCGGTCGCTAGGACGCGGCGGTTGTCGAGCGCCATCGGCGTTCCCAGCAGCTCCGCCGCCGCCAATGTCGCGCCATCCGGCCGGGACGCCGGCTGACCCGAAATCGCCGCGCTGATTTGCGCGTCGCGCAGCGCCTCGCCGATCATGCCCGCTTCGTAGAGCAGCTCGTAGCGTTCCAGAACACGCTCGAAATCCCAGGGCGCCGCCTCGGGGCCGAACGCGATCGAGAGCCGTTCCTGATAGGTCGCGCCCATCTCGCCGTCGCCGATACCGTCGATCCAGTTTTGCAGATTGGGCCGGATCGCCTGATCGATAATGGCCGGCCGCCCCTCGCGCCAGTCCTCCCACGGGAAAAAGTCGTACCAATTATGCCACTCGGCCGCGCCGGCTCCCGACAGCGGCACCTGACGCACCAGGGCGATATAGCCGACCGACACCAGGCGCGGGCCGCCCGCCTGTTCGCGCGGGTCGCGGTAGCGGTCGCCGAAGGTGTAGAGCTGTTCCACATAGCCAAGATCGAGGCCGGTCTGCTGCTCGACCCAATTGTGCAGGCCGAGTTCCAACGTGCGGTGCTGATCGGGATCGAAGGGGCCGAAAGGCAGCGCCACCGGGCTGTCGGATCCGGCCTCGGCTTCGCCCTTCTGCGCCGGGGTCGCCAGCGAATGGGCGGCGCGCTGCACCGTGAGAATACGCGGCACCTCGTCGGTCACGGCAATGATTATCGCGTTGAGACCGATAACCGCCGATGCGCGAGGCTCCGCCACTAGATCACCGCGCTCCGTCGTAACATCCGGCCAGCCGGGCGCGCATCTTAACCATCGCCAGAACGCTATCGATCGCCGGCGTGGCGACGCCGGTCAGGAGGGCCAGCTCCTGCACCGAGCTGACCAGGGCATCGATTTCCATGGGGCGTCCCAGTTCCAGGTCCTGCAGCATCGAGGTTTTGTGCTCGCCGACCTCGCGTGCGCCGGCGATGCGCTTTTCCACATCGATGGGGAAGCGCACGCCCAAGGCTTCGCCGACCGCCTGCGCCTCAACCATGATGGTGCGGATAACACCGCACACCGCCGCGTCATCGATCATCTGGGCCAGGGTGCCGCCGGTGAGCGCGCTGACCGGGTTAAGGCTGACATTGCCCCACAGCTTGACCCATATCTCGTCGCGGATGCGCGGACGCACGGGCGCGCGCAAACCGCCCGCAGCCAAGGCCGCCGCCAATGCCAGCACCCGCTCGGTCTTCTCGCCGCTGGGTTCGCCAAGGCTGAAGCGGTTGCCGTACTCATGCTCGATAATTCCCGGCTCGACGATGGAGGCGGCCGGATAGACCACGCAGCCGATGGCGCGCTCAGGCCCGATATGACGCCACTGCCCGTCGCCGGGGTCGACCGTGGCCAGGCGGGTGCCCTCGTGCGCGCCGCCATGGCCGTGGAAATACCACCAGGGCACGCCATTCTGCGCCGTCATCACCGCCGTGTCGGGGCCCAGCAGCGGCGTCATCTGGTCGGCCACCGCCGCCGCCGAATGGGCCTTCAGGGTGACGATCACATAATCCTGCGGACCCGCCTCGTTTGGGTCGTCGGTACAATTGATCCGGACGGTCTTTTCTTCGCCGCCAATGCGCAGCTTCAAGCCGTTGGCGCGCATCGCCGCCAGGTGCGGCCCGCGGGCGATGCAGGTGACCTCGGCGGCCCCGGCATCGGCCAATTGCACGGCCATGTAGCCGCCAATGGCGCCGGCGCCGTAGATGCAGACCTTCATCGCCTCGCCCCGGCGGATTTAGAGGCCAAGTTTTTCATGCAATCCAATCCGCTGCAGCTTGCCGGTGGCGCCCTTGGGGATTTCGTCGATAAACAGCACTTTGCGCGGCACCTTGTAATTGGCCAGGCGCGCGGCGACAAAATCGCGAATCTCGTTATCGCTCGCCTCCGCGCCTTCCTTGAGCACGATCGCCGCGCCGACCTCCTCGCCCAACTTGTCGTGGGGGTAGGCGAAGGTCACCGCCTGGGCGACCGCCGGATGATCGAGCAGCACTTCATCGACCTCGCGCGGCGATATTTTCTCGCCGCCGCGATTGATGATCTCCTTCAAGCGCCCGGTAATGCTCAAATAGCCCTCGTCATCGATGATCCCCTGATCGCCGGTGCGGAACCAGCCATCGACAAAGGCTTCGGCGTTTGCCGTGGGGTTGCTTTCGTAACCGGCGGTAACGTTGGGTCCGCGGATGACGATCTCGCCGGTATCGCCGGCCGGCAGCAGGTTGTTTGCGGTGTCCATGATAGCCACCTCGGGACCCGCGGCGACACCGACCGAGCCCGGCTTGTGGGCGGCGGGCGGCAGGGGATTCGACGCCATCTGATGGGCCGCCTCGGTCATGCCGTAGGATTCGATGACCGGGCAGCCGAAAGTCTCTTCGAGCTCGGCCATCACCTGCGGCGGCAGCGACGACGAGGACGAGCGGATAAAGCGTAAATCCATCCCGGCGATGACATCGTCATTGCGCCCCGCGCGCGCCAGGATCGCCTGGTGCATGGTCGGCACCGCCGTATACCAGGTCGGTTTGGCATCGGCGAACCAGCCGAAGACGCGCAGCGCGTTGAAGCCCGGCGTGCGGTAAATACTGGCCCCCGCCACCAGGCTCGACAGCACCGCGGCGATCAGTCCGTGGATGTGGAACAGCGGCATGATGTTGGTGCAGCGGTCGCCGGGCGTCAGCGACAGCGTCTCGACGATGTGGCCGGCTGAGGCGCAGATATTCGCCTGGCTCAAGGGCACGATCTTGGGCCGCGAGGTGGTGCCCGATGTGTGCAAGACCAGACCGACATCGCCGGCCTCGGCATAATCGGGAGCGGCCGTATCGGCGCCACCCCCTACTCCTGAAATAGCGAACGCGCCGGCCGGGCTGCCCTCGGCCACCTCAAGCTCGTAGACCGGCACGCCGAGGCTTTGCGCCACCTCGATGGCCGGCGTATCGCTGCCGGCCATCACCAGCAACGCCTTGGCGTTCAGATCTTCCAGATAGAACCGGTATTCCTCGGCCCGGTAGGCGGGGTTCAACGGCGCTGTCGTAGCGCCGGCGGCCACCGCGACGAAGGCGGTCGCCATCTCCGGCCCGTTTGGCAACACGATCGCCACCCGGTCATTGCGGCCAATCCCCAATCGCCGCAACGATGCGACGCTGTCGGCCACCAGGGCCCGCAACCCGGCATAGGTCAGCGGCGGCCGGTCCACGGTGGAAATGGCGGTGTCGGTGTCGGCGCCGGCGCCGAGGAGTTCGATAATGGTTTTTGCGGCCATGGTTCTACGTTCCATTGAATAGAACCCATTGAATGGGCTACGGGCTCGATACCTCGGCCACTTGCAAAGCAGCCATCGGCACGAACCTATTCAATAGGCGAAACGGGCAGCCGACCGCAATGGCCAGCACCGCCTGCGATTGCTTTCATCTGTAAAGAAAAGTAGCGGCTAGACCAGGATATCGACGCGCGAGGTACTGTACCAACCCAGGGGGACGGCCTCGCCGGGCAGCAGAATATCGTCGTCGAAGGGCAGCGACGGATAGGCGGCCGCCCCTATTTCATGCGCAACGGACGGACGGAAATCGGGAACTTCCTCTTGAGCGAAGCGCTGGGTAAAAAACAGGCTGGTGGCGCCATAGCCCAACAGTTCCGCCGCCTCGCGCTGGTAACGCGCTTCAACTCTCGGCTCTTCGCCGGAGCGTTCGGTGGGTTCGCCCAATTCCGAACGCAACGGATCGCGCCGAAGGCGGTTGTGCTTATAAGCGCCAACCGGCTCCTGCGCGTCTATGCGCTGCGCCGCCGTCCTGGCGGCACGCGCGGCGTGCCCGTTTAAAGGATCAGGTGCGGCGGTCGGGGCCGGAAGATGCGGATTAATATACACGGTGGTTCCAATGCCATATCTGATAGCTAGAAACCTATGTAGTTTTGCTTAAAATTTCAATCAAATTTATAGTAGATCGTTAGCAATCGTTAACCCTTTTTGTTAACCATATCAAATATTTACAGATTTTCCGCCATTTTTAGCGCCCCGAATATTACCTTTTATTAACCCCCCAAACGTATCTTTATTTGCGATCATCCCCATGGAAATCGCCTGTCTTTGAACTCACGCCTTCAGGTAGGAGGATACTTTGTCACCTGTCGCCGAACTGGCATTACCAGGGCTGCTTAGAGAAGACGATAAATCGGGCGCCTTATCCGATTTGGTCAGCGTTCTCGTATCGTCTGGCGACTTGTTCTACGAATGGGACTTGGTCGCCGACGCACTGACCTGGATCGGCCAGACCCAGGACGTCATCGGCATTGCCGATGTGCAGAGCATCGTTAATGGCGGCGCCTATCTGCAGCGCATTCACCCGGAGGATTTACCCCGGCGGATGGTCGCTCTGCAGCAGCATTTCGAAAGCGCCAAGATGTTCAACATCGAGTACCGGCTGCGCCGCGATGATGGGCTATTCACCTGGGTACAGGAGCGCGCCGTCGCCGCCACCGATTCCGCCGGCACCCCCTTGCGGCTAACCGGGATTGTCCGCGACATTAGCGAGCAGAAAAATACCGCCGAAGAAGTCGATTTTCTCACCAATCACGATGTGCTCACCGGGCAGTACAATCGCCTGCGGCTCCGCGAAGCGCTCGAACAGACGTTCGAGACGACGCTACGCGGCAACCAACAGGGCGGCTTCCTGCTGGTCGGACTCGACAAGCTGAATATCGTTGCCGACGTCTATGGCGACGAAACGGCGGACGCCATAGTTCTCGACGCGGCGCAACGGATCGAACAGTGCCTACGCGCCGGCGACATTGTCGGCCGCGTCGGCTTCGACCGCTTCGCCATCATACTGGACAATTGTTCGGAACAGCAGATAACCGCGATCGCCGACCGCTTCCTCGCCGCCATCCGCGACACCGCGGTATCGACGTCGCACGGTCCTATGTATGTGACCGCCTCGATCGGCGCCACGGTGTTCCCAACATCCGCGAAAAACGTGCGCGAGGTTGTCGGCCAGGCCGACAATGCCCTGCGCAGCGCGCGCCGTCTCGGGTGCGATTGCTTTCTCGAGTTCCGTGACATTACCCACGAAAACATTCCCGTGCGCCCGGACCTGGTTATCGCCGAGCAGGTGAAGCAGGCCCTGCGCGACGACCGCATCGTTCTGGCCTACCAGCCCATCGTGTCGGTGCACGACGCCACCCCGGCATTCTACGAAGCGCTGGTGCGGATGATCGATGAAAACGGCGAGCCGGTCGCGGCCGGGACCTTCATTCCAATCGTCGAACAAATGGGTCTGGTGCGCCTCATCGACCGGCGGGTGCTCGATCTGGGTGTCGCGGTGCTGAAGGAAAATCCCGAGATAAGCATCTCGATCAACGTGTCGGGCATGACGGCGGTCGATCCGGTCTGGCTACGCCAGTTGCGCGAGCATCTCGAAGACCGGCCCGATGTGGCGGCGCGGCTCATCCTCGAGATCACCGAAACCGTGGCGCTCGACGATATCGCCGATTCGTCGCGCTTCGTGCGGTCGGTCAATGAATTTGGCTGCCGTGTCGCGCTCGACGATTTCGGCGCCGGGTACACGTCGTTTCGCCACTTGCGCGGTCTCGATGTCGATCTGGTGAAGATCGACGGCTCGTTCGTGCGCGACCTGCCGGCCAATCCGGACAACCAGCTGTTCGTCAAAACGCTGATCCAACTGGCCAAGGGTATCGGCCTGAAAACGGTGGCCGAGTGGGTTGAAACCGAGGAAGAAGCCGAAATGCTGCGCCAGGAGGGGGTCGATTATCTCCAGGGCTGGCATTTCGGGAAACCCGATATCGAGCCTCCCTGGTCAGCATAGACGGCGCTATCTATCTTCGTTTTGGCCCGATGGGGGTTTCGGGCGCGACAGATTGTCGACTTGCTCCTGCAGCGCCTTGAGCTGCGATTTCAGCGCGCTCATATCATCGCCGCCGTCGCCGCTTGCCTCCGGTTCTGCCGGTCCCGATTCTGCCGGTCCCGGTTCGCCCGCACCAGGCTGTGCGCCGCCGCCGTTCGCGGCGAAAGGCGTGAACATCTGCATGGCGCGTTCGAACATCGCCATATTCTGTTTGCCCATGTCCTCCCACTGATTGAAGGGGTACACGCCACCCATCGCGTCTTTCATATAGCCGCGCAGGGTCTCTTCGTTCTGGGTGAACGCATTCATCGAATGTTCGAGATAGTTGGGCACGACAGATTGCAGACTGTCGCCATAGAAGCCGATAAGCTGGCGTAAAAATTTGATCGGCAACAGATTCTGGCCCTTGCTCTCTTCCTCGAAGATAATCTGGGTCAGCACCGAGCGCGTAATGTCCTCGCCGCTCTTGGCATCGACGACGACGAACTCCACGCCCGATTTCACCATGCCGGACAAATCGTCGAGGGTGACGTATTTGCTGGTCGCGGTATTGTAAAGCCGCCGGTTAGCGTACTTTTTTATGGTTATCGGGTCGGGCGTTTCAGTCTCGGCCATGGCTATCGGCACCGCAATTGCTGATAATGTGGCGACCAGTATAACAGAATTTACCCCAAATGCTGCAATGCAGCGCGGCTGGCCGCAATGCAGCGAAATCCCATATACTGACGCCCATGACAGATTCGCCCGATTTTGCCGCGCTGGCCCGCGAATATCTCGATTTGTGGGAAGATCAGCTCGCCGCGATGGCGGCGGACCCTACGCTGGCCGGGCAATCGGCACGGTTTTTCGAGACCATGGGCAGTGCGGAAGCTGCCGCCAACCCCATGGCGACGGCGCAAATGGCGGCGATGGCCCAGCAGTTTATGACGCTCGCTGGCCTCGCGGCGGGAGGCAACACAAGCGATGGCCCCACAACCCCAACCCCGCTCAACCCGGCGCCAGGGTCCGCGCCCGCTGCCGCTGCATCTGACGACGGCGCTCAACAGCTGGCTGAGCTCACAAGCCGCCTTGCCGCTCTTGAAGAACGGCTCGATGGCCTGGAGGCCGGAGGTGGCGGCGCGGGGAGCGGCACTAAGTCTAAAACTGGCAAACGCGGCGGCAAAAAGAAAAAAGCCGGCGCCAAACGAAAACCAACCAAGCCAAAGAAAAAGTAGACCTGGGCACAGGCCGATCCCTTCGACCTAGCTGTCACACAAGAGGTGTTCAACCGCCTGCACGGCCTGTCGGCGGGGATCAGGGCCTATCAGGGCCATCCCTATCGCCGTGACTTGGCCGCCCCGCCCGTGCTGTGGCGCGAGGGCACGACGCGGTTGTTCGACTTCCGCCCCGAGGGCGGCCAGCCGGTGCTGTTCGTTCCCTCGCTGATCAACCGCGCCTATATCCTCGACCTGTCGGACGAGCACAGCCTGCTGCGTTGGTTGCCGCCGAAACCGGCCTGCGCCCGTTGCTCGTCGATTGGGACGCGCCCGGCGCAGAGGAGCAAAAGTTCACCCTGACCGACTATATCGCCGGCCGCCTCGAGGGGGCGTTCGACGCCGCCCGCGCGCTAATACCGGATGGCGCTCCCATTGCCGTTGCCGGCTATTGCATGGGCGGGCTGTTGGCGTTGGTGCTGGTGATCCGCCGGCAGGCCGATGTGTCGCGGCTGGCGCTGCTGGCGACGCCGTGGGATTTCCATTCCGAGCGGGTCGCCCAGGCCGAGGCCGCAGGCCGCGCGATCGCCGCCGCCGGTCCCTTGCTGGAGAGTTATGGCGAGCTGCCGGTCGATATTATTCAGTCGATGTTCGCCGGCCTCGACCCGTTTCTGGTGTTGCGCAAATTCATCGCCTTCGCCCAACTCGACCCGGCGTCCAGCCGGGCGGCGCGGTTCGTGGCGCTGGAAGACTGGCTCAATGACGGCGTCCCCCTCGCCGCCCCGGTGGCGCACGAATGCCTGGCCGGCTGGTACGGCGAAAACACGCCGCACCGCCTTCACTGGCGCGTCGATGGCGAGATCGTCGACCCCGCTGCGTTCGAGAAACCCGCTCTGGTGCTGGTGCCGGAACAAGACCGGATCGTGCCGCCAGTGTCGGCGAACGCGCTTGGCAACGCCCTGCCGAACGCCACGGTGACAACGCTGCCCTTCGGCCATATCGGCATGGTCGCCAGCACCCGGGCGCAATCGGCGGTGTGGGCGCCGCTGGCGGACTGGCTGGCGCGGGACTGAGGGGGCCGAGACGGGGATGGAGGCGGCTTCGCTGGACTCGCTTCCCGGCCAAGGCTATATCGAAGCCAATAATTTTGGGGGAAGCGCGGAGTGCGAAACACGGCCAAGGGAGCCGCCACCGCACACGAAATTCAACGCGGAATGCCACGCTAAATAAGGAGAAAACCATGAGCGAAGTCGTTATCGCGGGGGCCGCCCGGACACCGGTCGGCGCTTTCAACGGGGAACTGGCCAGCCTCAGCGCCGCCGATTTGGGCGCGGTCGCCATCGCCGCAGCCCTGAACCGCGCCGGCGTTTCGCCAAGCGACGTCGATGAGGTCGTGCTGGGTCAGGTGCTGACCGCCGCGACCGGCATGAACCCGGCACGCCAGGCAGCGCTTGCCGCAGGCATCCCCGACGAGGCGACCGCCTATCTGATCAACCAGGTCTGCGGCTCGGGCTTGCGTTCGGTCGCCCAGGGTTTCCAGGCGATCAAGCTCGGCGAGGCCGGCATCGTCGTTGCCGGCGGCCAGGAGAGCATGAGCCAGGCGCCCCATGCAGCCCATATGCGCGACGGCACCAAAATGGGCGACACCAAACTGGTCGACACCATGATCCGCGACGGCCTGTGGTGTTCGCTGATGGGCTACCATATGGGTAATACGGCGGAGAACGTCGCCGAGAAATGGCAGATCACGCGCGACGAGCAGGACGAATTCGCCGCCGGCTCGCAGCAAAAGGCCGAGGCCGCACAGGCCGCCGGCAAGTTCACCGAAGAAATCGCGGCGGTGACGATCAAAACGCGCAAGGGAGAGACCGTCGTCGATACCGACGAATATCCCCGCGCCGGGACGACAACGGAAAGCCTCGGCAGGCTGCGCCCCGCCTTCGACAAGGAAGGCACGGTGACCGCCGGCAACGCCTCGGGCATCAATGATGGCGCCGCCGCCCTGGTGCTGATGAGCGCCGACGAAGCGGCCAAACGGGGCATCGCCCCGCTGGCGCGCATCGCCTCGTGGGCCACCGCGGGGGTCGATCCGGCGCTCATGGGCAGCGGACCTATCCCGGCCAGCCGCAAGGCGCTGGAAAAGGCCGGCTGGAGCATCGAGGATGTGGAACTGGTCGAAGCCAACGAGGCCTTCGCGGCGCAAGCCATCGCGGTC
>Ga0114950_10002542_pt1 | contig 14005 bp, 10 predicted proteins | sample N075metaG_FD_83503 | JGI IMG/M metagenome (GOLD analysis project Ga0114950, IMG submission 83503) | Deep subsurface microbial communities from Kermadec Trench to uncover new lineages of life (NeLLi) - N075 metaG | ecosystem: Environmental > Aquatic > Marine > Ocean trench > Sediment | place...
GGTGATGTAGTTGACGGCACCGGAAAAAGTTGCACGGCCAAACAGCGCTGCCTGGGGGCCGCGCAGGACCTCAACACGTTCCAGGTTGTTGGTAGTCAGATTACTGGAAGTACCCGTGACAAATACCCCGTCTACAAAAAATGAAGCATTGGGCCCTGTTGGATTAAGCAAGGCACCAAACTGCCCGCGAATTGTGGGCGCATCCAGTCGCCGCCCCAAATTGCGCCCCAGGCTGAAGTTGGGCGTAATGTTGGCAATGTCATAGGTATTCCTGATATTGCGCTCAAGCATGCCTTCGGCGGTAAATGCGGTAATTGAGATAGGCACTTCCTGCAGATTTTCCTCGCGCTTACGTGCCGTAACCACGATTTCTTCCAGCTGCTGAGTCCAGCCCGGAACGGGTGCAAGCATGCCTGCCGATACCCCTATTGCTGTCAGTTGAATGGCTAGAATCGTTCTAATCTTGCGCATCATTCCGCCTCCATTCTGGCTACACTAGCATGCGCGCCGGATCTCTACAGATGAATTCAGGATGCGTTCCCTGTACGGTGCAATTAAGAATATTTATAAAAATAAAAATCATAAAGCTGATGGCTCTTGTTGTACCAAGCAATTACATGACAGGCCAAAGGTCAGTACGTCGTATGTGGCGCGAGGGGGTGTTGGGGCATCCATAACCCGGGCATAGTAAAACGTACGTTGGCTGGCATCGAAGTCGGGGACGGGGTCGGTCTTAGGTTAATCTTTTTCCAGCCATGCTTCTGCTGCGGCTGCTTCATCCCGATTAAAGCCCTTATATATTGAGCCCGGGTATCAGTGCACCTTCAATCTCGCTAACCGTTTTAATCCACTTTTTATCGACCAGTACAGCACAACGGTCGAAATTACGAATGAGCCCTAACAACGAAGGGAGGCGCGACAACTCGACACCTATAGCACCCAGTGTAGGCAATGCAAAGTCGTCAATTCGATAAAGCATGCGTCCGTTTTTAATGTCTTTTGTCTGATAGACCAGCTCATCAAGGGCAATTTTCATCTCATCGCTGTTGAGTTTGCCGCTCAATTCAATATCGACACGGTTGGGCCCGCTGGGAGTTACAGTAAACATAGCGCACTCCTTATTAATGTATTCATTGTTATCGGAGGCCTGAAATAATTGAGAATCAGGCATGCATATGTAATGCCGTACAAGTATTGCTGTCAGTCCTTTAACTTTTGCTTTGATGCCCACAACGCCAGCTTGTGACGGATAGCTTGCTGGGAAACCTGATCTTCCGGAAGCGGTGCCAGCAATTTATCGTGCACCAGCAAGCGATAAATATACTCCAGCTTTTCATTGACTGAATCAGTGGGTTCAAATTCAACCGCACCTCGCTTTTCACCGTAGGCCACGCCTATCGCAAGTGCTTTCTTAACCAGTTCTTTTTCATTTTTTAGTTTTTTCATCTGAACTGTACCACTTGGTATATCGGCCTTCGCTCCCCGGCTGAAGAACATGCTGATCAGGAATATGGGTTATAGATATAATATCAGCAGTATGCAGCTATTGACTCTGACAAGTAATGACCTGCTGCTATTTTATGCCCAGCAAGTTGATGCCAGCAGGATTGCTCAAGTCTGACCGCCAGCACTCCACTCAACCGGGAGTATAGGATCAAGCGTGCAACGAAAGGTTGCGGAAAGTCGCAATTAGCGGGCAGAATGCCACGCAAAATAGAGGGGCAAATCGCCCAGGTTGAAGTCGGCGCGAATGGGCTCGCGAGACTGGCGATCCAGCATGATTGCAGAATCTCGATTGCTGTTCTCAATCACCTGATCAAGACGGGCTTCGAAACTGCGCTCCAGCTCGGCTGAACGGTCGCTCAGGATTTTCTGCAATTTTTCCTGCATTCCCGGAGCCTCCGCTGCTGCTGAATTCACCAGCAGCAAAAGCACTGCGGGCAATAGCAATAATTTCATTATTTACCTCCTTTTGGTATTAATCTATGAAATGCCTTTTCGGCAGCAGCAGTATCATGATTTTGTGTAACAATCAGATGAAGAATTCATCACAGATTTGTGACAATACAGGGTCAAAAGACACAGACAGTGCAGGTTTAACGACAACAGTTAAGCAGGACGGGTTCATAATGAGCAGGCGAAACTTGATAGCAAACTACTCAAATCAGCCAACGAAAAACATCCCGGCTTTATTGCTACTACTCACCCTGGTCACCGCAGGCTGTACCAGTCCGCAAAACATCCAGGAACAGGAAGCTATTGATGGCAGTATCGTAGTTCAGCCAGAACAAAAGCCCCTGACAAATACTGACTGGAAAGCATTAAGCATACTTGGCAGGCCGGCGGGTTCTGCTGACTCAACACTCTCATTTATGGCTGATGGAAAAGTTGTCGGTAATGGTGGTTGTAACGGTTATCAGGGCAACGTAACCATCGGTAAAAATACTATAGCATTTGGTGCGCTCGCAACTACCCGGATGATGTGCTCGCCATCTGTTAGTGGCCAGGAAACTGTATTTCTGGAAGCGCTCGGGCTGGCAAAGTCGTGGCAGCAATCTGCTGACACTCTGGAATTAGTTGATGAGAATAATGAGCTTGTATTGCAATTCACTCAGCAATAATGTCATTCCTTCTCTGCTTTACCGAACAAGTCTTCAGCAGCGCGCATTGCAGGATCATCTGATGATTCCTTAGCATCACTGCCAACATCATCACCGAACAAACCATGCAACTGTGTAGCAGCCTGCTGCTCAAGGGCCGCACGGTCGGCATCGAAGGTATTCTCTGCCAGTTTAAAATAATCACAAAAATTGGCGCGCTCTTTCGCGCGAATTTCATCCGCATCATCTTCACAGCAAGCTTTGATCACTGCAGGATCGTAAGAGACACACATGCGGCATATGTGTAGATGTGCATTACATGATGGACACTCGTCCAGTCGCGCTAACGGCAGAGTCAGTTTTTCGAGGCTCTGGCCACAACGCCAGCAAACAATCACTCTATTTTCTCGTTATTAATCAATAGCTTATCACTAGTCTGCTGCTACTGTCCGGTCAGCTGCCCAAGCCCGCAGGGCCTGTAATTTCTCGGCCATCAATACCGAAAGTGGTCGACTACGGCGACACTCAGCTAACAGGTAGGCAGTGTCCATTTGCTTATTCAATGCATGCGCAGCATACAACGCTGCAACTATTGCCTGCTCAATCTCGGCACCCGAAAAACCATCACTTGCTGCCACCAGCTGCACCAGGTCGAATTGCTGCGGATCAAGCTCACGCTGGCGCAGATGAATCTGGAAAATATCCATACGTACCCTGGAGGACGGCAGATCAATAAAAAATATTTCATCGAAACGACCTTTACGGACAAGCTCAGGTGGCAACTGGCTGATGTCATTCGCCGTCGCGACTACAAATACGGAAGCCTGCTTTTCTGCCAGCCATGTTAAAAAAGTACCCAGTATCCGGCGCGACAATCCGTCGTCACCAGCACCGGTCGCCAGGGCCTTTTCTATTTCATCGAGCCACAGCACACAAGGTGCCATTACCTCTGCCTGTTGCAGTGACTCACGCAGGTTACGTTCGGTCTCGCCGTGAAATTTATTGTAGAGACTGCCTACATCAAGCCGGAGCAGCGGTACACCAAGAATGCCGGCAGTCGCTTTGGCAGCAAGGCTTTTGCCGCAGCCCTGCACACCCAGCAACAGTAAACCACGCGGCGGGTCCAGTTGCGGCTTATCTGCACCCTGCTCCATGACGCGCTTGCGTTGCTCCAGCCAGACCTTCAGTCGGGACAACCCCCCAACATCAGAAAACATGGCTGTCTCATATTCAAAGCTGAGTACACCCTGGGTACCTAATAACGCATATTTTGCTTTGGTTGCTTCCGGCAGATCAGCCACATCTATCACGCCATCATCATAAACAGCATTACGCGCCAACCGCTGCGTGTCTGTTCGCGTCAGTCCTGCCAGGTTGCGCACCAGCAAATCAAAAGCATGTTGATCGATGCGGACATTGCCCCCGTGTTCGGCATTCCATTCATCAACAACCGAGGTCACTATTTGCGCCCGTTCAGCATCATCCGGCAGACGCATCTCAAACCGGGCCGCATAGGGTTGCAGTTCTGCAGGGAGACTCAAAGCATGACTGACCAGGATCAGCGTCTGCCGCAAATCCCCCGCACGCAACGCAATATCCTTAAGGAGGCGCACATGCAACGGATCTTCCAGGTAGGGGTGCATATCCAGAAGAACATAAATGCCCGGCTTATCAACGGCTCGAATATGGCGCAGTGCCTGATCAGGAGCAGCATTAGTCGGCTGCGGATCCATCTCAATATCCAGCCGCTGCAGCCCATTCGTAACAGACCAGCTGAACAACGGACGATAGCCAGGCACCGCACCGCTGATAATCACCTGGGTCAGGAACTTGAGGAAGCGATTCTCATCGTGAGTTTCCACCACAACCAGTGGAACCCGTGACTCCAGTATCAGACCAAGATCGTGTTGATCGCGCATAAAATGTTAAAGCCCGGGGGAAGCAGATCGAGAATCCACATCTTATACAATAACCAGCCGGGTACTAATATCGAGTTGGTCACGCACATTTCGACCTGAGTAATGGCCATCAACCCCCGCTGGGCGGAACACCCATAGCAAAATCGCAAGCTAAAACAGATGCAACGCTATAATATAGAGGACTCGCTCCCCGGGGACAGGGCAACCGGTACATCCGGAACCGGGCGAATGCCAAATAATGTAATGGATACTCGCCGCAGCGTGAGCGGCGCTGCAATCGTATGTGATGCAAAGACTTAATTAATGTGATGATCTGAATATGCCTCCCCATGACCAACTAGAAATGCGCCCGAAAGGCTCCTCGCTCAAACCTCTGAAAGCTATTGTTCCGTTTATGCGTCCCTACAAGGGCACGCTGGCCCTTGCAATAGTCGTGTTATTGATGGCATCAGCGGTAACCGGAAGCCTGCCTGTTGCTGCCCGCTATCTTATAGATAACGGCATCACCACTGGCAACGCAGACAAAATCGATTTTTATTTCAAACTTGTATTAGGCGTGATCCTGCTGATCAGCCTGCTGGCAGCAGCCCGGTTATATCTGATCACCTGGCTCGGAGAGCGTATTGTCGCCGACATCCGTGAAAAAGTTTATTCACATGTAATCCGTCAGGATCCTACTTTTTTTGAAGTAACCCAGACAGGTGAAGTTCTATCACGGCTGACAACTGATACAACGCTGGTGCAATCTATATCCGGGGTAGGTATTTCAATCGCACTTCGGTCTACAGTTATGCTGATTATTTCCATTGGCGGCATTTTGTATACAAGCCCGTCTTTGACGCTAATGATTTTGTTGCTGGTTCCAGCTGTAATTGGCCCCGTTTTATGGATTGCGAAAAAAGTACGCAAATTATCCCGGACCGCCCAGGACAGGATTGCTGATGCCAGCGGCATGGCCAATGAAACGCTGAACGCTATAGAGACCGTTCAGGCATTTACGCTGGAACCTCTGCAAAGCAAACGCTTTAGCGAAGCCGTTGAAGGTGCATTTTTCGCGGCTGTGCAAAGAATCCGGGTGCGCTTTGTCATGTCTTTCGGCACTATGTTTCTACTATTTGGTGCGATTACGCTGGTGCTTTGGGTAGGCACGCGAGAGGTAATGGCAGGGGACATGCTGCCGGGTGAACTTGCCCAGTTCGTTATTTTCACCATACTGCTGGGAAGTTCAGGTGCGATGCTTAGCGAGATGTGGGGCGAAGTGCAACGTGCTGCAGGTGCGATGGAGCGGCTGATCGAATTACTCGATGCGGAACCTGCCATTCGGGCACCTAAAAATCCAACGCCAGTGCCTGCTCCCGGCGAAGGCAGCATAGTCTTTAACAACGTGAACTTTACGTACCCCTCGCGTCCGGACACACTTGCAATCGATAACTTCAACCTGGCTATAGCGCCGGGCGAAACCGTCGCTTTTGTAGGCCCCTCAGGTGCAGGCAAAAGCACAACCTTCCAGCTACTCCTGCGTTTTTATGACCCTCAGTCAGGCTCTGTGTGCATTAACGGGGTTGATATTGCCACTGCGGATCCGAATGCGGTGCGCGCTATTATCGGCGTTGTCCCACAGGAAACCATAGTATTTGGCACCAGCGCTTTGGAAAATATTCGCTATGGTCGACCAGACGCAACTGAGGCAGAAATCAGGGCGGCTGCCGAGGCCGCAGCGGCCGATGAATTCATCAGTCGACTGCCGGAGGGCTACGATACATTTCTGGGTGAAAAGGGAACCCGACTGTCCGGCGGGCAAAAGCAACGCATCGCCATCGCACGAGCAATTCTGAAAAATCCACCCATACTGCTTTTGGACGAAGCAACCAGTGCACTGGATGCCGAAAGTGAACGGCTGGTGCAGGAAGCGCTGGAAAAGCTCATGCAGAACCGGACCACAATAATCATTGCCCATCGTCTCGCCACCGTGCTCAAGGCAAAACGTATAGTCGTTATGGATGAAGGAAAGATCCGGGCCGTTGGCAGCCATGCTGAGCTTGTAGAGAAAGATCCTCTGTATGCTCGCCTTGCAGCACTCCAGTTCCGGTCTGCAGAGGAAGATGTGCTTGCTACTCGTCCGGAGGTCGTCACTGCCTGAGATTAACCCTCAGAATAAGATTGCTGAATCCATCCGTGACATCCTCAGGGGTTACAGGAAAGCTCTGCACTAGCACCCGGTATTATTAGGCAGCATGCTTTGGCTTTATTCAGGATTTGGGGCTGCATCCTGGTCGCCAGTGTCAATTATTGCAGTCGCCACATAATCAGTCGTAATTTGATTACTGATATCGACAACAACCTCCCACACATCATCGGCCGATTTTCGCCAGACATTAAGATAGTTACCTTCGAGCACAAGCAATTCACCCGTTTCGTCAACAGTCTCTAACCAGTAAGTACCCCAGGTATAGCCCAGATCACCGGACACCGAGACCTCCGCAGCCGCTGGCTTCCAACTCAATGAAAAATCACTGTCCTGGGTTGCATTGCGGATCTGCTGGTAGATAGTATTCCGGCCCTGCAGCGGCCAGTCGCCATCAGGCAGCTGCACCGCATCCTCTGCAAGATACAGCCGGTAGGCCTCCGCCAGACCACTTTGGGCCACCGTATTAGCAAATTCCAGATCACGCTCAAGCAAGCTGGTCCGAGCTTGTTCGCCTCCGCCCGCGACCGAAATACCCGCCTTTTTCGCTGCATCGCTGTATCCATCGCAGCCAGCAAGCCCCAACAGGATGACGAGATATAGCGGAAATACAACAATACGGTCAGTCATAAGGCAGCCCTGCTCCAACATTGAAACTCATATACGGCCTGATCATAACGCCTGCAAGCACTTTGCGCCCGCTTCCAACCAGGGGTGATAAACACACGTCGATCCCCTGTGACGACTTGATTTAGTCAAATGCCGGCGCCTGAGCAGCCTGCCCTTGAAGCACTGAAAATGAGAGCCAGCGCAAAGTTTAGCCGTGTTGGGTGCTTTAACGTCTGACGTCGGGCAAGGCGTTTAAAAACCATATTATGTCAACTATTAGCTTATCTATATTTCTGGCCATACTTTCGGGTGGTTGTTTCGCCAGTTGGAAGGGTGCATTGCTCTGGAACAGCAGGACCCGGGACGCACGCAAGGAAGATCCGCGAGACCAGGAAATTCGTGAGCTAAGTGCCGCATTAAGTGTTTCTCGCAAGCAGGTTGAAACACTGGATGCTGATAGCAAGACTAAAGACATAGCAACAGCAGAATTAGCAGCGACACTACGCAAATCCAACGACGCACTATCCAACAGCCAGCAAAAATATAACGCAATGAAGGAATCTCTCAACAAAGAGATTGAATCCACAGAAGATGTTGATGTGGAGCTCGCTCAACTCCGTCGTGACCTGCATACCGCTAATACCCGCCTGGCCGAATTGGACGTAGAGGTAAAGATTGCCTCACCTGGCAGTGGACTGGTCGCAGGCATGGATGACGTGGTCGAAGATGATGAAAAGGAGATGTTCACCATCCGCCACGAGCACAGAGAGCTTAAACAAATCGTTGAAGTCCTTCAGCAATCTCTTGATGAACAGAAAACCGAGTCGGAACGCTGGAAGAAGCACTGCGCGGTAATGACCAGAACAAACAAGGTGCTGCGCAGTCAGGTCGATGAACTACCGCAAATTCGGGAAGAACTGGAGAGGCTCAGAAAGCAGGCTGAGCTATTGGTTACTACACAGAAACAAAACAGCAGCCTCCAGGCCCAGATTGCCGGGCTCAGTGAAGTAAAAGCAGAAAATGAAATACTACTGACACAAGTGGCACAGCTGGATAGCACGCTGAAGAAAAATAATCAGTTAGAGGAATTGATTCGGAAACAGGCTACCGAAATAGGCATTGTCGGCGAAGACAATGACAATCTGCGTTCACAGGTTGCCAACCTCAGCCAGGTTAAGGATGATAACCAGAAGCTACTGGCCCAGATTGCTGAACAGGCCATTATTGTCGATGAACACGCAGGCCTGACAGCTCAGGTTGAAGCTCTGCGCAATATCGAAACAGAAAATAGTACTCTGCTGGCCCAGATCAGAGATTTACAACAAGAAGGTGCCAGAAGGCTGGAACAGGCACATGCAGAAAATGGGTTGCTGCAGGTGCGGGTAGCAGCTATCGACAAGATCCAGGAAGAAAATGACAAATTGCTTGCCCAGTCTAGGGAACTGCGCCAAACCCAGACACTTGTCGAAACGCTACGGGGACAACTCGAAGTGCTCAGTAGCACGAACGATGAGAATGCCAGGTTGCAGGCTCGTGTTGACGCACTTACTCCGGTTGAACAGGAAAATGCTCAACTCCGGACAAAAATTAATGCATTGAAGCAGCACCAACTTGAGCAGCATAATGCGAATATCGAATTAGGCGCACGAATAGAGAAATTAACTCAGGATCTGAAGGACAAAGAGATACAGGTCGCACAGATTGATGGCCTGTTGCTTGAGCAGGAAGAACACGAAAAACTGCGTGGCCAACTTGCTCAAATCAGCCGGGCTCATGAACTGGCCCAGGCTGAATCCGAGGACCTCAAGCTGCAGCTGGTGGCAGCAGAAGATATACAACAGAACAATGAACAGCTATCCGCAGAACTGGATGAACTAAACCAAGCCCGGGAACAAGTACTGACAGAACAGGCTGAACTTAAGCTACAACTGTCTGTAGCCATTGATGCAAAGGAAGAAAACGAACAGCTTCAGCAGGATTATTTGGAGCTAATCGAGACCAATGATCAGCTACAGGCAGAAAATAATCAATTTAAACAACAGCTCAATGAGTTTGACCAGTCACAGGGGAAAGTGGCTGGTTCGCAAAAACAGGTTAAGAAGATAAATAGTACGCGGGAAGAACATCTGTCGCGCCAGTTACTCATTGAGTCAGAGCTTGAACGCGAAAAAGAAGAAAATGAAAAACTTACCACACAGCTTCAGGAATTGGCACACAAACTGAATGCTGGCAAAGCATCCGGCACTGCACACGACAATGTAAAATTGGCAGAACATACGCTAGATTCCGCTGACAACGCTGCCTCAGATGATGACACGGATTCGATGCCAGCCTTGCAGATGGATGATATCCATGATGACCTGAAGGCTATACGAGGTGTGGGTGCAAAAATTGAACAAAAGCTCAATATGCTGGGAATACACAACTTCAAGGGTTTGCTGCAGCTTGAATCAGACGACTATGATCGCGCTGCCGAGTTAATACCTAACCTGGAAGGACGCATGCGCCGCGATGCATGGACTGATCAGGCCCGCAATTTATACCTGGAAAAATATAACGAAGCTATTTGATCTGTGCCAGCAGCTATCCAACCGAGACAGACTAATATACGTTTCGCCATCGCAACAGGAGCGGCAGCAACGTCAAATTTGCAGCTAGCGCCATCAGCATCGATAACCCGGTAAGCAAGCCAAACAAAATAGTGGGAATAAAATTAGACAGTGCCAGTATAGAAAATCCGGCAATGATAATTACTGTTGTATAAAACATCGCACGACCGACACTGGAATGACTGCGGTACATAGCCGCCATCGCATCTCCATCTACCTGAATTTCCTGACGATAACGATGAATGTAGTGGATTGAATCATCCACGCCTATCCCCACACTTATCGCTGCAATAGTAATGGTCATGATATCCAGAGGTATGCCAAGTATCCCCATACTTCCCAACACCACAGTCACCGACAGCATGCTGGGCAATACAGCTATAAACGCGATTTTAAATGACCAGAACAACACACCAAACATCAACATAATCGCCACAAAAACTACGCCCATGGTCATGATTTGTGAGCGATACAGACTTTGCAAAACATTATTGTACAAAACGAACATGCCGGTTAGATGCACACGATCCGGCTGAAAGCCCATCTCATCAACGAGGTGCGTGCGAATCTCATCAAGTAAGCGCCCACGTTGCAAAGTAATATCAGATTCATAAATTCGCATGCTGATGCGCACCTGGTTACCATCAGCAGACATATAAGGTTTAAACAACGCCTCCTTAATACTGGGAGGCAGACGGTTATACAGAACCGACAAAAAGAAAGTACCGGGTGTTTCATCCTGATTCAGGATTGCGAGGGCTTCCATAGTGGTTGCCATAGATAAGACCTTGCCAGTTTCCGGCAGTCCGTCCAGATAGCTGTGCACCTCACGTAAGCGACTCAATCTAAAGCTGTTATACCAATAGCTGGTTGCCCCCAAATCAGCATTAGTTCCTGACCCAAACGACGATCCTGCGTTGATTTCAACAGCAAACTCATCTGCAAACTCGTCCGCAAAATTGTCTGAGAATTCATCATCCAGGGATGCTCGTTGCTGGTCAAAAAAGTCCTGGTCAGCATCCAGAATCACATCAAGCGGAACAGTACCGCCCAGCTCACGGTCGATAGTCAACATCCCCTGATAAATTTCTGTATCTTTTTTGAAATAGTCGATAAACCGGTTCTCGACCTGTAAGCGGCTAATTCCCCAAATACTTATGCTAGCCAGCACCACACATAGCAACATCGTTACCGTTGCCCGTTTGTCGACCAGCGAGGCGAAAAAACCGGTTACGAGCTGAGTAGAGTCACCTCGATCACGTGGCTCACCCGGTTTCAGGAGCATAAGGCACGCAGGAAACAGCACGAATGCGGTACAAACGACTATCGCCATACCAATTACCATCATCCAGCCAAAATCAATAACTGGCCGGATACCACTTACCAGCAATGAGCCAAACCCAACCATCGTAGTAATCGCTGTAAAAATACAGGGTCGCGCCTTGTCACGGAGTGTTGTTCTAACCAACCAACGCTGGTTGGCTGACGGGTTTGCTGTATGCAGTTCCCTATATCGCTGAATGAGGTGCACCGTCAGTGACAGACTGAATATAAGCATCAAAGCCACAAAATTTGAAGAAACTACAGTTACACGCCACTGCAAGGCCCCCAGCAAGCCAACCATCATAAGTACAGATACAGCACAGCACAGCAGCGAAACCGCTACCCAACGCAGCCTGCCAAAAATAATACTGAGTAAAATAGCCACGAACAGGAGTATCCCGGTTCCAAACACTACGATATCGTGACGAATGTAATCGATCATGTCGCTGACAATCATAGGCAGGCCACCAAGATGAATTTCGGCGAGCTCTGCGTGACCTTTGAGAATCTCCCGCACCTGCGCTATGTCAGCCTGCTCCTGACCCATCATTGCCCGGCTCAATTCCTTTATCCGCGAGGTCATCAGGTCCTTGGCTCGACGCTCCTCCCTGTCCAGTCGGACGGTTAGCATTTTTTCCCTCAGCCTGTCACGCTCCGCCTGCAAACCAACGTATTCTTTGTTCTCGCGGAAGCGCACCAGCAATGCTGTTGTATCCCCATCCAGACTCATTAGCAGATTGCTGTATATCGGGCTTTCGCGAAGTTCCCGTCGTGCATGCTCCGGATCTGTCGCCGGATTTTCTAAAGTCGGCACATGCTTTTGCAGGGTCGCCAACGTCGTTCCCGGAGTCTCGATCAGGGGAACATCCAACATACTGATGACCTGCTCCACTCGCTCCATCGCGAATAACTCATCACGTAGTTTTTTCAAATCTGCAAGCGTTGTAGCGCTAAACAGATCACGCCGCGCCGTGTAGGTAACAATCAGAAAATTATCAGATCCGTATCGCGCAACGATGCCGCGGTAGTAGCGCAGATCAATATCCTGTTCCAGCAACAATGAGTCTGCTGACGCATCGAGCTCAAAGCGTGGAATAAAAAATGCCAACACCCCTGCTACGATCGCGACCAGCACCAGCGCCAGCCACGGGCGATCCAGTATGTATCTATCAAGAATTGCAGAAAAAAATGACATTAATAATCAGGGGGAAACCATGCTTGAACCAGCTGCGCGGCTATTCTGCCCTGCCCTGCAACAAAGACATAGCCCTTTTCACATAAATCTTTCGGGAATTGCCCCCCAGTCGCGATTTTCCATCATCTAATGTACCCGCTTAGTTACCATATTTTCCGCCCGTGACGTAGTCCACATACCCATATCCGCCAGAACGTTAGCATTCGTAATAGTAGCGACTGCATTTTTTTTGACTGTGCCAGGCATATGGACATAACAGGAAACCCCGTTGGGCAAACAACTGACATCGCTTAGGAATAAAGTCATTGGACTAACACTACTCGTGGTTCTCGGAGCACAGGTAGCCTCTGTTATTGCCGTTTTGATCGCCTCTGCTCAAGATGCCAATGAACGCGCATACGCGCAAATGGAATCACGCACACAGCTATTTCGAGGTGTTATGGCCAACCGCGAGAAGGTTCTGACCCAGAGCGTCAGGCCACTTGCAGCAGATAGAGAATTCCAGCGTGCTATCGCCAGCGGTGATATAAATCGAATTTCCTCTGAACTAGCGATCCGAATAGACTGGGCTGATGCCGATTTGGCTGCGCTGGTAGCTCTGGATGGCTCCGTAATAGCCTCTGCCGGCAAAGCAGTGCTGAATGAGCAAATATTGTTGAAACTGACCCAGAAGCCACGCTCAGCGATAACGATCAATAATAAAACCTATGAAATGGTCACCGTACCAGTAGAGTCACCTGGTGTAATTGCCTGGGTATCAATTGGTTTTATAGTCGATGACACACTCGCCCAACAGCTAAATACAATTACAGGTCTGGAGGTAACATTCCTTGCCGGCGCAGACTCGGATCGCATAAGGTTCCTTGGAAGCTCTTTGCCACTGGCTGATCGCGATCTCATCCTGAATGCAACACTCCAAATTGCCGATGGCGCCGATATATATAAGGCGATCGAGATCCTAAAAACCCGCTACATCTCCAAAAGAGAGTACTTTTTTCCTGAAGGCGATGAAATTTTTGTAGTACTGCAAAAACCCCTGGTCGAAGCCATGGCAGCCTACGAATCACTACGCGGCACGTTGCTGCACACGGCTGCTATAACTTTGATATGCGCTCTTATCATGGCAATAATCCTGTCGCGTTCGGTCACGCAGCCATTACACGGCCTGCTGCTCGCCGCTCGCCGCATGCGTGTCGGTGATTATTCCAAGAAACTGGATATCACGTCGCGCGACGAGTTTGGCGAACTTGCCAGTGCTTTTGAGGCTATGCGCGAGGGTATCGCTGAACGAGAACAACGTATCATTTATCAGGCTCAATATGACGCACTGACGGGATTGCCTAATCGTTTGCAGGGCACAGAACTCCTTAGAACAATTTTGCGCGCATCCGGTGGCCGATCCACTGCTATTATCGTGATGCATCTACAGCGTTTCAGAGAAATTCAGTCTTCACTGGGCCATGAGATCGGCGATGAAGTCCTGCGCCAAACAGCACAACGACTTCGCAGCATGCTGGATGACAATATTGTTCTGGCGCGCCTGGAAGGCGACCAGTTTTTGATAA
>Ga0114950_10002544_pt1 | contig 13995 bp, 9 predicted proteins | sample N075metaG_FD_83503 | JGI IMG/M metagenome (GOLD analysis project Ga0114950, IMG submission 83503) | Deep subsurface microbial communities from Kermadec Trench to uncover new lineages of life (NeLLi) - N075 metaG | ecosystem: Environmental > Aquatic > Marine > Ocean trench > Sediment | place...
TTCCATACATCTCAATCCTTGTTTGGCGGCTTTAAGTTGCATTTCAACCGTCCACCCATAGGTTTTATCTTGCATGTCAATTTGCAACAATTTGTCAAACCGTATCGATCGAAAAGGGCCAAGGTCGGTAAATTCTACCTTATAAAACAGTTTGAGTAATGAGGTAGCCAGCCAATTGCCGAATACCTGTTGCGGCGTCATTGATCCAATTTCTTTCTTTCCCAGCGCTCTAGACCCTATAACCAAATCTGCCCGATTTGTTTTAATGGGCTCTACTAATTTAGGCATTTCTGAAGGAAAATCTGAGAAATCAGCATCAATAAATACGACAATATCTGAGTTATTTATTGGTTTGTTTTTCAAATAGTCAATCCCTTTCAGACAGGCAATGCCGTATCCTTTTATGGATTCGTCCAACACGGTTGCTCCACAGGAAAGCGCTTGTTTTACGGTATTATCTGTAGAGCCATTGTTTACCACAATTACTTCATCGACCAGATCTTTGGGAATTTCGGAGATAACATTGCATACAGCATTTTGCTCATTGAATGCCGGGATAATAACAAAAATAGCAGGGGAGTTAGTTTTATGCATCTACAAATAATCGCTTTTGGTAAAAAATTAATTGTCAGCAAAAGAACAAACTATAATATTGAACTGCAACTTGATATAAAACACAGGAACAAGCGATTTAATTCTCTTTTTTCACTATATTTTAATTTTAATTTTTGGGATTGAAATTCATGATGGAGGCTACAAACTGCAAACTACTCAGTTGGCTCTTATTTAATTTATTATTCTCCACAAACATCCTTTACATTCATACTGCGACAGCAGAAGCTACTTATTCAGATTCGGATCTTGAACAACTCCTGGACAGTGCAGAAATTTTAAAATTGAGAGGATTATATGATGAAGCTATTGCCCTTTGCGAGAAGGTAAATATTGATGCGAATATTAATGAAGATTGGGCAAATTATGCCCGAAGTTTCATTGAGCATGCCGATGTGCTCAGATTCACGTATTATTATACGCGCGATCCCCAAACCATTCATAAATCATTGAATTTATTAGAGACGGCCAAAAAAGTAATTGATCAACATTTTGATGGATATCATATGATCTTGTCCAGATATTATTTGTACTTGGGTAAAATAGTCAAAAATACGCTTGATGACAGGGAAACGAAAAAGGCGGATAGCATATCTTATTACTTCACTAAAGCTCTAAAAGTTGTAAATAATTTCTCAAATAATCCAAAGGAATTGGCTAAAGTGATCTATGAATTGGCCACTTATTCTATTCAAACTGATAGCGCCAAAAGAGCAGAATCATTTTATAAAGAGCTATTAGTGCTGGTTGAAAATCATTTTGATTCGCTGGATTATTTCAAGGCAATGTATTTGTATAGGATTGGTATTTTTTATCAAAATAAAGGAGACCTCGAACGATCTCATTTATGCTTGAATTTAGCGATTGATATTTATAAACATCCAGTAAATAATGATATTAGTAGTAGACTCAATGCAGAAATAGCCTTAGCTAACACCCTTTTTTATTCCAATGAGCAAGATAATGAGGCCTTACTCCATTATAAATCTGCGATAGATTTGTCCTTTCAAATAAAATTGGATAATTATCGAGCAAAGGTAATGGTATATACCAATGCTTCAACTGTTTTGTATCGAATGAATTTATTTGATAGTTGCATTTTCATTTCGAAAAAGGCAATTTCTATGAATAGACAACAAAGCTTTACCGACAAATTTCTATTGGCCACAGCACACCTCAACTTAGGATTGGCGCTAAGTGAAAAGGATAATGTAACTGAAGCACAAGTGAATTTTAATAAAGCGGAAAGGATTATGCTAAATACAGCAGGCAAAAAGCACTATCGTACGCACGTTTTATTTCGCTCTTTGGGTGAAGAAAATGAGAGAAGAGGCCTGATTAATAAGGCGCTCGATTATTACCAAAAAGGATTAATAGCGCTTTACAAAGAGTTTAATTCCAGGGATGTGTATGAAAATCCAAGCTTTGCAGATTGGGAAAACACCGAGGAGATTTTTTATATTTTATTTGATAAAGCGGGTGCATTGTATAAGAAATATCAGAAGGAAGGCGAAATTCGAGATCTTAAGGCCTCTTTAAATTTATTTGATACTGGATATGATCTGCTAAATGATTTGCTTAAAACAGGTTATATGGATGAATCTATAATTATTCTTTTTCAGGAATTTGACGATGATTTTCATAGAAGTATTGAATGTGCGATAGAATCCTATCGTGAATTTGATGAAAAGTATTATTTATATAAGACCTTTCAGTTTATGGAGCAGAGCAGGTATTTTTTATTATTAAGATCGCGGCAAAATGCTATTCTTAAAGATATTATAGGAGAAGCCAATAATTTATTTTTAGCTGAAAGAGAACTTGCACAAAACATAGAACAATTAAAGCATGAATTAAGTGATTCTCATTTATTAAATTCTAATTACATTTTCTCGTTAAGAAATAATCTCTTGTCATTGTTGGTAAAGAAAAGTGAGGTTTGGGACAAGATTAAAAATATTAATACTGTATCTTCTAATGAATCATCAGAAAAGTTAATATTGTCTTTAGATGACGTACAGGATAATTTAATTTCTGAAAATGAAATCATTATTGAATATCATTGGTCTGACGACTGTATCTATGCAATGATAATAGCGGAAGACTTTGCTGATGTAATTAAAATTCCGCAATCAAAAAAGCTGCTCACGCAAATTGAAAAATATTCTGACCACTTTACAGGAGTAGAAACCAACGAAAATGCGATAAGGGTTTTTAAATCATTTGCCTATTCATCACATTATCTTTATAAAAGTTTAGTAGAGCCTGTAATGAAAAAAACTGCAGCACATTTCTTGAAGGAGCAAATAAAACCAAGGATTACAATTATTCCTGATGGGGAATTGTCATTCTTGCCATTCGAAGCAATGACCATGGATTTTGCTACGGATACTTCCAATGTAAATTATTGGTCATTGCCTTATCTATGTAAAGATTACGTCATTAGTTATGCCTATTCATTGAATATGCGTAAAAGTAATTTGGAAAATGATCGAATTGTAAAAAATCCTAAAATGCTGGCATTAAGTTTTTCATCTGCAATGGAATACAATTCAAATATTTCAAAATTACGTTCTGAAAATGAATTGCCATATTCCGGGGAAGAAATTCGAAAAATCAGATCTATTTTTGGTGGTAATGATTATTATGAAAATGAAGAAGCAACGGAAGAATTGTTTAAAGCTAAGGCCTCAGATTTTTCATTGATACACTTAGCAGTTCATGGCCAAACAGATAAATATGATAAATACAATTCAAAGCTGCTATTTAAGAATAGTTCTGATAAATCCGAGGATGGTAAGTTACACGCATATGAATTATATAATATTGATCTAAGTAACACTCAACTAACGGTATTGAGCGCTTGCGAAACCGGGGTTGGCAAGAAATTGGAAGGGGAAGGGATTTTTAGTATAGCTCGTGGTTTTGCATATGCAGGATGCCCTTCAATTGTTATGAGCCTATGGAAGGTAAATGACAAAGCCACATCTGATGTTATGGAATATTTTTATCAAAATCTTGCTCTCGGTGATGATAAAGATAAAGCACTCCAAAAAGCCAAATTAACTTATGTGGAAAATTCAGATGATATAAATGCAAATCCTTCCAATTGGGCAGCTTTTATTGCATTGGGTAATAATGCTCCCATAGAAGTGCCAAAGAAAAATAGTGAATACTATTTGATAGTTCTTATAGTAATTTCTTTTATTATTATATCTATCATTTATTACCGAAAATTCCACAACTAACTTTCTCTCATTTTCAAAATAAGATTTTGAGCACACGGGTGATCATATGGAAGCAGGGCCCATTTTATCCTGAATTGGGTAAGAAAATTGTTGAATTACCAATCAATGCGAAGGCAGGCCCATCCGATGATCTCATTATAATAGAAGGGTTTAGTGTTGAGCCTGATGCAAATGGTAATTTTGTAGAAGGGGTAAATAGAGAGCCATATTCTGAGGATGATTTGGATGCTATAAATACGTATGCCATTATAAGAATAGTAATTAACTTATATAATGATTTGTTAGGAAAGGCTATTAAATGGTCATGGTGGGAAAAGGGGAACAAAGATCCTCTTAAAGTAAGAATTCGAAATAATGACATTAATGCAAGGTATCTTAAGGAACAGAAATGTATTGAACTGGATTTTTATGGTCCGTTTAATAAATGGACATTTTACTGCAGAACTGTAGATATAATAGCTCATGAAGCCGGACATGCAATTCTGGATAGCCTTAAACCAATGTGGGAAAATGGTGACACAGAAGCCAGAGGGCTTGTAGAAGCATTTTGTGACCTTACCGCGATGTTTGTTATTTTGAAACAAATAGATCTATGTGAATATGTAATCATGGAAACAGATGGAGATTTTTCTAAAAATAGTATTCTCACATCTTTCGGAGTAGGTCACGGGTTTGATGAAAGGCCAAATTCTGAAATCAGGAATGCACTAAATGACAAAAAATATATTAGAAATCACGAATCAGCCTATCATTATAGTGAAGTTGTGGTGGGATTTCTATATGATTTGTTGTGTAATTTGATTACAGATAATTCGTGTAATGAAGAGATTAAATCTGTGAATCTGAGAAAATGTGGCCAAATCTGGATTGCTGGAGTTTTTAATGCGTTTATATCCTGTGATTCTGAGAAGCCTACCTTAGTTGAATTTGGAAATAACCTTTTGGAGATTTTTGAAGAGTATAATGATATTATTAAACAGTGCCTTAAAGTAAGAAAAATTTTGTCAGGCACTGTTTGATTATTTATTCAGCAATAAAATTTGGATGATTTATTACAGAACGTTTCAATTTAAAATTTAGTTTTTTTTCAATTTCACCATCATTTTCAAATTCTTTCCATTCCTCTTTCCAGCGTTTTTTTAAACTTTCTGGCCAAGCTTTTGCCGGTTTATCATAATTTACTTCAAAGTCCTTTGGCAGGATGCCAACAGGTATCTTGGCCTGATAATTATAATTATCCTTACCGATTTTTAATTTTACTGATAACTTTGTTCTAAACACATCAAAAATTACTGGCTCTCCTTTTTGTAAATTCTTGATGTTGAAAAATGGGATAATGTCACCATTTAAACATAATATTTGACCTAATTTTTCTTGGTCTTGAGGTCCATCGGGGTTATACACAGTTCCTTGTGGCATAATATTAAAATTTTAAGTTGAACATAAATTATTGGGTATTATTTTTTTAAGTATTCCCTGTAATTTTATTGTTTGATGCAAGATCTTCTTCACCTCTATAATGAATATAACCATCTTGCAGATAAGGTATTTACAGTCAGTTCAAACCGATAAATTGCAAGAAAAATAAAATTTTCAGAAGTGTTTTTTAAATTCAATGTCAACCTGCCTGCCGCATGCAGGTACCGTAATTTCTAACTATTTACAAGTATCAATAATTATTCCCTGCATTATGCAGGTTCAGTTACTTCTTTACTAAAGGTAATATTTAGATATGATATTATTTATCCTTTATGATAATTTGAAGAAAAGGTCACCTTCTTTGACCAGAAAATTCTAAATTATTCAATTTTATAAATTGAGCATAAAAAAAGGAAACACACTGTGTTTCCTTTTTTTACTTTCCACGAAGAAAGATTATTCATCTTTCTTCTCTTCTTTTTTCTTTGTCTTTTTTTTGATTTTTATTTTTAAAACGTCACTTTTCCCATCGTGATCTGCTAAAATCATATCTCCTTCATTTAATTCTCCTTTAAGAATTTCTTCAGCTACCAAATCTTCAAGGTATTTCTGAATCGCTCTGTTTAAGGGTCGAGCTCCATATTGAGGGTCAAACCCTTTTTCAGCAATAAAATCTTTCCCTTTATCCGTCACCTCAATTGAATACCCTAAAGAGTCGATCCTGAAGAACAACTTTTTAAGCGTAATATCAATAATTTGATATATATGAGACTTTTGAAGCGAATTAAATATGATCAAATCATCCAGTCTGTTTAAAAACTCCGGACTAAATACCTTTTTCAGCGCATTTTTAATGGTGGACTTCATAATATCATCAGAGCCGGCTTGCTTTGATTTAGTCGAGAAACCAATACCGGCGCCAAAGTCTTTCAAATCACGAACACCAATATTGGAGGTCATGATTAAGATGGTATTTCTGAAATCAACTCTTCTGCCAAGACCATCCGTAAGTATTCCATCGTCCAATACTTGAAGGAGAATATTGAATACATCTGGATGAGCTTTTTCTATCTCATCAAGTAATATAACACAATATGGTTTTCTTCTCACTTTTTCAGTTAGTTGGCCGCCTTCCTCATAACCAACATAACCCGGAGGCGCTCCTACAAGTCTGGAAACTGAGAATTTTTCCATATACTCACTCATATCGATTCGAATAAGCGCATCTTCCTTATCGAAAAGATAGGTTGCTAAAACTTTAGCTAATTCGGTTTTACCAACACCGGTTGGGCCTAAGAAAATAAATGTACCTATGGGTTTCTTAGGATCTTTTAGTCCTACCCTTGTTCTTCGAATTGCCTTAACCAGTTTTTGGATAGCTTCGTTTTGTCCTACCACCTTAGTACTAAGCTCTGCATTCATCCCTAAAAGCTTTTCACTTTCATTTTGGGCTATCCGCTTAGTAGGCACACCGGTCATCATTGCGACAATTTCGGCCACATTTTCTTCATCCACTGTGTACCGCTTAGTTTTAGTTTCATCTTCCCACTTGGTTTTTGCGACATCCAATTGCTCGATAAATTTTTTCTCTTTATCTCGAAGTTGGGCAGCCTCTTCATATTTTTGGCTTTTAACAACTCTGTTTTTCTCCTTCTTAATGTTCTCTATTTCTTCTTCAAGCTTCTCGATATCTTCAGGGACATGAATGTTATTTATATGCACACGTGCTCCTGCTTCATCAAGTACATCGATGGCTTTATCCGGCAAAAATCTATCAGAAATATAACGATCTGAAAGTTTCACACATCCTTCGATTGCTTCATCGGTATAAATTACATGATGATGATCCTCATATTTTTCTTTAATATTATTGAGAATATCAATGGTTTCTTCAGGAGTCGTGGCATCCACCATTACAATCTGGAACCGTCTTGCCAAGGCGCCGTCCTTTTCAATGTATTGTCTGTATTCATCAAGAGTGGTTGCTCCTATACATTGAATCTCTCCACGGGATAATGCCGGTTTGAACATGTTTGATGCATCCAAGCTTCCACTGGCGCCACCAGCGCCAACTATGGTGTGTAATTCATCAATGAAAAGAATGACTTCAGGAGACTTTTCCAGCTCGTTCATCACTGCCTTCATACGTTCTTCAAACTGTCCACGATATTTTGTGCCGGCAACTAAACTTGCCAAATCAAGCGTAACAACCCTTTTTCCGAATAATACGCGTGATACTTTCTTTTGTATAATCCTTAAGGCTAATCCTTCAGCAATTGCTGTTTTACCAACTCCTGGCTCACCGATGAGAACAGGATTGTTTTTCTTTCTTCTGCTTAATATCTGAGCAACTCTCTCGATTTCCTTTTCACGTCCTACAATTGGATCGAGTTTATTATCTTCGGCCATCTTAGTGAGGTCTCTTCCAAAATTATCCAAAACAGGTGTTCTGGATTTTTCAGTCGTTTTTGAAGAAGATTCTTTACTACTCCCAGAGGAAGAACCGCCAAAAATCCTGGAAGAATCATCATCGCCTTCGTCTGTGTCTGAGGAAGAAATTGGATTTTCAGTTTGATACTCGAGCAATTCTTTTACGACTTCATAGTTGATGTCAAATTTCTCTAAAATTTGTGTGGCAATATTATCCTCGTCTCTTAATATAGACAAGAGCAAATGTTCTGTACCGATTAACTGACTTTTAAATATTTTTGCTTCAAGATATGTAATTTTTAGAACTTTCTCAGATTGCCGTGTCAATGGGATATTAGCTAAATTCTTGACATTGCTTATCGCCGTGCCTTTGGTGGCTTGTTCTACGGAAAGTCTTAATTCGTCCAACGATACACCCAATTTCTTTAACAAACTTATTGCTACTCCATCGCCTTCCCTTATCATTCCCAATAGCAGATGTTCTGTGCCTATATAATCATGCCCCAGCCTCAATGCTTCTTCTCTACTTAAGGAAATAACTTCTTTTACCCTATTTGAAAATTTTGCTTCCATAGTCTATTACTGAATAAATAAAGTTACATGTAATTGAATAAATATCTTACTCCTGCGACTCTATATTTAACGAACGTAAGAATTAAACGGTTATTAATCAAATTTGTCTATTCATGGTATGGGATTTTGCAATAATTTGTCTTGCATTTGGCCCTTCACAAAAGATAAGATCAATAATGCTTAGATTGTCTGCAAAGTTATTGCCAAAAACCTGGAAATAATTTGTTGGCTTAAAAATGGATAAAATTGAATTTGGTATTTTGGGGTTTATCTTGTTTTTGATATCATAAACATGATATTTGTTCGAGACATCTTTTATTTCCGAATATTCGATATTTAAATTCAAATCCAATATTTCAAGACATTTTGTCAGCAATGCCTTGTTGAGTTCAAGCAAGTAACAAGGTTTTTTGTTGTAAATTTCAAATATTTCGTCCCGATAGTATTCAAAAAACGGCGCTTTTCCATAGGCAGATTGTATTGCTCGCAAATGGTTGTTATGCCACTTTTGAGTATAGTCTATTTCTACATCGTGAGTTAGCATTTTGCGATTTGAAATTTTCTTTATAGGGATTATCAGGTTTTCAATTTTGTTAGCGCCATTTATCTTGCATCTATTTCTATAGGTTTGCTTGAGATAGACATCATCGCGATCAATTATAATTTTGCTAAATGAATTTAAATAAACAAAGTACTGAACGCATGGCAGATAGTGCGGCTCAACAAATAAAATGCCCTGGTTCATTTAGGTTAAATTGAAATTGTACGTTACTCTTTTTTTGACTTGTAGTGAAGCGTACTACAATTTGATGGAATCAGAATTTCATTAGCCATATTTGTCAGTTCTGATTTCTTGGTTTTACTTATTATTTCAATTTCCTTATTTACCAGGTTTGTGTTGCCTAAAGAATTGGCCACCGATAAATTTATTGACCTGTTAAGTAATTCAGTTTCAGAAAAATAAGTGGACGAAATAGCCTGGTTAATTACTTTTTCAACTTCCCTATCTTTTATATCATTTTTCAGTAAATCAATTTCTTCTTCGATATGTTTTTCCGCTTCTGTAACGTCAATATCAGGATTAACCTTTCCTGAAATAAGCAGCAGTCCGGGATCCGCTGCCCCTGTGATATAGGAATTGATGGAATTAAATACCTTTTTATTTTTCACTAGACTTTGATACAATCTTGAAGCTTTTCCTCTTCCGAGCAAATCACTTAAAAGATCCGCAGCCAGGTATTTATTATTTATTCTTTCAGGCATATGATATGCTTTATAAATTGAATCAAGTGGAACATTTTCAACACATTCCAGAAACCTTGATGAAGTTTGTTTAGGTTCCTTGGGAATCTCAGAGGCTTCATTTTGGTAAGCAGGAATATTTCCAAACCATTTTTCTGTTAGTTCATAAACTATCGTCGGATCAATGTTTCCCGAAATGGTTAATACAGCGTTGTTTGGTGTATAATATTGTTCATGAAATTCCTGTACATTTTTCAAGGATGCTTGCTCTATGTGTTGTATTTTCCTGCCGATTGTTGGCCATTTGTAAGGGTGCACCTTATATGCAAGTGGCTGCAGTTTTAACCACACGTCCCCATAGGGAACGTTAAGATATTGTTGTTTGAATTCTTCAACGACAACATTCTTTTGTGTCTCCAGGCTTTTTTCATCTAAGTTCAAATACTGCATACGATCTGATTCTGCCCATAATGCCGTTTCAATGTTTTCCGCACTTAATATGATATAGTAGTTGGTGACATCCGAATTGGTAAAGGCATTATTTTCAGCGCCTACTTTTTGTAAACTTTTGTCAAAGTCCGGTACATTTTTTGACCCTCCGAACATCAAATGTTCAAACAAATGTGCAAATCCTGTTCTTTCAGGCTGTTCATTTCTGGAGCCAACTTTATATAATATATTCACTACAACTAATGGAGTGCTTTTATCCACATGGGTAATTAATGTTAATCCATTAGACAGCAAATGTTCCTGATATTTGATCATAATTTTTTGGAAGGAGCAAAAATACGATTAAAACCTAAACTGAGTGATTCAATAGAGATAAGAAGTGCTAAAAGGTTGAGAATCCCCCAAGCTTGCGGGACAAAAAACGCAGGAATACCCAGCAGGTCTTGCGAGCAGTTGCCGGAAGTCTTTTTAACTCAACAAGTTAGTGCCTGCCTACCGGCGAGGCAGGCTTATCGCTTTGTCGAATCACTCAATTTAGGTAAAATTAAATAAGTTTCTCAACCCAATGCATTTACTTTATTGACTTTAAAAGAATACTATTTTAAAATATTTATTACAATTGGTTTCTAAAAGAGTCGTATTTATAATATAACGAACGGGAAATGATATCTTTGAAATACTAAACATCTGATTAGGTAGCAGGGTTGATTGAAAAAAAATTTAATTTGGGTAACAGATTTACATATTTGAGAAAGGGGAAAAGCATTTTATGGATTTGCGCAGTAGTGTTGTGCACTATATTTTTTATGCCTGTAGATATCCTTGCTCAAACCAAATCGTATGTTATAGCCAAGACAGAAAAAAGCGGAATAAAAAACCGAAAGAAATCAGAAAAAAAGAGAAAAAGAAAAAGCAAGGGTTCCGTAAAAAGAAAGACCAGAGGATTGCAAAAGTCCTACTACAAAAAAAAATCAAACCAAACTAAATATCCAGGTAATATCTGGCTGGATCCAAAGCCTAAAGATTTTACAGAAATCAAAGAGCGTGTTGAAAAAAATCCTTCCAGGAAAAATCTGAAAACGCAAAAATCGAGAGAGTCTTACTTTAGGGCGAGTTCGAATAAAAAACACAAAAGTTATGGAAGTAAAGCAACATCCAAACGAAATTCAAAACTTAACTATCAGTATTCTTCCAAAGCAAATTTATTAAGCAAAAAGAATGCAACGATCAAAACTCCTAAGAAGAATTACCGAAAGTCAAGCAAAAAAATGCAAAGACATGCGGGAAATGTGTCTTTACAACCTGAGTCAAAAAAGAAAAATTTTAATGAGATAAAGGCAAGAGTGGAAAATAGGCCCGGGAGATCGATGGCCCGGCAGATGAAAAAGCAAAAGGGAAAGGCAATTTCCAACTCTTCAATATCTCAATCCTATCGAGGAGATTTGACGGGGCATCCACGAAAAGCTATCAAAAGAACCGGGAATTTAAATTCTAAAATAATTAAAAATTCTTCTGGAAGTATCTATGGCCGGAGAGAAAGTACCAGACCACGAAATAATAATCAGTTAGCAAAAAACACTGGCAGTATACCTGTATATTCTCGAAATCAACAAAAGAATAATTATAAACGTAACTCGAAGTTGCTTGGTAGGTATACCGGGAATATTAGTTCGAAAAACGTGAAATTCAGAAATCAAGAATTACAAGGAAAATCCTTGAACTTAAACGATGAAGCTGGAAAAATTAAGGTACATTCAAAAAGAAGTCAGAATCGGTACATGGCGAAAACCTCTACCACTACAAGTAATTATTCCGGTAATATCCGCGTGATGTCCAAAAAATTCAGAAACCAGGAATTGCAAGGAAAATCCTTGAACTTAAACAGTGAGGCTGGAAAAATTAAGGTATATTCAAAAAGAAGTCAGGATCGATACATGGCGAAAAGATCTACGGCTACAAGTAATTATTCCGGTAATATCCGCGTGATGTCCAAAAAATTCAGAAACCAGGAATTGCAAGGAAAATCCTTGAATTTGGCTAGTTATGAGGGGAATATTAAAGTGCTTTCAAAAAAGGAACAGGAAAGATTGATGCTGAAAGACGCCAAATTTATCAATAGTTATGCAGGAAACATCCTTATGCTTTCGGCAAAATATAAAAAACAAGCATTGGAGGGAAAATCATTAAACGTTTCTCAATATCAAGGAGAACATCGAATTAAAACTCATTCAGCCAGAGATAAATACTTCAGAAATATTTCGGATAGAAATAAGCAGATCATCGGCAATTTCAGAACAAAAAACAGGTTGGCCAAAGATATAGAACAACAGATTGTGTCTGCCAGAGTTCATAATTATGAAGGGGGGCCAAAGACCGGCTTATTTTCAAGGATTTGGTTGAATCTGTTTGATAATAGCGGGAAGCTTGAAAAATTAGATGACAAAACCAGAAAACCAAAATATGATAGCAGAGAATATAATATTTGGTATTAGCCTATGAATGGGATTATGCTTGACTCCTTGGAGAAATTAAATGAATTGACCAGTAAATCATTTAGCTCACCCGTAGTTTTATTTAAGCACAGTACAAGGTGTTCTATTAGTTCACTGGCATTGAACAGATTGCGATCTGGCCTGACTAAAACGGATTTGCATATTCTGGATATTATTACCTACAGAGATTTATCTGATGAAATTACAAGGCGATTCCACGTTATCCATCAATCTCCACAATTGATTATTGTTCATAATGGAAAGACTATTTATGACGAATCTCATTTAGGAATCTCACCAAAAATCATTGAAATGCAACTCGACAACCTCGCCTAAATGCTTTTATGTCTTCATGAAGATATTAATTAGCAAATAAAAATTTTGGAATAGTCTTCAATAGACTAAATTTGTGAAATGTCGTTATACCTATGAAATATTTTATATGGGTAAGTTTTCAATTTCTATAATTACAGTATTTCTTTTTATTGCCTGTAATCAAAAGTCGTTCGCTCAATTTAGAGGGAACTATGAATACAGCACAGAAATGATTTGGGGTGTCACCAAAGCAACAAATAGTGGCTTGATTGGAGGATTTCTTTTCAAGTATTCCAAAGAACTGAAGGAAGATTTATTTCATGGGGGAATGATTGAAATTGTTAATGTAAAACATCCACAGGAGCAGCGCTACTATTCGGAGTCCGGGAATACATATATTGGTGGGAAGCAGCATTATTTGTATAGCTTAAGAATGTCGTATTTGCGAGAATACACATTTTTCAAAAAAGCTGCACAACAAGGAGTACAGGTAAATGGACTTATTGCTGCCGGGCCTACACTTGGAATTGAAGCGCCATATTATGTAGAAGTAAAGTCTGGTAGCGGTACGGTAAAGGAGCCATATGATCCTAATAAAAACCAGAAGATTTTGGGTTCAGGAAACATTCTTCAGGGTATTGGAGAATCTTCTATTGTTCCGGGTTTGAATGTTAAAGCCGGTATATCTTTTGAATTTGGCACCTTCAAGTCAAATGTTGTTGGCATAGAAGTTGGCTTCCAGTGTGATCTTTTTACCAGGGAGATTGTATTGATACCCACCACAGAAAATTACAGCTTTTTCCCATCGGTCTATGCGACCCTATTTTATGGTTCCAGGCGCTAAGGCCAATTTATTTTCTAATTTTTCCTAATCCTGTTATCTTTGCGATTCTAAAAACTTTAAAATGATAGAAATTCCATCAGTCAGTCAAGAAAAGGAACAGAAAGCCAGAAAGCCAAAATGGTTGAGAGTAAAACTGCCGGTGGGCAAAGAATACCTAAAAGTCCGGGAGCTTGTTGATAAATATAAATTAAATACAATTTGTGAAAGTGGTAACTGTCCTAACATGGGAGAATGTTGGGGCAATGGCACAGCTACCTTTATGATTCTTGGAAATGTGTGCACCAGAGCTTGCTCTTTTTGCGCGGTAGCTACAGGACGGCCACCGGAGTACGATGAAAATGAACCGGAAAGAGTAGCCATGGCTATCAAA
>Ga0114950_10002548_pt1 | contig 13973 bp, 14 predicted proteins | sample N075metaG_FD_83503 | JGI IMG/M metagenome (GOLD analysis project Ga0114950, IMG submission 83503) | Deep subsurface microbial communities from Kermadec Trench to uncover new lineages of life (NeLLi) - N075 metaG | ecosystem: Environmental > Aquatic > Marine > Ocean trench > Sediment | place...
CGACAGCATCGCCCGCCTGCACCAGGACCAGAAACAATACGAAGCGGCCGCGAGCCGGTATTACCGGGCCCTGCTCATACGCCTGGGCCGGTTTGGCGACATTTCGCCGCAAGTCGCGGCTTCCATCGACGTGCTGGCGCGGCTCTATGTGGGAAAAGGCGATTTCGCGCAGGCCGAGACGTTCTACAAACGCTCCCTGGAAACCAAACAGAAGTTGGTGGAACCGCCGCACATGGCGCTGGCCCAGGCCCTAAGCAATCTTGCGGCAGTCCATGGGCGCCAAGACCGCCACGCCGAAGCCGAACCGCCGCAACGCCAGTCCCTCGACATGTTCGAACAACTCGCCGGCGCCGCGGGCGCTGGACGATCTGGCGGCACTCTTTGAGGCGCAAGACAAAATGACCGAGGCCGAGCCTCTGCGCCGCCGCCATGCGCGCGCGGCCAGGAGTCGAGTGAGAGAGACTTGTTCCGCAACTAATCAATAGGGTGCCACTGGCTCCCCTCACCCTGTCCCTCTCCCGAGGGAGAGGGAACGCTGTTGCGCCAACCGTTCCACCCGGCTCCGCCATCGCCCGGACGTCAAGGTCATCGCCAGAGGGTTCCCTCTCCCTGGGGAGAGGGACAGGGTGAGGGGGACAGCGTCGGCCCAAACAGGAAAGCTCTAAGCGGCCGGGTCGACGCGGTGGGCGCGGACGAAATCCTCGTCGATGGTGACGCCGAGGCCGGGCCGGTCGGGGATGGCGATGTGGCCGTCCTCGACGATAAAATCCTCGACCGCGAGCTGTTGCAGCATGGGGTTGGCGCCGACCGAGTATTCGAGGGTAAAGCCGCTCGACGCCACGGCGGCGACATGCATTCCGGACGCGAAGGTGAGCGCGCCGCCCCATAGATGCGGGACGAAGCGGATCTGAAAGGCGCTGGCGATGGCCTCGATGCGCATCGCCTCGGTGACGCCGCCGGCGATGGCGAGATCGGGTTGGAAAATGTCGGCGGCGCGCAGTTCCGCGAGGCGGCGGAAATCGAAGCGCGTGAATTCGCTCTCGCCGGTGGCGATGGGGATGTCGGTGGCGGCGCGCACCTCGGCCAGGCCCTCCGGGTCGTCGGACGTAACCGGCTCCTCCAGCCAGCCGATATTGCAGTCGGCGACCTCGCGGCAGAAGCGCTTGGCCTCGGCCACGGTCATGGTGCCGTGCGCGTCGCACATGATGTCGATGTCGTCGCCGAGCCCGGCGCGCGCCGCGCGCACGCGGCGCACGGAATGGGCGATGGTGCCGTCGCCGGCGCCGACGCGCATCTTGACCGCCTTGAAATTGCCGCGCGCGAGGAAGCCCTTCAGTTCGTCGGCGATGCCCTCTTCCGGCGCCCAGCCGCCCGACGCATAGGCCGGCATGCGTTCGTGTCGGCGCCCGCCGAGCAGGCGCCACACGGGTGCGTCGAGCGACTTGCCCAGGATGTCCCACAACGCCATGTCGATGCCGCTGATGCCCGAAATGGTGAGACCGCGCCGGCCGAGTATCGGGAATACGTGGCCACGCGCGATGGCGTAATGGGCGCGGACGCCGTTATACATGACGTCCCAGAGCCGAGAGATATCGCGCGCGTCCTCGCCGACGATCTGGGGCCCGAGTTCCTTTTCGATCACCGCGCAAAGCGCAAAATTGGCGCTGGCGCTACCGACCTGCGCCTTCGACTCGCCGTGGCCGACGAGGCCGCTTTCGGTCTCGACGCGCACCAGCGTGGTGTCGAACGAGTCGACGCGGCCGAAATCCGAGGTGTGCTGGCGCTCGGCCGCGATCGGCACGTGTAGCCAGGTCGCGGTGACGGATTTGATTTTCATGGCGCGCGGTGGGTCGTCAGACGGCGGCTTCGAGGCGGGCGCTTGGCGTGAACGCCACCGGCAATTTCTTGAGCCCGCGCAGGATCAGCGAGTCGTGCCATTCGAAACTCTCGGTGGCCAGTTCCATGTCGGGGAAGCGCCGCGTCATTTCGCCGAACGCGATCTGCGCCTCGATGCGCGCCAAGGCCGCGCCGAGGCAGAAATGGATGCCGTGGCCGAAAGCCAGATGGCGGTTGGGGCGTCGGGTCACGTCCAGGCGGTCGGGGTCGGGGAACTGGCGCGGGTCGCGGTTGGCCGCGTTGGCCAGGGCGTAGACCCGGTCGCCTTCCTTGAGGACCGTGCCGGCAATGTCCAATTCGCTGGCGACGACGCGGGGCACCGCGCCCACGGGCCCGTCATAGCGCAGCAATTCCTCGACGCCGGTCTTGACCACGGCGGGGCCTTCGCCCATGCGGCGCCATTCATCGGGGTTGCGCAGCAGATGATAGGTGCCGTTACCGATCAGGTTGGTGGTGGTTTCGTGCCCGGCGAACAGCAGCAGAATGCAGGTCGCCACGATCTCGTCCTCGCTCAGCTTGTCATCTTCGTCGCGGGCGTGGATCAGCGCGGTGATCATGTCGTCGGCCGGCTCGCGGCGGCGTTGCGCGATGATCGCGCGGAAATGCGCCGCCAGCTGGCGCGCGCCTTCCTGGGCGCGCTCCGACTTGTTCGGCGTCGCCCGCGCGTTGCCCAGGAACACCGCCAACTCGTCGGACCATTCCTTGATCGACTCGATGTCGGACCGGGGCACGCCCAGCATGGTCATGATCACGGTGGCGGGCAGCGGATAGGCGAGGTCGCGGATCAGGTCCATCTCGCCGGCCTCGGCCACCGCGTCGAGGCATTCGTCGACGACGCGCCGGATCACCGGCCGCATGTCGTCCAGCGCCTTCGGCGTGAACACCTTGATAAGCAACCCGCGCAGGCGCGTGTGTTCGGGCGGGTCGCGGAAAATCATCCACAAGGTGGTGTAGCGGATCAAGTCGGCGAGACGGTCCTGTTGCGGGCTCGGCAGCCTCTCGAAATAGGGCCGCAGGCGGTCGGGCGACATGCCGTCGGCCTGGGTCACCCATTTGACGTGATCGTAGCGCGACAACACCCAGGCATGCAGATTGTCGTTCCAATGCACCGGATCCTCGTCCCGCAATCGCCGGAACACGGGAAACGGATCGGCATTGGTGTCCGGGTCTTGGGGGCGGTAGTCGACAGCCATGTTTCTTGATACCAAATGCGCGCCGGGCGCGCCATACTCGCCGCGCACGCCTAGGGAGAGCTAACATGCGCGACGTCTACATTATCGGCACCCACGCCACGCCGTTTCGCAAGTGGCCGGACAAGAGCTACAAGGACCTGACCCGCGACGCTTATGTCGGCGTGCTGGCCGATACCGGGTGGGATAACGGCGACCAGATCGAGTTCGCCTGGTTCGGCAATTGCGGCATGTGGACGGACGGCCAGGGCAGCATTCGCGGCCAGGTCTGCTTCACGCCGCTGGTGCGCGACGGCCTGTTCCCGGAGCGCGTGCCCATGATCAACGTCGAGGGTGGCTGCGCGACCGGATCGATGGCGTTGCACGGCGCGTGGAAGGACATCATCAGCGGCCAGGCCGAGGTCAGCCTCGCCATCGGGGTCGAGAAGATCTATCACCCCGACGCGCCGGAAAAGACCACGGCCATGTTCGACGGCGCGATCGACCGCTACGACCCCGACGAATGGCGCGACTACTACCGCGCCGCCGGCGACAAGGCGGGCAAGCCGTTCGACCCCGGCCCCGACCGCACCGTCTACATGGACACCTACGCCATGCAGGCCTGCCATCACATGGCGCGGCACGGCACCACGCAACGCCAGATCGCCATCGGCGCGGCCAAGAACCACTGCAACGGCGCGCTCAACCCCAACGCCCAGTACCGGTTCGAGCTGTCCGTCGACGACGTGCTGGAAGACCGGACCATCAGCCACCCGCTGACCCGCGCCATGTGCGCGCCGATAGGCGACGGCGCGGCGGCCGCGATCCTGTGTTCCGAGGATTATCTGCAAGAGGTGCCGGCGAAGACTCGCGACCGCGCGGTGCGGGTCGCGGCCAGCGCGCTGTCGGGCGGCAAATACCGCGACCTCGACGAACCTGGCCTCAGCCAACACGCGGCGCGCAAGGCATACAAAATGGCGGGCGTGGGACCGGGCGACATCGACGTCGCCGAACTGCACGACGCGACGTCGTTTTGCGAAATCTACCAGTCCGAGATGATGGGCTTTTGCGAGATCGGCGAAGGCGGCCGGTTCGTCGAAAGCGGCGCCACCATGCTTGACGGCCGGCTACCCATCAACACCTCGGGCGGGCTGGTCTCCAAGGGCCATCCGGTCGGCGCCACGGGGCTGTCCATGATCGACGAGTTGTCCCAGCAGCTTCGCGGCGAGGCCGGCGCGCGCCAAGTGAACGGCGCCGAATGGGCGCTGGCCGAAAACGGCGGCGGCGTGATCGGATTCGACGAAGCCGCCTGCGCCGTGACCCTGCTGCACAAGGACCGCTGAGCGCGGAAACCAGATGATCGAAAGAAATCGCCGCCCGACGCCGCCGGGTGAAATCCTGAAGGCTCACTATCTGGAAACCCGCGGGCTTACGATCACCCGCTTCGCCGAACTGACCGAATTAAGCCGGAAACACGTCAGCGGCATCGTCAACGCGCGGCCCGGCGTGCGGATCACCGCCGAGACCGCCGTCCGCTTCGCCAAGGTGCTGGGGACAACGGACAGGTTTTGGATGAACCTGCAGAACGCCGTGGACCTGTATGACGAACAACGCAAGTTGGCGCGCTGGAAACCCGCCGAAGTGTCGGCGGCATAGAGCAGATCGCAAATGAACGGCCCCTGCCCTACTCGGTGCTGATCACGTCGCCGAACGGTATCCAGTTCTTGCCGTCGAAGCGGGCCATGACCAGCTTCTCGATGGGATAGAAATCGTCCGGCGCCGTGGTCACGGTGATGCCGTCCCTGAGCATGGGCACGATCAGGTTTTTGATGTTCGCCGCCTGCCGCATGATGTTGGCCCGGGTCAGGTCGTCGCCACATTGCTCCAAGACATGGACCATGGTGTAGGCGGCGGTATAGGCCATGGGGTTGTTGGCGTCGTCGGCGTTGCCGCCGGGATAGTATTTCGCCATGAAGGCCCGGTAGGCCGCCACGTCGTCGCCCGGGTCGTTGGGATCCTTGAGAAACAGCGCCGAGATGATGTCCGTCGATTTGTCGAGCCCGGCCGGCTTCAGGGTGGCCTCGACCGAGGCCGCGACATAGGTCAGCAGGTGCAGGGGGCGCCACCCGATGTCGTAGGCCTTGCGGATCGCCTGGGCGGCGAATTTCGGCATGGCGATGTTGTAGAAAACGTTGGCGCCCGAGGCCTTGAGACTGACGATCTGCGAATCCACGGTGGGGTCGGTGGCTTCGTAGGGCTCCGCGCTTACGATCAAGGCGTCGGCGCGCGCGCCGAGACCTTCGCGCAGGCCGCCGACGAAGTCCTTGCCCGCGTCGTCGTTCTGATAAAGCACGGCGATCCTGGGCTCCGCCACGGTGTCGAGGATATATTGCGCGAACGCCTTGCCCTCGGTTTTGTAGGAAGGCAGCCAGCCCATGGTCCACGGGAATTTCTTGGGCTGACCCCATTTGCTGGCGCCAGTGAACAGGAACAGGTGCGGGACTTTCTTGGCGTTGACGTATTTGTGGATCGCGCTGTTGGTCGGCGTGCCCAAGTTGCTGAACAACAGCAGCACCCGTTCCTGCTCGATGAGCTTGCGCGCGTGCTCGACGGTCTTGGGCGGGCTGTAGCCGTCGTCGAGAGTGATGAAGGTGATCTTGCGGCCGTTGATCCCGCCCTGTTCGTTGATCATGTCGAAATAGGCGCTCAGCACCTTGCCGGTGGTGCCGTAACTCGACGCCGGCCCGCTATAGGCCATCGTGTTGCCGATCCTGATTTCGGTGTCGCTGGCGCCGGTATCGTATTTGCCGTCGGCCAGCGCCGGAGTGGCGGCCATGGCGAGCGCCGCCGCGAACAAAAGACTCCTGCTCATCATCATGAGCCTGTCATCCGATGCCAACGGCGGCGCGCGGCGTCCTATTCCGCGCTCAACAACTCGCCGAACAGGTCCCATACCTCGCCGTTGAAGGTCGCCAGCTGCATCTGCTCGACCGGGTAGAAGTCGTCGGCGCTGGTGTTGGCCTGGATGCCGGGCAACAGCATCGGCACGTCGAAATTCTGGATGTCGGCCGCCTGCTTCATGATGTTGGCCCGCGTCAGGTTGTCGCCGCATTTCTCCAGCACATGGACCAGGAGGTTGGCCACGGCGTAGGAATAGCCGTTGAACGCGTCGCCCTTGTCGCCGCTGGGATAATACTTGTCCATCCAGGCCGACCACGCCTTGAAGTCGGGCGCGTCTTGCCACTGCGGGTCCGTCGGATCCTTGAGGAACGCCGCGGTAATGATGCCCTTCGACTTCTCCACGCCGGCCGGCCGCAGCACGGTCTTCACCGACGCCGACACGTTGTTGAGGAATTGCACCGGGTGCCAGCCGATGTCGTAGGCCTTGCGGATCGCCTGCGCGGCGAATTTCGGGATCGAGACGTTGTAGAACACGTTGGCGCCCGAGTTCTTGAGGCTGACGATCTGCGAATCCACCGTCGGGTCGGTGACCTCGTAGGGTTCCTCGGCGACGATCATCTTGTCGGCGAGATCGCCCAGACCCTGCTTGATGCCAAGCACGTAGTCCTTACCGTAGTCGTCGTTCTGGTAAAGGATGCCGATCTTGGCGTCGGGAATGTTGTCCAGAATGTATTTCGCGTAAATCTTGCCTTCCGTGGTGTAGGTCGGTTGGAAACCCATGGTCCACGGATATTTCTCGGGCTGGCCCCACTTGGTCGCGCCGGTGGCGACGAACAAATGCGGGATCCCCTTGGCGTTGACGTATTTGTGGATCGCGCTGTTGGTCGGCGTTCCCAGGTTCTGGAACAGGAACAGCACTTCCTCCAGCTCGACCAGCTTGCGCACCTGTTCCACCGTCTTGGGCGGGCTGTAGCCGTCGTCCAGCGAGATGAAGTTGATCATGCGGCCGTTGATGCCGCCCTGTTCGTTGATCATATCGAAATAGGCGCTAAGGCCGCGCCCGATGGTGCCGTAGGTCGAGGCCGGACCGCTATAGGGGTTGGTGTTGCCGATCTTGATTTCGGTGTCGCTGGCGCCCGGGTCGTACTGCCCGTCGGCCAGCGCCGGAGTCGCGGCCAAGGCGAACGCCGCCGCGGCAAGAACGAATTTTCCGCCAATCATGGTCATTCTCCTCCCAAGGTCTGTTTGCTCTCGGCGCCCAGGGAAGCGCGACCGTTCGGGGCCACGCCCCATTTGCGCACGATCCGGGCGCCGGCGATGCGCGCGAATCCGGCCACGCCGAAGGGCACCAGATACGCGAAGGCGATCATGATAACCCCAAAGATCGCCCCCGGCGCCGCTTTTGTGATCTCTTCGGCGATGTTGGGCACGAACAGAATGAACAGGCCCCCATAGATTGCCCCATAAATCGACGCCATTCCGCCGACCACCATGCCGACGAAAATGAAGATCGACACAAACAGGAAAAAGGAATCCGGCGAAACGAACTGAATGACGATGGCGTAAAGCGCGCCGCCGATACCCGTGTACATCGCGCTGACACCGAAGGTCAGGGCTTTATAGAGCGAGACGTTCACGCCCATGGTCTTGGCCGCGATCGGTTGGTCGCGGATCGCCATCATGGCGCGGCCCGTGCGCCCGCGCAGCAGGTTCCCGGCGCACACGAACAACACGACCGTGATGAACAAAACGAAATAGTAAAGCCATTCGTCCGGGTTCAGCGGCAGGCCGAAAGGCGCGTCGGGCTTTAATAGGGGGATGCCCTGAACGCCCCCGGTCCATTCCTCCAGGGGATCGTATTTGAGGATTTGCGGCACCGCCACGGCCAGCGCGAACGTGGCCAGCGCCAGGTAATGGCCCGCCAGACGACCGGCCGCGAAACCGAAGGCAAAACCCGCGGTCAAGGCAACCAGCCCGGCCACCGGCACGCACAGGTAATACGGTACCTCCCAGTGATCCATCATGATCGCCGCGGTGTAGGCGCCGACGGCAAAAAACGCGCCGTGTCCCAACGAGAACTGGCCGCTGAAGCCGGTCACAATGTTGAGGCCGAGAACGGCGATGGCCCAGATCATCACCAGGGTGAATTGAAAAGTTCGGAAATCGCTGACCAGGAACGGCAGCAGCACGGCAACCACCAGCACCGTGGAAACCATCGCGCGCTTCCAGGCGTCCGGCGTCAGTCCGAACACGACGACGGTCTCGGGTCGGTTTGCCATCGCTCAGACCCTCGACACCACGGTCTTGCCGAACAGCCCGGCCGGCCGGAAAATCACCACGACGATGATCACGAACAAGGCCAGGGTCAGCTTCAACTCGTTGCCGATGAACGGCACATAGGTGCCGGCCATATTCTCCATGACGCCCACCATGAACCCGCCTATCACCGCGCCCACGGGAGAATTGATTCCGCCCAGCAGCGCGCTGGCGAACCCGTAAAGCAGGATTCCGAACATCATGCTGGGGTCCAGGAACACGATCGGCGCGACCATCATGCCGGCCACCGCGCCGATCGCCGCCGCCAGTCCCCAGCCCAGCGCCAGCATCGAGCCGACGCGAATCCCGACGAGGCGCGCCGAGCCTGGGTTCAGCGCCGCCGCCCGCATCGCCAGGCCCAGCGGCGTGAAGCGGAAGAACAAATAGAGCAGCAGCAGCAGCACCAAGGTCACGCCGATGGCGCCGACGTCGTGCATGCGCACGGTGGTGCCCGGGAAAATCTCCAGCGGGCGATCGGGGAACGGGCTCTCGAACGACTTCAATGTGTAGGTCCAGATCCACCCCGCGACGGCGTTGAAAATCAGCAGCAACCCGATGAACACGATGATGATGGTCAGGATCGGCCGGTGCTCGACGGGGCGGATCACCACCCGCTCCAGGACCACGCCGCCGACGAAGGAAATCGCCACGGTAAGGAAAAAGGCGAACCAGTACGGCATGCCGGCGTTGATCATGGTCCAGGCGATATAGGTGGAGAACATGGCCATTTCGCCTTGCGCGAAATTGATCAACTCGGTGGCCCGGTGGATCATCACCAGGGCCAGGGCCAGACTGGCGTATATGCCCCCCGTCGCGAGACCGCCGACGACCTGCTGTATGAAAAGATCCATGCCCTGACCCTTAGTACCCTAATATCCCAGATAGGCGCGCCGCACCGCGTCGTCGGCCTTGATTTCCTCGGCCGTGCCCGACACCACCACGCGCCCGGTTTCCAGCAGATAGGCGTGATCGGCGAGTTCGAGCGCCATCGTGGCGTCCTGTTCCACCACCAGCATGCTGACGGATTCTTCTTCGTTGATGCGGCGCATGATGGCGAACAGTTCCTTCACCAACAGCGGCGCCAACCCGAAGGATGGTTCGTCCAGCAACATCAGCCGGGGCTTGAGCATCACCGCGCGGGCCAGGGCCAGCATCTGTTGTTCTCCGCCGCTCAAGGTTCCCGCCTGCTGCCGGCGGCGCTCGCGCAGAACCGGGAAATATCCGAACACGCGCTCCATGTCGGCGGCGACGCCGTCGCTGTCGCGCCGCGTATAGGCGCCCAGCACCAGGTTGTCCTCGACCGTGAGGCTGGTGAAGGTGCCGCGCCCGTCTGGCACGTGCGCGATGCCGAGGCGCACGATTTCCTCAATCGCCTTGCCGTCGATGCGCGCGCCGTCAAAGGTGATTTTGCCGGACACCTTGATCATGCCGCACACCGCGCGCAGCGTCGTGGTCTTGCCGGCGCCGTTGGCGCCCAGGATGGTCGTGATGCCGCCCTGGCGGACCGTGAAGTCGAGGCCGAACAGCACCTGCGTCGGCCCGTAGCCGCCTTCCAATCCGCTGACGTCGAGCATGTTCGCCATCAGTCGGTGGTCCCCAGATAGGCCTCGATCACGGCCGGATTGGCCTGGATTTCGGGCACCGTGCCGTCGGCGATCTTGCGCCCGAAATCCAGCACGACAACGTGGTCGGAGATCTCCATGACCAGGGCCATGTGATGCTCGACCAGCAACACGGTGACGCCGCGGTCGCGGTTGATGGTCTTGATCAACGCGCCCAGGGCGCCGAGTTCTTCGTGATTGAGCCCGCCGGCGGGTTCGTCCAGCATCAGCAGCCGCGGCTCGGCGGCCAGCGCGCGGGCCAACTCAACCCGCTTGCGGGTGCCGAAGGGCAGCGCGGAAACCTGTTGATAGGCCTCGGCCTCCAGATCGAGAAACCGGATCAGTTCCCACGCCTGCTCGCGCATGCGCTCTTCTTCCCGTCGCACCCAGGGAAGCCGCAAGGCATTGCTCAGGAAGTCGCTGCGCGTGCGGCTGTGACCGCCCACCATGATATTGTCGAGCACGGTCATGGTGTGGAACAGGGCGAGGTTCTGGAACGTGCGTCCGATGCCGAAATCGGCGATGCGGTGCGCGCCGGCCTTCAGGATCGAACGGCCCTCGAACCGGATGTCGCCCGAATCCGGCGTATAGAGCCGGCTGAAACAATTGAACAGGGTGGTCTTGCCGGCGCCGTTGGGACCGATAAGCCCGACGATCTTGCCGGGCTCGACATCGAACGAAACGCCGTCCAGCGCGACGATGCCGCCGAAGCGCACCACCACGTCACGTACCTCAAGGATCGCGCGCCCGTCGCCGGCCGGCGCCTGATCAAGGCGCCCGGCCGCTGCCGACTCGGCCATCCGGTCGGTCCTCCCTCCGAACCCGTAACGCGGCCAAGAGTGAGGGGCGCGGGCCGGCGCGTCAAGGGTTGTGCCGGATTACGACATTTGCTCTTGCCCATCGGGCGCGGATGGGCCGAAATCGCCGCATGGAAACGAACCGCCAAAGCCGGCTCGCCGAGGCCCTGGCGCGGGCCACCTCCCGCCATCTCGGCCGGCCGGTCCGCGTCGAGGCTCTGGAGCACCTGTCGGGCGGCGCGTCGCGCGAGACCTGGGCGTTCGACGCGGTGGACCCGGACGGCATCCTGCCCCTGATCCTGCGCCGCGACCCGGAATCGGAAGCCACGGTTTCACAAGACGCGCTGGGCGAAAGGATGGACCGGGCCACCGAATACGCCGTCATCGAGGCGGTCGCGGCGACCGGCGTGTTGGCCCCGAAACCATGCTTCCTGTTGCGCCCCGGCGATGGCGCGGGAACCGGCTTTGTCATGGAACGGGTGCCCGGCGAGACCATCGCGCGGCGCATCTTGCGCGACGATGCCTACCGCGACGCCCGTGGCGTCATGGCCGCCCAGTGTGGCCGGATATTGGCGGGTATCCACGCCATCGACCGCGCCCGGTTGCCGGCGCTGCCGGTTCTTTCGGCCGCGGCGCAGATCGCCAAGTACCGCGAAATCCTCGACGATTTTGGCGTGGCGCACCCGGGCTTCGAGTTCGGCCTGCGCTGGCTCGAGCGGAACCGGCCCGCCGGGCGCCCCGACGACCACCTGGTCCACGGCGATTTCCGCAACGGCAACATGGTGGTCGGACCCGACGGGGTGCGCGCGGCGCTGGACTGGGAACTGGCCCATCTCGGCGACCCGATCGAGGATTTGGGCTGGCTGTGCGTCAAGTCGTGGCGCTTCGGCGCCGCGCCGGCCGTGGGCGGGTTCGGAAGCCGCGCGGACCTGGTGTCGAGCTACGAGGCCGCGGGCGGCGGCCCCGTGGCGGCCGGGTTGCTGCGTTACTGGGAAGTGTTCGGCACCATGAAATGGGGCGTGCTCTGCCTGATGCAGGCGTTCAAGCATCTGCGCGGCGCGCACCGCTCGGTCGAACTGGCCGCCATCGGGCGGCGCGCCGCCGAAACCGAATATGATTTGTTGAACCTGATCGGGTGAGCGGCGATGGCGCGGGACCGATCCACACCCGGCGTCACCCCGGACGGCGCAAAGCGCCGATCCGGGGTCCATTTTGCCGCTGGAGGCGCGTGGATACCGGATAGCGCCTCCGGCGCTTCCGGCATGACAACGTGGTGTTGTCGGCGGCGGAATAAGAAGGCTACTTCGGCGGTTTACGAAAGGCGAAAGTGATGGCCCAGGACAGACCGACGGCGCGTGAACTCTTGGAAGCGGTGCGTGAATTTCTCGATGCGGAAGTACGGCCGCGCCTCGACGGCCAGCCCGCTTTCCATGCCCGCGTCGCCGCCAACGTGCTGGCGATTGTCGAACGCGAACTGGAACTGGCGCCCGGGTTCGACGCCGCGGAGGCCGGCCGCCTTGGCGCGCTCACGGGCCGTGGCGGCGCGCTGGACGATTTGAACGCGACGCTGGCCGCCGCGATCCGCGCCGGCGACATGGACGGCCGAAGCGACGTGGCCGCGCATCTGTTGGCCACCGCCCGCGACAAACTACGAATCGCCAATCCGCGCTATCTGGGCCGGGACGAACCCTGAGCGCGCGCGGACCGACTTCATGGGGCCGCGCACGATTTGCGGCGGCGACAGGGCCGACAGTCGGTCGCGCAGCGATCCCGGTACCTGTTCGGGGCCAAGCACGCCGTCGCGGTTTGCGAAGTAGGCGCCGGCCACTTCCAGCACGGCGGGCGCGTCGTCGGGGCCCAGCCGGCTGAACCGCACGCGCGTTTTACCGGGCGCGCCCAGCGAGACGTTGCAGGGGTTCAGGCATCCGCCGAGGCAGTTCACCGCGCGAATCCGGATCTTCTCGGCCAGCGGCCAGTCCTCGGCCAGGTCCTTGATCCGGTTGGCCAGGGCCTCGCCACGGCCCACTTCGCCGGCCGGCAACGGCGGCTCATAGCGCGGACAGGTGCGGCACACGTAAAGAATATGCGGGCCGGCGGGCCTGGTCTGTCGTTTCGCCATGTCGCCACTCACATCAGCCGTCGCATACAGCAAGGGGCGCCACAACGCCCCTTGAAACCGTGCCGCCTCGCGGTTAGAGCTTAAGCTCGGCGCGCCACGGAGAACAGAACAATTGACCCCGGTATACGGCGACTACGATCAGGCGGGCCTCGACGCCCAGTACAACAACCGCCGCCGCTTCCCCCATTACATCGACTATTTCGACAAATGGAAGCGCTGGAGCGCCGAGACGCGGCAAAATCTGAAATGCCATCTCGACGTGCCGTTCGGCGACTCAGCCGCCGAAACACTCGACATCTTCCCGGCCGAGGACGCGGACGCGCCAATCTTCGTGTTCGTCCATGGCGGCTACTGGTATTCGCTGGACAAGGCGGATTTCAGCTATGTCGCCGAGGGCATGGCGCCGCATGGCGTGACCACCGTGGTCAACAACTACGCGCTGGCCCCCGATGTCGGCATGGACGAGATCGTGCGCCAGAACCGTGCCGCCTTCGCCTGGCTGTGGGAGCACGGCCGCGACTACGGCGCCGACCCCACGCGCATCTACGCCTGCGGCCATTCCGCCGGTGGCCATCTGGTCAACATGGTGATGGCGACCGACTGGGCCGGCTTCGGCGCGGACGCGCCGGACGACCTGATCAAGGGCGCCTGCCTGATCAGCGGCATCTACGATCTGGAGCCGATCCAGCTTTGTTATTTGAATGAAAAGCTGGGCATGGACGCGCAATGCGCGCGCCGCAACAGCCCGCTCCTGCAGACCTACCGGGCTCCCGCGCCGCTGACGATCGTCCTCGGCAAGGACGAATCCGACGATTACCACCGCCAGGGCAACGCCATGGCGGATTTCTGGAAAGGCCTGGGCTACCCGGCCGAGGTGGTGGTGCCGGAGGTCGGCGACCACTTCACCATCGCGGATTCCTTGCGCGACCCCGACAGCGACCTGGTCCGCGCCCAACTTCGCGACATGCCGTGACCGACCCGGTCGGCCGTACTGGCCACGATCCCCGGTCCGTGTTCACGGGTTCGCGGATCAAGTCCGCGAACACGATATCTTAGAATATCCTCGCGTGGCCGGGCTTGACCCGGCCACCCATGCACACGGACCAGCGGTCGGTGTCCGCGCCGCCGATATCCGGCATGTGCCGTCTGCTCATTCATCCCGCCTTTCGGGCCG
>Ga0114950_10002549_pt1 | contig 13973 bp, 14 predicted proteins | sample N075metaG_FD_83503 | JGI IMG/M metagenome (GOLD analysis project Ga0114950, IMG submission 83503) | Deep subsurface microbial communities from Kermadec Trench to uncover new lineages of life (NeLLi) - N075 metaG | ecosystem: Environmental > Aquatic > Marine > Ocean trench > Sediment | place...
CAACTGTTGTGGGAGCGGCTTTAGCCGCGATTCCCCGCAATCAGCGCTTGTCGATGTCCGTATAGTCTCGTGCGGCCGGGCCAATATACAGCTGACGGGGCCGGCTGATGCGCCCATCCGGATCCACAATCATTTCACGCCAGTGCGTTACCCAGCCAACCGTCCGCGCAATTGCGAACATGACGGTAAACATCGACGTCGGAATGCCGAGGGCGCGGTAGATAATACCGGAGTAAAAATCAACGTTCGGGTAGAGCTTCTTCTCAACGAAGTACTCATCCTTGAGCGCAATCTCCTCGAGCTTCAGCGCGAGCTCGAACAGCGGCGAGTCGACCCGGCCGAGATCCTTCAGGACCTTGTGACAGACCTCGCGGATAATTGTCGCGCGCGGATCGTGATTCTTATAAACGCGATGACCGAAGCCCATCAGCCGGAACGAATCGTCCTTGTCTTTCGCCTTCGCGATGTACTTCTGGATGCGATCGACCGAACCGATCTCCTCAAGCATGTTCAGCACGGCCTCATTCGCACCGCCGTGCGCGGGCCCCCACAGTGCGGCGATGCCGGCCGCGATTGCCGAATACGGGTTCGCGCCGGAACTGCCGGCCATGCGTACGGTCGAGGTACTGCAGTTCTGCTCGTGATCGGCATGCAGAATGAATAACAGGTCGATTGCCTCGGCCGCGATCGGGTTGACTTCGTATTCGGCAGCCGGAACAGCAAAAAACATATGCAGCAGATTCTGCGCGTAGTTCAGATCGTTGCGTGGATACATGAACGGCTGACCGAGAGAATGCTTGTAGGCTGCCGCGGCGATCGTCGGCATCTTCGCGACGATGCGATGCGCGAAAATATCGCGATGGTGCGGGTTATTGATATCGGTCGTGTCGTGATAGAACGCCGACATCGAAGCGACCACGCCGGCAACCATTGCCATAGGATGTGCGTCGTGATGAAACCCATTGAACAGCCGCAACATGGTTTCGTTGATCATCGTGTGCGTGCCGATCGTAGTCTCGAACGTCTCGAGTTCGTCGGTAGCGGGCAATTCGCCGTGCAGCAACAAGTAGCACACTTCCAGGAAAGAGCTCTTCTCGGCCAGCTGGTTGACCGGGTAACCACGGTACATCAGCAAGCCCTTCGCGCCGTCGATGAACGTGATCGTACTCTCGCAGCTAGCCGTAGAGGCAAAACCGGGGTCATAAGTGAAGGCGCCCAATTCGCCGTACAGTGAGCGAATGTCGACGACACTCGGACCCAGCGTTCCGTCACGAACCTCTAACTCTGCCCGTTTACCCGTCTCAGGATCCTGCAGTAAATAGGTCTTTTTACTCATCTTTTATCATCCGGCTCCTAAATCTCGCACAAGACAACCCTACGCTCGTGCCTGACCATACCGTTGCTGATCCACCTGAACCCGACCGGCATACAACCGCCGCCCGCTGAACAATATGAGGCCGACCTGACGGGGCCCCGGGGAATCATCCCGCGGAATTGGGGTGCATATTATAGGCGACGGCGGCCCGGCGTGCACAGGCGCGCGCTGCAGGGACGCGCAACACCGCCTTAAGCAACGGATTTTTTTAGGTGTTTATCCGCGTCCGGAGCAAAAACGGGAGCCTAATTCAGGCCGTACTTACGACGGAACTTCTCGACCAGACCCGCTGTATCCATGATTTTCTGCGTCCCGGTGTAGTACGGGTGGCAGGCCGAGCATACGTCGATGTGCAACTCATCCGCCAGTGTGGACTTGGTCTTGAACTCGTTACCACAACTGCTGATAACCTTGATCTCGTTGTATTCGGGATGAATGTCGGGCTTCATGATTCGGTAACCTGATGATTCGACGGCGCGGGCCGTCCTTGCGGGCGCGGAAGGATAGCGCCTGATGGCCGGCGTGGCAAGTGGCCCGGCGTTATCCACAAAATCTGTGGATAACTCTGTGGAAAAGTCGCGGATTCCGGCGGCTAACTGCTGACTCCACAGGGAAAAATGTCATTCTGCACAAGATTTAACCATTTCCATCTAATTCTTTTTAATCAAAGAGTTAGACGTATTATGATCGAATCCGCCTAACCAATAGTAGCGTATCTCTATGAATTTTGAGCAATCGACGCGCTGTGTGCATAAACTCAGACGCTGCCACGGCTACCGGCGCGTTTGTCAAGCATTTTTCGCAGTTTACGGACGGCCTGACCCCGGTGACTACGCCGGTTCTTCTCGTCCGGTGCCAACTCAGCCGACGTCCGCTCCGAGTCTCCATCGAGAAACAGGGGATCATAGCCAAAGCCGTTGGTGCCGCGCAGACCCATGCCGATGAACCCCTCCCAGCTGCCCTCTGCGACCAGCGGGGCGGTATCGTCGACCGACGCAACATAGACGACAACGGCTCGGAAACGGGCGCCACGCTGGTCCACCGGCACGCCATCCAGCGCGCGAAGCAACTTCACGTTGTTCGCCGCAGCGTCGCCGTTCGCGCCCGCGTAGCGGGCGGAATGCACACCGGGCGCGCCGCCGAGCGCATCGACGATGAGGCCCGAGTCGTCGGCAATGGCCGCCAGACCCGATACGGCGGCCGCATGTCGCGCTTTCAGTAATGCATTCTCAGCGAAGCTGGCCCCGGTCTCCTCGACCGGGTCGATGCCCAATGCGGATTGCGGCACCAGGGCCACGAGATCGCCGAGCAATGCGCGAAACTCCCTGAGCTTGCCGGCGTTGCCAGTGGCCAGAACCACCCGTCTGAGCTCGCTCACCACAGGCTCGGGTTGATCACCGGATTACCGTGCCCGCGTCGCACGCCAGTGTTCGAGCGCCTGATTTTGCACGCGCTGAATCGTCCGGATGCCGCCGGTGGCCAGATCCAGTAACGCATCGAGTTCGGAGCGTCGAAAAGGATGGCCTTCGGCCGTACCTTGCACCTCGACAAATGCGGTCGCATCCTTCATGACGACGTTCATGTCCGTCTCGGCAGCCGAATCCTCCGCGTAGTCCAGATCCAGCACCGGCACGCCGGCACAGATACCGACGGACACGGCACCGATCTGACCATGCAGGGGGTTGGTCTTGAGGCTGCCTGCGGCGATTCGCGCCTCGATCGCGATCGCCAAAGCCACATAGGCGCCGGAAATCGAGGCCGTGCGCGTCCCGCCGTCGGCCTGCAAGACATCGCAGTCAAGCGTGATCGTAATCTCGCCGAGTGACTCAAGATCGACGATGGCACGCAGCGAACGTCCAATCAGCCGCTGGATCTCCAGCGTCCGACCCGACTGCTTGCCGCGCGCCGCCTCGCGACTGACGCGCGTATGTGTCGAGCCCGGCAGCATGCCGTACTCGGCAGTAAGCCAGCCCTGATTGCGGCCGCGCAGGAAACGCGGCACGCCGGTCTCGATGCTGGCCGTACACAACACGCGCGTATCGCCGGATTCTGCCAGCACGGAGCCGGCCGCATGCCGGGTGTATCCCGGCGTGAAACTGACAGCCCGCAATTCGTCCGCCGCTCGGCCGCTGGGTCTGGGTTTGGTCATTCGCTCACCCAACGCAGCGCAACGGCCGACGTATTGTCGGCGTACTGGCCACTGGCCTTGACGGCACGCTCGCCGAGCTCCCGCAAAGCGTCGTCCAGTGATCCAGTGTATCCGGTCAGCCCGGCGATTTCCGGATCCTCCAGCCCGGACCAGAAACCGTCACTGCAGGCCAGCAGCAGATCGCCGGACTCCAGCTTTTTCTGATTCGTCACGGTCATGCCTGGCAGCGTGGCATCACCGCCGAGACAACACTCGACGAAGTTGCGCATTGGATGATCGATGATCTCGTCCTCCGTAATCAGGCCTTCCTGCAGAAGCAATTCCACGTGACTGTGATCGCGCGTGCGTTCACGGACCTGCTCGTCACGCAGCAAATAGATGCGGCTATCGCCGACGTGCGCCCAGTACGCAGCACCGTCCTGCACCAGGCAGATCACACAGGTCGCGCGTGGGCGCATTTCGACATTGAGTTCGACCCCGAGGTTCACCAAATTCTGGTGCGCACTGCCAATCGCCAGATGCAAAAAACCCTGCGGATCGAAGATCGGCTGTGGCATCTTCTCGAACGCCTGTCCGATCGTCTGGCTCGCGACCTGCGCGGCCTTCGCCCCGTCCGCATGACCACCCATGCCGTCGATGACCATCAACAACACGGACTCGGTCCCGTTGATGATCAGCACCCGATCCTGATTTTCCTCGCGGCCGCCGATAAGGCTCAGCTCTGCGCTTTCACACTGCAAAATGAATCATCCAAAATCTCGAAAATAGCTGCCGCCGGGCGGTTTTCGTGCGGCCGGACAGCCTCGCGCACCGCGCCGCAAGCGAGTGTAAGCCCCCGGGGCGGCACGTGCATCCGGTATTTTCCCTATCGTCCATCCGCCCCGCACCTGAACCCATAGAGTATGACGGACAGGTCATGGCATCATACGCTCCATGCGCGCAATGCCTGATCGCTCATCGCAGCCTGCAACGACCTGCTGATGCATGACGAATGAACCTGGTGATTCCCTGACATGGCACAACTCAACAGCATGACCGGCTTCGGCCGGGTCGAAACACAGGTCCCCGACGCGAGTCTCGAGGTCGAGATCCGCTCGGTCAACCATCGTTACCTCGATCTGCAAATCCGGCTGCCCGACGGGTTCCGCCGCCTGGAACCGGATTTGCGCCAGCTCGTCGCCGGCAGTATCAAGCGCGGCAAGATCGATGCGACGATCAGCTTCTCCCTGCGGCAAGACGGCGGGCCCGCGACGCAGCTGAACATGGCACGTGCGGAGGAGGTCATAAACCACCTGCAGACGATCGCCAAACGGCTGGACAATGCAGCCCCAATCAGCCCGGTCGCCGTCATGCGCTCACCGGGGGTGATCGAGGAACACGCCCTCGAGCCGGCCGCATACTTCGAGGTCGTGAAACAGGCGCTGCAGGGCGCCGTCGAGCAACTGCGCGAAAGCCGCGCCAAGGAAGGCGATAAGCTCGGGCAGATGATTGAGGTACGCTGCGGCCAGATTCTCGAAATCGTCGCCGCCGTAAAAAAACGGCTGCCGACAGTCCTCGCTGAAATTCGCACCAAACTCCAGCAGCGCGTGGAATCCCTGCAAGCTCAGATCGATCAGGATCGTCTCGAACAGGAACTCACGATCATCGCGCAAAAGCTCGACGTCAGCGAAGAGCTCGACCGCCTGCAGGCCCATGTCACCGAAGTACGGGCGACCTTCGAGCATGGCCAGCCCGTCGGACGCCGGCTCGACTTCCTGATGCAGGAGCTGAACCGCGAGGCCAATACGCTGGGTTCGAAGTCGGCCGATACCCAGACAACACAGGCAGCGGTCGACCTGAAGGTGCTGATCGAGCAGATGCGCGAGCAGGTTCAGAATGTCGAATAGTGGCGAAGACAGGCGAGGCCAGCTCTTCGTCTTCTCCGCACCCTCCGGCGCCGGCAAGACCACACTCGTGCGCAAGGTCATGGCCGCACGTCCCGAACTTCAGTTTTCGATTTCCTACACGACTCGTCCGAAACGCGAAAGCGAGACCCATGCTGCGGACTACCACTTCATCGATCGCGCTCGATTCGAAGGCCTGCGCGCGACCGGTGCGTTTCTCGAATACGCGGAGGTGTTTGGCAACTACTATGGCACCGGCCAGGCAGATGTCGACACACTTCGCGACGGCGGCCACGACGTCCTTCTCGAGATCGACTGGCAGGGTGCGCGACAGGTGCGCGGCAACGCACCTGACTGCTGCACCGTCTTCATCCTGCCGCCGAACCTGGCCGAACTCGAACGCCGGCTGCGCGACCGCAAGACCGATGCCGAGGATGTCATCACCCGGCGGCTCGGCGAAGCCGTCGACGACATATCCCACTGGGCCGACTTCGATTATGTCGTCATCAACGACGACCTCGACCAGGCTACCGACGAGTTGCTTGCCATCATGTCCAGCCGACCGGTGGCAACCGCCGCCAGCGATCCCGACGTACAGGCATGCATCAAGGCGCTGCTGACCGGTTGAGCGTGCCGAATATCATGCCGTCCACGCCAGCCGGCTGCCGAAGACCGGTGGCGCCGGGCTGGCGGGCCTGAATTTGTCAGGCGACAAATACCACCCACGAGCCGTAAATCAGAATCACCTGGGTAGTCAGCGGCAACCATCGACGGAATTTGTTTGTGCATGATGTGCAATGGCACGGTGGCAATGAAAGACAGCCCAAAAGCGAATGACCAAAGCGACCAATCCGTAGCAAAACCATCGATCATGACGGTAATACTGACAATCAATGCCATGGCGAGGAAAATCCTGCGTGCCAGAAAAATCCATCGGGTGTAACGATGCTGCTTGTCCAGCACAAACTCTACCGCACCCGCGATCGTCAACTGGCGGTAGCGAGCAAATACAAACAAGCCCCCAAATGCCAGTGCTGTAGTCAGGATAATCAAGTAATACTCGATCAGTATCGCGCTGATACCGTCACGGACGACTGCTGCGATAACGAATGATCCCGCCAAGGCCGTAAACGGTATTCCGAAGCACAGGGCGGAAAAATTGATACGCGCATACCAGCGCAGGAAACGTGTGTACTGACCGAAGTGCAGCCCCAATATGTGGTTTAGAAAATCAAACGCCCTCCCGAAAGTCACCCAGCCGAGCAACAGCAGCGCGACTTCATCGGTTGCGGCATACCACTGAAAGCAGATGCCAGCCAGCAGGAAAGATGGCACGGTAATCACATAGAGCAGGAAGGCGTACTGTTTGCGGTTTGCCGCACCGGCCGGATTCAGAATGTCGGCAGCTTCGATAGAATGGGTCATATTAAAAACATTACGTGTTAGATCCTGTTCGCTCACATAGCCCGGGAACCCCGGTATTGACCGGCCGCGCGCACTCGGGTTCCGGAACAATAGGGCCGCTGCCGCATCCGCGGCGCAGTATTATCGTCAGTACCCCCGGACGCCTTCAAGCCATTGATCTGGCACCCACTTCCCGTTATCCTATGCGGCTCTGTGCAACTCAGTAGAATCCACCCGTGGCAAGAATTACCGTAGAAGACTGTCTGGAACACGTCGACAACTTGTTCGACCTGGTCATGATCGCCGCGAAACGTGCGCGCAAGCTGGCGAACGGCGCCGAACCGCTGGTCGAGTGGCAGAACGACAAACCGACTGTTGTTGCGCTGCGGGAAATCGCTGAAGGCCTGATTAACCAGAATATCCTGGATGAAATCGAGCAGCCGGAAGAGGATCTGCTCAGCAGCGAAGAAGCAGAACGCCTGCTCGCCGAAGCACCGCTGCCTCCGCTGCACCACGACCCGCGCGCACCGAAATTCTGAGCATGGGTGCCTGAGGCTCCGGCGATACCGCCCCGGCGGGGGTAAACGGGCAGAAAATCAACGAAAACAAGGGTCAGCGGTTGCTGGCCCTTGTCGTTACTGCGGTAGAATCAACCCGTGGACTACGCCGCAACAATCCTGAGTCATCTGCCGCAAATCCGTCGTGGCACGGGTTTCAAGGCGCTGTTGGCCAAGCTCGAGTATCTGCCGCCGGCCCAGCTCGACGTGATCGTCGAGGCATATGAATTCGGCTCGCTCGCACACGAGGGCCAGCGCCGCTACTCCGGGGAGCTCTATATCACCCACCCGGTCGCCGTCGCCGGCATCCTGGCCGACCTGCACCTGGACTACCAGAGCATCGCCGCCGCCATCATGCACGATGTCCTCGAAGACACGCCGATGGCCAAGGAGCACATCGAGGAAAAGTTCGGCCCCGAAATCGCGGCGATCGTCGACGGAGTCAGCAAACTCGATCAGCTCAGCTTCAACAGCCGCGCCGAGGCCCAGGTCGAGAGCTTCCGCAAGATGATGCTCGCGATGGTCGAGGACATTCGCGTCATCCTGCTGAAACTGGCCGACCGGCTGCACAACATGCAAACGCTCGATGCGCTGCCGCTCGACAAGCAGCGACGTATCGCACGCGAAACCCTCGAGATCTACGCGCCGATCGCGAACCGGCTCGGCGTCTACTCGCTGAAAACCGAACTGGAGGATTACGGCTTTCGTTTCCGCCACCCGTATCGTTATCGCGTGCTCGACAAAGCCGTACGTCGCGCACAGGGTAATCAACGCCAGATATTGCGGAAGATTTCCGAGCGCCTGAAACGCGCACTTGGCAAGGCTGGTATCGATGGCACCGTGACCGGCCGACAGAAGCACCTGTACAGCATCTACCGGAAAATGCTCGAGAAACACCGGTCACTCAGCGAGATCGCCGATGTCTTCGGGTTCCGCCTGATCATGCCGACGGCCGACGACTGCTATCGCGCACTCGGCATGGTGCATCAGTTGTATAAACCGATGCCTGGGCGCTTCAAGGATTTCATCGCGATCCCGCGCGTCAATGGCTACGAATCGCTGCACACGACACTGCTCGGCCCGAACGGCATCCCGATCGAGGTGCAGATTCGCACGGAAGAGATGAACAAGGTCGCCGAGAGCGGCATCGCGGCGCACTGGCAATACAAGGCGACGGACAAGGAAGTCATTCCACCGCAAGTCCGTGCGCGCGAGTGGCTCGCCAGCATCAACGAGATGCAGTCCGCCGCAAACTCGGAGGAGTTCATGGAACACGTCAAGGTCGACCTGTTCCCGGACAACGTCTACGTGTTTACGCCCAAGGGCGCAATTCTGCGACTGCCGCGTGGTGCAACCTGCATCGACTTCGCCTACGCAGTACACACCGATGTCGGCAACCGCTGTGTCGCTGCGAAGATCGACCGTCGGCTCGTACCGCTGCGTACGTTGATCAAGAATGGTCAGACCGTGGAGATCATCACCGCGAAGACGGCGCACCCGGATCCCCGCTGGGTCGGTTTCGTCGCCACCGCGAAAGCGCGCTACAGCATTCGTCAATACCTGAAAACGCTGCAGGCCGGAGCGGCTCGTGATCTGGGGCGGCGCCTGCTGAACCAGTCGCTGCGCGACGCCGGCTCCTCGCTGCGGAAGGTCAGCCGGGCACGCATGACTGCGGCACTCGGCGAGCTTGGCTTGGCCAATACGACGGAACTGTTCGAACAGCTCGGCCTCGGCGAGCGGCTCGCGCCGCTCGTCACGAAGGTGCTGATGCAAGACGCGAGCGTGCGCGTCGATGAGGGCAGCCAACCTACGCCGATCGTCATCGCTGGCACCGAGAGTCTCGTCGTCAGCTACGCACGATGCTGCCACCCGATTCCGGGCGACACGGTCATGGGTTACCTGAGTGCAGGGCGGGGTGTCGTCGTGCACCGGAATGTCTGCGGCAACCTCAGCGAATTCCGCAAGCAGCCCGAAAAATGGGTCTCGGTGAACTGGGAGCAGGATATCGAACGCGAGTTCTCGGTCGAGATCCTGGTCGAGGTCATCAACCGTCCCGGCGTGCTGGCCGAGCTCGCAGCCCGCATCGCCGACATCGAATCAAACATCGAACAGGTCTCAGTCGATGAACGGCTCGAAGACTTCGCCGAGTTGCGCTTCCTGATACTCGTCCGCGATCGTGTCCATCTCGCCAAAGTCATTCGGCGCATCCGTTCGATGCCGGTCGTCCAGAAAATTTCGCGCACCTGCGCCTGATACCGGCAACCAACCAGGGGTTTGCAGTGGAAAGAATCGCCATCCATACCAATGCCGCACCATCCGCTATCGGCACGTACTCGCAGGCCATCCGCGTGGGCAACACCGTCTACGTTTCGGGCCAGATTCCGCTGGACCCGGCAACCGGCGAACTCGTCGACGGCGACATCACCGCGCAGATCACCCAGGTCTTCGACAACCTGAAAGCCGTTGCGGAGGGCGCCGGCCTGTCGCTGAATCACGCCGTCAAGATCACGGTCTGCCTGACCGACCTCAGTCACTTCGCCAAGGTGAACGAGATCATGGCGAACTATTTCGAGCTGCCATACCCGGCCCGCGCGGCCCTCGGCGTCGCGGCGCTGCCGAAGGGCGCCGAGGTCGAGGTGGACGCAATACTCGCGGCCTGAGCGGCTGGCCAGCCAGATTTCGTGAACCCGACCGCACCGGCAAAGCCCGCCGCGTCCGACTCGTTGACGAGCCTGCGCGGCGTCGGACCGGCGCTCGCCGGGCGCCTCGCGCGCCTCAACATCGAACGCCCGGCAGACCTGCTGTTCCTGCTGCCGCAACGCTACGAAGACCGCACCCGGCTGACGCCACTCGGCAGCTTGCTGCCCGGTCTGCGCACGGTTGTCGAAGGCGAGATCGCGTTGACCGAGGTCGTGTACCGGCGGCGGCGCACATTGCTCGTGCGCCTGACCGACGGTACGGGCCAGCTCACACTGCGCTTCTTCTATTTCTCGCGTGCCCAGCAACACTTGCTGGCACGGGGCGCACGCCTGCGTTGTTACGGGGAAGCGCGCAAGGGGTCCGGCGGCATCGAGATGATTCACCCGGAGTACAAACTGCTGAGCGAAGACGCGGACGCAGCACTCGACGATGAACTGACGCCAATCTACCCGACGACCGAGGGCCTGCAACAATTCCGACTCCGCGGGCTCGTCAACCAGGCGATCGACCGCTACCTGCCGGACGTCCGGGACTGGCTGCCGGCGGAGCTCATCGCCGCGCTCGGTTTGCCGTCGCTCGACGACGCGATTCGCTACCTGCATCGCCCGCCGCCGGACGCCGATCTCGGCGCCCTGGCCGCCGGCACCGATCCCAATCAGCGGCGCCTCGCGCTCGAAGAAATGCTCGCGCACCATCTGAGCCTGCGCCAGGTGCGCGAGCGCAATCGTATGGAACCGGGAATCGCGCTGCCTCCGACCGGCGACCTGCGCGCACGGTTCATGGACAAGCTCGGCTTTACGCTGACGGGTGATCAGCAGGCCACGCTGAATGATGTCGAGACCGATATGGCAGGCTCCCACCCGATGATGCGGCTCATACAAGGTGACGTCGGATGCGGCAAGACGGTCATCGCCGCCGCGGCCGCACTGGCCGCCGTCGCGAACGGCTACCAGGTTGCAATCATGGCGCCGACCGAGTTGCTGTCCGAGCAGCATCGCGACAATTTCGCAAAGTGGTATACGCCCCTCGGCGTGAACGTCGCCTGGTTATCCGGCAGTCTGAAGAAGAAGGCGCGCGAGCAGGCCTATGCCGCTATCGCGTGCGGCGACGCCGACGTCATCATCGGCACCCACGCCTTGTTCCAGGCGGGCGTCGAGTATCGGAAGCTGGCGCTCGTCATCGTCGACGAACAACATCGCTTCGGCGTCCATCAACGTTTGAATCTCATGGAGAAAGGGCGCGGCGTCGATTTCACGCCGCATCAACTGGTCATGACCGCAACACCGATTCCGCGCACGCTCGCAATGACACTGTATGCGGATCTCGACACGTCGATCATCCGCGAGCTGCCGCCCGGACGGCAGCCGATCCAGACCGTAGCACTACCGGCGGAGCGTCGTGCCGAGGTCATCGCGCGGGTGCGCGACGCCTGTCTCGACGGCCATCGCGCCTATTGGGTCTGTCCGCTGGTTGTCGATTCGGATCTGATCCAGTCGCAGGCCGCCGAGTCGACACACGCGATGCTGAAAGAGACACTGCCGGACGTGACGATAGGCCTCATTCACGGGCGCATGAACACCGCGGAAAAAGAGCAAACGATGCAGGCATTCGCCGCCGGCCGCACCCAGGTGCTCGTCGCGACCACCGTTATCGAAGTGGGCGTCGACGTTCCGACCGCGACGCTGATGATCATCGAAAATTCCGAACGCATGGGTCTGTCGCAACTGCACCAATTACGCGGACGCGTCGGTCGGGGACACGACGCCAGCAGTTGCGTGCTGCTGTACAAGAGCCCGCTGTCGGCGATCGCGAAGAAGCGGCTGAACGTATTGCGCAGCACGACCGACGGCTTCGAGGTTGCGCAGCAGGATCTCGAACTGCGCGGGCCGGGCGAGGTACTCGGCACGCGCCAGACCGGCCTGATGCAGTTGCGCGTCGCCGACCTGATTCGCGACGCCGACCTCGCGCCCGACGTGCACCGGATCGCGAAACACCTGCTGGCCGAGGCGCCGGCAGCCGTCGAGGCGATCATTCAGCGATGGGTCGGGGCGAGCAGTCGGTACGGGAACGTCTGATCGCAAGGCCATCAGCTGCTAGACTCCCCGCAATCATGCAGATCACGCTCGCGAATCTCGCCAACGACCTCGAGGGGCTGATGGCCGGGAAAATTACCGGAGACAAATTGCGCGCGAAGTATCCCGCCGAGGCGATGGGCGAACGCGGCCCGATCATCTGGCAGGCCCTCGAACGTTTCATCGGCGACGGGAGCCGGCGCGCGGAAGATGCAAGTTACGCCCACATGCAGTTGTCACAGATGCGCACGCTGATCCACTTGCTCGGGAATGACGGAACGACCGAAGCGTTTGCGGAAGTTACGTTTCAAGACAACAGTTGAAGCAGGATTACGACCGAATCACCCACTCATCGAGCATGACGACACCCCCGCGAGCAACACCGCCCTCGATGGCCGACGAATTGCTGAGCCAGTTGCGCCAGTATGCTCAGCTCATGCGCCTGCACAAGCCGATCGGCATCTGGTTGCTGATGTGGCCTACGTTGTGGGCCCTGTGGATCGCGGGCGACGGACATCCGAGGGCTCAGGTATTCATCGTGTTCGTCCTCGGCGTCATCATCATGCGCTCGGCGGGCTGCGTCATTAATGACTTCGCGGATCGCAAGATTGACGGTCAGGTCAGACGCACGCAGGACCGGCCCCTGGCGACCGGCGCCGTCACGCCGGTCGAGGCGTTGATACTGTTCGTCGCGCTTGGCCTGATCGCGATCGCACTCGTGCTGACACTCAACCGGCTGACGCAGTTACTGGCGATCGTCGGTGCCGTCCTGACGGTTATCTACCCGTTCATGAAGCGCTTCGTAACGGCCCCGCAACTGGTACTCGGTGCTGCGTTCGGCTGGAGCATACCGATGGCTTTTGCCGCGCAGACCGGCGAGATACCGCGGTTGGCCTGGCTGATGTGGCTGACGGTCGTTGTCTGGGCGGTCATCTACGACACGATGTACGCGATGGCGGATCGGGAAGAAGATCTGCAGGTCGGCGTTAATTCGACCGCGATACTGTTCGGCACCGCCGACGTGTTCATTGTGACGCTATTGCAGCTCGTCTTTCTGCTCGGCCTGCTACTGACGGGCGCGACGGCAAATCTCGGTATCTGGTATTTCGCGTCGCTCGGTGTGGCTACCGCCATGCTCGGTTACCAGTTCACGCTGATTCGCAACCGCGATCCGGAACGATGCTTCCGGGCGTTCCTGAACAACCAGTATGTCGGCGCCACCATTTTTTGCGGCATCCTGCTCGACCATACGTTCCGGGTCATCCCGCCGGGCTGAATCAGCGCTCGCGCCGCACGGTACGCGCGACAGACCAGACCTGCACACTGGCCGCACCGCCCTCGCGCAATGCTGCGGCCAATGCCTCCACCGTGCTACCGGTGGTCAGCACGTCATCGACGATAGCAATATGTTGCCCCGACAAACCGGCGCTGACCCGAAACGCACCGCGCAGATTACGGCGACGCGCGGTGCCCGTCAGCGCAGTCTGCTCGACCGTGTTGCGTACCCGGGCACAGCCGGATACCCGGATCGGGATGCGCAGACATCGAGAGACGGGCTGCGCGATTTCCAGCGCCTGGTTGAAACCGCGGGTCGCCAGCCGAGACGGGTGCAGGGGCACCGGCAGGATCCAGTCCGGTGCCGCAAGGATACCCAGGTTGCGCAGGCGGCGCAGATAAATGCCGAGCGATTCGCCGAGCACACTCGCGCATTCCGCCCGCGCCTGAAACTTGGCCTGGGTCACCAGGCGATCGACCGGGTATTCATAGACCAGCGCAGACCAGGCCCGATCGACGGCCGTCCACGAGATCGCACAGTGGTTACAGACATCCGCA
>Ga0114950_10002550_pt1 | contig 13971 bp, 10 predicted proteins | sample N075metaG_FD_83503 | JGI IMG/M metagenome (GOLD analysis project Ga0114950, IMG submission 83503) | Deep subsurface microbial communities from Kermadec Trench to uncover new lineages of life (NeLLi) - N075 metaG | ecosystem: Environmental > Aquatic > Marine > Ocean trench > Sediment | place...
AAAAACGTAGCAATGGAAACCATAATGCTGAAAATCCCGACGCCGCCAAACACATAAATGGGCTTGGTGTTATAGCGGGAAAGAAATTGCACCACCAGCAAGTCGAGGATGACTTTGAATATCCTCTCCAGGCCATATTTGGACTTGCCGTGGACTCTCGGATGATGTTTGACGGGGATCTCGGTAACCCTGCCCCCATGCCAACTGATGAATATGGGGATGAACCTGTGCATCTCGCCGTAAAGGCGGACGGATTTGATCAACTCGCTCCGGTAGGCTTTGAGCGTACAGCCATAATCGTGCAGGTGGACGCCGGTCACTAAAGAGATGAGTTTGTTGGCGACGCGGCTGAGAAAATTGCGCCTGAAGGAAGCGTCTTTACGGTCCTTTCGCCATCCCGAGACCACGTCGTAACCTTCGTTAAGTTTTTCGAGCAGGGCAGGTATGTCTTCCGGGTCGTTCTGCAAATCGGCGTCGATGGGGATAATTATTTTGCCTTTGGCGGTATCGAACCCGGCCATGAACGCCGCGGTCTGGCCAAAGTTCCTGCCGAAATGCAGGACTTTGGCGCGGCTGTCCTTTGCGCTGATGGCGTCAAGGATTTCCGGACTGCCGTCTGAGCTTCCATCGTTGACAAAAATTATCTCAAAGGGTTGGCCAACCGTTTCCATCACTTTGACCAACTGGCTATAGAGGTCCGGAATGTTTTCCTGCTCGTCATATATGGGGACAATTATGGAAATCATTTCTATCCGTCAAAGTTTCGCATATTTTATCCATACTATAATAAATACCGCCGTACGGGCCATGAAATTTTATCGCTGGCCCCGTAGCAAGCAGGCGGGACCGTTCATTGCGATTATCTTCGGCCCTAAATTTATTATCCCTGACTAATGTAAATATGATATCTATATAACAGCGAATTTACCTTCAGGGGAACAGGCGGATATGGACACTGGTTTTGACGGCATTCTTGATCTATTGACAGGCGACCACACTTATGTCCTGCAGGCATTTCTGGTCATACTGGGAGCCCTGCTCCTGAACAATATCCAGCGCAGGGTTTTGCGTCACGCGCGCGTCCAGGTGGAAAAAACTAAAAACCAATGGGACGACGCTTTCGTCACGGCTCTGGGAAAACCTTTGAGCCTCCTCATCCTGGTCATCGGGGTGGGTTTTGCCGCGGAAATCATCGGCGCCGCCACTGGCGACATGATGTTTAAAAGCCTTGACCCACTGCGGGACACCTTGTTCGTCTCCACGATAGCATGGTTTGTCGTCCGTTTTATCAACCACATTGAAAAGAGCGTTATTGCCAATAAAAAAGATGCCGACAAGACCACCGTCGACATCACCTCAAAACTTTTGCGGATTGCCGTTGTTATCACGGCGCTCCTTGTGGCTTTGCAGACTTTGGGGTATAGCGTTTCCGGCGTCCTGGCCTTTGGGGGGGTCGGCGGGATCGCTATCGGCTTCGCCGCCAAAGACTTGTTGGCCAATTTTTTCGGCGGACTGATGATCTATCTCGACCGCCCCTTTGCTGTTGGCGACACGGTTATGTCCCCCGACAGGAATATAGAGGGGACGGTGGAAAAAATCGGGTGGCGGCTTACGGTAATCAGAACCTTTGACAAGCGGCCCTTGTTCGTCCCCAACTCGGCGTTCGCCACCATCGCCGTGGAAAATAAATCGCGGATGCTTAACAGAAGGATTAAGGAAACTATTGGCATCAGATACGAGGACGGTTCTAAAATGGGTGCGATCGTAAAAAAGGTGAAGGAAATGTTGTTAAACCATCCTGAGATTGATACCAAGCAAACGATTATGGTTAACTTCACCTCGTTCGCGTCTTCTTCGCTTGATTTTTTTATCTATACCTTTACGAAAACGACTAATTGGGCGCTCTTTCATGAAATTAAGCAGGACATCCTCCTGAAAGTCCTGAAAATTATTGAAGACGAGGGGGCGGAATGCGCCTTCCCAACTTCGACCTTGCATTTCAAGAATAGTGAATTTTTGCAAGGTGTCGATAAGTTCCGATGAGGAGATTTGTCAGACATATAAATTTTTTGGGATTCCCGCAAAAAATATTCAGGTTTGCGTGGCTGGCTTTAATGGCCTGCGTATCTGGCGCAATGTTTGCCGCCTGCGCGGGGATGGGACCCGGCGCCCTGGAGCAGGACAGGAACAATTATAATATTGCAATACAGAAGACCAACGATGAGCAATTGCTGTTGAACCTGGTCAGGCTGAAGTACCGGGACACCCCATTTTTCCTGGAGGTGAGTAGCATTGCGACGCAGTTTACATTCAGCTCTTCCGCAGACGTCAGCGCAACTTTTCCCGAGAGTCCGGCTTTCAACGTGTTTGGATTCGGGGCGGGCGTGGCCCGGACGGAGCGGCCAACAGTTTCATACAGTCCTTTGCAGGGCGAAGAATTTATTCAGAGATTCCTGTCGCCGGTATCTCTGAAAACAATTTCTCTCTTGTTTCATTCGGGATGGAGCATAGACCGCATTCTCCGGCTATGTTTCCAGCATATCCATAAAATAAAAAACGCGCCTGGGGCCTCCGGCCCAACTCCGGAAAGGGCGCCTGAATACGAAAAGTTCGCGAATCTTTCCCGGCTGTTTCGCCATCTTCAAGTCAGAGGGCGCCTGGAAATGGAATACGGCATGCGCGGCGGCACCCCCGCCCTCATCCTCAACATTGCAAAACCGGAGCGGGAGGGCGGAAACGAAACGCGGGAAATATTAAAGTCGCTAGGTCTGCCGCCAGACGCAACCCGGATTATTTTTTCTGGTCATGTGGCAGATACTGGGCCAGGACTTATTAAAGTTGAAACGCGTTCCCTTCTGGGGGCCATGTTTTATCTTTCTCAATCCGTTGAAGCGCCTTTGCAAGACCAGGAAGCGGGAAAGGTGACTATCACTAAAACAAGCTCTGGCGGGATTTTTGATTGGCGCAAGATCACCGACGGCCTCATGCGCGTCCAGTCTGATGATGGCTATCCTGGAGAGAGCGCCGTGGCGGTCAAATATCGTGGGAGCTGGTTTTTTATTGATGACGCAGACCTGACTTCCAAGTCAACTTTTTCAATGCTTGGCCAGATTTTTTCCCTGCAGGCGGGAAAGTCTACATCGACGACTCCTGTCCTAACCTTGCCTGTGGGCCAATAGGCCGCCAAATGATTATGCGTAAGGATAAATACAATATTGTGATGGAAGATATTTCCGCTTTCCCCATTCTCCGGTCGGATGATTTCCTGGTCTGGGAAGAGGTTTCCCCCGCGGAGATGGAAAAAATTCTCGACTCTATCGCGGAAGAAAAGTTGAAACTTTTTCTCGGCGTGCTCAGGAACGGAAGCCCATTTAAACTGGGGAACTTTTATTACCAAATCAAGCCTGAGTGACCCCGGCGGCATATCGCTGTCGCCTTCCAGCCAAGATAAGCCTGGCGAAAAACCATGCCCCATAACCTCCATGTCGTTTTGATTGAGCCGGAAATCCCCTCCAACACAGGGTCTATTGGCAGGGCCTGCCTGGCCACGGGGACTACCCTGCACCTGGTCGAGCCGCTGGGTTTTGAAATAAACGACGCCCGGCTGAAAAGGGCCGGACTGGATTACTGGAAGCACCTGAAGGTAACGCGGCACAAGAGCGAGGAACATTTCTTTGCGTCCATCCCCGAGGACGCGCCAAAGGTTTTCTTTTCAAAAAAAGCGGACAGTATTTACTTTGACTGCCGTTTCGAGAAAAGCAGTTACCTGATATTTGGCAAGGAAACAGCCGGGCTTCCGGAAGATATGTTACGTCGCTTTTCCGGCAATGTGTATAGGATCCCGCAATATGATGACCGCGTCCGCTCCCTCAACCTGGCAAACGCGGTCACCCTGGCAATTTACGAAGCTATCCGCCAGTTAGGGCCATAAGGGCCGGGCGCAGATAAAAGGGTCTCGCATGTATGAGGGATATGCGCTACATCCATCGCGTTCGCGCTGGGTGGGGTCCGAAAAAACAAAATACAGCGTCGGACCTCACAATGACGGCGGGTTGCGGGAGATTAATGTTACTTAACTCTCGATTAACTTACCGTTAATTCCAGCGCTCTATAATAAGTAAAGACAACGGGTTAGCTAATGGCTATCGCCAAGAATTTTGGTCCATACTCGCAAACCTGTTCGCGCCAAGGACAGGAGGTCCGGGAAGCCCATCTCAAGCATGGGCCCCGGGTCATATTGGCAATCTCTGATTGCGCAAGCTATAGACACATCCGGGCATAATTTTCTTTATATAAGAAGAGGCATTATGGGCAAGACATTTATTTTTTCATTCACATTGGTTATGATTTTGCTGATGACAACCGCTTCATATGCCAGAGGGATTTGCCCGCAACCGCGAAACACAAAATCCGCTCCGGCAGGGACGGCAAAAATGGACGTCCCAAAAAGCGCCGACGCTAAAGCGGGAAAAACAATATTCCAGAAAACCGCAAAACCCATGGCCTGCAAAATGTGTCATGGCTCCAAGGGCGAAGGGGACGGCAAATTAGGGGCGACTTTGAATCCTGTCCCGCGGAATTTCGCGTGCTCCGCAACCATGGCGGATGTTTCCCCCGGCCAAATGTTCTGGATCATTAAGAATGGTTCCAAGGGCACAGGCATGATCGCGCATGGAAAATCGCTTAAGGAAAAAGAGATCTGGGATGTCGTGAAGTACATCCGATCTGAATTCATGCAATAATGCATATCTTAGAAGTGACTGCCGCAGTGGCGGTTTCCGCAGAAGCGGACGCTAACGCCAGCGTTGCGCTGAAAGCAAACCAGCCGTCACCCCATTTGAAGCGGCGCTTTTTTACGTTATCCTTCCCGCCTCCCCCTTTATTGCCAGCATGCGTTTTTCGCTTTCCCGTCTTGCATATTCCCGGTTGAACCGTTAAGTTTTAAAAGGTATAAATGAAAAACGGCGCTATTCGTTTTTGATTTATTAGGAAAAAATTTTTTAACACTTACCGGCCTATATGGGTATCGACTCTTTCATCAAAAGGACCATCCTCCTTATCGCCTCTATTTTCTGCCTGTCCGCCTGCGGCGCAGAGGAAAGCGGGACGCCCAAGAGCCATCGTCAAAAAACGGCTGAGCAAAGAGTCCTGGCCTTTATCGATTCAGCCGCAAATGGGGACACTGAATCGGTCAAATTATTTCTGGAATCGGACATTGGACGCAACGCGCGCGACCTGAACAAGGCGCTGGTCGTGGCGGCCCAGGAAAACCAGTTTACCGCCGCGCTTCTCCTTGATTATGGGGCTGACCCCAGGGCCAGGGACGCGGAGGGGTTTTCTGTCCTCATGCATTCCGCTTTGCGCGGCAACTATGACCTGGTCCAGATACTGTTGGCAAAGGGCGCCGACCCGCAGGCCAGGGACCAGGAAGGGCGGACCGCTTTGATCAGCGCCGCTTCCGGAGGAAATATTGATATTGTCCGCCTGTTCCTGAGGTTGGGGGCCGACGTGAACACCCCAGATATTTACGGGGTCACGTGTCTTATGTGGGCTTCCACCGCCGGCAACCTTGAGGTAACGGGCGCTCTTCTCGCCAACGGCGCAGAGGTCAACCAGAGCGACCATAATGGGTACACGGCCCTGTGGCTAGCCTCGGCGCGCGGCCACACCCAGATCGCCAAAATGCTTTTGGAAAAAGGCGCCGACGCTCGCGGCAAAAATAAGGAAGGTTTCACTCTCTTGATGGATATTGCGGTGGCTGGCAAAACGGAGATCGTTAAACTTCTTTTGGATAACGGCGCAAACGTCGATGAAAAGGACAAAAACGGGCGCGCCGCCCTGATTGACGCCGCTGACAGGGGGCAACCGGACATCATCCAACTTCTTCTGCAAGCGGGCGCCGACGTCAACGTCAAGGACAACGATGGCTTGACCCCGCTGATGGCCGCCGCTGGAAGGGGCGACGAAGAAATCGTCCGCCTCCTTCTCGCGAAAAAAGTCCGGGTCAATGAGAAAGACAGCGCCGGAAGGACGGCCCTCAACGAAACTGTGTTGACCGGGAACATCGCCATAGTAAAGCTTTTGCTTGACCGGGAGGCCGACATCAATTCCGCTGACCAGCACGGCTTGACCCCCTTGAAAGGGGCCGCTTCGCGCGGGAACCTTGAGATAGTCAACCTTCTGCTGAGCTACGGGGCCGACCCGCAGGGTTCCGCCAAAAAGGGTTTCACGGCGCTCAACAGCGCGGCTTTTGGCGGCAACCCCGGCATCGTTAAATTATTTCTGGGAAAAAATGCCGACGTCAATGAAAAAGACAGTCACGGTTTGACGCCGCTGATCAGCGCCGCGTTTGGCAATAATATTGAGATCGTCAAACTGTTCATCGCCAAAGGCGCCGATATCAACGCGAAAACCAATAATGGCTGGACCGCCCTGATGAGCGCCGCGTTTGAGGGTAAAATGGATATCGTTAGTTTACTGTTGGACAACGGCGCCGACGTCAGCCAAAAAACCCGCGATAACTGGACGGCCCTGGATAGCGCTGAGTTGGGCGACCATATGGAAATCACCCGGTCTTTGCAAGACGCGCTACTCGACGGCAAGGAAAACCGGACCGCAAACATTGAGTGATCCGCCTTTATTCCGCGCCGGGAGGTTAGCCGGGTGGGATAGCGAGACAACCATGCGTCAAGTTTCGACCTTTCTTTCGGCAATTAATTTTTCAATTTCCCGTTTGAATTCTGGATGTTTTTCGATTTGTTCTTTGAATTTATTTTTAAAAAGCACAAAGCAAACCGTGTCCTCAGCCGCCTTAAGCGTCGCCGACCGGGTTTTTCCCAAATAAAGAGCTAATTCCCCAAAAAAATCCTCCGGGCCGAGGGTTTTGACCAGTTTATTCTTGAACCATATTCTCTTTTTTTTAACGGCGACTTTTCCTTCCCGGACGATAAAAAACCAGTCTCCCTGGTCGCCTTCCTCAAAGATGACGTCCCCTTTTGAGAAATTGACGCGCTCCATGCGGTCGATCACCTCAATGGTTTCCTTTTCTGACAGGTCGGAAAACATTTTAGTTTTTTTGAATACTTCCCTGAGCCATCCGATGTCTTGAGAATTCATGTCCGCCGAAAAATCAGGTTAATGGTTGTCCTCTCACGCTTTTTATGACCAAAATCCTTGCGCCCTCCGTCAATGAAAACCCTAATAAATTTTCCGCTAAGAGTCAACAAACATAACTTGTTCGCAATTGGCGAACAGGCCCTTTCTTGCAAGGCCTCCGCCTGGAAGGCTCCTGTCTTGCAAGGTCCCTGCCTGTAAGGTCCCTGGCCGTAAGGCCCCCGCCTGTAAGGCCCCGCCTTGACTTATCCCCGCAATGCCTTTAAATTAATATGTAGGGGTTATCGCTATCATTATCCATTAATTCGTTTTGCCTGACTGTCGCTGGGACAGACGGCGACCCATTATTATCAGGCGGACCTGTATTAGCGAGGCTGGCCTGGCCGGCCTCGACCCGTTGCCATGAAAGTTTGTTTGATTGAGCCATCCAAGTTCATTTCGCTGACCAATTTTGTTTCGACCATCAGCATGCCGCCGATTGGCCTGGCCTATATCGCCTCTGTCCTGCGCGAAGCCGGGCACAGCGTCTCGGTCGTCGACGGACCAGGCTCCGCCCCTAGAGAATTTTTTCAATTCGGTAAAATGCGGGTGCGCGGACTGACCAACAGCGAGATCATTGAGCGTATCCCGCCCGCGACAGACGTCATCGGCTTAGGCTGTATGTTCACTTCTAACTGGATCTATGTCCGGGAACTGGTCAGGGACATTAAAAAAGCTTTCCCGGCAACGCGCGTCATGATGGGCGGAGAACATGCGACAGGGTTCCCGGAGTTTTCCATGGAACAAGCTCCGCTCGACGCCGTCGTCATGGGCGAAGGCGAAGAAGTTGTCGTCAACCTTCTGGACCATTGGGGGAGCGGCAAAAGCCTCGACACAGTGCCTGGCGCCGCCTACCGCAACGATGACGGCAAAATAATCGTCAATCCCAGACATGCCCGGGTTAAGGATATCGATGCCATCCCCTGGCCAGCCTGGGATCTATTCGATATAGAAACATATAATAAGGTCAACCAACCGCACGGGGCATCGCAGGGCAAATTCATGCCCATGCTGGCGACCAGGGGGTGCCCTTTCTCTTGCACCTTCTGCACCAGCCCCAATATGTGGACCACGGCATGGATTGCCCGGGACTACAAAAAGGTGGTCGATGAAATAGAATGGTATCAGGAAAAATATGGCTCGACTGACTTTCAGTTTGAGGACTTGACCGCGATCGTCAAAAAAGAATGGATCATCAATTTTTGCGACGAGGTCCTTGCGCGCGGACTCAAGATCACTTTTCAAATGCCTTCCGGGACCAGGAGCGAAGCCATCGATTTTGAGGTGGCGCAAAAGTTAAAGGCCGCAGGATGCCATGAGTTTGCGTTTGCCCCCGAGTCGGGCGACCCGAGGATCCTTAAAGCCATCAAGAAAAAAGTCCATCTCCCCGACATGTTCGAGGCGGCCAAGTCGGCCATCCGCGCCGGCATCAACGTCGGCTGTTTTTTCATCATCGGTTTTCCGGAAGACGATTATAAAAGCGTCCTGCGCACCTATGCGACGATCGTCAAATGCGGTTTGCTGGGTTTCACCAACGTCAACCTGAACGCCTATTCGCCTCAGCCCAACACGGAATCTTTCCGGGCGTTGCAGAGCGAAGGCGTGATCACCGAGCTGGACGACGATTACCTGATGAGCTTGTTCACCTTTCAGGATTTTGGCGCAAAAAAGACTTCTTACAACCCCAGGTTCGGCGATTGGGAACTTTCATTTCTGGTGACTTTTGGGGTCTTTCTGTTTTACGCGATTTATTTTCTGCGCAAGCCGCAAAGAATATTTATTTTGATCTCCGACATTTTTTCAAAATCGGCTAGCAACAAAAGCGGCAAGATGGCCAAATCGGCCATACAGGAATGCTTGGCGCTGGTCAAATCGCGGCTGATAAAAGTCTTTAAAACTGCCTGAAGCAAACGGAGATTCGTGTTAAACGCTAACGCCAAAATTCCCCATCGATGAACCTGACTGAAACGCTAAAAAAGAGGGAGCTTGCCCGCATAAAATATTGGCGGGAGAAGGACTACTTTCTGGGCGTCAGGCTCAAATGGCGGGCGCAGATGGCGCGCCACCTGTTCCACCTGCTCCCCGGAGAAAGCATTCTGGAACTGGGTTGCGCAGAGGCGCAATGGTCCCGCCATATTTCGGCGGCGACTAAAAATAAAAACCCGGTTTGCGCCGCCACATTCGACAAAGCCAGTTATGACGCGATCGTGGACAATGGCGTCCCGGAAAATATTGAGCCTCTTCTGCTGGCAAGTTTTCCCGGCCCGCTGGAGGGCCGCCGCTTTGACTACATCATCGGCTGGCATCTTTTAAAGGCCGAAAGTTGCGGCGTTTTTTTGTCCCAGGTTAAAAAACTGCTCAAACCAGGCGGACAGTTTTTGTTTTTTGAACCCAACCCATGGAACCCTTACCGCATCCTGCGCCGCCTGTTTTCCAAAATACTTTTCCGTTCAAAGGGGAAACCGGCTCTGCCATCGTTTAACAGGATTGAATTGCTGACGGTGATTTCAGAAATCGGCTTTGTCAAAATCAAAATTTTGCCTTATGATTTTTTATTCCCCCCCTTGCCCAAAGCCTTGCTTTGGCCCATGCAAAACCTCAGCCTTATTTTTGAGAACACGCCCTATTTAAGGAACTTCGCGGGCGAGCTTTTTCTTTGGGGCCAAAACCCCGCCCCGCCCGGGTGGCGCAGGCCATATGTAAACCTTGCCGAACATGCCTCGTTGCGAGGAAAAGTTTCCATCGTGGTCCCTTGCCATAATGAAGAGCCAAACATCCTGTCTCTCGTAGAAAACCTTAAAGGGTATTTCGATGATTATATTCACGAGATCGTCCTGGTCGATGACAACAGCTCCGACGGGACCCGGGCGATCGCCGAAAAACTCGCCGCGGAGGACCCAAGGATCAAAGTGGTGCGCAGGGAGATGCCCAATGGCGTGGGCCTGGCTATACGCGATGGAATATCCGTCGCAACCGGAGAATATATTTTGACAATGGACAGCGATTTTCAACACATCCTGCCCGAACTCACCGGCTTGTTTGACGCCGCGGAAGCGGGCGCAGACGTCGCCGTCGGCAGTCGGTTTTCCAGGGAAAGCGTCTTGCTCAATTACGCGTTTACCAAGATCATCGTTAACCGCGGATTTCACATTCTAGCGAACCTGCTTTTACGCAAGCATTTTCGCGACGTGACTAATAATCTCAAACTCATGAAACGCGAAGTCGCCGACCGCCTGCGCCTGACCGCCAGCGACTTCGCCGTCAACGCCGAGATAGGGTTACAGCCCCTGTTGATGAATTTCAACGTTAAAGAAGTCCCTGTATCATGGATAAACCGGTCCGTCGATATGGGCTTGTCAAGTTTTGTTATTATGAAGACAGGACCAAACTATTTTTTCGTCCTCTTCCGGCTACTTTTTCGGCATTGGTTTGGAAAAAAACCCCCTAAAAAGTCTTTACCATAATGGCGCAACCGGATGTTATCCTTTCTAAATCATCCGCCGCCGCCGATTATGGCGAAGCGGCGTTTAGTGAAAAAAGGCAACCAGGAGAAACCCGTTAATTTATGAAATTTGCGACCCAGGAAAAAAATAAAACGGCGGAGAATCTTCTCAAAGCTATCCTTGTGGGGATTCATTCACAGCATAACCTGTCCGGCGATAGCTCGCTGAATGAGCTGAAGGGGCTTGCCGCCACGGTCTGGTACGAACCTGTAGCTTCGCTCATGGTCAATTTAAACACGGTCAACCCCAAAACATTTATCGGGAAAGGCAAAGTGGAAGAGTTAGTCCAGGCGGTCAAGTTCCACCAGGCCGCCGCCGTCATATTCGACGCCGACCTTTCCCCCGCGCAGACTCGCAACCTGGAACGGATATTAAATTGCGCGGTTGTCGATCGAGCGTGGCTGATCCTGGAAATATTCGGCGACCATGCCCGCACCAGGGAAGCTAAAATCCAGGTCGAACTGGCGCGTCTAAAATACGCCCTGCCGCGCCTCACTAAAATGTGGGCGCATCTTTCGCGCCAGCGGGGCGGTATTGGCATGCGGGATGTGGGAGAAACACAGATCCAGCTGGACCGGCGGCTCATCCGCGACGATATAGCCAAACTCAATAAAAAACTGAAACGCCTGGACCTTGAAAAACTGACCCAGCGGAAATCCAGAAGGAATATCTACAAAGCCGCCCTCGTCGGCTACACCAATGCGGGGAAATCTTCGCTGATGAACGTCCTCACCGGGGCCGACACCCTCGTGGAGGATAAACTTTTTGCCACCCTTGACGCCACCACCCGCAAGATCAAAAAGAATTTTCCCTACCCGGTCCTGCTCATCGACACGGTAGGGCTTATCGACAAACTGCCGCATGACCTTGTGGCCTCATTCAAAAGCACGCTCGACGAAGTGCGGGAAGCGGACCTCTTGCTCAAGGTGGTCGATATCAGCCATCCCGATTTCAAGCGGCAAATGCAGACGGCGGAAACGGTTTTGACCGAGCTGGGCGCGCAGGACGCTAATTCGCTTTTGGTGTTCAACAAGGCTGATAAAATTGAGGACCATGATTTTTTGCGAGATTTGAAAAGGCTATACCCGGAAGCTATTTTTGTGTCCTGTAAAAAAGGGACGGGGATGAAGGAACTGGGGGCCGCCATTGTGGAAAAATATGAAAAAGGCCTGGTCCGTATGCGTATCGAATTGAAATACCCGCAGACCAGTTTCCTCTTTGAAATCCGCAAACACGCCCTTATCGTCAGGGAAGATTACCGCGAGGCGGACCTGACCCTTGAACTGAGAGTCCTGCCCGGCAGAGAACAAAAAATCAAATCAATATTAAAAGAAGCCATGTCTTTGGGGGACACTCGCGTCTGAGCCGCTTATTAATTCGCGGACTTCGCGTTTATCAGCGCCCCGACAGCCATTATTTCGCGGAGGTGATCTGGCGGGCCAGGGTTTCGGTGATGCCGGGGATTTTGCTGAGTTCCTCGATAGTGGATTGCCGGATCTTCTCCAGGCTTCCGAAGCGTTTGAGGAGCGTTAACCGCCGTTTTTTTCCTATGCCCGGAATGGCTTCAAGCGGCGACGACAGGGCGTTTTTGCCGCGCAGTTTACGGTGATACGCAATGGCGAACCGGTGCGATTCGTCCCGCACTCTTTGCAAGAGGAAACGGGACGGGGAGTTTTGCCTGAACTTTACCAGGTCATTGCGTCCCGGCAGGTAAACTTCGTCGGTCTCGCCCTTGTTGCGGTATTTGCCCTTGGCGATGCAGGCGATATCTATCCGCCCGTGCAGGTTTAAGTCCCGCAGGACCTTGTAACCTATGTTGAGATGCCCTTTTCCCCCGTCGATCAATATCAGGTCGGGGAAAGGCCCGTCCTCCTTCAATAGCCGCTCGTATCTTCGCGTCATTACTTCGCCCAGCATGGCGTAATCGTCTATGCCCTGGACGCGGGCAATTTTATAGCGCCGATACCGGCTTTTTTCCGCCTGGGCATTTTCGAACAGGACCATCGACCCCACCGAGCTTGTCCCGGAAATGTTGGAGATGTCAAAACCCTCGATCACTTGCGGAAAATTTCTTAAACCCAGCGTTTCCTGAAGCTCTTCCAGACTGCGCGTGGAGACGTCGCCCTTGTCCAGTTCATTGCGCATGGCGAAGCGGGCGTTTTCTTCGGCCATGCGAACGAGTTCACGCTTTTTCCCCTGGCTGGGCACGCTGATATAGACCCGCGAATTTTTCTGGCCGCTCAGCCATTGCTCGATCACCTCCTGGTCCTTGATTTCGCGGGCGAGCAAAATTTCTTTCGGCGCCAGCGATTTGTCTGTGTAGTACTGTTTGAGGAAGGAGGAAATCGCTTCGCTTTCATCCTCCTGGTTAAGGTTTTTCATCTTGAATATTTTTTCCGCCTGCATCTTGCCGCCGCGGATGATCAACGCCTGGACCATCGCGAACCCCCCTTCGCAATGCGAGGCGATGATGTCCTGGTCCGCCAGGGAAGTGGATATGACCTTCTGTTTGTCAAAAACTGATTCGACGGCTTTTATTTTGTCGCGAAAAACCGCCGCTTCTTCGTAGCGCTTATTTTCCGAAGCCGTAGCCATTGACGCTTTCAGCCGGCCGACCAACTCTGAATTTTTTCCTTTGAGGAAAAGGGTAACGTCGTTAACCACCCGCGAGTAATCCTCTTGCGAGACCTTCCCTGCGCAAGGCGCCAGGCATCTTTTCATCTGATAGTTCAGGCATGGCCGGCGGCGGACTGATCCGTCCAGTTCGTCTTTGCTCTGCCGCAGGGGGAAAATTTTGTAAATCATGCGGATGGTTTCGCGGACTTCTTTCACCATGGTGTAGGGCCCGAAATACGCCGCCCCGTCGTTGCGCACCCGGCGCACAACTTCCAGCCTCGGGTACCGCTCCTGTGTCGTGAGCCTTAGGTAGGGATAATGCTTGTCATCTTTTAAGAGGACGTTGTAGCGCGGCTGATGCTTTTTGATGAAATTACTTTCCAGGATGAGCGCTTCGCATTCTGTTTTGGTCGTCAGAAATTTGATGTCGCGCACCTTTTTCAGAAACACGCGCGTCCGCGGGTGCAGGTCGCGCGAACCCTGAAAATATGAACGGACGCGGTTGTAGAGGGATTTGGCTTTGCCAATGTAAAGATACTCGTCCTTTATCCCTTTCATAATGTAAATGCCGGGCAGTTTGGGAATTTTTTCCAGTATCTGCTTAATTTTATTTTGTTTGCTCATCGTAGTTTTGCGGCGGTTGGCAATAACCGCTAAAGCGGGAACCTTCTTTACTTTATAAGGTATACTCGGCAAAAAG